>Ga0255055_10001909_pt1 | contig 14881 bp, 9 predicted proteins | sample JV7_2_27_MG_FD_188633 | JGI IMG/M metagenome (GOLD analysis project Ga0255055, IMG submission 188633) | Seawater microbial communities from Jervis Inlet, British Columbia, Canada - JV7_2_27 | ecosystem: Environmental > Aquatic > Marine > Inlet | place: Canada: British Columbia | collected... | reverse complement strand
CATACGGCTGGTGGCTTTGGCGAGGGGGACTGTCTTCACCAGGGGTGGATCGAGGGCAACCATGACTCCCGACTCGCCCTCGGCGATCACTCGCACCGCAGCGGAGCCGAATCTCAGAGCCAGCAAACGATCCCGAGCATTCGGGGTACCTCCCCGCTGCAGATGTCCGAGAACGACATTGCGGGTCTCCTTGCCGGTCCTCTCCTGGATCTGGTGTGCTACTTGCTCGCCGATGCCTCCGAGCACGACCTCGCGTCCCGCTTCCTTGGGGCCTTGGGTGACCATCTCGCCACCGATCGGTGTGGCTCCCTCGGCTACCACGACCAAGCTGAATCGGCGACCCCGCGCCTCTCGCGTCATGATCTTGCGACAGACGATGTCGATGTCGAATGGAATCTCCGGAATCAGGGCCACGTCCGCGCCTCCGGCAGTAGCTGCAGCGAGGGCAATCCAGCCGGCGTAGCGTCCCATCACCTCGACGGTGAACACTCGCTCGTGGGCCTCGGCCGTGGAGTGGAGACGCCCCACGGCAGCCGTGGCTACACTGACGGCGGTGTCGAAACCGAAGGTCACCACCGTCCCTTCGAGATCGTTGTCGATGGTCTTGGGAACACCGACGATGGGCAGACCCTGCTTGCAGAACTCGTGCGCGATGCGCATCGAGCCGTCGCCACCGATCGCGATCAGTGCATCGAGGCCGAGGCGGTTGAAGTTCTCCACGACTTCCGCGGACCGATCGATGACCGTTTCCGTGCCGTCGGGAAGCTTCATCGGCATCTCGAAGGGATTGCCCTTGTTGCTGGTTCCCAGAATGGTGCCGCCGAGATGGGTGATGCCGCGCACCCTGTCTTTGTCGAGAATCTCGGTCTTGCTGGTGTCGAGAAGACCCTCGTAGCCACGGTGGACCCCCAGAACCTCCCAACCGCGGAGGTTTGCGGAAAGCACCGCCGCACGGATCACTGCGTTCAACCCGGGTGCATCGCCTCCGCCGGTGTTGATGGCGATACGGTGAATGTCGCTTTTGCTCATGGCCAAAATCCTCGGTGGCAGTCTATCCCGCAGCCCGTGTTGTGTATCAATCGGGTTACGATCGCAAGGAGCATGGTCACCGAGTCGAGCTCACGCGTCGAGTTTCCCTTTCGCCCCTGGGTACGCAGCACCTGTAGGAAGGCGATGGTCTGGGGCATCGGGGTGCTGGCACTTCTGGGATTGGTGACCTGGTGGCTGCGAGCGCCGGGCTCGGCACCCGCGGAGCGGGCCTTTGGTGTGCTGGTCTTCTACGGTGTGCTCTTCTGGTTGACCCTGTTCAAGATCTGGAGGACCGCCGGTAAGTCAGCCGTAGTCGTCGAGCGGGACTGGCTCGGCTACCAGCCACTGCACACTTTTTCGCTCAAGCGAATCTCTTTTGAAAGGACGTTTTTCTGTGGCCCCCGAGAAGCTACGGAGTCGTTGCGTCTGATTCATGAGCGCAAGTCAGGTCGGGCCCAGGAGTTCTTCCTCAACCTGGCGGTCATCGACGGCCGCCACGAGTTTCTCGACGTGCTAGGTGAGCGACTCGAAGGCGCAGGCCTCGAGCGAGTGCCGAACGAGTCCCACACATGGCGTCGACCAGGGTGGGAGCTCGAGCTCGAGGCTTGAGCAATGACGAATCTCGTCCCGGTCAACGCTAGAATCAGCGATGTGACCACCTTGCCGAGCTTCCCGCCGCTCCACCGCGAGCTGACGATCCGCGGCTTTACCATCGGCCATGGCTCCGACATCGGCGGTAAGACCGGTGTCACGGTCATCCTCTGTCCTCAAGGCGCTACCGCTGCCGCAGACGTTCGTGGCAGCGCGACGGGGACTCGGCAGTTCGACTCCTTGGTCCTTGCTCACCATCTTGCCAACCAGGCGCATGCGGTGGTCCTCGCTGGCGGCAGCGGATTCGGTCTGTCTTGCGCCGATGCGGTGGTCGAGCACCTCGAGGCCGACGGTCACGGATTCGACACCGGTGTCGGAGTCGTACCACTCGTGCCGACGGCCATCCTTTTCGATCTCGCGTTCGGCGACTCGCGAGCACGTCCAACGCGGGACCTGGTCGAGGCCGCGATTACCGTGGCCGACAGGGGGCCGGTGGAGTGCGGCAGTGTCGGCGCAGGCACGGGAGCTACCGTGGGCAAGGCCCTCGGACCACCCAACGGCATGAAAGGCGGCTTCGGTTTTGCCAGCTTTACCGTGGAGGGGGGGGTAACCGTGGCTGCGGCAGTGGCGGTGAACGCAGTTGGCGATGTTCAGGATCCCGACACGGGTGCGGTGCTGGCGGGTTGCCGCACGGGACCGGATTCTCTCGAGTTGGCCGGCGCCAAGCGGATCTTTGCTGCCATGCCCCCGGAGGTCGAGCATCCATGGGACAGCAATACCACTCTGGCGGTGGTGCTTACCGATGCGAGCCTGGGCAAGCGCGAGCTACGCAAAGTCTGCGAGATGGCGTTTGGTGGGCTCTATCGAACGCTGACCCCCGCCCTCGCGCTTTACGACGGCGATCTGATCGTCGCCCTGGCCACCGGCGCCACACCTGCGCATGTCCATCAAGTAGGCACGCTGGCTCAAGAGGCCGTTGCGCAGGCCATCGCCCACGCCATCCGCGAGGCCGACGGTTTCGGACTGCTGCCCGCTCACCGTGACCTCTGATCCCGATCGCCGTCCGCGCTGGCGGACCTATCCGTGTTAGCGACTCACTTGCGAATGGATTCCGCAGCGATTACGCTCGGAGAGATCCCGCTGCCATGAAAGACACGCTGGACGTCCGCGCGCTGGCCCATACAACGGTTCCCGTTGTAGTGGCCATTCTGGTGCTGGCGACCGCCGGGCTTTGGGAGGACTCGGTGGCGGTACCGGCACCCAGCTCCATGGCGCCGCTGTTGGTGCTGACGATCATCGCGGCGATCGCAGCTCTCTACGCCCCTGCCGGTCGTCGCACGCTGGGACTGGGCGCGGTTGCCCTTCCCCCCGCGATCTGGTTCTTTGGTGTGGCCTGGGCCGGCTGGCTGGCCGGCTGCGCTTACCTCTTGCGCGAGCTTCTGCGCCGGTTCCTGTTCGATGAGCCATTGCGTCAGACAACGGGTATCAGGATTCTGCCCACTGTGACCGATGCCGCTCGCGCCAGCATGGCGACGGTCGTGGGCGGCTGGGTTTGGGTTGGTGTAGTCGATGGGGGACCGGGCGAGGTGGCGGAGAGACAGTTTCTGATGTGGGGTCTGGCGGCGGCGGCAGCTTATCTGGCGACACTGACGATCCTGCATAGCATCGAGAGTCGTTGGCTGGATCCGGAGGGCTTGTGGTTCTCGAGCGAAGTGGCCCAGTCCTCCTTGCTGGATCTGGTCGGCTGGGTCGTCGGCGGTCTGGTAGCCCGCGTAGTTACGGTGGCGGGATGGACGGAGTCCCTGCTGCTGTTGATCGGCGTGGCGGTGCTGGCGGCCGAGGCGGCTCGTAACCTGCACTTGCGACGACGAGCGGTGGAAAGAGTCTCGGAGCTCTGGGAAGTGACCCGTGCCGGCCATCGCATCATCTTTCGCGATCCCGACCTGGGCAACATGGCAGGGCATGTGCTGGAAGAATGCCGTAACGTCATGTCGTTCCAATGGTTTCAGTTCGAGCTTCTGGAAGGCGACGAAGGAGTGCAGAGTTGGTCGGCTGGGCCTGATGGTCACATCGATGAGGGCGTTCCGGAGCCGGCCGACAGCCCGCCTGCGTTGCCGGGAGTCCACCGTCGCTCGTCCTGGAAGATCGTGCAGCGACAACTACTGGGAGATGGTGAGCCGATCGCTCTCTTGCGGTTCTGGTGCGATCCGCGACGGATGGAATCGACCTCCGTCGAGTTGCTGGATTCCTTACTCCCGCAAGTCGCCGCCTCGGTGCACAGGGCGCTCCTCGACCGGCAGGCCAAACAGGACCCACTGACCGGACTCGCCGATCGTCGTGTTCTGGAGACCCATCTGGAGCGGGTCTTCGACCAGAGCCACGAAGAGGGCAGCAGTATGGCGGTCATCATGTGCGACCTCGACCGCTTCAAGAAAATCAACGATACTCATGGCCATGACGTCGGCGATCGAGCGTTGCTCGAGATCGTCAAGATCCTGGAAAAGCACCGGCGTGACAGCGACTTGTGCAGCCGCTACGGAGGTGAAGAGTTTGCTGTGGTGTTAGAGCGCACCGATGGCGAGACGGCGCTCAGGGTCGCCGAGCGTCTCCGACTCGAGGTCCAACGCTGTCAGCTCATCGTCGAAGGGGCACAGATCCTACTGCGGCTCAGCACCGGGGTCGCCGCCTATCCGGAGCTGCACGTCAAGGCGGGTAAAGAGCTCCTGGTGTTGGCCGATGAGGCGCTCATCGAGGCGAAAAAGCGCGGCCGCAACCGCAGCCTCCTGCATCTGGGTCGCGAGCGCTACCGCACCGCCGACGGCAAGGTTTTAGACAACGAAGAGACGACCCCCGAGCCCGAAGCCCCGACCCTGTTCGCATAGCCCCTCCGAGGGGGACAGGATACTAGTTTCAATTTCTTGGATCGCGTGTCTCAAAAGCAGGACACCGCGATCCAAGAAATTGAAACTAGTATCCTGTCCCCCTGGGTCAGCGCCGCCAGAAGGCGCGGCTAAAGAGAGCGGCGATGGAGTAGATCTCGAGTCGCCCCATCCACATCAACAGGATCATCAGCGCCTTGTCCCACGAGCTCCAAAAGGCGTAGTTCTGGCTCGGGCCGACGGCTCCCAGTCCAGGACCGATGTTGCCGATAGTGGCCGCCGCGGCGGTGGCGCTGGTGACCAGGTCGGGTCCGTTGATGCTCAGAGCGATGGTGCCCAGGCCCCAGATGCTGAGATAGAGGATGAAGAAGCCGGCCACGCTGCCCACCACCGAGTTGGGTACCGCCTTGCCGCCGACGAAAACCGACAGTATCGTGTTGGGGCTGAAAATTAATCGCACCTCGCGAAAGGCCGAGCGCAGCCCGATGACCATTCGCATCACCTTCATCGAGCCCGCCGTAGAGCCGGCACAGCCACCGACAAACATCAGACCGACAAGCAGCATCTTCGACAGCACCGGCCACGCATCGAAGTCGGCAGTGGCGAAGCCGGTGGTGGTGGTGATGGAGACCGCCTGGAAGCCGGAATCCAGCAATGCCCGCAACGGATTGTCGTAGTCACCACCGCGTAACAGGACGACGACCAGAATCAAAGTCGTGATGCCGAGAATTCCCGTGTAAAGGCGAAACTCGGTGTCTCGGAATATGTATGACCAGCCTTTGCGGTGGCGCATACCGTAGAAGAGCGAGAAGTTCGTGCCTGCCAGGACCATGAAGACGATGATGATGATGTGGACGAAGGGGGAGTCGAAGGCGGCAATGGAGTCGCTATAGGGCGAGAAGCCCCCGGTGGACATGGTGGAGAAGGTGTGGGTCAGGGCATCGTAGAGATTCAGCCCTGCCAGCATCAGCAGGGCCGTTTCCAGACCGGAGATGAGCAGATAGATCTTCCACAGCACGCCTGCCGTGTCGCGAATTCGTGGCACCAGTGTTTCGGCTGTGGGCCCGGGTACCTCCAGCTTGTAAAGGAACCGTGCGCCGGGGCCCAGCTCGGGGAGCAGCGCCACGAATAGCACGATGATCCCCATGCCGCCCAGCCACTGTGTGAAGCTGCGCCAGAAGAGAATCCCTCGCGCGTGGCTTTCGATGACGGTCATCACCGAGGCGCCGGTGGTCGTGAATCCCGAGGCCGACTCGAACAGCGCGTCCATGGGATGGGCAAAGGTACTGGTAAGAAGGTAGGGCAGGGCGCCAAACAGGGACGCGAAAACCCAGCCGCCAACGACAATCAGAATCCCTTCGCGTCGGTAGACCTCGCCACCATTGCGTCCCAGCGCCACCAACAAACCGCCGCAGATGGCGGTGATGAGGCTGGCGATCAGAAAGCTGACCACTACATCCCACTCGCCGTAGAACATCGAGCAGACCGCTGGCACCAGTTCGGTGCCTGCCAAAAAGAGGGTGAGGTGGCCGAGGAAGCGGAGTGGGGAGCGGAAGTTCACCGCGGATATCTCAGCGAGATCGTCCTGGGAAGAGCAGCCGAACGGTATCAATCTCGTCCTTGTGGACGAACAGGATCACCAGATCGCCGACCTCGAGACGGTCGGGACCGTGCGGCACAAAGACCTTGTCGCCCCGTTTCACCGCTCCGACGATCAGGCCATGTGGGGGGTTCATCTCCGCTAGGGTGACGCCCGCGGCCGGGCTCGCCGGCGCCAACACTCTCTCGACTACCTGCGCCGCACCACTGTGCAGAGATACGATATTCGAGCTGTACCCGCTCTCGATGTACTCCTCGATCCTCTCGCGGGCAAGCACGCGGGGACTGAACGTCTCCTGCAGACCAATGCGCCGCCACAGCTGGGTGGTTTCGGCCCGATGCACCAAGGCCAGAACTTGGGGCACCCCGATCTCCTGTGCCAGTAGACAGGCCATGAGATTGCCCTCGTCGTTGCCGGTGAGGGCGACAAAGGTCTCGTCGAGGGCAATCCGCTCGGCTTTGAGCAGCGACATGTCCGTAGCATCGCCGTAGATGATCTCGTTGTCGGGGAAATCTGCGGCGAGCTTGCGGGCGCAGTCACGGTCGCGCTCGATGATTCTGACGCGCAGCTTCAACGACTTCAGAGCCGTGGCTACGGCGCGGCCGGTGTCCCCTCCACCGGCGATCACCACCGAGCCGAGCACCTTCTTATTGGTGGTCACCGTCAGCTCGGCCTGATCGATGACGGCGGTCGTGCCAAGAAGCAGAGCATCGTCACCGGGCTCGGCCCGATCATCACCGGCCGGAATGGTCAGCTCGTCGCCGTGAAAGAAGGCGACGATGAGGGAATTGCGCGGCAGGTCGACCTCGCGCAAGGGCTTTTGCACCAACGGTGAGCTTTCGTCGAGGTGAAGCTTGCGCAGCTGGACCTTACCCTCGGCGAGATACTCGACGGCGACGGTATTGTGACCGTGAATCTCATTGAGAACCCGGGTCGTGGTGAGCAGCTCGGTCGACAGCAGCAGATCGACGCCGAAAACCTCCTCGAGCAAGCGGCGGTGAGCGATGACCTCCTCGGCCACCCCAACGCGTACCACGGCACGGCCAGCCCCCAGGTGTTTGGCCAGCGCCGCCGCCGCCAGATTGGCTTCGTCGGAGGAGGAGACGGCCATGAACAGCTCACAGTCGGCCACGCCGGCGGCCTCGAGCACCGGCGGGTGGGCACCATTGCCGTTGACCACCAGCACATCGAGCTCTTCCTCGATGCGTGCTTGCTTGACGGGATCGAGCTCGATCACCGCCACGTCCTGTCCCTGTTCGGAGAGAGTCTGAGCCAGGTGGTACCCGACCTCACCTGCGCCCATGACGACGTACCGCTTCTGGCCCATGATAAGAGCCGGCCGATCGCAAGCATGGCCGGCTAACTCATCGATTCTAGCCTGGTTTTGCTGACAAGTGGGGCGGTACTGTCCCTGCCCAATTGGGTGGGGCAGGGATCTTGATAAGCTTGTACACTGTTGCAGTCTCGACAAGCGGTACAGGGACATCAGACTGGGATTTAGCATCCTGGCCGTGGTCCTGGTAGGGGGATGGCGTTGGGACGACTTTGCAGAGCCCCGCTCACTAGTGGTATTCCCACTTACCCAGTACCCCTATACCTCCAGCCTTTTGCCAGCAAGCGGGTGATCTCGATTTTCGAGGCCACCGACAGCCCTGCTGGTGTTTCTCTTCGGCAATCACAGAATGGATGATTGAAGGGAGTCGATCATGATTGGAGGGAGCAGATGAGTAGCAGATCCACAAGACAGTTCTGTTCAAGGAAACAAGGCGTCGGTCTGATCGTCCTCACTGCCGTGCTGTCCACACTGGTGGCCGCACCAAGCGAGGCAGTCGACCTCTCGACCGACAAGATCACATTCCTTCTCGACACCACCTTGTCGTGGGGCGCCCGCTATCGCCTCGATGATCGCGACCAGCGGATCATCGGCCTTGCCAATGGAGGTGAAGCCTTCTCGGTCAACGGCGACGACGGCAACCTCAACTTCGGCCCGGGGCTTTCCAGCAACGCCGTCAAGGCGACGATCGATGTCGATATCCGACTCAAGAATGTCGGCGCCTTCTTTCGTGGCACCGGGTTCTACGACTTCGAGCTCGAGGACGGCGACCGGGCGCGGACCGAGCTCTCCAAGCCAGCCCTGGACTGGGTCGGCAGCCGAGCCGAGCTGCTCGATGCCTACTTCTGGTGGCGGTTCAATCTCGGTAACCGGCGAGGCCAACTCCGTGGCGGCCAACAAGTGCTGAACTGGGGTGAGAGCACCTTTATTCCGGGCGGTATCGCCGTCGTCAACCCGGTGGACGTGGCTGCACTGCGGGTCCCAGGTGCCGAGCTGCGCGAGGCATTTCGACCGGTTGGCATAGTGTGGGGCTCGTTCGACCTGTCGCAGAGCGTCTCCGTGGAGGGCTTCTACCAGTACGACTGGGATGAGACCGTCATCGACCCACCCGGGACCTACTTCTCCACCAACGATTTTGCTGGCCGGGGCGGGACACACGTTTTTCTGGGGTTCGGCAGTATTCCGGACACGGGTCCGTCCCCACCCTACATCCAGCCACCCTTGGATCGACCCTTCCTGGGAGTTCCGCGGGCGCCAGATATCGAGCCCTCAGACAGCGGTCAGTGGGGCGCCGCCTTGCGCTGGCTCGCCGGATTCGGCAACACCGAGTTCGGTTTCTTCTTCATGAACTACCACAGCCGGCTGCCGACGGTGAACGGGCGCACCGGCACCATTCAGGGTGCCATCGCCGCGGCCGCGGCGGGGCCGAGAGCCGCCGGGCTTGTCTACCTGGCAGCCGGGGTACCGCCGGGTGCCAATCCAGCGGTGGACGCTCTGGCTGCGCAAGCAGGACAGGCAGCGGCGACCGATGCCTATGCCGCCACGGCGAGATATTTCATCGCCTACCCCGAGGACATCAAGCTCTGGGGTGTCAGCTTCAACACCCAGATCGCCACCACTGGCATCGCCGTCCAAGGTGAGGTGTCCTACAAACAGGATGCCCCGTATCAGGCCGATGACGTGGAGCTGCTGTTCGCAGCGCTCTCGCCGATCTCGCCTGGGCTGGCAGCTACCAACCAGCTCGTGCCCGGTGGAGTTGGTTTCAACGAGGTTATTCAAGGCTATCGCCGGTTCGATGCCACGCAGGCCCAGATCACGCTGACCAAGGTCTTCGGACCGATGCTCGGCGCCGATCAGGGGCTTCTCCTGTTCGAACCGGCCGTCGTCCACGTCTCAGGGATGCCGAGTAAGGACGAACTGCGATTCGACGGTCCGGGCACCTACACCAGCGGCAACCCGATCCACTCTTCGCCAGTGGGTGCTCACGCGGGCAAACCGTTCGAGCAACCGGAGCACTTCGCCGACCCCACCTCTTGGGGCTATCGGTTTGTGGGTCGCCTGACCTACAACAACGCTGTTGGCGCCTTCAACCTGGTGCCGCGATTCGGCTGGGGGCACGACGTCGACGGCATCACCCCGGGTCCTGGCGGTGCCTTTATCGATGGTCGTCAAGCCTTTACACTGGGTCTGGGTGCCAACTACCTGACCCGGTGGGAGTTCGACCTCAGCTGGACGACTTTCGGGGGAGCCGGTCGGTACAACCTCATCAACGACCGCGATTTCGTTGCGGTCAACGTCAAGTACTCGTTCTAGGGGAAGGAAGGCATGACTATGCATAGAAACTCGCTGATCCTCTTCTGTTGCGCGCTGGCGATCGTCGTCGGTTCGGCGGCCACGCTCCAGGCAGAGTTGTCGTCGCAGGAGATCGCTCGGCTCGGTGCCGACCTGACTCCCCTGGGAGCCGAGAAGGCCGGCAATGATGATGGAACCATTCCGGCCTGGGAGGGCGGCATCACGACACCACCGGCGGGCTATGAGCCCGGAATGCACCACCCCGACCCGTTCGCGGACGACGCGGTGCTGTTCACCATCACTGCGGACAACATGGCGGAGTACGCGGACAAACTCACACCCGGGTACAAGGCGCTGCTCGAGACCTACCCGAGCTTCAAGATGAACGTCTACCCGACGCACCGCAGTGCCTCCTTCCCACAGCGTATCTACGACAAGACCAAGGAGGTGGCCGCTACCGCCAAGCTGGTGGAAAACGGCCACGGGGTGACAGGAGCGATCATCGGAGTCCCCTTTCCCATCCCGAAAGAGGGCGTGGAGGTGATCTGGAACCACATGCTCAGGTTCCGGGGCGAAATCGCGTCGCGGACCATCGCCCAAGCAGCTCCAACCCGTGGCGGCAAATACACGCTGGTGCAGTTCTACGATGAGTTCTACCTGCTCTACAGCATCAAGGGCATGACCGAGGCGGATCTCAACAACAAGATCCTCTTCTTCAAGCAGGAGGTTACCGCGCCGGCACGCCTTGCCGGCGGCATCCTGCTGGTCCACGAGACGCTGAATCAGGTCAAGGAGCACCGCAGCGCCTGGCTCTACAACCCCGGCCAGCGGCGCGTCCGGCGCGCCCCCAACGTGGCTTACGACAACCCGGGGACCGCCTCCGACAGCATGCGCACATCGGATCAGTTCGACATGTTCAACGGCGCGGTCGACCGCTACAACTGGGAGCTCGTGGGCAAGAAGGAGATGTATGTTCCGTACAACTCCTACAAGCTGCACAGCGACAAGGTGAAGGTCAAGGAGGTCCTGACGCCGCTGCATACCAATCCTGATCTGGCGCGTTATGAGCTGCACCGGGTCTGGGTGGTGGATGCGACGCTCAGGGAGGGTGCACGGCACATCTACAAGCGACGCACCTTCTACGTGGACGAGGACAGTTGGCAGATCGTGGCCATGGACCAGTACGACAATCGGGACCAGCTGTGGCGGGCTTCCGAAGGACACGTCATCAACTACTACGACCGGCCGACGCTGTGGACCACGCTCGAGGTGCACATCGACCTGCAGGCGGGCCGCTACCTGGCCATCGGAATGGACAACGAGAATCCGATGTACAAATTCGGTATCGACCGCACCTTGGAGGACTACACTCCCGCGGCACTGCGCCGCTCGGGCGTGCGTTAGCGCTAGACCCTCGGGGCGACGGTGGGGGCCAGGTGTGACCCGCGCCGTCGCCTTGGTTTCATGGACGGGAGAACGGCAGATGGCATGGAATCCAATGAGTGGCCCGCAGATCGCCCTGCTTGTCCTGGGCTTCGGCACCGTGGTGGTTTTGGCCCAGGAGGAGGTTCTACCCGAGCCGGCAGTCCAGGCCCCGCTGGCGGGTAGGTCCCTGCTGCTCGATGCTGCCGCTGCCGACGGCAACTTCGTCGTCGTTGGCGGTCGTGGCCACATCCTGACCTCCACCGACAACGGCAGCTCCTGGCAGCAAGCCGAAGTGCCGAGTCGGGGAGCCCTCACCGGCGTCTACTTCCACGATTCCGACCTGGGCTGGGTGGTGGGCCACGACGCGGCGATTCTGCACACCGCGGACGGCGGTACGACCTGGGAGCTCGTCAACTGGGCGCCCGAGCAGGAGAGCCCGCTGCTCGATGTCTGGTTCTCGGACGCCGACAACGGCTTCGCCATCGGCGCTTACGGGAGCTTCTACCGCACCTCGGATGGCGGCGAGACCTGGAGCCTCGAGCCGATCAGCGAGTGGGACTTTCACCTGCATCACATCGCCAGATCGGCCGACGGGCGCCTCTACATGGCGGCCGAGGCGGGGATGATCTACCGCTCCGACGACGGCGGCGAGACCTGGACGGAGCTGCCCTCGCCCTACCAGGGATCGTTCTTCGGCACCCTTCCCCTGGACGGGGACACGGTGCTGGTGTTTGGACTTCAGGGGCACCTGTTTCGCTCCGAAGATGCCGGTGAGAGCTGGACACCGGTCGAGACCGGCACCACCGCGATGCTCACCGACGGCATTCGGCTCGCGGACGGCGGAATCATCATTAGCGGTCTTGGCGGAACGCTACTGATCTCGTCCGACGGCGGATCCACTTTCGAGCTACGGCCGCAGCCCGATCGGCGAGGTATTTCAGCGATCGTGGACACCGGCGATGGACAACTGCTGATGGTCGGTGAGTTCGGGGTCAAGATGATGCAGAAAGGAAACCTGGCGCGATGATCAACCGGCTCGAGAACCTGATCTTCGGCAACCGCCGCCTGGTGGTGGTCTTCTTCCTCCTGATGACGGTGTTCATGGCCTACCAGGCATCCCACCTGCGCATCGACGCCGGCTTCGCCAAGCTGCTGCCGCTCGAGCACGAGTACATGCAGACCTACGTCGAGTATCGCGACGCCTTCGGTGGCGCGAATCGGGTGGTCATTGCCATCCAGTCGCGTGAAGGAGACATCTTCACGCCGAAGTTCTTCGAGGTGCTGCAGCAGGTCACCGACGACGTCTTCTTCATCCCCGGCGTGGACCGCACCCGGGTGATGTCACTTTTTACACCCAATGTCCGCTTCACTGAGGTAGTGGAAGACGGCATCTCGGGCGGCAACGTTATCCCCGACGACTTCGAGCCCACCGAGGCAGGGCTCGCCAAGGTGCGGGCAAACGTTCTCAAGTCGGCTTACATGGGCCGGCTGGTGGCCAACGACTTCAGCTCCGCGCTCGTCGTCGCGTCGCTCCTCGAGGTCGATCCGACGACCGGCGAGCGCCTGGACTATCTGAACGTGGCCGACCAGCTGGAAGAGGTTCGCCAGAAATACAGCAATCACGAGGTGGGGGTCGAGTTCGACTACCACATCATCGGTTTCGCCAAGGTCATCGGCGACATCGCCTCCGGCGTGGCACGAGTGGTGCTGTTCTTCCTGGTCGCTTTCTTCATTACCGCGGTTTTCGTCTACCGCTACTCCCAGAGCATCAAGCTCACACTCATCGTCGTCGGCTGCTCACTGATCGCGGTCATCTGGCAGCTCGGTCTGCTGACTGTGCTCGGCTTCGGCATCGATCCGATGTCGATCCTGGTGCCGTTCCTGATCTTCGCCATCAGTGTGAGCCACGGCGTGCAGATGGTCAGCGCTTTCCGAGCCGAGGTCTACGAAGGTGCCAACAGCTTGGAGGCGGCCAAGATCGGCTTCTGCAAGTTGATCATTCCGGGCAGCATCGCCCTGTTGAGTGACACCATCGGTTTCGTCACCATCATGCTGATCAAGATCCGCATGATCCAGGAGATGGCGATCACCGCCAGCCTCGGTGTGGCCGTGATCATCGTCACCGATCTGGTGCTGGTGCCGGTGCTGCTGTCCTACGTCAACCTCGACGAGAAGTACGAGGCCAGGCTGCGGGCACGAGCGAGCAAGTTGGATCACGTCTGGACCGTCCTGGCCAGGGTGGCCGCGCCCCGCAATGCGGCGATCATCGTCCTCGTGGCGGCGGCGCTCTTCGTTCTGGGGGGCTGGAAGGCGACCCAGATCAAGATCGGCGACCTGCATCCCGGGGTGCCGGAGCTGCGGGCCGACTCCCAATACAACATCGACACCGACTTCATCACCAAACACTTTTCCATCGGTGTCGACGTCATCACAGTGATCGTGGAGACGGATCCGGAAGCCTGCACAGTGCACGACATCATGACCACCATCGACCGCTTCGAGTGGCACATACGAAACGTGCCCGGGGTGCAGTCGGTGCTGGGCATCGGTGGTGTGGCCAAGATCATCAATGCCGGCTGGAACGAAGGCAGCCTCAAGTGGCGGGTGCTGCCGCGCAATCCCTCGACCATGGCCCAGGCGGTTACCTACATCGACACCAGCACCGGGCTGTTGAACTCCGACTGCAGTGTCATGCCGGTCTACATCTACTCACAGGATCACAAGGCCGAGACCATCGACCGCATCGTTTCGGCGGTCAAGGACTACCGGGCCCAGCACGGCTCCGAGGAGGTCAAGTTCCGGCTCGCCACCGGCAACGTGGGCGTCATGGCGGCCACCAACGAGACCGTCTCCACCGCCCAGTTCCCGATGCTGATGTGGATCTTCGCCGCCATCATCCTGCTTTGCCTGATCACCTTCCGGTCGCTGCGGGCGACCCTGTGCATCGTCGTCCCGCTGGCACTGGTATCGATCCTCGCCTACGCACTGATGGCGATACTCGAGATCGGCCTCAAGATCTCGACCCTGCCGGTGGTGGCTCTCGGAGTGGGCATCGGCGTGGACTACGGGATCTACATCTTCGCTCGGTTGCGGAGCATTCTGGCCGCGGGCAAGGGTCTCCAAGAGGCCTACCGGGAGACGCTCAAGCTCACCGGCAGCGGTGTGCTCTTCACCGGTGTCACGCTGGCTATGGGTGTGGCCACCTGGATCTTCTCACCGCTCAAGTTCCAAGCCGACATGGGCATCCTGCTGACCTTCATGTTCCTGGTCAACATGCTCGGCGCCATCTTGCTGCTGCCCGCTCTGGCGCACTGGCTGCGTCCGAAAGCGTAAGGAAGAAGGGTGACAGGATACTGATCTCAGAAAGAAGGGGGACAGGATACTAGTTTCAAATTCTTGAATCGGGTGTCCGCAAAAAGGGACACGCCGATTCAAGAATTTGAAACTAGTATCCTGTCCCCCTTCTTGTTCGCCCCTTCTTGTTCCGTGTTAACGTTTTCAAGCACTCGACGAGCGAGGTGTGTATTTCCGAGGGAGAGCATGATTGTGGTCAATCGACTTATCTTGACAGCCCTGGTCCTGTTGTTAGCCAGTGCGGCGTTTGCCGCTCAACCGGTCGATATCCGGGCGAAGGCGGGCGTCGATTTCTCCAAGTATGAGACCTATGCCTGGGCTTCGCATGACTATTTGATAGAGGGTGATCCGCTGCGCGAAGGGACGCCGCTGGACTTG
>Ga0255055_10001908_pt1 | contig 14882 bp, 10 predicted proteins | sample JV7_2_27_MG_FD_188633 | JGI IMG/M metagenome (GOLD analysis project Ga0255055, IMG submission 188633) | Seawater microbial communities from Jervis Inlet, British Columbia, Canada - JV7_2_27 | ecosystem: Environmental > Aquatic > Marine > Inlet | place: Canada: British Columbia | collected... | reverse complement strand
CCTGAAAGAGCTTTTACCGTTTATGCCCAAAGAAATAGGGGGAATTGAGATCGGTGTCCTCGTGGTGGACGACGGCAGCGATGATCAAACCTTTTTGGCGGCAGCGGAAACAAGCGGCATCTGTGTGGTGAAAAACCTGATAAACCGCGGCGGGGGCGCAGCGTTGAGACTGGGTTATGATATCCTGCAAAAAGCAGGGGTTCAATATTGTGTTACCATGGACGCCGATGGGCAGCATCGAATTGAAGACATCAAAAATGTGTTGATGCCGATCATTGAAAACCGCTATGACTGCGTGATCGGGTCCCGCATTTTGGGGAACCGGGAAAAAGAGAACTGGCTGAGAATAACAGGGGTATACTTTTTTGGCCGAATCGTATCCGTCTTGCTGGGTAAAAAAATTACCGACCCTTCAAGCGGTTTTCGAGCCTTTCGCATGGAGACCATGGCATCTGTCCGCCTGCATGAAGATCAATATCATACGAGTGAATTAATTATTGAGGCGGTCAAAAACGGTTTGCGCATCGGAGAGGTAGCGATAACTATTTTGAAAAGAAAATACGGCAAAAGCAAAAAGGGCAAGGACCTGGCGTATGGCTTTCATTTTGCCAGAATAATCATTAAGACCTGGTGGCGATAACCCAGACGGTAAATTGACGGGGCTTGCCACTGCAACGGATGAACAAGTATTTTTGAAAATGGTCGCTGATCGTGAAATCATGCCCAACTTCCTGATTGTCGGAGCCGCCAAAGCCGGTACCACATCTCTGTACGAATATTTACGCCAGCATCCGGATATCTTTATGCCGGAATGGAAGGAGCTATCTTTTTTCATCGGCGATCCCTTTGGTCCGCTACACAAGGTCAAAAAGCCAAGCTATTATTACAAAGTATTCGCCGACGCGCACGACTACAAAGCTGTGGGCGAGGCATCCACCAGCTATCTGTTTGATGCGGACGCACCGGATATCATTCGGGAAAAATTAGGGAAAATAAATATTATAATAATCCTGAGAGATCCGGTTGCCATGTGCTATTCCCTGTATAACCATCAGGTCCGTAAAGAAGGGGAGACGAACACCGATTTCGAATCCGCCCTGGAAGCCGAAGAAAAGCGGCAACAGAGCGCCAGCTTTAAGAAAAAATGTTATGGATGGCACGCCAATTACTATTACTACCATCGAGGTTTGTATTTCGAACAGGTGAAGCGATACCTGGATAATTTCGGCAACGAGCGTGTCAAGATACTCTTATTTAATGAATTAGCCAATGATTCTATCAGGGTCGTGCAGGAAGTATACGAATTTTTAGGAGTAGACGATACGTTTGTACCGGATATCAAGGTGCACAATCCGGCCGGCGGCATCATCAACATACCAAAATTCTGGGAAGACACCGGGCTGTTTTTAAAAACATTTCAATTTCTTTTTTCGAAAAATCCGGTTAAGAAGATCCCCCATTTGCTTAGAAACATCGGCAGGAAACCACCGCGTCCGATCAACCCTGAGACAGCCAAAAGCCTAAGGAAAAAATTCCATAACGACATCTGCCGGCTTGAGCACTTGATCGAAAAAGACCTATCCGACTGGAAAAATTGACCATCACGGAGGCTTCAGAAAAGCAACATCTAACCCGCAGATCACATTCATGAGTCAACCCAACATATCCGATAAAAAATTAAAATTGTCCGTCATTGTTCTTTTTTATCACGGAGAACAATGGGTAGAAACGTGCATGAATTCACTGGAGAACCAATCTCTTCCGAGAGCCGGCTATGAAATAATATTGGTGGATAATGGTGGCTCGACACCGTCTGTCGTAAAATACAAGGGTCAACCAAATACCAAGGTATTATCCTTTTCACAAAATTTTGGATTTGCCGGCGGAAATAACAAGGCCCTGTCGCATGCAGAAGGCGAACTGGTGCTTTTGATGAATCAGGATGTCGTTGTTCACTGCAGCTGCCTGCAAGAATTAATTAAGGCCTTTGACCTGAATCCTCAGGCGGGCGTTGTATCCGCCAACATGTTAATGGTATCGCAAAAAGACAGCGTCAACCAGCAGGGTTCCATACCTGAGACGGTTGGATGGTACAAATTGACCCGTCTGGGGTATGCCTTGTATGCCACCCAAAAAGAAACATCAAACTTTATCCCGGTCGATTTTGTTTCAGGCAACGCCCTTGGCTTTCGTACGCGTATGCTCAAAGACGTGGGGAATTATCTCTTTGATCACAGGCTGGGCAGCTATGCCGAAGATCTGGATTTATCCATCCGGCTAAAAAAAACCGGCTGGACAATGCTTGTCCACCCACAGGCCGTCGTTTACCATTTTCGAGATGACGCCTTCTCGGGCAACCCAATACAGAGGCTCAGAAAGTTGTTTCGTGTTTCCAGCAACCGGTTAATGGTATATTTTAACAATTTACCTTTAGATGCTTTTCTGCTAAAACTACCAGCCTTGGTCCTGGGTATTCCATTAAAAGTTGCTCGAGCCGATGGCGCGCCGGGGTTTAATCTTTTTAATTTTTTGGTTGCCTTGGGCTGTGTTCCAATGATTGTCGCCTATTTTGGTTTAAGAATTTTTCAAATAAATAAATAGCGGCATACAAATCCGGTACCTATGCAAATTTTAAAAAAAAATGGGAAACGGTTGCTTAAACTTTTGGGTCCGCTCTTTTTTATTTTTCTGTTTATCCGCGTAGTGGACCCGCAGGCCACAATGAGTGCTCTAAAAGAAATCCGGCCGGATATGGCCCTCCTGAGTGTTCTCCTGTTTCCCGTTGTCAATGCTGCCCTGACATACAGATGGTGGCTTATCTGCCAACGTTTGGAATTAGGTGCTTCTTTCAATGGATTGTTTCAAATTTATTATATCTCATGGTTTCTGAGTGCCCTCCCCCTGGTGGGCATCTCACCGCTTGCAAAATTATTCTACCTTAAAGAGGAAGAGGAACCAGCCGGCATCTCGGCCGTTTCTATCATTCTTGATAAGCTGTTTGATATATTTGGGCTTCTTGTTTTCGGACTTTTTGGACTGGTGTATCTTCCCCAAAGCCTTTTCAAAATTTCCTATCTCGGGACCATTATTGCCGTGGCACTGCTCACGGTATTTCTTCTCTGGATATTCGGGAGTAAACTATGGCCAACTGCATTGGGCTTTTTAAAGCAATATACGAATAAAAGGCTACAAAAAATAGGCAGCAACCTGCAAGCAGACCTAAAAGGGTTCTGGCCGCGGTTTAATTTTCGGTTTTTTTTACTGATTTTGTTCATCTCAATTGCCATTGGAATTTTAAGAGCTCTCGTGCTCTATGTGCTTGCCATCTCCTTGAACATATCGGCAAGTTTTGGCCTTATCGTTGCGGCCCGGGCAATTATCGGTATTGTAAACATTATTCCTATAACCATAAGCGGGCTCGGAACAAGGGATGGAATTCTGCTGCTTACACTTCCGTTTGCCGGCGTTACAAAAGAGGCGGCTATCGCTCTCGGCTTATTGGCTTTTTTATGGACGATCTGCTCTAAATTTTCCGGGATATTTTTTTGGCTGAAGCGCCCCTTGCCATCAGGCAGCGTACGCGGTATCAAAGAAAAGTTGGTGTCTGGACCGGTGGATCGGTCATAAAGACGAGGAAGATTGACAAGTTCGATTAAATTGATCCTGAAAGTGAAATGGTGTCTGAAGTTTTGTCGGTAAACAACCCGCAAGGTATTCCCGTTGTCATCATCACCGGCGTGCCCCGGTCCGGAACGTCCATCCTGGGTAGGGTGTTGGACCGGCATCCTCGGATTTCTACGTGGGTCGAACCCTACTATGTCTGGGATTATCATTTTCGGGACGCACCACACGATCAGCTGACGGCGGATGATGCAACCGACAGGATTCGAGACTGGATTCGCAGCGCATTCACAAAATATCTCAAAACACTTGACGCTGACATTGTGGCGGATAAGTCTCCCCGCATCTGTCTGAAAATACCTTTTGTCCGCAAAGTATTCCAAGAGGCCCGGTTTGTTTTTATTATTCGTGACGGTCGCGACACCATCCTTTCCATGTGGCGCCAGTGGGAAAGAAAAAGAGAAATCTTCGGGAATTCGGACAAAGGGCGTCAGTGGCAGAATCGACTGTATGTGCTCAAGCGCTGGCTGGGCAGAAGACCCACCTGGCAGTTTCGAATTCAATCGATACTGTTTGAGCTGGGCCCACCAAGGAACTGGATTCGGAAAAAATTTCTAAACAAGGTCCGCTGGGAAGGAAGATTCGGCTGGGGCCCCAGATTCGAAGGATGGCAGGATATTATAGACCGTACGACACCCCTGGAATTTAGTGCTTACCAATGGGTTCACTGTGCAAGGGGGATAATCAGCAATTTAAAGGCCCTTCCGGAAGATCAAACGTTTATTTTAAAATATGAAGATTTTATTAACGATCCGAATACTTCGATTGAAAGGCTCTTAGCCTTTCTGGGTTTGGATTTACCTGAAGGTTACCTGGCCAATATACCCAAAATATTGTCGGACAATTCCAACAAATGGCAACAGACGTTTTCATCCGAAGACCTTAACCGGATAGGACCGATCATTGGTAAAACATTGATAGAATTCGGTTATGAAAGCAATGAAGCCTGGTATTCACGAATTGATCAATAATCCTTAAAGCAATGGGAAGCAAAACTATCAAAATACCAAATTTGTTCATCGTCGGACATCCGCGATCCGGCACTTCTTCTCTGCATTCCTATCTGGATCAACACCCTGATATTTTTATGACGGTGATTAAAGAACCGAATTATTTCGCCCTGGATTTCCGGGAAGCAAGTGACCGATATCACAATAAAAAATTGTACTTTCCCTTTAGAACCCGGGAGCAATATCTAAGGCTCTACCGGAAGTGGGGGGATGAAAAAATTGCCGGCGAAGCGACTGCCACTAACCTGTGTTCAAAGGTATCCGCCCGGGAGATACACCGGTTTAATCCGCAAGCTAAAATCATCATGATGCTCCGAGAACCGGTTGATTTCTTATACTCATATCATTCAGCGGCCCAATTCGCCCTCGGAGAACATTTGAAAAGTTTCGAAGAGGCGCTGCTGGCTGAAGCCGGGCGAAGGAAAGGCCGGGATCTGTCCCAACGGGTGATTAACCCTTCATGGCTATTTTACTCCGAGTTCATAAAATATGCCGAGCAGGTCTCCCGTTTCTTATCCTATTTCGGCCGGGAACAGATAAAGATCATCCTCTTTGACCAATTTAAAGAGGACACTGCCGGTGTATACCGCGATATTCTATCGTTTTTAGATGTCGATCCGAATTTTGCACCTGTATTTGACATCGTTAATCCGAATAAGCAGATAAAGTGGCCCCTTTTAAAAAAATACACCCTGGACTCGCCCTATTTTCGTAAGGCCCTGCGTCTGGCGTTTTCGGATGAGATCTATGCCGGATTGAAGAACTTTTATAAATATAAAATTGTCAAATATAAACCGCGACCGGATCTTGATGATGATGTGCGAAGAAAATGGATGGGAAATGCCAGGCCGGAGGTTGAAAATTTATCGCGCATGCTTAACATCGATTTAATCTCCCTGTGGGGCTATGATAAAATTTGAATATATGCGTCTCCGTTAAAGCTTGGGTCGTTGATTATTAACAAACCATTTTATAACATGAGTCAGGCAATGAATATTTCCGAAAAAAAAGGCCGCTTTGACCACCTCCTTAATTTCATTCGTAGACAGCGTTCAGTTGCGATATACACTCTAATTTTTATTTTGTTTGGATTACTTGTTTTTGGGATCTATTCTCAAACGATTGAGGCTCCTTTTGTCTTTGACGATTCACCCCGAATCCAAGAAAACCGTCATATCCGTCTGACAGAACTTTCCCCTAAAGACATTGTCAAGGCCGGCTTTAAAAGCTCTAGAACACGCCCCGTGGCCTTTATCACCTTCGCCTTAAATTACTATTTTGGTCAATATGATCCTGCAGGATATCATATCGTCAATATTTTGATTCATTTATTATCCGGTTTTTTTTTATTTCTGTTTATAAGGGCTACCTTCAAGACACCCGCTTTACGGGAACAATATCATCACCCGGATTTAATCGCCTTTCTGGCAGCATTAATCTGGCTGGCCCACCCGGTTCAGACACAATCGGTAACCTACATCGTACAGCGGATGAACAGCATGGCGTCGATGCTGTTCGTCCTTTCATTCTGGTCTTACGTAAAGGGCCGACTGGCTCATGGGAACCGGAAAAAATGGCTGTGGTATATGGGTTCGACGCTGATTTGGCTGGTGTCGCTGGGTTGCAAGCAAATAACGGTGACCTTGCCTGTTCTGGTCTTTATTTATGAGTGGTATTTCTTTCAGGATCTCAGTAAGGACTGGTTTAAGCGCAGTTTGAAATGGGTCCTGGGTATTACGGTTTGCATCGCTATCATTGCTTTAATATATACGGATTTTAATCCGTTGGAAAAATTAAGTCGTTTCCGTGATTTTTCGAAAAATGAATTCACGATAACCCAGAGAGCCTTAACCCAATTGAGGGTGGTTATTTATTACATCAGCTTATTATTTTATCCCCACCCCTCGAGGCTAAATCTGGATTATGATTTTCCGCTGTCATATTCGCTTGTCAATCCGATTACCACCTTGCTGTCCCTATTCATCATCCTTGGCCTGGTGCTGCTGAGTGTGTACCTGGCCAAAAGGCAGCGTTTAATATCCTTCTGCATTTTATGGTTCTTTGGCAATCTGGTTATCGAATCATCAGTTATTCCATTGGCACTTATTTTTGAACACCGCATTTATATGCCGTCCATGTTTGTTTTCCTGCTGATCGTCATCTTATTATACCGCTATATCAAACCGGCATGGTTGACGGCAGTTATTGCCTGCACATTGGTAGCGCTTTGCTCCTACTGGACATTTGAACGAAATATAGTGTGGCAGGACGAACTTGCCCTTTGGACGGATTGTAGCCGGAAATCCCCGAACAAAGCCCGGCCCTATACAAACATGGGAAAGGCATTGATAGATATAGAACGGTATGATGAGGCCTTGTCCAATTTCCTAAAAGCCATACAAAAAAACCCAAATTCTCAAGAAGCCCAATATAATCTTGGTGTCTTGTACGAAAAGCAGGGGGATCCGAATAAATCCATCGAACAATTCCGTAAAACCCTGCAGATAAATCCCAATTTTGTAAAAGCGCACAACAATCTGGGGGTTTGGCTTTTGAAGCAAAACCAAACGGAAGAGGCGATCATACATTTCCAAAAGGCCTTGAAGATTGATCCGGACTTGGCCGCTGCGCATGTTAACTTGGGACTGGCACTTTCAGAGCAGGATAAACTCAATGCAGCCGTTATCCACTACCGTAAAGCCCTGCAGATAAGTTCTAACTTACCCAGAGCGCAATTCCAGCTGGGAGCCGCGCTGGTAAGGCAGGGCCGGACCGAGCAAGGTTTGCATCACATTAAAAGAACCCTGGAAATTGATCCCGATCATTCAGAAGCACACAACAATCTGGGTGGGCACCTACTTCAGGAGGGCAAAATCGATGAAGCCCTGGGGCATTTTAACGCAGCGCTGAAGGCCAAACCTGACATGGCGGAACCCCACAATAATATTGGGATCATCCTAATCCATAAGGGAAGAATTGGTGAGGCCATCTTTCACTTCCAGGAAGCGGTGCGAATAAATCCCGAGTTCGAGCTGGCAGAAGATAACCTCAGAAGAGCACTGGCCATCCTGCAAACAAATAGGGGCGCTGAAATCGAAAGAATCCAATTAGAAATAAAAACCAGGTCGGACGATCCGGTGTTGAACTATGTATTGGGGAATTTATATCTCGGCAAGGGAGAATTGAACAGCGCGATCGGCCAGTACCAAAAAGCAATCTCTATTCAGCCGGATTTCCCGCAGGCCTTGAACAATCTGGCCATGGCGCATACCTTTGGCAGGCAATACAATCAGGCACGGGAAGTATTCCAAAAATTGATCGCACTTCAGCCCGATAATGCAGCGAGCTACTACAATGTCGCCGTCCTGTATGCCTTGCAAAACAAAGTGACAGAATCCCTGGCATGGCTGAATAAAGCCATCGCCAAAGGCTACAACAACTGGGATCTTATCAAAACGGATAAGGATTTAGAGAATATCAGGAACTCGGAAGGTTACCGGGAACTGATTAAAGGGCAATAGAAGTTCTGAGCTCAGGGTTCAAAGGTTCAGAGCGCCCAATAGCTCATAGCCTAGAGCTCATAGTAAACCTGACCGATCAAGCTTGCGGTGAATAAAGTCTTTAATCACACGGGCACATTCAACCGGTTTTCCCATGGGCACGAAATGGCCGGCATCGGCGATGGTTATTAATTCATAATCGGGAATAACGCGTCCCAGGCGCTTGGCCGAATCAACGGTAAAGGCCCCCGAGTGCTCCCCTCGAATCGCCAGCACCGGACAGGAAATTTGCCGGCCGTATTTCCAGACATCGAGGGGGACGGATTCAAAAATTTGGGCTTCAAGCTCCGGATCGCATTTAAGGATGGCCGTTTCAGAGTCTTTCTCCAGCAGTCCGCACTCCAGATAAGCCTCCACAAAATCTTTGGACCAGTACTTGAAAATTCCCCTGCCGGATGTAAAGCGTTTCAAAGCTTCTTTTTTGCCCTGAAAGGTTTTCCTTCTGCGCCGTGCGGTTTTGGCCAGGGGAATGACCCCTGACAGCCCGAACATTCTCATCACTGCCATGGCCCACAGTATCCTTGGGGATAAAATGGGTGGATCGATCAATATGAGACATGAAAAAAGCTGTGGATATTTCGCGGCGGCGATATAGGTCGTTACCGCCCCCAAAGAGTGACCGGTGCCGATGACCGGCGGTGACAGGCTTTGTTCGATAAGCATTTTTAAATCGTCTGCAAATATATCCCAATGGCGAATGCGCTTGATGTTGGGCAGCTCTGTCCCGCCATGGCCGCGAATATCGCTGGCAACCACATGCAAATCGTCAACCAGGTGTTTAACAAAGGGAGAATAGGTTCCGGCACAAAATCCATTGGCATGCAGCAAATGGGTCTGGGGCCCGGATCCACCCCAATCTAAATAGTGGATCTTTCCATCCGGGGTATTAATGAAGTTCTCTAGCGGTTCAATTGTTTCAGGTGCATTCATATCAGATTGAAAATATAAAGGCATTCACTGTCATGGACAAGGAAATTTCATAGAAAAAGGGCTACGGTTTGATCCGTAACCCTTAAGCTGATTAATGGTAGGCACGCGGGGATTTGAACCCCGGACTTCTACCGTGTCAGGGTAGCGCTCTCCCCCTGAGCTACGTGCCTTTATAATGGTTGTCAAAAAAACGTTTCGCTATTCAAACGTTTTTTTCTACAACCACTTATACCGCAATTCCCTATTTCGAAACATCATTATGGATAGCGGTATAAATTTTGTGTTTGAGTAGCACCGGCTGGTTTGTGTGTCAAGGCCTTTTAGATCACCTGAAACCCTTAAAATTAGCTTTTCAGATAGCATTCCACAATTTTAGGCACTTTAGGCATTTTCTATTTACATCTAACCGGGAATAAGCTCGACTTTTAAAATTTCTGATGTCACCTCGAAAATATTAATACCGAATGATTCGAAGTTTTGCTGCATCAAGGCCGAAGCCAGATCCTGGGGTTTTCCCTTGTATTCGACCAGCAGGGTTGCTTCATTGGGCTTGATCTCTTTGACACGGATTCCTTCCACACCGGAAATGGTATTCAGCTTCTTGCGAAATTTGACATATTGGGCAAGGTGGCTTGTGCCTAAAATGACCACTTCTACCACCGAGGGCCTGCCGGCCTGTTTCTGCCAGGCGACAACCAGTTCCTCGACCAGTGCGGGACCCGCCATGGCACCGGCAGCCTCAAGTGCTTCCTGGCCGCCGACCGTATCATCTTCATTGACGGCCACCGCCGTTCGATCCAGGTTTAACATCGGTTCAGCGGATCCCGATCTTAACGCCAGCAGGGTAACCGTTCCATTAAACGACCGCATGGCCGAACCCATGATGTTTGTAGACGGGCTGGCAATCGATGTCCCCAGCAAAATGATATCTGCCTTAAGTGCAGCGCCAATCTCCGCCGCCTCCAGATCCGTTAGATCCGGTTTATTTATGTCATCCCAGCTTACCAGGGGACGGTTTCGGGCCCCCCGGTGGTTTATAATAGTGAATCCGGCTTCCTGCAGGTGCTCAACCATAACCGTCTCAGAAATGGAAACGAATCTTGATCCCAGTGGGCTCCACCAATACATTGGAGATTGCTGCTCTAAATTCTGTTCGGCAATGAGGAACACAACGCTGGGCAGCGTTTTGGTGGCCCGCAGAATTCCCGCATCGGTCAATTTCTTGGATATCTGTTGGCCCGACACGGTGGCCTGGACAACAACCCGGTAGGATTTTTCCTGGCCGGCCTCGGTCAGTACCTTATAACCCTGAATGAAAGTACTCGGCTGATCAAGCAAAAGTTCATTGAGTTGCGAAAAATTATCCACCAGAGATTCTACCTCCAGTAGTTCTTTGGTCATTAGCGCCACCGCCGTAACCAGACTGTCGGCGATGGCCTTTTCCCGGGCAGCAGTGACGTTGCCGCCATGCATCGCAGCCGTTCCGACTACGATAAAGGTTTTGGTTGTGGCAGACTCCTTGGCCTGAGCAGCGTTAAATGTCATTAGCACCAGGGCCAGTGCGAAAAACACAGGCATCAATCCACTAAATTTGGTGAAAATTGTCCGCATGTTGCTTAACTCCTGTATTAAGGCGTAACTTGAAATCTTCTGCGGTATAAATGAAAAATCATTCATAATCAAGAATAAAGCTCAAAGCTTGACTTTCAGAATATCAGTAGGGTCGTCCACCGTGCCGATCTAAACGAGTAGAGAAACCGTCATATTGGCGGGCACGGTGGCCCGCCCTACTTTCAGAATATCAGCTTTGAGCTTTCTCACCCTCTATCTTTTCCTTTCAGCTCTGAGCTTTCAGCTTCTATTTTTGCCCTATGCCCTACGCCCTACGCGCTATGCGCTATGCCACTAGACGCGTCGCTGGAGCGCATAGTCTGCAATGTCCAGCATGGTTTCTTTGGTTGGTGAGGGTTCAAAAACAGACAGGGCCGCTTTGGCCATGTCGATATATGCCGCAGCCGTTTTTTGGGTGTAATCGATACCGCCGTATTTATCCAGTAAATCTATCAGGATTTTAAAATCTTCAGTTGCAAAGTCATCGTCCTGGATAATTTTGATCATCAGGTCCCGGTCGGCGGATCGCGCCTGTTTCAAGGCGTAAATAACCGGCAATGTCAGTTTTCCTTCTCTAAGATCAGCCCCGACCTCTTTGCCGAAATCAGAGGTCTGCAGGGTATAATCAAACAGATCATCGGCCATCTGAAAAGCAATCCCCAGATTATATCCATACTCAGCCAGGGCCTTTTCCTTGTCTGCCGGTGCGTCGGCTATTATGGCACTCACCCGGCAGGCGGCTTCGAACAGCACGGCTGTTTTACGGCGGATGATCACCAGATACTCGTCTTCTGTCAGCTTGATATCGCCTTTGCGCATCAGCTGGTGAACTTCACCCTGGGACATGTTCTCGGTAAGTTCGGCCAGGACTTGAACGACTCTGAGCCTGCCGGTACCGGCCGAGATTGACAGCGCTCTAGCCAACAGGTAATCTCCTACCAGGACGGTAATGGAATTCCCCCAGGTGGCGTGAGCCACCGTTTTGCCCCGGCGCAGGGTGGCTTCGTCCACAAGATCATCATGCAGCAGGGTTGCCGTATGCAGATATTCCAGGGCCGTTGAAAAGGTTTTTTCATAGTTACCGTTGTAACCGCACATCCTGGCAGACAGCACCATCAGTAAAGGACGCAACCGTTTGCCGCCGCCGAAAAGGATGTGGCCGGCTACATCGGATACCAGATCCAGGTAGGGATTTAAATTATCGGAAAGGGCTTTTTCAATATCTTCCAGGTCGGATTCAACTGCAGAAAGGATCTTCTGCTTAAGATCACTCATATCGCCTCTCCCATCAGGTCATACTCCATCGTATCCGTCACTCGCATATCAGCAAAACTGCCGATTTTCAATCCAAAAGGCAATTGAACAGTATTAATGTAGGTTGACCCGTCCACTTCCGGTGCCTGAAAGTTTGTACGGCCGGCAAAAAGATGGTTGTCCAGGGACTCTTCCACCAGGACTTTGACTGCCTTGCCGATGTATTTGCGGATATTCTCGGAGGAAATACCCGACTGGGCGGACATAAGCTGATGATAACGGTCGGTGGCCACGTCCTTGGGAACGTGATCGGGTAATTGGTGCGAAGCCAGATCGTCAGAGTCCGAATAAATAAATACGCCTAAATTATCAAAACGAACATCCTCGACAAATTGTAAAAGCGCTTCAAAATCATTATCTGTTTCTCCGGGAAACCCGACAATGATGGTTGTTCGCAGCACGGCATCCGGAACCCGGTCACGGATACGATCAAATTGACGGTAAAGATCATCTTTTGTGTATCGGCGGCCCATGTGTTTTAGAATCCCCCGGCTGACATGCTGGATGGGAATATCAAAATAAGAGCAAAGATTGTTATGTGAGGCTACAGCATCAATAAAGGAGTCTTCGATGCTTTCCGGGTGTCCGTAGAGTACCCTGAACCATGGTTGCGTTACACGGTCGTGATCGTTGATGGGGATATTTACCAGGCTTTCCATGAGCCGACTAAGATTTGTGCGGGTTGGTAAATCATTCCCATAGGCGGTGGTATCCTGTGCAACCAGCACCAGTTCGTTTACACCGTCGGCAATAAGCTTGGTGGCTTCAGAAACAATTTCTTCCGGCGAACGGCTTTTTTGTTTGCCGCGCAGCTTTGGAATGATGCAATAGGTGCATGATTTACTGCAGCCTTCGGCGATTTTTAAATAGGCCACGTGAGGCACAGTTAAATACCGGGGGGTATCCCGGGTCGGCAGTTCCGTGAGGTCCGGGTCCGGCAACACACACAGGTGTGAGTATTGCAGTTCCCGGGCAGCTTTTGCAATTTGGTCAAAGGCACCGGTTCCTAAAAGGACATCCACTTCCGGTAATGATTTTAAAATTTCTTCACGGTAACGCTCGGGAAGACATCCGGTCACCACCAGGCGCTTGCAGGAGCCCTCCTTTTTATACTCCGCCAGTTCCAGAATGACGTCGATGGACTCCTGGGCAGCATCTTCGATGAAACTGCAGGTGTTCACCACGATGGTTTCGGCCTGCTCGGGATCATCGGTAATGGTCCATCCGGCCTTTTTCAGCCGTCCGATCATAATTTCGCTGTCAACCTGATTCCTGGCACAGCCCAGGCTTTCCAAGTAGAGTTTCATGATTCTGTTTCTTTGAATGAATTTAATTTGCCCTTGAAAAAATAAGGAATGTGCCCCGCAATGTCAATGCGAGGGAAGTCTATCGTAGCAAAAAGCATCCCAAAATGGCTTTTATCTACTATTCCAGATTCTGTCCAATTCTCAGGTATTAGGTCTCAGCCCAGCCGCCAGCCAAAAAAACGGCCGGTCAAATCGAAAAAGAAACTTTGAAAAAGCGGTTCTGCGGTTCGCTTTTAATGTTTCATACAAGGTGTCAGGCTTAAATAGTTTTCAGATGTTCCGCCGGAAGCGGATCAGGTTTCGGGAAGGATGCCGCGAAAGCGGCGCTGACAGGCGCCATGATCATAATGGAATGACAACATTCTGCTAAGAATAGCTTGCATCTTGCAAACCGGATTGTGCCCTGGCAAGCAGGTCTGAGCCGGTTTCATCCTTTCCGAGGGTAAGTTCGGCCAGACCAAAAGCTAATTTTACACCAAGGCCACCAGTCTCTGAAAAATCTCTTTCTGAAATGCTCTTCAATCGATTACAGAAATGTTGAGCTTCATCAAAAATAGTTTGCGGCATGAGGAGAGCATATGTTTGTTGATCGTATTGATGCAGGATATCCCAATTCCGAATCTCTTCGGAAATAACTTCTCCCAGGGAATGAAGAATTCGATCTTTTGCTGAATTGCCGGAACCGGCTCCGGCTTCTTCTAAGTTTAACTTCACAAAACAAAGAGTCAAGTTTGTGCAACAGCTTCGCGCCCGCTGGATTTCCGTATCCAAAATTTTTAAAAAGCTTGATCTGGAGCACCACCCCGTGGCATCATCCTGCACCTTTATTTCAGCAAAACATTCGGTCAGGTTCTCTAGGCGATCGCATATAATCCCCATAAGATTCAAGAAAAATTGATGGGCCGTGGGAGGGTATAACCACTGCAGTCGTTTAATCATCTTCCAATTAATCTGCAAAAGTTCAACGGGCTTGGTGGCGACAACTGCCGCCGATCGCGGCACGGAACGTAAAAACCCCATCTCACCCAACACATCCCCGGTTTTTAATTGGTTGATCAGCACCCGGTTTGCGGGTTTTTGATCCGATCCTTCATTGCTTATTGGATCAAAAACGTCCATGGTACCGGAAATAATTGTATACATGCAATCGCTGGGGTCCCCCTTGTGGAACAGAATTTCGCCGGCTCCAATTTTTCTCAGCGATCCTGCCATGAGGATATAATGAATCTGGCTGCGTGATAACCCTTTGAAAAGAGGAATTCCCTTCCCGGGTTCTTTGCCGAGTTTCAACCGCACCAGATCCCAAAGTGTCACCAATTCAACATGCTGCATAAAAGTTGGCAGCAGAATCAGATCTCCGACCAGGGCCGACAGCGAGGTAATCACCATCATTACACCGAAAATGGCCGTTGGTTTGAAACTGGAAAATAATAAGATGGAAAAGCCTACGCAAATGGTTATTGTCGTAA
>Ga0255055_10001907_pt1 | contig 14890 bp, 13 predicted proteins | sample JV7_2_27_MG_FD_188633 | JGI IMG/M metagenome (GOLD analysis project Ga0255055, IMG submission 188633) | Seawater microbial communities from Jervis Inlet, British Columbia, Canada - JV7_2_27 | ecosystem: Environmental > Aquatic > Marine > Inlet | place: Canada: British Columbia | collected... | reverse complement strand
TTCTTCAAACAAAAGATGAAACTGGCACTCAAACATCCTAATAATGCTAATCCTAACATTTTAGTAGGGTTAGGACCGAGCATATCAACTTCTTCAGTATGACTATCGTCAATGTAGCAATCTTTTACTTTCATGTCCCCAAGTTCGCATGAAAATATCATTTCTTCTTTTAATGATAATCCAACTTTGGTTTTCATTCCATCAGACATCTAACACACATCTAAATTGATCTTTTTGCATTACAAATTTTTATTCGATCCACCTGAATGGATATGATTTGAAACTAACATTTTACTCTTAAATCTTATTCATTTAATTTATAAGAGAGAAGATTCGATTACGAGTAAAATCAAATCAATTTGCTAATACTTTAAAAAAAAAATTAATTGTTTATTCGACGACGATATTATATGTATTTTCTATTTTTGTTTTCACGGAATTAGCGAGAGGACATGCTTTTTCTGTTAATTCTAGAATTTTCAAGGCTTTCTTTTTTTTCTCGGTCGATGGGATTATCAACGTAATTTTGTTTTCTATTTTTTCCATTATTTTAATACCTGTTGAGGTATCAATGCAACCTTCTGCGTTAATTTTAAGTGTTTTATACTTTAAATTTGAATTACTTGAGACTACAGAAAAAGTAGTAAAAAAACAACCAGATACAGCAGCGAGAAAAAAATGTTCAGGAGTATAATACTTCCGTAATCCATCTTCTCCTTTAGGGCCGTCATAGGCAACGGGTAGTTGAAAATCATATTCAGATAAAGAAGTACTATCAGGTATTCGAATTGTTTGAATTCGTTTTCGATTGTTTTTTTTTAACGTTTCGCTTTCTCGTTGAAAAATTGTCAGTTTAAAAATATTCACTCTTATTCACCATTATTTTATTTTGTTAATTTTAATTTAGAATACCATATTATTTTTTTTATAATCTTTATAGGCATTTTTTTCGCGCCACATTAGCAGCTATGAGAATAGAATCCCAAACTGGAGCAAAAGGAGGTGCATACGATAGATCTAGTTTTTGAATATCTTCTATTTTCATTTTAGCTGCTAATGCTGTTGCTAGAACATCAATCTTCTTTCCACCTAACGGTGAAGGAGCCGTAATCTCTGCTCCTAATAAAATATGAGTTTTTACATCAAACAATAAATATGTTGTCATTTTAAGTTTGAACTGATTACCTCTATTTGGATAATAATGAGCGATTTCATTACTTTCAATCAAAACTGAATCCGAATCATATCCCAATTCTTTAGCTTCTGTTTCTGTTATCCCAGTTTTTCCACAATATAAATCAAATACTTTCCAAACAGAGGTTCCAACGATCCCAGGAAATGGATCAACTTGATTACCTGCAATTACATTTCCAGCAATTCTTCCTTGCTTATTTGCAGCAGGAGCAAGAGGGATATATGTATTTCTTTTTAATATTTGATGGAACACTGTTGTACAATCACCAGCTGCAAATACATTTTCAATGTTTGTTCTCATATATTCATCTACAATTATTGCACCATTCATCATTTTCAGTTTTGTAGCTTTAAAAATATCAGTATTCGGAACTACTCCTATACCTATCTGCACAAAGTCTGCTTCTAAAGACTTTCCATCCTCAAAAGAAATCCTTAATCGTTTGTCTGAAACAGCTTCTAAGTTTTTAGCGTATCCAAAAATGATCTTAATTCCATTTTTTTCAAGTTCTTTCTTAATATAATCTTGACTTTTTGTCCTAAAAATCAGTCTGGGGCCAACTATAGTTAAATCATCAATACCTAGTGCTTTATAAGCTTCGAGCATTTCCAGATTAATATAACCGGCTCCAAGAAGAATTCCAGACTTGAAATCACTTCTGATTAGAGTATTTTTCACTTTATCTGCATCCTCTATAGTATGTACGTGAAAAATATGATTATGTTCAAGATCTATTTCTGGACGAGTTTTGGGCTTACCACCAGTTGCGATTACTAAGTAGTCATAGTCTTTCTCGAAGATTTTATTAGTCTTCAGATCCTTAACTTTAACTATTTTTGCATCAAAATTTACAGATAAAACCTCTTGATAAAGGTGAATTGGAATGTTTCTTTTTTCTAGAAAATCCTCTTTAGTAATAGTAATTAATTTATCCCGGTCTTCAACGATGCCACTTATATAATAAGGAATTCCGCACGAACCATATGAAATGTAAGGACCTTTTTCATAAACATCAATTTTCCAATCGTGATGTACTCTTCTTACTGCACTCGCAGCACTTAAACCAGCAGGATTTCCACCTATTACAACTATTTTCATAATTTTTTTACTTTTTAAAGTTTTAAAATTATAAAAAAACAAATGTTTGTTTTTATTAAAAGATAAATGAATGGTTATATTTGTTGATTATCTATTAAGGATTTTCCTAAGATTAGTATAAATGTAATACCTATTTATTTTCAATTCGTTTTAATTTAAAATGCCGATCCAAGTGGAAGTATAACCCTAAAAAATAGATGAATACAATAAATATAAATTGAAAGGCAAATAGGATAATAGAGACCATCATAAGGATAAATACTATTACTTCAATTCCTAAGCTTATTCTACTACTATAATATTTTGAATCGAAAAAGGATTCTGCTTTTTTATATTTTGATAAGTATTCGGGTAAATTTTCAAATTCTTCTTTAGTTATTAGTAACTTTAATCCAATCTGCTTTTTTTGAAAATAGAAGAAGTTCGTCCCCCAATCAAAAGTGTCTATGATGATATGTATAGAATACGCTGCACCACTAAAAGCTATTGCTGGCCAATTAATAATAATTCCAAACACCAATATTAGAAAACCGGGAATTATTGAATGAGAAATTAGCATTCTGTGATTGTGATTTTTAGCATATTTAGCAAAGAACACATCGAGGTCGCATAGAAAAGAAAAGAGAACGATGAAAACGAATTCGATCAAATAGAAGTTGTAGAAATAATTTAAAATTGAACTAAAGATTACACCAACGGCAAAATGACTGTTAATATGCATGATATTATCCCAAAAGTGAACTAAATAATATAATTCTTACTCCTAACTCTTTTTAATACTTTATTTTTTGTTTCAAATCCCTCAGGACCCTTTTTTTCTACTAAAAAAGATGCTGCTGCAGATGCTTTATATCCAATTTCTTCTATTTGTTTCCATGTCATGTCAGAATTGATTAATTCATATAAAAAAATAGCTAAATAAACGTCACCTGCACCCGTTTCATCTACGACCCTCTTGGGTTTATAGGCGGGGATTTTTATCAGGTTTTCTCCTCGTTTCATTATCAATGAACCTGTTTCTCCCATGGTCATTATGAATATTGCTTCATTATCAAAAAGATTGAACCATTCCATTATTTTGTTTGGATCCTCTTGATTTGATAATAGCCTCATTTCAATTTCAGAGCCTTTAAGAATTAACTGATCGCCTATTAGTTTAATTATTTTTGTTATGTTCGCAATAGCAGATTCTTCTCTGAGATATGATACTTTCCCACTTTCATCGATATTTCTTATAAAGCCCTGTAAATCTATTCCAAAATAAGCTTTTGGAAATTTTTGTAATATTTTAGAAACATACTCATAAGAAATTTCGTTACATAATGGAGCTAATACGATAATTTGAGGGGGATTTGAAAGATAAGAATCAGGAATATCCTCAAATATAAGATTCGGGCTCCTTGATTTGAGTGTTAATCTTCTAGAATGATTTGAATAATCTAGTAAAAACTTAGTATTGGCAACTTTTAATGATTTAACGCCCCTGAGATCAATATCTTTATCGTCAAATCGCCTTAATAGCGATTTATCGAAGTTGAGAGTTCCTAAATTTGAAACAATCCCGATTTTCACCGAATTTACATACTTTTTTAAAGATAAAGAGCCAAAAGTAACACTTCCACCTAAAGATGGTTTTCTTTTTTGTTTAAATCTAACAATACTATCAACTGCTAAGTGCCCAATAAAACAGATATTGACAGTTGATAGTATATTTTTCTTATGAATACCCATGTTTTCTATTTTTAATATCTTATTATTGAAAAAACTTACTCATTATTAATATTTGAAAACATAATTTATGATTTAAGGCTGAATTTAGAATTTCAATTTGTAAATTTTAAAATAAGAGTGTTTTTAAAAAATTTGGATAAAGACTATTAATTACATTTGAGAAATTCTTTTATTTAATTCTAAAATCTTTTTATCTTTTTCATTTATCGCAGTTTTTAACTTATTTATATTTTTTTGCAGATTTTCAACTAATTCTGCCATTGGATTACCCGAAACATCAGTTGGTGAAATTGCTGATAATTTTAAATCTGCTATTATGCTATCTTTATCTCTTAGTTTATTTTCGAGATTCGTAATTTGTAGTTCAAGCTGACTAGTATCAATTTGGGTTACTTTCCCCTTACTGAAAGATTTTTGCATTTCTTCAAGGTCTATTTTGAGGGCTTCGTTTTCTTTTTTTAGTTCCTCTAAATCATTTTCGCTGAATTGGAAACCTTCTCCTTCTAACGCGCTTTTAAGTTCTGTTTTTTCTTGCTTTAATTTATCAATTATTCTTTTATACTTGGTTAAATCTGATTGTAAATCCTGGCATAATATTTCAAGGGGTTTTGAGGATGACTCAGGAGGTAACGGTTTAATTACTGAAGGTTTAGAAGGGGAAACTTCGACCACATAATCAACAGGTGTATCTCTTAACTTTTCAACCAGTTCTTCCTTTAACCGTTCAATTTCTTTTGTTAAATCTGAAGTTTTCATCTCCAAATCTTTTATAATAGAATTTTTGTCTATTATTTGAGTTTGTAATTCATCCACTAATCCATTAATTGATATAGAGGCTGCTCCTCCTGGAGAACCTGCTGTTGCTTGTAAATTAGATAATAATTTATCTTTAACTTTAATTTCTTCATCTTTTTCTAGTAATAATTTAATCATACTTTTTGTTTTATTTCCTAACTCGGAATTTTCTTGCGTTAATTCGTTCAGTTTTATACTTATTTCTGTAATTGCCTCCTCCTTTTCTACTCTTAATTTCTCTTTTTCTTCGACAGCTCTTTTTAGAATTTCCTCTGATCTAGTAATCAGCTCAATATTTTCAGTAATTTTCTTTCGTAGTAGTTCGTTTTCTTTCTGTAATTCTCCAATTACTGAGGGTAAGTTTTCTGTTGATAATTTGTCTTTCCACAAACTTATAAAATCCTCAGCCTTATTTTCTGAATTTTTTTCCCCTGACATAATTCTCAAAATTTTTTCTTTAATTTTAGTTTTTTTATTTTAAGTTATTTCATTAATATTCCGGAGAAATATCCAACGCAGTATCCATATTCTCCTCTGACATCGGTACTAGTGTAGTACTTCAATAATTTTCCGCTGTTGCAATTTAAATTCTTGCAAATTAACATTAATGTGGTTATGGTTTGTGCTCCACATACCGTTGTTTGTGAAGCAGCCGATAGAGTCTTTTTTGAATCGAAATCTACAAAGGCATCAATAACATCACGATCTATTTCTTTAAACTGATCTAGCTGTTCTTTATTGGACACATTTTTATGGGACATATCTGATGAAGCTACTATGACAACATCTTTATTTACAGCTTTAATCGATGTTGATATTTCATTGGCTAACACTTCAAATCGAGAATATTCCTTTTTACCTCCGATTTTTATAGTCACAATTTTTACATTCTTATCTTTCGCGCAATATTTGATGAAAGGTAATTGTATTTCTATATTATGTTCTTGTTCCATAAACCCTGAAAAAGCAGAAGAATCATCAATAATAATATCACTATTATCAAGAATCTTTTGAGATAATTCAGTATCAATCTCCAAGTTTCCTATTGGCGTTTCCCATGCCCCATCTCCTAATAGAGCGACTCCTTGGTAACCAACATGATCAGTTCCTAATACTATGATAGTATCGGGGATTTTCTCTTTAAACAAATTCAAATAGGTGAAAGCGGCACATTTTCCCGAGAAAGTATATCCCGCGTGAGGCGATATTGCCCCAATTACTGTTCTCTTTTCCATGTTTAGCGATTCAGGCAATTTCCCAGGTCCAAGATTGTTATCCGAAAAACATTTTTCTATTTCTTTTATTAAAGCTTCTTTTTTCCTAGGATACCAACTTCCCGCGTGTGATGCTTTTCTAATAACCAAATTTATCACCTTCCCATAAATAACATTTATTCAGAAATATATATACTTTCATCTGTTGTTAACTTAATTGAAAGAATTATTAAATTATTTTTAATACATCTTATTAGATGACTGAAGAAAAAGAATCTCCTATTTCACTAGAGGATATAGACGAAAATGACATCCCAGAAAAGATTCCAACTAAATTTATCAACAATCGCGTAATTGTTTTTAATCCTCTCTATGCTTCGTATTTGTACGTAAAACAAAAGTTTTTTGGGGCACCTCTTGGGATTAGTAAGCCTCGGTTGGAGTATTTTTCTAAACCATCGGAATTGTCATTAATTGAAGCTCTATATTTATTAAAAAACGATAAAATTACTATTTACGACCCTAAACTAGATAAATTCTACGCACACGACGAGTTTTATGAAATGTGTAAAAAAATTCATCATAAGTTTGGAGAAAAATTTATAATTTATCAAGATTTAAGGAAAAAAGGGTATATACCTCGTCCCGGTTTAAAGTTTGGTGCTGATTTCGTAGTGTACAAAAAAGGACCGGGATTAGAACATTCACCATTTATAGCTCACGTTTTGCCTCATGACGCAAAAATAACCGCTATCGATATGGTTAGAGCTGGACGCTTAGCAACATCAGTAAGAAAGAAGTTTGTCATCGCCAATCCTCTAACTATGAGTTACTACTTCTTTGAGTGGTTTAAACCTTAGATAGGATTATTTACTTTTTGACAAAAAGTAGTTTTTTTGGAAAACTTTTACTGTAAGAAATAGCTATTCAATAATATGGCTAATGATGTAATATTAGCTTTGGTTCTTGGAGTAATTTTTGGGTGTGTATTTTTCATTATAGATATATATAATGAAAATAAAACTAAAGAGATAAATACATCTCTCATTGCTGGTATAACAGTTACGTATTTTTTTATCATATTATTACCTGAAATAAGCTCAGGTTTAGAAGAACTTCCATTTGGATTGTATAAATTTATAGGGATTCTAATTGGGTTTTCTACTATTCATCTTACAGAAAAAGTTATTTTAATAAGAGTAGAGCAAAAATCTCAGGTAAAATTAAAGGAGATATTTAAAGAAGAGGCTGAAGTAGAAGAAAAAGAGAAGAAAATTGAGAAATCTTTAATAAAAAAATTAGTAGAGAACGAGAAAGATAAACTTACAGTTGAGGATTTAGTCGAAAAATTATATGCATTAGAAGAAATAAGTAAAATACAACAAATATGGTTAAAAGAAGAACAGAGATTAAAGGAGAAAATATACAAAGCCGATCTTGAAAAACGCTCCTATTTAAATATTCTTTCCGCAACAAAAGAGGTAAGTAACGTACAAAGATTATGTGCAGAAGAAGAAAGGATGCTTGAGAATTCTTTACTGAACAATTTAATGGAACATAGCTATGAAAATCCTTCCTATAGTCTTTTAACCAAAAAATTGCGGACGATTACGGAAATACGTCAAAAAAATATAGAATTTGGAGAAAGGGCGGAGAACTTAATAACAGATCTAATAACAAGTTTAATGGCAGATAAACGAGATAAAATTTCAAAGGAAGAATTTCTTGAAAAACTGAATACAATAGATAACATCCATCAAATACTAGATGCAGGTTTAAAGGCTGAAAAAAAAATCGGTAAAATTAAAATTGAAGATACACGTCTTGAACATTCAGAAAAAAGAGCATCAAAAAATTTATATGCCCTAGAAGTGTTACAAAAAATTCAAGAAGTATGTATACAAGAAGAAAAAAAACTTCAGAGTGAACTAATGGAAATTGGACATAACCAACTTTCACTTCTAAACAAAATTTCAGCGTTAAAAGAGATCAGTAGAATTAGATTGAAATGTGTCCAAGAGGAAAAGGATCTTGAGAAAAAACTAATAGAAAAAGACCAGGACATTTTTTCAAAGAAGCATTTAACTGAAAAATTAAATTCGTTAAAGGAGATAAGTAATGCCAAAGAAGAAACATTATTAAAAGAGAGAATTCTAATGAATTCAATGATTCGTAAACTAATTAAAAATGATGAACGCGACAAACTTTCTTTAAAAGAATTAACTGAAAAAGTATCTGAGTTAGGAGAGATACATGAAGTCCAAGAAGAACGTGTTGAACAGGAAAAGAGCATTGAAAAATCTATAATTTTTAATATATCAAGAGATGAAAGTGAAAGATTTTCATTACAAGAATTAGCAATGGAATTAGATACATTCTGTCAGCGCGAAGAAGAACTTGAAATACAAGATTATAATTTAAAAGTTAAGATCCAAAACCATATAAACGAGCATTTAGACGATCTTCACAACTACGCTAATTTTGGCTATCATTTATTGATTGGAATCATACTTTTCGAACTACTAACATATGATTTTATTACGGCTATTTTATTTTTTGTTTTTGCATTATTCAAAGCTTTAACATCAAAAACATCAAATGATATTCAACTTTTTCCCGGTATAGAGATAAATGTAGAGTACAATCAGCCACTTTATCAAAAGATCATAATAGCATCAGCTGGTTTATTAGGAATTTTTATTGGTTTAATATTAAACATTTTATTCCACCTTCCAATCGAAATAATATTTATATTGTTTTCATTCATTTCAGGAGTCATCCTTTACACAATCATAAGAGAAGTGTTACCCGAAAACGAAAGCGGACGACCTCTCTATTTCTTGTTGGGCATAGTAGTATTCTTAATAATAATAATTACTTTTCAATCCATCTTTTCTTTATTTACTCCTCCTGGTCAGTAGAGGAGGAAAAAATTGAAGAACTAAACCATATATCCTGCTTATAAGGCTTCTTATTATGTCATCTTATGAATAAAAGCAGATAAATTCTTAAAAATATTTTATCGATTCTATAATATAAAATTGTCTTTATTATTAGAAAATCAAAAATTTAAGTTAAAATCTATTCTATTGGTATAATAATACCCTCATTAAATCTGCAACATCGTGCACCCGGTCTGCAAACTGCTCCAAAAGAACGATCGAATCTCTTACTCTCAATAATGTTCTGATGTCTTCAACATTAGAATAAATAAATTCTAAAAATTGCCTGTAAGTTCTGTCTATCTCGGATTCAAGTTCATGAATAGTTGTAGTATTCTCAAAGACATTATCTGGTTTGTCTCTTAAGTTCTTTATCGCAGTTTTTAAAATGTCAACCATTTCCAAAATTTGGTTAATTATCTTATGATATTTTTTTTTAATCTCTTTTGCAATCTTGCCTTCCATTTTAATGTTTGTAAGCATATCAACAAATTCAAGAGGATAATTGATAATATTATCCATTCTTAACACCAAGTTTACATAAGCTCCAAGGTTGAAAGCCTCTGCTTCTGAAAAGTTTTGAATTAGGCGTATCTTTAACTCATCAGCTTCTTCTTCAGATAGCTGCATTTTCGCCTTTTTCTTTTCTAGATTTTTTTTATTAGATTCGATATCTTCTGCCCAAGTGGAGTAGTACACACCCATATCACTAGTTACACTATATATTATTCTAGAATGCTCTATGAGAAGCGTTATTATTTGTTCTTTAATTTTCCTATTTGACATTTTAAGAATCTCTATATTATAAATTTTCTATGATATAATATGATTAGATAAATAAAAATCATCAGTTTTTAACTTTTAATAACTAAAAAAGATTAATAGCTTCTAATCTTTATATGGAATATAATAAATATCACTTTAGTTTTAAAATCTATAATAATGAAAACATTTGTTATTTATAGAATCCGAGAATAAAGGTGTTTTTTAATAAATTGGGGTTAAAATCTTTAACTAAAAAATGGCGTAAATATTCTGAATTATCTAATTTAGGAATAATTGCGCGGCGTAAATTTTTTAATAATTGCTTTGACGGGGCTTTAACTTGTGCGGGTATAGTTAGTGGAAGCTTCATCTTATTTTTGTCAAGCGGGGGGTTGTCAAACCCCGCTCAGAGTTTAAGTTCAACTATTATTATAATAACAGGTTTTTCTACTGCTTTAGCAATTGGTATTAGTGGTTTATGGGGGGCGTTTCTCTCTGAAGAAGCCGAACGGAAGAAAAAACTTGATGATCTAAAAAAAGAAATGGTAATCATTGAAAAAGGGAATGCTGAAGAAGGGAATGCTGAAGAAGGGAAAGATTATAAAGAGATAAATAATGAAAATAATAGTGAGAATATTTTACAGGAGGATGAAGAAATTAAAAAAGCAATGGTAGCCCCTATAAAAATAAATCACTCTAATGATAAAAGAAAATTTTCGTTAAGAAGCAAGAAGAAAGTGAAAAATTCTAAAACTTTAATAGAGCAATCTGAGAGATTTGCAACTATTATTGCTTCCTTAGTAGACGGAGGAGCACCTGTTTTAGGATCGGTCCTTCCACTGATTCCATTTTTCTTTGGTACTAACTTATCGTTGTTTCATTTTCTCGTTTCATATGCCATATTGGTAGGGGTATTAGTTTATTTAGGTATCTTCCTCGGCAATATTTCAGGAGGGGGTCGTCTAAAATATACATTACACCTTGTTATGGCGGGTATTACTACTTTAATCGTTTCTCTACTGCTAGAATTAGCGATCTCACCTAATTAAATGATAATAACTAAATTGGAATAAAGAGCGAATAGAATCTCACAATAATATCTAGAAGAAACCAATGTTGAATAATAAAGATCATCAATGTATCTTGATCTTAGTAAAGATAACTTAAAATGATTGAAAGAGTTAGAACATACGCCGATATTACAGATTTTTTATCAATTGCCCGCCGTTATTTTGTAAATAATTTTTACGACGGTATGTTGACTGTTTTAGGAATTATTCTTGGATTTTTTATCTCAGCATTAAGAGGAAGTCAACATACTATAGATAGTTATCTTATTCTATTAACTGGTTTTGCTACTTCTATTTCAATGTTTGTGTCTGGTTTGAGTGGGTCATATATTTCAGAAAAAGCAGAGCAAAGAAAGTTGAAATTAGAGTTAGACAAGGCAATGGTACTCGTAAAGGAGGAGCAAAAAAAAGAAGAGGATGTTAAATCAGAAAATGAAGAAATCAAGAAAGCAATGATAACAATAAATCTAAATCGTAGAAATGAGAAAAAAAAAACTGGGATAAAAAAACCAAAAACTAAGAAGAAAAAAGAAAAAACTATACAAGAGAAAGCTGAAAGATTCGCATCTATGATTGTCTCACTTGTAAATGGTGGTGCTCCTTTTTTAGGAGGGGTACTTCCGCTTATCCCTTTCTTTTTAACAGAAAATTCAGGTATTGACACATTTATCTCTTCTTTTTTAATAATCTTTGTTTGTATTGTTCTACTCGGTAGTTTCATAGGTTTTATTTCACAAGAGTCGATATTGAAAAATATACTTCAAATGTTAGCCGCTTTTGGGATAACTATGGTTATATCTATTCTATTGTTACATTAGCCGAAAATTTGATATTATCGAAAAATTAAAATTTTTAATACAATTTCTCTACAAAAACTAATAATTTTAATTGATTCAAATTGAAAACTTTTATAGGGATTGATATAGGCTCTTTAGCAACAAAAATTGCACTTATTAGCGAGGGGAAATTAATTGATCACCGAACAGAAAGATCCACATACGATTTCAAAAGAATAGGGCATAATTTATTTGATGACTTACTAAAAAAGAACAATTTAAACAAAAGTGAAGTGTTTCTGATGAGTACTGGTTACGGAAGGAACACAATAGACATCGCAGATGATCGCGTAACAGAAATTACTGCCCATGCAAAAGGAACGCAATATTTTTTCCCAGATGTCCACTCAGTTATCGATATTGGTGGTCAAGATAGCAAGGCTATTGTAATATCAAACAAAACGGGAAATGTCGTCGACTTTCAAATGAACGACAAATGCGCTGCGGGAACAGGAAGATTTTTAGAAGTTATGGCTCATGCTTTGGAGGTGCCTATTGATCAATTTGGAGATTTGGCTTTAAGATCCAATAAGTCTGCGTCTATAAGTTCCACTTGTACTGTTTTTGCTGAAAGTGAAGTAATTAGCCTGTTTGCGAGAGGTGCGTCCAAAGAAGAAATAGCAAGCGGGATTCACAGATCAATAGCGAGAAGAGTTGCCGGAATGGCAAAACGCATCGGGGTTGGTCCAAAGTTAGTATTCTGTGGCGGAGTCGCCAAAAACCCAGCCGTAAAAAAATATTTAGAAGACGAGCTTGGTTATGAAGTTGAAACACCTAAATTTCCCCAATTAACGGGGGCTATTGGTGCCGCTTTAATTGCTCAAGAAAACAACGCTAATTAAAAAAAGAAATCTCGCTCAATTTAATATTATTATCTATATTTTAAGTCGGTAAACTTTTATAAACAATTAACATTTTTCTGATAGATATATTCAAACTGCCGAATTTTTAATTATGGATGATCTAAATTTATTATCTGATTTCTCTTTATTTCTTAAGGAAAAAAAGCAGGAAGGCATTAAAATTGTAGCCTACTTAGCTCATGATAACATTCCTGAAGAACTACTTGATGCTGCTGGTTTCTTTCCTCTAAGAATGATTTTCGGAGGGAATGACGATTTAATGGATGCGAGTCACGATTATTTACCCCCTTCCACTTGTGCGTTTGCTCAATCCTGTATCGGATTGTTTTCAACAAAACCAAACGCTTTTAGATTTTTAGAATTAGTTGATTACTTTATCGTTTCTAATCATTGTGTTTCAGATGTGTGCGTTTCAGAAGTTATTTCCAAATATTTCAATATCTCTCGCTTAAATTTTTACGTTCCTTATACGAAGAATGAAAGCAGTATGAAATACTTTAAATTAGAATTGCTAGACTTAAAAAATAAACTTGAAGAGATTATAGAAACTGAAATATCTTCCGAGAAATTATTTAAGAGTATAAACAAGTATAATCAATTTAAAAAAGTCTTACTAGAAGTTAATGAGTTAGAGATTTTAGGGTCGGAAAAATTAAAAATTATACAGAAAGCTATGCTTTATGGTCCAGGATTCTTACCTGATTTAGAAAATAATATTCGAAATCTCAAGAATAATCCACCTTCTATATCAGAGACATCTAAAGATGTTTTATTAACTGGTTGCTCGATCTTTATTAACGATAATATGGTAGATTTAATTGAGGAAGGAGGTGGGAATATAGTTTTCTTTGATACTTGGATTGGGAATCATTATTATTCACAAACTATTGATGAAAATATTTTAAAATCTGAAAAAAGCCCTTTAGATTTACTAGTTTTGAGGTTTAAAAATAACATATATGGAGACCATTCAGTACCTAATTATCTCGAACATAAGGTATCGATAATAGAAGATTATTATCATAGTTATAAAAAAAAAAATGGTAAAAGACTTGGTGTAATTAACCACATCATAAAATTTTGCGATCACATATCCTTAATGTCCTCTTTCTTAAAAGATAGTTTACAAGAAAAAGGAATACAAGTTCTAAATTTAGAGAGAGATTATTCTCGAGCAAATAGAGGTCAACTTTCTACAAGAATAGAAGCATATTTGGAGATGATGAAATGAGTTTAGTTGCAGACGAATTAATACAGTTCAGCAGTGTACTTCGTATTGCGTACAACTTGTTAGCAGGCCGTAATTATTTAAAGAGGAAAAAATTTCGAGAAAAAGAAAAATTAGTCGCTGTTACCTTACCATTCTCGGATTTAGCTTTTGCAGCAGATACAATCCCTGTTTTTCCAATAAGAATGCATCAGTTTGAAATAAGTCAATATCTTACATATTTAGGTTCCGCTTCAAGTATCTTTGGTTGGAATGCAGTATCTAACTTTCTAGGTTTTATTAGAAACCTTGGAGTTGAAAAAGTTAGTAAAATAGTAGATGACATTATTGAAGATGTAATTGATGTAATAAATAAAAAATACAACGAAATGTATGATATTGGAATTGAGAATGGTATTTCTAGCGATTTTTGCTACGGATTAAAAAGTTTAGTTGGCATGCATATCTCCAAAGGTAGTAATGTAGATGCCTGTCTTAATGTTACTATTCGTTGTAGTGCCTATAATAAATATTTAGAATCATTGAAAGCAATTAACCAAGGACCTAAACAAATCTGGGTCGATATTCCACCTAGAAATATTGGAAATGCCATAGAGTTGTTAACGGATAACATTTCAAACGCGATTAAGGATTTTGAGGATTTAACAGGTAATACAATTACCGATAATCAGTTAAGAGATCATTTCAAAATTGGTAACCAAGTGAAAAGATCGTATAAAAATATAATTTACGATATTAGTGCTTCCGATTTTTATCCGTGCAATCCCGCGACATTTAGCGAAATTATGGCGCTTTTAAGCATTACATTTCAAGATTATAACTCAAACGCAACTCGATATAGAGACAACATCGTTTCGCTCGAAAAAGAAATGCGAGAAAGGATAAGAAAGGGAATTGGGATGGATGTGTCTAAAATGCCCAGGATCTTCGTAACTCCAATGTTCGGAGGTTGGGAGCCAAAAAGTCATGAGATAATTTATGAATTGGGTGGAAGAGCGCTATATGCTGATTGGGAATTGTTACAATTATTAGAAGAAATCCCAACATCAAATCATACAAATCCCGCAGAAGAATACGCCCGCTTCCTCATGAACGCTACGGAAACTGGAATAGGTTGTGATAACGATAAGTTAACAGACTCATATTTAAGGAT
>Ga0255055_10001906_pt1 | contig 14900 bp, 16 predicted proteins | sample JV7_2_27_MG_FD_188633 | JGI IMG/M metagenome (GOLD analysis project Ga0255055, IMG submission 188633) | Seawater microbial communities from Jervis Inlet, British Columbia, Canada - JV7_2_27 | ecosystem: Environmental > Aquatic > Marine > Inlet | place: Canada: British Columbia | collected... | reverse complement strand
CAACGATAGAGGAGATGGGGATGCCCCTGGTGAAGTTATTGAAACATATTTCTTCCCCAATAGTGCCGTAGGAGAAGTATTTATTGAAGAAATCCTCTATGCTAGATATTATGATTATGAGGTCGATCTGCCCGATTCGATATTATTTACAGGTGGAGAAAAATATTGGATAACAATTCATGGATTAGGAAATCGTCCCCCGTCATCAGGATGGGGATATCACGAAGATCCGATTCAACTACATATGGCTGTGTTCTTATCAGAGTACTTTGGCTATTTTGATTGGACAAATATTGAAATTGCGATGGGAAGTGCTGCTGATATGTGCTTCCAGTTAATCGCAGCTCCTCAACCTGATTTAGACTGTGATGGAGATCTTAGTTGGTCTAATGTTGAACCAGGAGATGTTGTGACGGGTAGTTTTGAGATAGAAAATATTGGTGAACAAGGATCATTACTTGATTGGGAGATAACAGATTATCCTGATTGGGGAACATGGATTTTTGATCCTGATGAGGGTGAAGATTTAACTCCCGAACATGGAGCTATTACCATTGATGTAACTGTTATAGCTCCTGATACTCAAGATGAAACCTTTACCGGTGAAGTAACAATAACAAACTCTGAGGATAGTGGTGATTTTTGCATTATTGATGTGTCTCTTGTAACACCAGTAAAACAACAGGAATATACACATCCATTACTTCAAATGATATTGGAACGATTTCCTAATGAGTTTCCAATGCTAAGGCATCTATTGGGACAATAATATTAGTCCATCTCTTTTTTTCTTTCTGGCTTCTAACCTCCAGCACATATGCCCGATGCGGGTGTTCACCCAACAGAAATAACTGTGATTATTTTACAGGTAAACTCGAGTTCAAATCTCGTCTTGTCTGATGATGATAGGGCGATTAAGAGGTTTTTTTAACTCGTTTCACAAACATATTTGTTATTTTCCCATCTTCAATAACCATCTTTTTCTTAGCATATAATGCCATCTTATCATCATGGGTAACAACAATTATTGTTGTTCCAATGGACTGATTTAATTGGGTCAATAAATCCATGATATGAGAACCTGTTTCTGAATCCAGATTACCAGTAAGTTCATCAGCTAGAATGATAGCTGGTTTATTTGCAAATGCTCGAGCAATTGCAACTCTTTGTTTTTCTCCAGCACTTAATTGATTTGGCCTTTGTTTCATTCTATCTTCAAGACCAACTAATCCTAAAAGATACTTTGCTCTTTTCAATCGTTCATTTTTTGAAGTCCCATTACACTCCATAGGAAGTTCAACGTTTTCAATAGCGTTTAAAATCGGCATAAGATTTGCATCTTGAAAAACAAAACCAATTTTATCTCTTCTAATATCTGAAAGACTGTTTTCATTTAATTTTGTTATATCTACACCATCTAAAATAAAATTACCAGTGGTTGGTTTATCTAGACATCCTAGTATATTAAGTAGTGTGGTTTTACCTGAACCAGATGGCCCCATTATCGCTACAAAATCCCCTTTTTTAATTTCAATTGTTGTATCTTTTAATGCACGAACTGTATTTTTACCAGCTATAAAAACCCTGGATAAATTTTTCATTATTAATATGTGGTCACTCATTTCTCATCGCCTCCATGGGACTCATTCTGGATGCTTGCCAAGCTGGATATATTGTACCAACTGCACCTAAAATAACTGTTAAACATAATACTAGAAATATCAATGAAAAACTAGGAGTCGTTGTTGAAAAAACCTCTGAACTTGGGAGTAAAACTTCAGATATTGCAGGACCTGCAACAAATCCTATCACAATTCCTAATAATCCGCCAAGTAAACCAATAGCAGTTCCCTCTAAAATAAATTGAGTCATTATATTGTTACCTTTAAATCCAATAGCTTTCATTAAACCTATTTCTTTTGTTCTTTCTTTTACTGTATACATCATTAGAAAAAGCACAATTAAACCAACAGCAATTATTAATACAATTATAATTGTTGAACCTGTGTTTTCAATTTTTGTACTATCACTTTGTAATGATGAAATTTCAGCTTCTTGCTGGTTTTGTAATCGTTCTGAAGACAATGAATAAATATCTGAATAAGCACTAACTTGATAATCAGGATACATCTCACTGATATCATATACTACAAGATCAACAGCTGATTTGTCATCAGTGTAAACATTAAGCGTATAAGCTTGTCCTTCCTCAAGATCAAGAACCATTTGTGCATCTGAAATATCCATATACACATAATTTCTGCTTGTATCACTTGTATAAATCCCTACCACAGTGAATTCATATCCTTCAATTGAAATTGTATCTCCAACGGATGTACCTGCAAAAAATCCTTCTGAAAGTATTAGATCTTCTCGAATCATAACCGATGATTCATCATCTTCTGAAAGTTTATCACCTGAGATTATATTTTCAGGTAATATTAAGTAGGTTTCATCTAAAGAAGCACTGATCGGAACACCCATTATGATATAATTATAAAATGACATCATTGCATCTTGTCTTTCTTCAAAATCTTCAAGTGGATCTCCTCCAGATTCTCTATACTGCCGAATTTCCTCTCTCATTTGATCAAAATCAATATCACCAACAGGATGCTCGATTAAAGGAATAATATCCTTGACATATTCTATTGAATAAATGTTATCAATAATATCAGTAGGTAAAGGCGAAGCCTGCCTAAAACCACCAGATCCTCTTCCAAAACCTCTATTGCTAATTTGAATCATTCTTTCCTGAAATTCAGTTAATTCTCCAATTTCAACAATAAATTGTTCATATCCTTCAATCATATCTTGAGTATTATTTGTTGATGCTTCAACACCACTATAGACTGATATAATTGCAGCGATGGAAAAACCAAGTGCTATTACCACCAGCAAGGTTCTCGTTTTTTTTCGCCAAACATTTCTAGTTGCTCTATTTAATAGACTCATAATTTTCAACTCCAATTTTTTTATTTTCAATATTTGTTTACAAGGTTTATATTCTTAATTTCCAATTTATTCCCAAATTGATACCAAATTTCCAAATTGTAAGATAAAAGGGGAGGAGGGAGAAGGAAAAAGGAAGTTGAAAATTTTCCTTCTCTCAAATTTTTGGGGGTGGGACAGCAGTTTACAGATTAGAGATTTCATTTTAATTTGAACCAAAAGAGCCATTACAATGTCCGCGTTTAAATCCTCGTCGGGACATCATACCTTGACCTTCTCCAAACATTTCTTCCAGCTCATATTCTTCCTGTATAATATCTCTGATTTCTTCCATTGTATATCCTTGTTCCAAGAGCTCTTTTTGTCTGTTTAAAATTTCTAGTCGTTGCTCTGTTTCTTCTATTTTCATATCCAATCTTTCATCGATCGTTGGAACTTCTATTCCAAATTCTTTTAGTTTTTCTTGTACAACTGTTTTAATTTCCTCTGGAGTTGCATCATCATCTTGAAGACTTGTTATAAGGACTTCAAGTTCTTCTCGTTGTTCGACTGTTAACTCAGCCATAAATGGTGCTTCTCCACAACGTCGTCCTCTATGCCAAAAGGTCCCTGTCGACAGATCTTCCATACTTGTGTCTTCGGTTTGTGCACTTACTATAACAGCTCCAATGGTTGCAACTAATATAGCAACCAAAAAGCCACCAACGATTTTTTTTCGTGTTGATTTCATTATGTTTTTACCTCCGTATGTTTTTTACATTTCATGTTATATCGTTGTTATTTTATATTCATTTTTTACAATTTTATTCCAAATTATTCCCAAATCTTACCCAATTCTTTAAAAAAAATTGACAAATCTAATAAATGATGCCTTTGTTTTTTGTTTTGAGAGATTAATGACTGCGATTAAAAACGTCCTTTATTGGCTGATTGCTAATTCACTTGGTGGTTTTAATCGTGGTCGAATTCTTAATGAATTATTAAAAAAACCTCAAAATGCAAATGAGCTTTCTAAGAACTTAAAATTAGAATATAAAACAGTTAGATATCATTTAAAAGTTTTAGAAGAAAATAAATTAATAACATCAGTTGGTGGAGGATATGGAAAAACCTATTTTCCATCAGAAGAATTTGAAGAAAATAAACAGTATTTTAACGAGATTTGGGATAAAATTGGGAAAAAAACAAATTAATAATGAAAAACATATAATGGGTGTAGTAAATGAAAAAAATTCCAATAAACGTAAAGGAAGGTTCGTCATTAAATAAAAAAGCAATTACTTTAATTTTAGTATTAGCTGTATGTGGCATTATCACAGGTGTTATATTATCAAGTTATTTTGTTAATGAAGCAAATAATAGAATTCTTCGTTTTGATGATAATCCCAAAGGGGGTAGAGGGCAAAACTTATCCCAAAATTTCAGCTTTGACCCTGAACCTTTAACCCCTGAAGAAGCAATAGTACCCACCATTGGTGTGGTTATTGTTTGTATTACTACATATTTATTAATTGGTCTTATTGCTGTTTATATCAAAATATTTATGAAAACAGGTTCTAAGTATATTGCTGGATTGTTATTCTTTTTGACGCCTTTGTTTCTTCAATCGATTTTCTCTGTTAATACGTTGCGTTCTTTATTTGTCTCATCAGCCATACCTTTTAATCATATCAGAGATAGCATAGGATTTGGAATTGGAGGTCTTGGTGGAATACTTGTTATAGTATCGATATTTGAAATAATTGGACTAAGTATATTGTTATATCTTAGTACAGAATAGTTGATAATATTAGAAGATATAGATTTTTTACCGGTAAAACTGAGTTCAAATCTCGTCCACTTTTTTAACTGTTAATAAAAAAGAATGCCTATTGCAATTCAGGGTATTTTTCGTAATCGCAATTCACCAACACCAATAGGTTCAATTGATAATTTGTCTCCAGCTTTAAATCCGTATAGGTCACAAACCTGCTTTGGTATGGTGACAACAAAACTACCACTTATTTCACGAAGTTTTCTTTCCATATGACTTTCAATATTGAATTTCCATATATAATTCTATCTTTTTAGAGCAAATATGAAAAAATTATTTTAGGGATTTAACAGTTATAAAATTATAATTTTTAACCTTTGAAGCACGATCCCGCCTCGGGCCTTTCAATACCTGAATACGCCTTATATGTGTAAGAACTCGTCTTTAATTTTTTAATTTATAAATATGATTTCACATTAGAGATAAATCTTTAAAAATATGGATTGATAGCATAAATCATTTTTTCAAAATGTTATTTTGATGCGATGAATTTATATAGTGATATTGACACACATTTTCATGATTGGATATGAATTTGAATTCTTACCAATCATTATAATTTTGGATGGAGAGAAAAATGGAAGAAAAATGTATAGATAGGTTGATTGGACGATATTGTAAAATTGTAACCAAGGAGCCAGGTGAAGATAGGGCTCACGTCATACATGGTAAAGTTATTACTATTGATTATGATGCAAAATTATTAGTGGTTGAGTCAAAAGAAGGTGTTGGTTGTCTTAATATAAAAACAATAGAAGCGATAAAACCCCATATAGAAAAGACTTAATTCACTCCTTTTTTCTTTTTCTTATTATTGAAAAAATATTAAATGAAAAATTATTTTTTAATTGTTAATCAGTTTAAAAAAACATAAGAAAAATCTATTAGAAAATTAAACTTTTATTTTAACAAAACTTTATCAATTTAGTAATAATTCACAAATTCATTGGAATGATATATGAAACGGTATAACAAAACAAAAATAGTTGGAGTTATTTTTGTTATTTTATTTGCATTATTAATAGCGTATACCTTCAATTATGTGTCTGAAATTAGGGAGAAACAATTATCAGAGCTAGCAAAGGGTTCAATTTTAAGAGCTGAATTTGATTTTTTTGCAAGTGAATGTTTACAAGATTATGATGAAAATACTAAATTTGGAATTTATGACTCAAAATGGTTAAATGAAAAAATGTATGAAATTAATGTTAGAATTTTGTTGACTTGTGAAGATAAACTCATCGGAGGAAGCTATGGGTATAATAATATTACAAACACTTATATCTTAAAATATTCAGTGGTTAAAAATGAAAAAACTCCGGTTTGTATGTGTGTTTATGAATTAACCTATCGATTGTCTCTATCTTCAAAAGACCTTAATTTTGATTACCAACAGATTGATGTATCTGAATGGTAAAAACAGCATTTATAAAACCACTTATTAAAATTTTATAGCATTCAATAACTTAAAAAACCAATATTTGTTTTTCATATTGTAGCTTTGGTGTGGAAGAGATTAATATTTTTATGAAAAAAACAGAGAAAACAATAAAACGTAGAAAAAAAAGAATTCGTATAAATCCAGAAAAAACACCATTATATAATATTAAAAAGAATCTTGAGTCACCTCAAAAACCGGGAAAAAAAGAGGTAGTCAAAAAAAATCTTGAGGAAAAAACTCTTGGTTTTGTAGAGCGGATTGATCAATTATCACGACAAGTTCAAATGCTGGTTGATGAAGAGGAACATGATGAAAAACAATATCAACTTTTAAAGATGATGTATAATGATGATGTGAATATTGATTATGCTTTAAACAGCCTAAAAATCTCTGAAAACGAGCTGATGTATTTGGTGGATGAATTAGTAGAACTTGGATTCCTTAAATATACTTCAGATGATGAAGCTGAAATTACAGAAGAAGGTATCTCTTATTTAAAGTGGCGAGAATTAAATTTTGAACCTTAAATATAAATGGTGAGTCGCATCAATAAGTAACTATATTATTTATGAATTATTATTTTGTAATAATAAACTCTTGATTTGTTATTTTTACGTTTTGTTGTTCTAATAGGCAGACTGTATTATCCTAAAAAAATAAAAAAAAAATATTTAGTTAAATCCGGGGATATTTCCAAATTGGCTGTAAAACGAGCTTAAAGAGCTCATCTGTATCGCAGTTACATTTACTGCAGATATAATAGCTGCTCCACCAATTATTATCATTGCCAATCTTATATATCTATCAATTTTTTTATTCCAGATTCCTGCTCCAATTAAAATTAGACCTATTCCAGCAAAACCGGTTGCATTAAGAAATGTCGCAATATCTGTATTGGAACTTGAAAAAATCCCAATTAATATTCCAAGCCAAGCTAGTAAAATACCAAGTCCAACCGCAAATATAATAGCTGTTTTTGAAAATATCATATCAAATATTCCCTCTAAAGGACTTGATACTCTTTGTGTTATGTGCATAGCAGTGGTTACTGGTCGAGCTTGCACAGGTTTTGGTGTTGGTTTTCCTGCTCCTTTTGTTGCTCCACATCCAGGACAGAATTGCGCTCCATCTGGAATTTTTGCTCCACAATTTTTACATTTAGTCTCTACCATTTATCCTCCACCTTCGAAACTCTAAATTCTAAAGGCTGTATATATTGCTTTCTTTTTATTTTATAAAAAAGTTATATCAATGAGAAATCAATAATTATAATGGAGGTTTTCCAGCTTTACAGTTATTACATATTCCCTGCATACTATCAAAGCAATTATTACAAACAATCTTCCCACATAAACTACAAGTATACATTACACTTGGTTTTCCACAAATACTACAAAGACCCATTATATCCATAGTTATTTCTCACCAATCCTTATCAACCTTTTCTTAAGAGTATCTAGTGTCAGGCTTGTTATAACAAGTGGGATGTTTTCACGATCAGCAAGTTTAATTGCTAGAGAGTCAACTGATCCTGGTCTATGATACACAACAACTGTTGGTTTAACAGGATGAACTCTTATTGCAATCATAGGGCTACGACCATATCTAATACCTGTAAAAATTATTGCTCGTTCTGTGCTCCAGCCATAGAGATGATTATAATCACCGGAGTTTATTGTCTCAATGGTCTTAACACTGTCAACTAAAGTAAAACCCTTTACATTTTTTTTCAGACCAACTTCATTAGTAGTTAGAATATTTCCTTCTATTTCTTTTATGAAATGCTCCGCAGGTATTGTGTATGGATACTCCTTTATTTCAAGAATTCCTTCTTGTTTCTCAAACATCGAGTCATATTGATGCAATATTTTTCCGCCATGTTTCTCGTCAATACCTACAAAGGCTTCAATTATTTTTTTAACGGTTTTTATACCTGGTGATTTTCGTCTTCCAGATTCATAATCACTAATTACACTAGGTGAAAATTTTAAATAATTTGCAAGATCTGTTTGACTAATTCCAAATACATTTCGCCATTTACGAATTGTTTGTCCGGGTTTAGGGCTAAGAGTTACTTCTCCTGCAATTTTTTCAGATAAAGCACCCTTTATCTTCACTTCTTCACCTCAAGAGGCTTGAACTTATATCCATAATGAATTGCGCCTATGTAGCCATCTTCTTGTATCTTTCTAAATGTGGATTTTACTTTCATTCCAATCTTTACATCGTCAATCTCACAATCAACAATTTGTGCGGTGATTTTTGGACCTTCATCAAGTTCAATTATTGCAATCGGATAGGGTACTTGTCCTATGAAGCTTTCAGGGGCTGTGTAAATAATAGTATAGGTGATTACTGTTCCCGTTCCTTTAAGCTTTAATTCCTTCATTTTACCCATACTTTCTCTTCTACAGTAAGGACATACTTCACGTGGGGGAAAGTACACCTTATTACAGCTACCACACTGATTTGCAATAAGATTATAACGCTGAGGTATCTCTCTCCAAAATCTGGGTACAGCTCCTTCTGTCATTTTACATCGCCTCCAAAATATTAACTACACAAGATGCACCAACCGCACCAACATTATGAGCAAGACCAATTTTTGCATCTTTTACCTGTCTTTGATCAGCTTCACCTCTTAGTTGCATTACAATTTCTGCAATCTGGGAGACTCCTGTAGCCCCAACAGGATGACCTTTTGCTTTGAGACCCCCACTTGTATTCACTGGGATTTGCCCATCAATTGTTGTAATTTTATTATCAATTGCTTTTCCACCTTCTCCTTTTTTTACAAAACCAAGATCCTCAATAGCGAGAATTTCTGCAATAGTAAAACAGTCATGAACCTCTGCAACATCAATATCATTTGGTTTTATTTTTGCCTGTTCATATGCTTTTTTCGCAGCATTAACCGTTGAATCAAAAGTACAAATATCTCTTCGTCCATGAAGGGCAAGTGTATCTGAAGCTTGTCCAGTTCCTATTATTTTTACTGGTTTTCCAGTATAAGCTTTCGCTTTGTCAGCGACACATAAAATTACAGCTGCTGCACCATCACTAACTGGTGAACAATCAAGCATTCCAAGAGGATATGCTTCAATTGGTGCATTTAAAATATTTTCTAAAGCCATTGGTCGTTTAAACTGTGCAAATGGATTAAGAGCTCCGTTTTCATGATTTTTTACAGCTATTTGTGCAAGTTGTTCGCGAGTTGTTCCATACTCATACATATGTCTTGTAGCAATCATAGCATATTCTCCTGAAAAAGTTGCACCAAAAAATGCCTCCCACTCTTGATCCAGACCTGTTGCAAGAATATCAGTTGCTTCCTTACCAACAACATCAGTCATCTTTTCCACACCACCAACAACGACGACATCATTTATTCCTGATGCAACAGACAAATACCCTTGTCTTATTGCAAGACCTCCTGATGCACATGCACTTTCAACCCTTATTGATGGAATATGCATATGAGCAAAACCGGAAGCATCTGCAACTAATGCACCAACATGTTCTTGTCCTACAAATCTTCCGCCACTCATCGATCCAACATATAATGCGTCAATTTCTTTTCCACTTATACCAGCATCAATAATTGCTTTTGCTCCAGCCTCTGAAATTAAATTACGAAAGGATTTATCCCAAAGTTCACCAAACTTTGTTAAACCGACACCTATAACAGTAACATCTCTCATCATTTTATCACTCCTCATACAATAGATTCCTATATTTTAAATAGGATGAATAATCGATGTATTCCTTCTTTTCTATTAATTGCGAGACCAAGGGGGCATTATTACGATTCATTTCATTAATTTGAGTTGTAATAGTAATATCAAAAGCATCACTACCCGCTCCCGAACCATAGCTTGTAAGAAATACTCTATCGCCAGGTTTTGCAATGTCAAGAACTGATGCAAGACCAAGCATTGTAGCTCCAGAGTATGTGTTACCTATTACTGGACATAAAAGTCCTTGTTTAATCTGATCAGATGTAAAACCAAGCATCTTTGCTACTTTTACTGGGAATTTTCCATTCGGCTGATGAAAAATTGCGTAATTATAATCATCCGGTTTTGTACCTGTTTTTTCCATTAGATTTTTTGCATTACTTGTAATATGTCTGAAATATGCCGGAGCCCCTGTAAAACGTCCTCCATGAGCTGGATATTTACGACCTTCTCTCCGCCAGAAATCAGGTGTATCTGTTGTATAAGAACATGTCTCATTAATTAATGCAATAATATTTTCCTTTCCAATGATAAATGCAGCTCCACCAGCACTTGCAGCATATTCTAGGGCATCACCTGGAGCAGCTTGTGATGTATCAGCCCCAATGGCTATACCATATTTTACCATATCAGATTTAACAAGTGCCATACAAGTTTGAATAGCAGCAGTTCCTGCTTTGCATGCAAATTCATAATCTGCAACTTGTAATATTGGTGTAGCTCCAATCGCTTCACCTACAATACTTCCTGTTGGTTTAACTGCATATGGATGAGACTCACTTCCAACATATACAGCTCCAATATCTTCTGGATTAATATTGCATCTTACAAGAGCAGCTCTAGCTGCCTCAACACTTATCGTTGCAACATCTTGATCAATTGAGGGAACAGATTTTTCAATAATTCCAAGTCCAGATGTTATTGTATCTGGATTCTTTCCCCATGCTTCTGCAATATCTGAAGATTTAATTCTAAGTCTCGGGATATGAGCTCCATAACTCACTATGCCTACGTCTTTCATAATTACTCCCAAGTTGGGAAAAACAAAATGTAATATATAAAATTGACGATTTATTTTTCGTTTATCAACGATTTATTTTAAAACATAAAAAAGATAAGTTATATCTACCAAATCAAATTCTGTCTCAGTTCCATCATATGAAGATTCATACCTATCTCTTCAATTCTTAAGATATAGGCTTTACCAAGGCGTTTTTTAAACTTTTCAACAAAATTATGTCCTGCCTCGTCCCCTAATGATTTTATAAGAGTCTCCATAATCTTTTGAAGTCCTCGACCTAATTCAGATTCTCGCACTTGTTCTATTTCTTCGGGGATGATAATTGCATCAATTCCTTCTGAAAAACGTGTACTATCAATGTTTATTAACTTCAAATATTCAAATCTGTCTTCATGTTTTTTAAGCATATTATTTATCATGAGAACTGCATAGCTTTGAGTTGTTGTTTCATTTACAACGTCAATCAGTGCTTTAAATACATGTTTAACAATTAATGATTGTTTTAATTGAATTACATTTAAATCTACACCCATTGCTCCTAATTTAAAAATATAATCAGCATTGAGATGATTCTTTAATATTTCAATAATTGAGAAATTTTCTTGCTCAATAAATGAAAAGTTTAGTTCCTGAATAACCTTCTGTATCGCTATACCAACCAGAGTAGGTCTAAATGAATCTACTCTTTTATCAACATTGATAACATCAATTCCTTGAATAACACGTATATCGTTTATTTTAATGTATTTTAAAACTTCATATTTAGTACTAAGTCTCAATGTATATTCACTTAAAGTGATATATGCAGAGTCACGTCCAATTTCTCTATCTAAAATATAAAATAACGTTTTAAAAGTAAATCTCAGAATATCGGAATTCTCAATTTGCATCTTAGCGCTACTTTTTATTTCTGTTATAAACTGAAGTTGTAAAAGATCAAAATCCACGCCAATTTCTTTCATATATTGTTCATAATCATATGGAATTTCCTCTTTTATTTCCCTTAAAAAGTAATATCCAGCATTTTTTCCCATTACTCGAATAATTTTTTTAATGAAGAATTTAGCAGCTTCACCGACTTCTTTTGTTTTAAAGTTATTAATATCTTGTTTAATATCAACTGTGTCAAATATCTCCTTGTATTGAGTTCCTTTGATTTCGATAAACTGCAAAAAATTATATTTTTCCTTAAGTTCATCTATAGCACTACTAATGATAACATTTGCATAAGCCTCAGAGGTTCTTCTACCGATTACACCTATTGTTGATTTTAATATAATACCTAATATATCTTTATTAGCCATTTGAGGCATCCGCATCTAACCCTTAAATATGTAAATATTCTCAATTATCAATGCAAATATGACTAAATATAATTTATCATTGGTTATTATCCCAAAAACCTCTGGTTCTAGCATAGGTTAATTCTGCTTTTAAGATATCTCTTAAAAATTTAATCTGGACTTCTTCTGATTTATTAAGTTGAGATAAATTGTATCTACTTAGAATTCTAGCAGCAGTATCCGGACCGATTCCACGACCAACTAAAGCAAGAATTGCAGGTTTTTCATAACTTAGGACAAGGCTTGCATTTTTATGAAGACGTTTAACCTCTTTATTCTCCTCTTTTGTTCTTTCTTTTTTGGTAAAGAGTTTTGCTAAATCCTGGTTATATCTACGTAAAACAGCAATCTTTATTGCACCACATTTCGAACATTTTGGTTTATCCGCTCTAAGTACTATTGTGTTCCATTTATTATTACAATTTGTACAAACCATGGTTATATCAGAATCTTCTAATCGTTTTTTCAAAGCCATAAGAATTGATCTATCAGCTCTTTGAGGAACCATAAGTCCTCTTATAGATTCAAGTCCTGCAAGCGAAATAGGTGATAGTCTCTGAGTATGAATTCTAATCTTACCATTTTGTATTTCATTTAAGATTTTTTGAGTATTTTCAATATCCATTCGATCCCAAATAAGTTTATCAACAGCTTCTTCGAAAATTAATGAATTTTCAAAAAGTGAAAATAACTTTTTTACTCCTACAGTTCGATAGTTAAAATCCTTTCTAATTGAGCCGAATTTTCTTGCGACATGAACCAATTGCCATCTTATATAATTAGAATTTCTAAGAATAGTATTTAATAAATACTCTAGCGATTCAGGTTTCGTATTAAATAAGATATCTTTAATTTTTTCTACTGGAATTCTGCCAGGGAGCTCGAAATTAATTCGATAAGCGTCACTGTTTATTCCTACGCTTTCACCTATTGATTGAGCAAGTAATGCTGATATCAACCGTCCTAATGTTTCATTTACTTTTGTCCCAAAACATGCATTTATTACAACTGTTTTATCTTCACCATCAATAGTAATAGTTTTATTATCTGGCATTATGAAATCTTGTTTTTTCTGATTTTCAATAGACTGTTTAAATTTTTCAAAGCTTTTTTTATCACAGGGATACTTTTCTATTGTATCACCCTTTAAACTAATTGCCCTTAGTTTACCTACCTCTCTAGCCACATCTAAAGGTATTGGTATATCTTCACCAGCCCATGAGGGAGCGGTTCCTATTTCTTTTGATTGGGATAATAGTAATTTATCTTCTTCTGTTTTAACTATAGTCCATGGTCTTCCTCTCAAGATAAAATTTGCTCCTTCAAAACCATAATTTATTACAAAACTTTCATCAAGTTTACCAATTCTTTTTCTTGAGCCGATATCAACAGCTGCAAAGGTTTTTTCATCAGGAATCATTGAAATGTTGTCAAGAAAATATTGCCTTGAACTAGTTCTTTTGGCAATAAAATCCTCTTCAATCCAGATACTGCGCTGATTTTTTAATTGCTCAATAATCTTAGCAAATCTATTTTGTTTCAATGTATGGAAAGGATAAGCTCTTCTAATTATTTTGTAAATATCTTCTTTTTTTATTTTACCATATTCTAAAACAATTGAAATAATCTGATTAGTTAGAACAGATAATGGATTTTGTCTTACTTTTAAAGATTCAATCTCACCTTTTAATGCACGTCTTGCAATGACTAAACTCTCACCTAAATCCTCAGGAGAAGTGGCAATTATCATCCCTTTTGAAGTTTTTCCAATACTATGTCCAGATCGTCCAACTCTTTGTACAATTCGTTTAACATCTCTTGGTGAACTATATTGTATAACAAAATCAGTATTGCCAACGTCTATTCCTAATTCAAGTGAGGATGTACAAATCAGGGATTTAAGTTTACCTTGTTTAAAATTATCCTCTGACTCGATTCTTGCATTTTTTGAGAGCGAACCATGATGAACATCTATTGGATAATCCTCAACCCATTGATGAAATCTTGATGCTAGAATCTCTGCACCATCCCTTGTGTTTATAAAAAATAAGGATGAATCATGGTCATCGATTAGTTCTTTACATCTTCTCAATGACGCAAATGAATATGGTTCAATAGATAATTTTTTAGCATCAGTGTAATCGCTTTTTTTAATAGAGGGAAACTCTACCTTAATATCAATATGCTTGGTAACATCAACATCTAAAATTGTTACCTTTCTAAACTCTCCATCTTGAATACCGCCAAGGTATCTTGCTACTTCCTCAGGTGAACCAACAGTTGCCGATAAACCAATTCTTTGAAAAATTATCCCTTTATTACTAGTTAGCTCATGCAATCGTTCCAATCCAACTGATAATTGTGCTCCTCTTTCAGCACCAGCCATCTCATGTATTTCATCGACAATTACCCATCGTACGGTCTCTAAATGTTTTCTTAATCGTTTACCAATAAACAATATCTGAAACGTCTCAGGCGTAGTTATTAACATATCTGGAGGTTTTTTTGACTGACGAGCACGTTCACTTTGGGAGGTATCACCATGTCTTACAGCTATTTTTATATCAAGATCTTCCCCAATTTCAAAGGTCCA
>Ga0255055_10001905_pt1 | contig 14913 bp, 27 predicted proteins | sample JV7_2_27_MG_FD_188633 | JGI IMG/M metagenome (GOLD analysis project Ga0255055, IMG submission 188633) | Seawater microbial communities from Jervis Inlet, British Columbia, Canada - JV7_2_27 | ecosystem: Environmental > Aquatic > Marine > Inlet | place: Canada: British Columbia | collected... | reverse complement strand
AGGTGAAACAAATGCCACACTATTATAGACCAAAGATGCATTTCAAGATAGTCCCGAAGGAAAAGATACAGACCTATATATACAATACTGATAAAGAGATGGGTGTTCTATTAGCTTTGATATGGCTCACAGGACTAAGGATAAGCGACACTATAAAGCTCACAGTGAACAATATACATATCAGCGAGAAGATGGAGGATGTTGTGATAACTATCAAGTCTTCTAAGGGTGGCACTTGGGCGAACCCAATGTTCTCCTTTGATGATCCGTTCGTCAAGAGCGTTCTTCTTCCATATATCACTACTTTAGATAGGGGAAACCTGTTCACTAAGGGGCGTAGAAGGTATCAACAAAAGCTATTGTCGCTGAACAAGAGGCTTTATGGCAGTGAGACATCTGAATATATCACCTTTCATTATCTGAGACATTCTAGAATAACACATTTAGCTAGAGTTCTAAGAGCCTTCCCAGAGGAAATCAAAGCATGGACAGGACATAAAACTGTCCAGTTCGATGTGTATATAGCACCACGAAAGGTCGAAAGATTTAAGGGGAAACTTGGCGATGAATAAAAAGTTCTACATAAAGGGCGAGTGGCTCATGATAATATTCATGTGTATAATCATTCTAGCCACGATAATGATAGTATATTTCAGATGGTTCCATGTGCCTAACTGCGACACGGTATGCACACAATTGATAAAAGAGGCACAATGCATCTGTCAGAAACCTATTCAGCTCTAGAGAAATAAGAAAAAGAAAAAGGGAAAAATTCTATCCAAATCTGAAATACATAACAATAACGCCTATAACTACTGCGGCAGCTATAACAACGGCTATTGTTGGCAACCAGTCACCGAATGTTTCTTGACCTTCTAGACCTTGATATGTTATATTAGTTGATACGGTAGAAGTCCAAGTCGTGCAGTTTGTTCCTGTGTATGCTGAACAGCATCCATGAAATCCGCCTGTCGGGGCTGGACTAGCTGCTGGGGCTATAGTGTATGAGGTCGGATACCAACCCCATGTTCCGTCTGCACCAGAACAAGATGACTCTGCCAATCCAGTCAATACTTCTGCGCCTATGGAAATCATAAACGCTGCAACTACTAGACCGATGGCTATTGCGCTGAACTGCCCCATTGTCATTCCTTTCATAATCGGCACCTATCTAAATCTGAAATAGGTGACAATTACTCCAATCACGACTGCGGCTGCGATCACTACAGCTATAGTGGGAAGCCAGTCTCCGAATGTTTCTGCACCCTCTAATCCTTGACCTGTAATGTTGTAGGCATAGGAGTTAGCTGTCTGTGTGTCACGCAGTTCTGTCAGGATTTCGCCACCCATAGAGATTACTATGGCAACAACGACGAAACCTAACGCAATGGCGCTAAATTGTCCCATTGATAAACCTTTCATAGAAGTTGTATGAACTTATATAATATATATTAATTCGTAACAGTGGTGTTACACCTTCTTTTTAGGTTTGTGAACAATATGTATTTCAAAATCGTCTGCTGAGGTCTTTAAGAACTCTGAAAACTTCATTCTTGGTTTTCCACGAGTATTAGGTTTAAAACCATAAAATACCATTTTTGAGGCTAACATAGAACTTACACGCTTCTTTTTTTGCACTTCTTTTATCTTCCTAGCAATATCTTTGTCAATTCTCATTACTTTTGATTTAGCCATTATCAATCAGCCCTAGCTTGTAGAATAGTTATAGCCTTGTAGATTATTTGTAGTATATAATAGAGAGTGACCACGAGCAAGATGCCCATGAAAGCCCATAAGGAACTCTGCATTATGTCGCCTGTTATAGAATTTCCAGCTTGTCCTATAGCAGTCAGCATTGAAACATTGAGAAATATCAAGAATTGTGACATCATCAAGAACAGGAATGATATTGCCCACTGCTCTCTCAAGTTTATGCCTAGATATATGAACAGAAATATTATAGCTGTCAGTCCTAAAGACACGCCGATGTCAAACGAGCCTGTCTGATAACATTGACCTGTTTCGCTGTTACAGGTCGTAGAACAGGTTATATTTTCCGTAGTGTTTTGCACCACAGAGTCCTCTATCCAGTTTCTAGAATGCTGTGAGACTGAAGAGTCTAGGCATGTGTAAGTCGTATTAGCAGCAAAAACGCTACCAATCGTCAGAAGAAATATCAGAATTACTAACAACTTCTTCATGCTTATCATTGACATTCCTCAAATTTATAATTATCCTTCCTGTAAGATATGCTGCCATTACAAAGAATATGAAGTATATCATTAGTTCGTTCATTTGATCTCCTTAGCATTCATAGACTTGTTTATCCAATTGATGAGCTGGTATTTTGTTACTCTTACTCTAAAAGGTTTCCAGTATCTGCCTACCTTTATCTCCACATTCAGGAAAAAGAACCTCTTATTGTTGTATTTTCCCATCATTCCCATTATCATCATCTTTCCTTAATTCTTCTTTGACCATTTCGTCTTTTTTGATTTCCTCGATGTCTTCTCTGAAAGTCATTCTAACCTCGCAATTTTTAACGCTATTATAAAGGGGCTTGTGAAAACCACAGCCAAAATGAATAAAAGTGTTATAGCAAACCCCTCTGAGTTTGTGTTCCATCTCTGGTCTTTGGATATGAGCTCTAAACCAAAACCTATGACATTTCTAAATGTCAAGGGCAATTTACAAAACGATGCATTGAACCATACTGTGAAACATGCTTGAAAAAACGGTCTCCCAATCATTTCAAATCTTCTCCAATTTTTTGAGTATTGATTGTAATATTAAAAACATAAACCACACAAATGTTGGTGTAAATACCATTGCTACACCTAATATCCATACGGGTGTTTTAATAGGTAACAAAAATATATATGTAAAAAACTCTGCACACCAAACAATCATTGTTGTTTTTATAATTCCTTCATAATCCATAAAATCACTCTGTTTTTGATACAACTTTTATGAAAAAGTTGTTTTTCCGCCACCCCTATAGCTCTATTGCGAGGTGCAATAATGAAAGTTCATTTCGAGCCTAGTTGGCGTTTACGGATCACAAATATGGTAATAGTGCTATTATTGTTGGCAAAACTAGCCAATAAAAAACGTAAAGGGCAATGCCAATAGTAGTTAGTCTTACTAGTTTCATATCTTACAGCCCCAATAATATCAACAGGTTTATACATGCTACAAGACCGTTTACAGCTACCATAAACCCTATCAATGCTATATGCATTCTATCTCTATTCGTCATCTTTATCACCTATAATTTCTTATACCTGTCGGACTTGAACATCGTTATAGCCATATCTGTTATGGCGTCTGATGTGCATGACAGACTGTGCTTTGCTACCAGTCCTAGTGCGTCGCTTATACAGCGATCCATTAATTCTTTTGTGTTCATTTTGTTTCCTCCCTATTAATCGAACAACGACGGCAGCTTCTTTTTCCTTTTCTTATTTCTTCTAGGCTCGAACAAGTCTGGTAAAGACTTGCGCTGCTTTGCTGCCTCTTTTGCTCTTTCTCTAATTCGTTTGGCTTTGTCTTTGCCCATGTCTCTTAATACGTCGAACTTTGCCGTCTTGTATGCGTTGTCATACACTTTCTTTTCCTGCTCTGTCGAGTATGGCTGTCCGGCGTATTTTATTGCGTTCTTAATCTTGTTTATTAGCTTGTCTAAAAAATTCATAGTTTCTCAATCATTTCCTCGAATATTGTTGCTGGGACAACTAGCCAATAAATTATTGCAATTGAATAATACCAATATATATTTACTAATTGCCAAAACATTTCTTCAATCATATTTACCACGCTAATTGTGTGTCAAGTTCGCTCTCGAATTCCTCTACGAAATTGAGGAATTCGTCTCTGCTAACTTGTGTTGGACTTTCCACCATTTACTTCACCTCGTTTATTTTACAGCCTTTTAGCTGCATTACTTTCATTAAATCCTCTCTCCATGACAGCAAGCCACATCCTTCTAAAATATATTCTGCTTGGCTTTGACAGGAAGCTCGCATCAAATCGTTCCATTCTATGTTACATGGTTCTCTCGTTGTTTTTAATATCATAGATAATATAGCAGCTAATATAGCAAGGATTGCTAAACCCACCGCTATATAAAACACCCACACATTATTCATTTTTTGTCACCTCTGCGATCATTTCGTCTATGAATATTAACTTGACCTTGATAGCTTTCGCTAAGTGATAACGATTGTAATCCAGTGCGTCTTCATACTGCTTTAGAAGCAGCACCTTCTTATTCTTTAGATAGTTCCTCATTTTCTGCACCTCGCTCTTTAAAACCTTCTAGTTTTGGTATCAGTTTGATGTTTATTCTTGGGAAACCATAGTTTCCGACCAGAATACCTCTTTCTCTTAAGAATCTCACTGATTTTGACACACTACTCTCTGAAAGACCTGTTTGTAGTCTTATATTAGCCATAGATAAAACATATCCTCTTTTTCTTAATAAGATGTCTAGAATTATCTTTTGTGATAATGTTAGTTCTTTTATATCCCCTATATTGTAGTTTTGTTTTGATCCAACCATATTATTATTACTACTACAGTAGTATAAAAGGATTTGTATTTAAAGAAGGTAGTATTATACTACTACTTTCTTTAATACCATTATATTATATATACCTGTAGTAATAATAATAGTTTTTGTCTAAATATTAAGCTCAAGATCGTCTATAGCCTTTCTTATTAATGTTGTTCTTGATAAAGCAACACCCATTTTTTCAAAAAAAGCTGTTTGGATATCTTCTAATTTTTTCATATGCTTTTCAGCTAGACTAATAGTTACCATTGTCAATAATATCACCTATATAATAGTAACTATTTAGATATAAAAAGATATGTATATTACATTAACTCTATCTATTCCTTTTCTTCATTATAAGGTTAATAGCACTTCCTAAAGCCAAGACAAGGAATATTAGAAGCGTCTGATAGCTTATAAGGCTTAAAACAAACAGCATCATGCCTAGAATGGCGGAGAGCCAACTAGAAGCCACTAAAGTATCAGTCATAGTATTCCTGACCTTCAGAACCCCAAAGGTAATAATGAATATCGAGGCTAGTATCATAGACCAGAACCATGTGCCTGTGACAGTATTGGCATAGGCAAAGACTTCTAGCATTGTCGTAGCGTTTAGAGTAGCATAAGGCACCGGCATTCAAAACACCCTCCCTGTCACGAAATATATCACTCCACCTATAAGTATTACAAATATTATTCCTTGTAATAATAATGGTAGCCATTCTGGCATTATACTTCCCATGAATAAATCATTGAATATAGCTTGGAATACACTCGGCACTTCAAATATCAACAAACCAGTCTCATAGAACCCTATCATTATGTTTGATGGCACACCCCATATGTAATCTACGATAGATGGATCTTTAACAAAGCTAACATTCGTTTGATTATACATCTCTGAAGTCTTCTCATATATATCCATAGTCTTGTCAAGACTGGTAAAGTTCTTAGTCTGGTCTGCTACAACCTCATAATCGCTCATAACACCAGTATAGAAGCTAGTGAAACCTATCACTATAGCTGATATGATCAGTCCTGTTATCAACAAGTTAGATAGTTTCATTGTCTCATCTCCGAGGCTAGTATTCCAGCTACTATTATTAGTCCGAAGAGTCCTGTTATAGTGGCAGTTCCTATTGTCAATAATCCCATCACATACGCTGCACCAACACCAAAAACAGTCATCATTAAAGTCATCACTGGACTTCCAGTCTGTATTCCTATGAAGGCTGTTGTAAGCACTAACAACAACGCTGTTATGACACCGATTGTTCCGAACAACACTTGTAATATGTCTGTATGTTGTCCTGTGAGCATTAGGAATGTGGTATCTTCAAAGTCTCCTTTGAACGACCACAAATATGTCTGGTTCCAAGGCGTAGGCAGTGTGCAGTTGAACGAGCCTGAAGCAGCTGCGGATGTGTTCTTGCATAATAATGTAGATGCTGAGAGATTAGTCTCCCATACCTCCAAGGTCACAAGCTCTATCGCTGAAGAGGTATCAGTCCAATTACACTGCAGCAATCTAGAAGAGTTAGTATAGTTACAAGCATAAGATAAGGTCTTCCAGTATGACCAATATGATGGCATGTCTGGTATTTCTCCAACCAGCCTTATGATATATTCTGTCAATGCTGGAATTATGGTGAGGTTCCTTGTAGCATAACCAGCAACCTCAAAGTTCATTCTGTATGTTGTGCTAGGTGAAAGGAAGAACGGATATGATCCAACCGTGTCAGTTCGTCCCTGTGCTATCGTAGTCCATCCGCCAGCTAATAGCTTTTGAACATCAATGGACACATTGAATATCGGCTGGTCATACATCGTATAGGTCTTTAACAAGACACCCTGTCCTTCACCAGCTGCAAGCAGATAGGTATTCAGTGTAGTGGTATCTGAAGTATTGAGGAACATATAATAAGTCCTTTGAGGATAGCTGGCTGCCCACACGGTGATGGTAGCATCACCACTGGGCGTTGAGCCAGATGATGTATAATCCGCATTATTATAGGAGGTCTCGGAGTGTGTAGAATTCGATATAGTGATGTTGAAGGTTATTCCTGTCTCTGTTAGCTCATCAAGACAGTCCAAGGTCAAAGCAGAGCTTATCGTAGCATAAAAGGTCAAGCCTGTGGCATTAACGCTGTAGTTAGCGTTTCCTGTGGCGTTTACCTTAAAGGCTATCACTGCACTATTAGGCTCTGTAGAGTTATGATAATAAGTTGTATCTGTTACCGAAGAGTTCACTAACACCTCTTCTCTATATAGAGTTATATTGGTTCCCTGTGCTGAAGCCTGTCGAACCGTGACATTCAACAGATCGGCATAGCCGACCGTGGCATTCTGGTTCAAGTATCCGCCTATCCACATATCTATTGGATTATGTGCGATAGTGACCGTATAATCAGAATTGTTCGTGGATGTGGTATAGTTACCTGTCGCTGTGCTATTGCATACATAATTATATCCGCCAACGCCCAGAGTCACGGGTGTGTTGTTCTCAGCTGTCACATCGCTATGGTTCCTGTATAGTTTTATAGTTCCCTCATCATTATTGCAGTTACAAGTGGCTGTTACTGTTGTTCCGTAAAGTATCGGTGAAGCTGGGCTTGTATCGAGATTGCATATCGGTGTGGTCTGTGATACAGTGAATGTCCATGTGTCTGTCGTGTTTGTTTGTGCCACAGTCTCATTGTTCTTGGCTTCCGATGACCATGTGTATATTCCAGCACCTAATATTTTCTGGTGTCCATAAACACCAGACCATTCATTGCCAGATATGTTCGTGGCTATATAATCCACAGCCGAACCGCTATAATTCAAAGTAAAGTTTACTACAGTCATGTCCACAGGTGCATTTGCTGAGGCGTTAGCCCATGTCATATTGAATGTGGAATATGTGGTTGGCGAATAGTTCGCTGGTGTGCTGGAAGCATTAGTGAGCCATCTTGGCGCAAGCTCTACGGAATTGACTTCTTCGTCAAAGACTTGATATTGTAATGGGTTCTCGAATCTAAAGTTCTCTGCTTCGCCAGCATCATTGCTAGGCGAGCCATAATGCAGCTTCATTCTATACTCTATATCTAAAGAACCAGACAATCCCCACACTCCAGCATCTCTGCCAACCCATGCAGCTTGTTTGCCGCCAGTATCTCCATCAATTGCGAAATCTGAAGTGTCAGCTATATTCCAGACAATAATACCATTTACATTAGCAATAGAGCTATTTGATAAAATATATCCCTGTTGTGCTGATTTAACTGTGACGGCTGTTGTTGGTGTGAAAGAGTTATCTCCAACTCCTGTATCGTTCCAGTATATCTGACTTTGTGGTCTTGATGTGAACAAGGTTCCAGAGAACCAATTGCCTGCATTGGTATATTGTAGATCATATTCCCAGTAATCTGTGAAGAAACGATAGACAATACACGTCTCGCCAGCTTCACAAACACCATTGTCGTTACTGTCTTCACTAGCGTCACATGATATTGTAACTCTAAGAGTAGAATTTTCTGAAACAATACATGTGTCATCACTTTCGGTTCCGCCTAATATCTCACCACCGCTCTCGTAAACTATATGTGCTGTTTGTCCGGCTGTAGCCTCTATAATTAAATTGCTGTTTATATCGTCTACGTCGTCCCATGATCCTGCCGATTGTAAAAATATTAGGTCTAGATAGGTCTGACCGTCTATAGTCCAAGTTGTCCCATCGTCGGCAGCTGTTACCAAATCCACATAGACCGGCGCGCCGACAGTTGAATTGTAATAAGCATAATACGTTTCATTAACAGTTCTATTAACATTAACACCCATCAGACAATTGCCGCTAGCTTCAGCAGAGGCATCAGATATTATAGACTGTATCTCTCCATTCTCTGAACTATTAACTATCCTAACTTCGTCACAGTCTGTTATAGCGAAAGAGCCAGTAGTATTTAGCCAGAACTCTACAAACTCATTTGTCCTCACTTGAGGATCAGTATCTTGATAGAAGTTTACTTGTCTCTTTGCGAACCAAGTGGCATTCCACCAAGCCATCTCTGGCTTTGAGAATCCGAACATCATAGGAACATAATCAGCAGCCCACGAATTAGTTGAAGCTTTGAAGTTAGCTGTATGTTTAACATAATAATCTTGTTTAGGTAATACCTTTATACCGGAGAAATCCTTCCACACCATGCGCCATTTTTCAACAGGCTCATGCCACTTATTCTCAACACACTCTTTAACGACAGTAAGGTTCTTCTGCACAACATCTTCACACACCGTTTCTTCATTGCGAACATAATCTATGTAAGTCTCATTGACTAGCACCTCATGTGTAAAGGTCATGTCCGGCACTATGCCTTTAGTATCGCTCAAGAAGCCCATTATATCATTTCCTTTCAATGTCGTGTCCTCTGCCAGAGTTCCGTCAAAGGAAACCTTTTCTACTAATTGACAGGATGTAATCCCGCATTGCATCTTATACGAGGACTTTGTCTTATCATATAGAACAGGCTTATCTATCAGCTCATACTTGATCTTAAAGTCATCGGTGCCTCTTTCATAATTCACTGTTAGCTGTGCTGTTGAAAGAGAGGCAGCGAGGGCTAGTAAAAGTATTGGCACCAATAGCAGTGTGTATCTAGCCCTCATTTCTTTCGCATCTTTTTCTTTCTTTTTAATGGTCGGAACAATTCGGCACCGAATGTTCCCATGGTTTTGGCAGGCTTCTTGCCGAAGAACATTCCGCCCAAGGACGGCTGGTATGCCCTTGGCTGTTTCAACGGCTTTAACTTTATGAATTTAGTCTTTGGTATTTTCAGCAATTTTCTCTGTCTAGGTAGATTTAGACGAATAGAGAAGTGTGATGTTTCTTTTGGCTTTAATTTTGATACTGTGACCGGTGCTAAAGCGCTGGCTTGGACAGACCTTGTCATGGTCGTCTGTGCCTGTCTCTGCTTTGTAGTCGTAGCAGTAGATGTGACAGGTGTCACTAGAGATATTGGAGAGAATAAAAGACCAGTCTTCCTGTCGGTCTTTGATACTGGTTTTTGTTTGGTGACCGATTTGACAGGTGATATTGTATATTCAAACTGCTTTGGATGCTGTAGTGATATTTCTCTACCTTTGAATATTGGTGATGTGGCTTGTTCTTGCCTCTGGACTGTCGATGCCATCCTTATAGGTGATAGCATGAATGTTCCGATGTCTTCCGGTGCAGCCACAGTAACAGTCTGCTTTATCGGTGTTATGGTCATCGGCTTCTTTTGTAATGCTTCCTGACCTCCAGTTATCTTTGGGAAATGCTCTGATAGCGGTGTCATTCCGCCTTCCCCTTTATATATATCTACCTTGAAATCACCAGCTTGTCTCCCTGTTGATACTGGGACTTCCACTATCGCAGTCACGCCGACATCAGCACCAGCGACCTCTTGCATGTATGCCTTCCCGTATCTTCTTACTGGGAACACGCCTTCTGGTGCAGATGCTAGACCAGTCGGTGTCTCAGCTATTATATAAGTCCAGCCTTCCTTGCCTAGGAACTCGCCCTTGTATGTCGTTCCTAAGGTCTCACCAGTGACAGGCTCTCTTATTATTGTCATCTGGTCGCCCTTAGTCTTCACTTGGTAAAACACTTCTTCTTTGGCACCTCTAGCCATGACATGTTCTTCTACCTTATACCGTCCTAATATCTCACGCTCTATCACTTCAGGCTGTGGTTTGGTCATGCCGGCTTTGATAGCCATTGCACCAGCTGTGAACATGAATGCGCCTGAGACAGCCTCATACGCACCAGTTGGATCACCCGTCATTGCTTTCTGCCCTCCTGATACTAGAGATATTGTTCCAGCTGCAACACCGGCACCGCCTAGAACTGTCGTAGCTGTTCTTGATAATGGCAGAGGTGCTGTCAGTAAAGCATAACCCACACCACTCTTGACCAAGGTCATTCCAAGACCTTCCTTTTGTGTCTGGACTACAAAGCCTTCACGCCTTTTATATTCCATTTGCTTTATTGTTTCACGATGTTCTGGGAAGAACATATAAGCATAAGCTGCACCAGCTGCTTCCGGCGCTCTTAATAGACCGTAAGCGAACAAGGTCTCGGTTCTGCTTGCCCTTTCCTGTATCTCTTGCCGTGTCAATATCTGCTTCCTTTCCTGCTGTGTTGAAACATATTGTTCCATTGAGGCTTCCAGTCTTTTTTTCGGTTCCAGTTCTGGTGCTATTGACATGCCGCCAGTAGAAGTATGAATGATATTGGCTTCAGTTCTCGGTTCCATTCCTGTCGCTGCTGGTATCAATGAGCCAGCCCTAGGATAATCAGAATAAGCTTCGCCTATTACTCTTCCTGTTTCGTCTGTCAAAGGAACTATGTATTTAAAACCAGAACCTTCTGGTGCTGGACGATATTCTGGTTCAGGCTCGTATGCTTGGGAATAACCAACAACCACGCCTTCGTGCAATATCTCGCCTGATCCTGTTTCGGATAGTGGCGGCGAAACATAAGGTCTCTCGAAAGCCTGAGGTCTGCTCTCTATATAATCAGAATATCTCTGTATATGTTCCAAGTGCCACATGGTAAAAGGACTCTCTGAAGCACCGAATTGTCTTCTCATAGCAGCACCGCCCTCAGTCTGAGACTGCCATTTTTGCTTTATCTCTTCGACTGTTAGAGTCATGTTATCTCTTCCTTCTTTTCTTTGCACCGAAGTATCCGTGTTTCTTCCTTACCTGTTTCTTATACCAAGTATTCTGACCTTTCTTTAATCCTCTTTTCTTCTTTATTTAACTCACCATTAGTAGTGACTTAATCGTAGCCGCTTCATTGATCCTTTCTTTTTCTTCTTCTTTTTCTTTTTCACAGGCGGACAACCGAATAAGCTCTTATTCATCTTCATATTAATTCCGTCCGAATTACGATAATATTATATATTCGGACGGATATATAAAATTATGGGAAAAGGAACTATCTTTGACATATTGATTATGGCTGCCATACTATTTCTAATAGCCATAGGCGTAATCATATCACATTATGTGCTTGGTCAATTCGATGGTGCCTTCTCGTCATCCACGGCTGTTAGTGTCATGAATTCAGCAGAAATAGCGATAGAGACTTTCAATTACGGCTTTGTAATCATAATGGGCGGACTGGGAATCGGAATTATTCTCCTGACAACTTTGCTGCCAACCAACCCAGTCTTTATCATAATGGGAGTGCTATTGCTTGGAATATTCATGCTGGTTTTCCCCCAGTTGTCAAACGCATACTGGACATTCACACAGGATGCTAATATGGCTGCATCAGCAGCCGAGTTCCCCATAATGAACCATATAATGAACTTTCTGCCGTTCTACATGGCAGTCCTTGGTTGTATCGTGCTGATAGTCTATTACATGAAATGGAAGGCATAATAGCATTACACTTATATGTCCGATAAGTGAAATAATTAATATGCAGCCTGAAGAACTGAAGGAATATGAGAAGCAGACTACCGCTGCAGACCAGAGTATAATGGTTCCTCCCATATTCCGCTTGCCAAAAGATGTCATCACGCTGATTCTAGATCCACAAGTCAGGTTGGAAAAGATAAGGATAAATCTTCTGGGGGCAAAATGGTCAGAAGTTTCTAAAGACAAAAACGGAAGACCGATATACGCATTTGTAGTGCCTAAAGACAGGAAAGGTGACATGAATGAAAGTGGGGTAGAAGAAGTCATGAAAATATTAGAGATGTATATTTCCCCAGAGACTTCCTTAACAAACATGGATGACAATGAGATAAAAATGATAGTAAGAATTTTACATAAAAGGCTTAATGCAATGTTCTATGAAGACTGGAGAGATTTCGGTATGAAATATAATAGGATATCATTGATAACAACGAAGATAACAGATAATGTTTTTATGCAATTGAAAAAATCAAAGAACAAGACTCTTTTGGATGCTCTGACCAAGGCATATACCGTCAAAGAGTTCCACGATGGCTCACAAAAAGAGAAAAAGGGACTTGACATATCTTTGAATCCATTTAAAAAATAGGTGATAAAAATAGCAGATATAATGAATATTAGCACAGCTTACACCATGTTCAATACAATCATGCAGATAATAATTCCGATAGCTGTTGTCGGACTAATCGGCTTCTTGGTATTGAAATTTGATATTCTAACACCGCATCCGATAGATGTGACCATATTGTTCCCTAACGGACGGATTAAAAGAGACAAGATGCGGATAAAGAAAGATAAGAAACGAAAAGTTATAACTGGCTCGATACTTAAGAGCGACAAATCGGCTTCGATGCCCACTATAAAATATAGCAGCTTTAGTGTCAATGATAAGGGAAAAAAGCACATATTCTTATTTTCGCCCGAGGCTGGTGTTTATTCCGTCTATAATGCTAAAATGAAACTTGGCAAATTAGAACTGGAAAAGACCGGTTCTGAAGGCTTGATGCGAAGGCAAAAGGCTCTGGACGATCAGGAAGCAGATATAAAGTGGCAAGAAAAGAAGGACTGGAAGCAGCAAATGATACCCATCGCGACACTGTCCATCTGCATAGTCTTGTTAGTGGTCTTTTTGTGGGGCTATTCCGAATATGTCTTGAAACCAGTCACAGGCACGCTTAACAATGCCATAGGCTCGGCTGTCCAGCTGACACAAAAGAACCAAGAGATGCTTGACAAGTCCATACAGTATCTAGAAATGACTGGCTGCATACAGCCACAGGGCAATACAACGGTGATTTGAATGATGTTTTACATTGTGAACGGACTGGTCATCATAATGTTCATAGCCATGTATCTGATATTCAAAAGGATGGGCATGAACCCATTTAAGGTGTTCGCTTTCTGCACAGCAATATCATGCCTTGGTCTTATGATGTTTGACCAGATATTGTTCGCTACCGGAACCACTTTTGTATATCATTATACGCCTTTCGGAGAATGGTTCGTAGAGCTGCCAATGACCGTGTTCGCACTGGTATATCTCACAAAGTATGGTCTAGAGGTGTTGTGATGGCTGACAGACCTGAAGATCTGAATTTCCCCAGAATTCTTTTTTTCCATATAAACCGTATTCTACAGATGGCTGGTATCGATAGAATGATGTTCATATCCTATATCGATGTCTTTGAGGATGTTCTGACACCTTATCTAGATGCTGTCTATACTGATAAGATAGAGAAGCACAGACAGACATTACTCACTAAAATGGAACTAAATAGTCCGTTCGGACTAGATGACGAATTAAGCCAAAAGGTATTATTTTCTCGTGCCAAATTTCGTGAACTGATGACTGTAGCACAGGAAAAGAACTTGCTATTGTTAGAGGACAGTATTGGTGAGATTAAATGAGAATAAAGAATATCAACCTAAGAGCAGTAAAACAGAGATTTACAAAGAATAAAAACTGGTTAGGTCTGTTTATCGGTGGGACTGGTTCTGGAAAGAGTTGGGGGGCTGTAAAAGTGGGCGAACTACTTGATCCTAAATTTAACATAGATAATATATGCTTTTCACCTGAAGAGCTGCTACAGAGGCTCAAAGGCAAGAAATTAAAGAAAGGCGCCATTCTTATATATGACGAGGCTGGAATATCATTCGGTGCCAGAGATTTCTATAAAGATGTTAATAAGGCGTTATCGTATGTGTTTCAAGGTTTTAGAGCTTATAACATCGGAACTATCTTCACAACGCCTGACATATCCTTTATTGATGTTCATGCTAGAAAGCTGATACACACGGTCATAGAGACCGTTCCGAACTCTATCAATTATGAAGAAGGATATTGTGAGGTAAAATGGAAGTGGACTGACCACAACCCCTTAATGTCTAAGACTTACTATAAATTCACTAAAACTAAAATAAATGGTAAAGTCAAGAGAGAAGCAAGAACTAGAATCTATATGGCTTCCAAAGAACTTCTAGAGGAATATGAGACCAAGAAAATGCAATTTCTCGACAAGTTAATGAAAGATAGCCTAGAACAGATTAAAGCGGATAAAATACTAAATCAGAAAATCACGGACGACTATATTAGAGAACAAATAAAGGAACAAAATGTCGAATTGAACCCATACGGCTTACAAACAAAGTTTAAAATCGGAAAGGACAGAGCATATAGGATAATTCACTCTCTCCGACAGGGTGATACTTAATAAATTATTTGAAATTGAAAAAACTCTCCTCCTATAGCGATGTTTGAGGAGTTTTTCACTGTTGTATGCAAAGGTGAAACAAATGCCACACTATTATAGACCAAAGATGCATTTCAAGATAGTCCCGAAGGAAAAGATACAGACCTATATATACAATACTGATAAAGAGATGGGTGTTCTATTAGCTTTGATATGGCT
>Ga0255055_10001903_pt1 | contig 14921 bp, 9 predicted proteins | sample JV7_2_27_MG_FD_188633 | JGI IMG/M metagenome (GOLD analysis project Ga0255055, IMG submission 188633) | Seawater microbial communities from Jervis Inlet, British Columbia, Canada - JV7_2_27 | ecosystem: Environmental > Aquatic > Marine > Inlet | place: Canada: British Columbia | collected... | reverse complement strand
GATTTCTGTTACGTTTCAGCGGGAAGTCATCAATCATGTCATCCCGAAAGTTCAGCCGGATCTGCTCCACTGTCACGATTGGATGACCGGCTTGATTCCGGCTATGGCAAAAAAAATTGAGATTCCCTGCCTTTTTACAGTTCGAAATCCAGGTACCGCCAAAAGCTTTCTTTCTTATGTCGAGGACAGGGGAATTGATGCGGCGGCATTCTGGCAACACCTATTTTACGATCGGTATCCCATCAACTATGAGGAAACCCGGGAGTCCAACCCGGTAAACTTCCTATTAAGCGGAATTTTTGCCGCTAACTTCGTCAATACCTCCAGCTCTGCCTTCCTGGCAAAAATGGGTGAAAATCAAAGTCTCTTTGCTAAATTCCCAATCTGGGGGGCACTGGTAAAGAAAGTGAACGATAGCTGTGCAGTTGTCAATAGCAATCTGGCAAAAACACAACAGTATATTGATATTTATGAGAGGATGCTTCAACGATCTTTGCTCCAACCTGAGCGGGAAAAATTCGAATTCGACGCTGTTGCTCCCTCACATGATTTTAAGTTGCTAAATTGGACGGCAAAAAAGATAAGGGGACAAATTGACGACGAATGGAGCGATTCAGTTTTTTCCAACACCGCCTAATTTATCATAAAAGCTTCAGTAATGGCACGCTCCCCCATCGGTTTTGACGAAAAAATACGATGACGAGTATGAAGCATCCAACAGACATCCAAGCCGAGGAGATGAAGCAATGAAAGATCTTGTCCACAACATTGTCGAGGCATTGGCTGATCATCCGGATCAAATAGAAATTGATGAAGTTAAAGATTCAATGGAGAAACCTCTCAAGATGTGCCTACCTGTCTCCTTACGCAGTTGCGTTGGAAGCTGCAATTATTCCTGAATGCATCAAAATCTGCTGGAGGAGGTGTGGGCATGTTAAACTTTATAGTTATCGCTATTATATTCTTGAGTATAATACTTTTGAGCGTAATAAACATAGTTTTTGCATTAAAATGTCCTAAGTGTAGAAAATGGTTTGCCCTGGTGTGGCAAGAGCTACATCAACGCTCCGTTTGTAAATATTGTGCATGGCTTGCTTTTGATAAAGACTGGCATCCGCCAGATAAAGGAGCTTTTAAAACTTTACAAGAGTTAGCTCCATTTAAATATAAGTCGAAATAAAGTTAGGCTCCAGTCGAATTGGGTTCAAACTCAAGGATAACTGGCTCCAATCATAATTGGGCTTTATGCTTCTAAAGAGTATGTTGATCGACATGGGAAACCCCAAAAAGTCGGTGATCTTTCGTCACATCGTATGTTATTTCCTAACGAGGCATTAGCCGGGCTTCCTTTAATTAAATGGTTACGAAAATATGTGCCTTCTAATGCGATTGTTGCAAGCAGCGATAAGCTCACCGGTCTCTATAAAATCGCTCAGCAAGGCCTTGGTATTGCTCCTTTGCCCCATTATGTGGGTGATTCAGATCCTGATTTGGTAAAGGTAATGGACGTACCCCGGAGGTTTCATCGCAACATCTGGATACTGACCCATCCCGATTTGCGACATACAGCTCGAATACGAGCATTTATGAAATTCATGTACAAAGCAACCCAGATAACGGGTAACCGGTAATTGGCGAAAGCAGGAATAATGGAATAAAGGGGACATCCGTTTTATTTGGACATTGACAATACCAATTAAGCCCGGATGTCACTTTAGGTACAGTCTACGAATATCTGGATCTCGGGGACGGCAATATCGATCAGACCGGCGGCAACCTGCGAGGTGATTTAAGTGGATAACTTACACAAATCTAAAGAAGCAGCTCCTTTTCAAAAAATTAGCTTAACTCAGATTTTTCGGTTCTATAATAAAAAAATGCAGGACTTCTAATAATCCTGCATTTTTATTAATATTAAGTAATTATAATATATAATTAAAGTAATTTAGTAATTAATTTCTTCTGCTTTGTATTCGGGAATTACCGCAAAAAATCTCAGTTTAGAACCCACGCATACTTAATTTTTCCCATCCAGCCAATAGGGATTTATAAGATCTTCAAAAATGGTCATTGCAGCTTCAGCACCCTGACCGGAGGCGGTGACGATCTGTTTGTAACCTCCCTCAACATCGCCGGCCGAATAAACGCCGGGAACCGTTGTGCGGTGCTTTCCATCCTGTTTAATATAACCGTCTGCGTTGATCCCCAAACCGAACTTTTGGGCCAGATCCACCGCAGGCGTATAACCGATGGCAATGAAAACACCGGCCGTTTTAAATTCTAGTGTCTGATTGGATTTGTTATTGAGAAGCAAGATTTCTTCAACCCGCTCCTCGCCGCGGATTTCTTTAACCTCAGTGTCCCAGAGCACCGGAATGTTATTGTCAACAAGTTGTTTGGCCAGAAACGCCTGGGCCCTCAATTTATCCCGGCGATGGATCAGGGTCACATTTATGCCCATGTGGAAAAGATGCAAGGCTTCGGTAACCGCACTGTTGCCACCGCCCACCATCACCACTTTTTTATCCTTAAAAAGCGGCCCGTCACACGTGCTGCAGTAACTAACACCTCTGCCGGCCAGCCGGGACTCACCGGGGATATTCAGATGCTTGTGGCTGGCACCGGTTGCCAGCAGTATGGTTTTAGTTTGAAATTGTCTGCGGTTGGTTATTACGGTAAACGGCGCTCCTGGTTGAATATCGACCACCGCCTCACCCTGGAAAATTTGCACATATTGCAGCGCGTGGCTGACCATGATGTCAACCAGCGATTTCCCGCCCACCGACGTAAATCCGGGGTAATTTTCAACAATCGGAGTTGTCGCCACCTGGCCGCCCAAAGCATCGCGCTCGACAATCGCCGTGCGTAGTCCGCTGCGAACGGAATAGATCCCGGCGGTCAAACCGGCCGGACCACCACCGACGATAAGCAGATCCGTTTCGATAAGCTCCGCATCACTTTCAGGAATAAAGATGGTTTGCGTTTCCAGTTTTTCGAGCGAGAGCATAAATACCTCTTCCGGCTGGGCCCCCTGCCCGATAAGAACATCGTTGGCAAATGCCTGGGGAACGCTCTGAGCCGAATACTGATTGGCCAGCTCGGGTTCGCTCTGAATGTCGATAATTTCCAAAGAAACAGTTTGCGGCATTTCAATAGCTGTCTTTACCGCATTTATTGCCTGCTGAGGGCAATACGGGCATGTCGGGCTGACAAATATTTTAACATTTCTGGGTGAATCAATCTTCTGAATAACCTTTAAGGATTGGTCACTCAGCTGACTTTTACCCAGACCCACCAGAATCATTATTTCAAGAAAGGTTCGCGCTTCTTCTCCCATAGGAGCCCCGAGCCAATGGATGGAATAGTGTTCAGGGGCAATAAGCAGCGTGGGCGAGTGGGTAACATTCCACTTTTGGGCCAGTTCATGGTCGAGATCATATTCGCGCAGCGTAATTTTGGAGCTAAGTTCTCGAAAAGCCCGGATCACCTCCCGATTGGCATGCGTAAAGACATCTTCGTGTCCCTTTGCAGTGAAAAGATAAAGCGGAATATCATTGGGCAATTGTTCAAACGTTGCTTTCAGCTGTTGCAGATAAGCTTGACTCGCCATTTCGCTTTCGCCAGGACCCATTTGAGACGTATCTTGCATTGCAAATCCTTTCTTTTTTATAATTTGAAACGGCCAATTCAGGTTTATATTATTTGTTAGACACACTATTTTAAGTATAAGAAAGTTGTGTGTCAACCGACTTTAACCTATTGTTGATAGGAGGATGTATCATGGAGAATCCGTTAATTATCGGCATCTGAAAAAGGAAATGTTGTTTTGGACAAAAACTCCCGAAGAAGTGATCGCAACGATAAAGCAGATTTTTAACAAAGCGGGGAAGCAATATTAGCTCACAGCTGATAGTTCATAGCTCAAAGCCGATCCACAGATTTGATTGAATTTGTGATTTAATAATTCGCAGATTACGCAGATTACCGCAGATTTGAAAAATTAATATTAAAAGATTTTTACCAGCTTAAATTTCTGTATAATCTGCGTTAATCTGCGTAATCTGCGGATATTATTGCTTCTGTGGATCAATCTGCTATGAGCTAATATTGCTTTCCAGCCTCATTAGGCCAGTCTTTAATAATGGCGCGGGCGAGATTAAGATCTTCCGGATTGGTTATCTTTATGTTACTGCGACTGCCGGGTATAATTTTTACAACAGCCCCCAGGCGCTCTACCAGGGAGGCATCATCTGTTCCCATAAACCCCTCCTGTTGCGCTTTTTCATGGGCCTTTTTGATCAGATTGAGTTCAAAAACCTGAGGCGTCTGGGCCAGCCACAGCATATCTCTCGGGTGAGTTTGAATAATCTCATTTTTGGGGTTTACTTTCTTTACCGTATCGAAGGCCGGTATACCTAAAATACAGGCTCCGAGTTCCGCAGCACCCTCTATAACGGCGGCAAGATGCGCCTGTCTCACAAATGGACGCACCCCATCGTGAACAATAACAATGCCTTCATCGGGTTCGATAATTTTCAGGGCGTTATAAACGGAGTTCTGGCGTTCCGACCCTCCGGCAATCAGGGTTACATCCTTTTGAAGTTTGGCGGACGCCAAAATTTCTTTGCGGCAAAAATCAAGATCCTTATCCGGCACAACCACAATGATTTGGTTAAGCTGCGCACAGCTGTCAAATATGTTGAGTGTACGCCTTAAAATCGGAATTCCATCCAGCGCAATGTATTGCTTACGCACAGAACCGCTCATACGATTCCCTTTTCCAGCGGCTACGATAATGGCGTGGACTTTTTCCTTCACTCGATTGCCTGAAATATTCCAAGTAAGTAATTTATTTTTAGCCCCGGTTCTTATTGGGGCCATTTAAAGTGAGCTAAAATTTAAAATGCCTAAAATGCCTAAATTTAAGGAATTCTACCATTTATAAAAAAGATGGAGTGCAGCGACACCAAAATTTTAGGCACTTTAGCTCATTTTAGTTCATTTTAGGCATTTCAAACACTTTAATTTACTTCAAATAGCTTAACTCCTTGGGCAGCGGTACCCCCTTGCCCATGGTGTCTTCGCCGTAATTCACACCGGCAAGTATTTGGATATCTTTCAGTGTCCGCGAATCGCCTTCAAAGACCACTTCGGTGAGATTTTCTTTTTGAATCTTACCGCCGGCCCACTGAAGGTCCAAAACACTGCTGGCATCAAATCGATCAGCGCCAACACACAGTTCAACCTGCCCGCCATAGTTCTGGACAATCTTCGCCACCAGAAGACACGGCCGGCTGTGAAACCCCAATTTTACCGGTATGCCCACTTTAATGGTCGAGCGCTCGATGTTTTCATTGAGTATTTGTTGGGCCAATTCAATGCCAATTGTTAAGCAATGGCATGCATTAAAAAGGCCGTAATTGATCGTGCGATCCAGAAGGGTTTTAGGATTAACTAAATTGGATAAGCTGACCTGAACTCTTTTGTAAGTGTTTTTATATCCAGCCTCGTGCAGGTGGCGCTCATAAAAATGAAGCAGGCGCCCGACCATTTGTAGAAGATGAAAGACAACCGAAAAATAACCACGCAGCCGCTTTAGCTCGCGATTACCAAACCTGAATCCCCCGTGGATAACATAGGTATCGAATGCGGATTGAAGGTTGTGCACCAGCATCTCGAAGCGTCTGATTTCAACCTCATTGACCTTGTGGGGAACAATGGCTAAAATTTCCTTGTGCGTGTATGGTTCGTAAAATTTGAGCTGATCAAAGCTCTTGGCAATATTTAAGAATTCACTGGAGATTTTGACAATATTTTTTTTCTGTTGATCCTTATCTTTGTCGTCAATGTCGTAATCGAGCATTTCACCGGTAACAACACTGGGAAAATCGGCAGCCGAAAATTGAGTATCCGGAAGACGAATTCTAAGTCGGCGGGCCTCTTTTAATATAACCGGTGCCATTTTCATCAAAGTGCGGGTTAAAAAATCAAGTGTGGCTTCACCTTCCTTTGGGAGATCACCAATATCAACCAGATCGTAAAAAACAAGACGGTTGGATATGTGTTTTTGGAAGTTTGCCGCCAGGCACAGGTGTCGAACGGAAGCAGCAAGTTCTCGGTAAAAATACCAATTCTTGTTGTTTTTTGCGCCGTGAAAATCGAGAAAATCCTCGAGCAGCATAGAGGTCGACACAATCGTTGAGTAAAGCTTTTGCGTAAAAACGACTTCAGGCTTTTCAACATTTGAGATATAGATGCAGCATTTTAAATAATCTTGGGAAAATGTGCGTACTTTTTCAGCAAATGAAGTCCCGGTTATTGTTCCTGTCTCCTTCATCGATCGTCGCTATTCCATATCAGGTTCAGGGTTCTGGGTTCAGAGGTTCAGGGTTAGGACAACCTTGAACGCTGAACGCTGAACCTTTGAACCTCCAATGAGAAACGGCCAGAGCAGCGCATAAGCCGAATCCTGTTCCCGGCTTGGGTCTCCCCTCGCCGGGCAACGATCATTCATCTGTGGATGCCGGTTGCCCGACACCTCTTGCGACCTACCCGGGAGCTTGGGCGGGCAACCCTCAAACGCTCCCCTATTTGGTCTTGCACCAGGTGGGGTTTGCCGAGCTTTCCCGGTCACCCGGGGAACTGGTGCGCTCTTACCGCACCGTTTCACCCTTACCCGGCATCAAACTATCCAGTTTGGTGTCGGGCGGTATGCTTTCTGTTGCACTTTCCTTCGCGTTACCGCGACTCCACGTTATGGAGCACCCTGCCCTGTGGTGTTCGGACTTTCCTCCGGATTTTAAAAATCCGGCGATCGTTTGGGCTACTCTGACCGTCTATTTTGATCTTTCCAGTAAATAATCCTCTCACAGATCGGACATCTTTTCAAGCTGTCACCGCGCTGCAATTCGTTGTACATCTGTGGCGGAATATTCAGATGACATCCCTGACAAACTGCATCTTTAACAGCGACGATGCCGATTTTATTTTTTTGATTTGCTTTTATCCGGTTAAAGGTGGCAAGTATTTTGGTGTCGATACCACCGGAAACCGCTTCCCAATCAGCGCCAAGATTGCCGAGCCGTTGTTGCCCCTCTTGCGCTTCCTTTTGAATGATTTCTTTTTCTGTTTTCAGCTCCTCTTCAAGTTCTGAAAATTCCGCCGTTTTTGTCTTGAGCACATTTTCAGCTTCTTCAATACGATCCAGAAATTCGATCATGTCATCTTCTTTTTTTGAACTCATATCCTTCAGGTCGTCTATTTCCTTCAGCGATGATTGATACTCTTTGTTGGTTTTTACAGTGCTGAGTTTTGCCTCACTTTTTCTTATGCGGTCAAGATGCATCTGTACATCTGATTCATAATTCCTGTATTTCTGGTTTAACTCATGGATCAAAGATTCTTGGTCCTCGAGCGTCTGCTTAAAGTCTATCAGCTTTTTATCAAGTAGCTCGACACGGTGATCAACGCTGCTTAATTTGGCTTTTATACTGCTGATTTCGATTTCAATGGCTTGGAGCTTTACAAGCGCTGTAATCTGTTCGTGGGTAACACTGGGCATTGTTTTCATCCTATTCGCTGTTTTATTTAATACGTATTATTTCCCACTTATCTGAATTTTAGACGGGAATGATTTTGATCCATTAAACCGGTGTTTGTTTACAAAATAACAAATGGATCCTTTTCAATATCGCAGGCTTCAATTTTGATTTTGATGCCCTCTCTGTCAAGAATTTTTTCGAGCTGATGCGCAAGTGCCTTAACCATAAGGTGCTCTGATGGAAAATGTCCGATATCGATAATTCCGCGATTCGCGCTTTCAGCATCGCGGGCATCATGATAGCGAATGTCGCCGCTGATATAAACCTGGGCGCCGGAAGAAATAAATGTTTGCATCAGGCTGTACCCGCTACCACTGCAGATCGCAACCTGATTCACCTTCAGTTCGGGATCCCCTGTAACTTTTGCGAAGTTAAGCTTAAGTTTTTCTTTAACCACCAAAGCCAATGATTTCAAACTAGTGGTTTCAGCAAGTGAGCCAATCCGCCCAATTCCATGCTCCGTCCCGCCGCCAACCTGGGGGGAATTATCATTATTGAGCGGTTCCCCGGCGTTGACCGGTTGTAGTACCCCCGGATGTTTAAGCCCCAATCGCTTTGCCAATACATCATTAACACCGTCCCGGACAATATCGAGATTGGTATGTGCGCAAAAAATTGAGAGTTGATGCTGAGATGCCATCTGGATAATGGAACCGGCGGGTGTGCCAAAATCAATGGATTTCAAGGGTCTGAAGATCAAAGGATGATGCGTAATTAATAAATCAACATCTTTGCCGCAGGCCGCCCTGACCACCTCCGGACTCGGATCTAATGCAACCCATATTCGCCCAACAGGCAACCGCGGGTCACCGATCTGAAGTCCCACATTATCCCATTCTTCAGCCAGCCACGGAGGGGCCAATTGGTCCATAATCTTTATGATTTGTCCTACAGATGCACCCATTGCATCCCCTTATCAAAAGTTAAGGGCTTCGCCTTAACAGGAATGCTGGAATATTGGATAAATGGGTCTTGAGAAACTGCAATATAAGGAAATTCATTTTGACGATAAAGCTTAAAATGGATTATTTCCTTTGAGAATCCATTATTCCATTGTTCCAAAATTCCATCATTCCATGATTGAGGCAAAAACGCATGCCTTTGTATGAATTCTGAGAGATTCCGGTTCGCAAAATCGCACTGAAAAAAAATGGCGTGGTCCTTTAATCCCACGCCATCCAAAGAAACATTGACCGCATTCGGTTACCATCTTCGCGGTTTGGTTTAAACCGCGGGCATTTTTCTTTTAGCATTCGATAAATGATTTTCTGTATTCGCTGAAAAATTAAGGTTCTGTACGGGACACGTCTTACGGATTATGCATGGGCCCACCTGGGATCGAACCAGGGACCTACCGGTTATGAGCCGGTGGCTCTGCCAGCTGAGCTATGGGCCCACATGGTGTAGAACCTATCTCAAAAATGCATCTAATACCCAATGGCGGCGTTGCCCCGCTGGTGTATGCGGGATTTCACATCTGTTTTTATGAACATTAAGGAGTTCATCAAACCTCCTTAAAATACTCACAGACTTACATGTATGCTGGGGACAACGACTTTTGCGTCGGCTTGCGCCTTGATGCATACCTTAATCTGTTTAGATCAGACATGTAATCCCGCTTTAGCGGGGCCCTTGGGCATGATCTGCGATTTTTGAGATAGGTTCTAAAGTTAATTAGCTTCTGCTAAATTCTTTGTCAATGGTTCAGCTTATCTGTTTTTAAGTTTCGATAAAGTTTTTCAGCTTACGACTTCGTGTTGGGTGGCGTAACTTTCTTAATGCTTTAGCCTCTATTTGCCGAATCCTTTCGCGTGTTACTGCAAAATCCTGCCCGACTTCTTCAAGTGTGTGGTCGGCCCTCTCTCCGATTCCAAAGCGCATACGCAAAACCTTTTCTTCACGCGGGGTCAACGTGGCAAGAACTTTTCTGGTTTGCTCGGCGAGATTCATATTGACAGCCGCGTCAGACGGCAGCATGAATTTTTTGTCTTCAATAAAATCGCCCAAATGGCTGTCTTCTTCTTCGCCAATCGGGGTTTCGAGGGAGATCGGTTCGCGAGCAATCTTGAGAACTTTGCGCACCTTTTCGAGAGGGATCTCCATTTTTTCGGCAATTTCCTCTGGTGTGGGTTCGCGCCCCTGTTCCTGAACCAGGTAACGTGATGTTCGGATGAGCTTATTGATCGTTTCAATCATATGAACCGGAATTCGTATCGTCCTTGCTTGGTCCGCAATCGCTCTTGTGATCGCCTGCCTTATCCACCAGGTTGCATATGTACTAAATTTATACCCCCGCCGATATTCAAACTTATCCACGGCTTTCATCAATCCGATATTACCTTCCTGAATTAAATCCAAGAATTGCAACCCGCGGTTTGTATATTTTTTGGCAATGCTGACAACCAGCCGTAAATTTGCCTTTGTCAGCTCGCTCTTGGCGAGCTTGGCTTTAAAGCGTCCTTCTTCAACAGCAGCCATCACCCGTTTTAGCATTCTATTGGAAGCCTTTAATTCATTTTCTCTAGCCGATACGCCTTCCCGAACTTTCTTTAACTCTTTGTGCAGAGAACCCAATTGCTCTTTGGATAGATCACAGCGTGCTGAGGCCCATTTAACGAATTTGGTCTTGGTATTTAAATGCTCGTGGAGCTCCTTTACAGAAGCATCAACAATATCTGCACCTCTACTGAACAGCTTGATCATTTCATCAAACCATAAAATTTGGCCGCGAATATTCTCCTCGATCCCGTCAATAACACTGGCTTCTAAACGCCAGTCCTTTAACAGATCAAATACTTTATCAATTCGTCGCGAAATGTTCCTTCTGTGCCTTTTTTGCTCTTCCTGATCTAATTTCCGGGAAAATAACACTTCCCGGGTGACTTTGTTTTCCGCATGGCTCTTTTTAATGGCCCGGACCGTTTTTAAAAATTTTTCCGTTTGCGCCATTTCATCAATATACGTATCGCCTTCGTCGACATCTCTAAGAACATGTTTGGGCCGAATGTTTTGATTCTCTATTTCCTCACCCAGGCTTATGATACTTTCCGCCCCGCTTATGGTTTCTAAAAGGGCATGCAAAACTTCTTGCTCTCCGGCTTCTATTTTTTTTGCAATCTCGACTTCGCCTTCCCGGCTCAGCAGCGTAACCAGGCCCATTTCTCGCAGGTACATTTTTACAGGATCCGTAACAGTGCCGAAATCTGTATCCGTAATTTTTCCCTGTACAGGCTTTTTTTCTTTTTTCTTTTTCTGTGTGATCAGCTTCTTTTTTGTCTTTTCATCAACGACTTCAATATCGTTTTCATCGAACATGATGAGCGTTTCATCGATTTGCTCCGGGGAAAGCATCTCTTCGGGAATCAATTCATTTATTTCGTCGTAAGTTAAATATCCCTGTTTTTTCCCTTTGGCCAGCAACTGCTTAATCGCCTTTAATGTCGTCGGTTTGGTTTTCGAGGCTGCCACCTTGGCCTTTGATGGGGTTGTTTTCGGCCTTGAGGTCTTTGGCTTGGCCTTTGATGGGGTTGTTTTCGCCCTTGAAGTCTTTGGCTTGGCCTTCAATGGGGCTGTTTGCGCCCTTGAAGTCTTTGGCTTGGCCTTCAATGGGGCTGTTTGCGCCCTTGAAGTCTTTGGTTTGGTCCTCGACGGGGTTGTTTTCGCCCTTGAGGCCTTTGCTTTGGCCTGCGATGGAGTTGTCTTGGCCCTTGAAGTTCTTGCTTTTGTCTTCGATGCTGTTGCAACAGTTTTTTTGGCTTTTTCTGGGGATTTCCTGACGGTCGCTTTTCTTTGAGGGCTTTGTGCGCGCTGCGGTCCTGTGCCAGTCTTTTTTGCTGTTCCCCTTTTTTCGGTCGTTTTCGCGCTTACCTTTTTTGTAGCAGATTTCGTTGCCATAAAAACTCGCCTCCCGGAAAAATCAAAAATTCAATCCCACCTCATTGTCGGATACGATCACTTGGTATTAAAACCCAGTGATTTAATAAATACTATATGTTAAATGGGCGTAGTCAAGCCCTGGCCGAAAGTTATTTTTTAAGCAGTCATGCCAGCTTTTGTTTTTGACTCTGTACCGCCAGTTTTTGTTTCTCTTTTAACAACTTATCTAAAGTTTCCTGATCGTTTTGTTTCTCGGCGGCTTTAATTTGTTCGATAATCTTGCGGTCGCGATGTTTTTTTCCTGTCGTAACGAATTGTTTAATTAACTTCAAACATCCATTTTCATCCCACGATTCTTCAATCATTGCCAGGGTGGCAATCAGGTTCTGCTGCACCGGATCCTCAATAGATGTAAGTAACTCTGAAATTTGATCGGCCGCTGATAATTGACTTTCCAAAACAGTCTTGCCAATGGATTTGAGAATATCATTCGCAATATAATCAATAACATTGTACTTTTTGATTGCCGGCAATATCGCCGGAAATTGTAACATCATAGCAATAATTTGCTTTTCAAGCCGACTGCCTTTATCTGCCGGGTCATGACGCGCTTGCGATTCCTTTTTCGATTTATCAGACCGATGCTCGCGAACCTTTTCCAGTACGATGTTTTCGTCAATGCCGATTCGCTCGGCGAGCTGCTTGATATACAAAGACCGGGCCACTTTATCATTTATTGTCGCCAGCGGTCGCTGTAGTTCGGCAATAACACGAATCTTGCCTTCGGTTGTAAGCCCGTGTTTGCCTATGGCTTGCTCCATCAAAAACGTAATAATACTAGGTGCTTGTGATGCAGCTTTCTGAAATATTTCCGGCCCGTTTTCCATCAGGAATGAATCCGGATCGTGTTCATTCGGCAGCACCAGGATGTGAGTGTCTGCTTTTTCTTCCCGAAACACGTCGCCGCGACTGAAATCCACATGCTCTTTCCAAAATATGTCAACACATCGCAATGCCGATCGGATCCCGGCTTCATCCGAATCATATACCAGCACCATCCGGGGCGCATATCGGGTCAACAAGCGAACATGTTCCTCGGTCAGTGCCGTCCCAAGAGTCGCAACGGAATTTTCAATGCCGTGTTGGTGAAGGGCGAGCAGGTCGAGATACCCTTCGACGATAAAGATCGAGTTGGTCATCCGGCATTTATCTTTGGCGGTGTAAAGTCCATACAAAGAACGGCTTTTATTATAGACAGGGGTTTCCGGTGAATTGAGATACTTTGGTAAAGAATCATCCAGCACCCGCCCGCCGAACCCGATCACCTCCCGGTTGACATCAAGAATCGGGAATATGATACGATCCCTGAAACGATCGTAATAGCCGCGTTTATCTTTTTTAGTTAAAATCAGTCCGGACTTTTCAACCAAAGCAAGCGGCACACCTTTTTTTGAAATAAAATTTAAAAAGAGGTCCCACCCTTTGGGCGCATATCCGAGCTGAAACCTGTCAATGATCTCGGGGGTAAGTTCCCGTTTTTTTAGATAGGCCATCGCGCGGACACCGGCTGATTTGCTGCGCAATGCCCGGCTAAAAAAATCCATCGCCTGACGGTTGATATTCAGCAGACTTTCCCTTTCCCCCATTCTTTTTTTTTGTTCATGTGTCAGACTTTTTGTAGGGATATCAACGCCATACCGCCTGGCCAGCGTCCGAGCCGCCTCCGGGAATGCAAGACCGTCATTTTTCATGAGGAAGCTGAATATGTTCCCGCCAACACCACATCCAAAGCAGTGATATATTTGCTTTTCCGGGCTTACTGAAAAGGAGGGTGTTTTTTCAGAGTGGAACGGGCAGAGGCCTAAAAAATTTTTTCCTGACTTTTTCAGACGGACAACTTCCGAAACAATATCCACAATATCAGCCGCATTTTTAATTTCTAAAATTTTATCTTCAGGGATAAAAATAGCCAAAGACAGCGACCTCCATAATTTATGGAACAGGAAAGATATACACGAACGGAAGGATCTTAAATGGAATGAAGCTTTTCAAATTTTGCTACTCGCCCGATTCGCCAATTTGAAATTGCTCTTAAAAAATTGCCATAAGTCTGTATACTTATGGCCCCCACCACAAGAAATTGTTAAACGGAAAAGATAATCTGTTATTAAAGGTTTGTCAAGAAGATTTTGCCTAAAACGCCTATTTAATTTTCTCAGGAGAATGTGTTTTGGCCCGTCAGACCCAAAGCCTCTTTCAGATCCAATTTTCCACTATATATGGCTTTACCGATGATAACGCCGGACACCCCCACCGTTTCTAACGGTAATAGATTTTTTATGTCTTCAATTGATGAAACCCCGCCGGAAGCCACCACCGGGATCGATACCGCCTCTGCCATTCGCAGGGTGGCATCCAGGTTGGGGCCTGTCTGCATTCCATCCCGATGAATATCGGTGAAATTAATGGCGGCAACGCCGCAATCTTCAAACTCTTTAGCCAGTTCCATGGCCTCGATCGGCGTGGTTTGGGTCCAGCCATCAATCGCCACTTTTCCGTTGCGCGCATCGATCCCCACCACGATCTGCCCGGGATAGGTTTTACAAACCGTTTTAACAAACTCCGGCTTTTTTATGGCGCCGGTACCAATAATAACGCGTTTGACACCCATCTCGAGATACATGTGCACGGTTTCTTCGTTACGAATCCCACCGCCCAGCTGGATCGGCACATTCACCGAGTCTAATATTTTCCGGATCGACTCGGTGTTTTGCGGGGCTTTTGCAAATGCGCCATCCAGATCAATCACATGAATAAGCTGTGCGCCAAGCCGGGTCCATTTTGAGGCCATGGCGTACGGATCATCGGAATACACCGTTTCGTCATCCATACGCCCCTGAAGGAGCCGAACACATTTTCCATTTTTTATATCAACAGTCGGAATGATAAGCATCGCGTAAATAAGTTTTACAAATCAATAAGTTAGTGACTTCGCCCCCATCGTTCCACGTTTCCATTATACCCTTAATATGGCAAAAAATACTGTATTTTCATTCGGTTGTAGAAATTCCAAGGCGTTAAAATAGCGAAGATCTACAACGTGCCTTTTGAGGAACGGACATCTTTGATGCGCTCATCAATTGAAACCGCCTGATCTAGCGCTCTTCCAAGTGCTTTGAACATCGACTCTATAATGTGATGTTCATTTTCACCGTATGAAACATTAATATGAAGGTTAAGTCCTCCGCGACCCACGAAGGCTCTGAAAAACTCCTTTGCCAGCGAGACGCTAAATCCCATGCCTGAGGCGGTAAGGGACGGGACATTGTAAACTAAAAAGGGACGTTTAGACAGATCGACCGTAACCGCAGTCAGGGCGTCATCCATCGGAGTTGCCGCATGGCCAAATCGTTTAATACCTTTACGACTACCAAGGGCCTGGTC
>Ga0255055_10001902_pt1 | contig 14929 bp, 13 predicted proteins | sample JV7_2_27_MG_FD_188633 | JGI IMG/M metagenome (GOLD analysis project Ga0255055, IMG submission 188633) | Seawater microbial communities from Jervis Inlet, British Columbia, Canada - JV7_2_27 | ecosystem: Environmental > Aquatic > Marine > Inlet | place: Canada: British Columbia | collected... | reverse complement strand
GTCGTACTCGTCGCCCACTTTCGGGATCGCCGCGATGACCTGCATGCCATCCATGATCTCGAGCCCTGCCTCGCGAACGACCACCTCGACCCGGAAGGTCGGAGTGGACGGCGCCGCGCTCTGGGCGCTCGGCAAGTCGAGCTCGACGATCGCGATCCGCGAAAACACCGCGGTGATCAGCAAGAATGGCACGAGCACGACCATCAGGTTCATGAAGGTGGTCATGTCGAGCTCGGGCACCTCGCTTTGACGGCGCCGGTAGTGGTGTGCTCTCGCCATGGTCGTTACGCCATGACCTGGCGTTTCGCCATCGCCGTGATCACGTTGAGCGCCTTCACGGACGCCATCTCGAGGCTGACCACGATCTCACCCGTCTTGGCCGTGAGCACGGAGTGCGTCACGAGCAGCGGGATCGCGACGATCAGCCCGAACGCCGTCGTGTTCATCGCGACCGAGATACTGGCGGACAGCAAGTCGGCCTTCTCCGCCGGATTGGCATTCGCCACCGCCGTGAACGCCTGGATCAGGCCGATGATCGTGCCCAGAAGGCCGAGCAACGTGGCAACGCTCGCGCCGAGTGCGACGTAGCCCGTGCGCTTCTCCAGCCGCGGAATGATCTCCAGCATGCTCTCTTCCATTGCGATCTCGATGTCCTCCCGGCGGCGCACCGCGCCCTGACGTGCAAGGCCCATCGTCAGCAGTTGCGACACCGTGGAGTCATCCTCGCTGGTCATTTCGCGCGCCTTATCGAAGTCCCCGCTCGCGAGCGCGGGCTGGACCTTGCTCCACATGTCTTCGTTCCGGCGCCTGACATGAGTGAGCGTGACGAAGCGCTCGACCGCAATCGCGACGCCCGCCGCGAACACGATCAGGATGGGGTACATGAATGGCCCCCCCGTTACGAAGAATCTCACCACCGAATATAAGGCATCCATCTTCGAACCCTCCTGCAATTAGCCTCTCGAGTGCTTCCGGTAATCAACCACAACGAAACTTGAAACCCGTTCACGGCTTAGTTTCCGACCTGATCTCGTAGTAACTCAGCGCCCGCATGAACACTTCCTTGTCTACGGGTTGCCTGGAGTCGTCGAGCATCGTCGAGATGCCGAGCGATTCGCCGATTCCCGAGCTCTTCCAGGGAACGATGACCAGCGACTTGGGCGCTTCCTGATTGCCCAGGATGGACATGCCGGAGAGCAGCTTCGCGTCTTCTTCCGTCTGTGCCTGCGCCTCGGTGGCACCGGCGTCGCGTTCGGCCTCGGGCTCCTCATCGGCCAGCACGACACCCGCCGCCAGCAGCAGCAGTACGAACAACAAGTACCGGCTCATGGGCTCTCCTGTTGGCTTCCACGGTTGCGGAGGTCGGCAATCCATTTGACGGCCTCGACGTCCTCCGGAACGATCCGGCTGTACGCCTCGTAATGTTCCAGCGCGCACGCGTGATCCCCGAGATACAGGTCGCACAGGATGGCAAGGTTCCTGTGTGCATAATGAAAGTCGGCGAACTGTGCCAGGGCCGCCTCGTAACTAGCGCGCGACTCCGCGAACTGCCCCTTGCGACGCTGCACCAGACCGAGCTCGTTGTAGGCGACGGGGTGTTGAGGATTCTGTTCCAGCGCCTTTTGCAGGCTGGCCTCCGCGAGGTCCAGGTCGTCGGTGCGCGCGTACGCGATGCCGAGAGCGATGTGCGCCGCCGTCACTGTGGGCGCCTGTTCGGTCACGTCGAGCAGCAAGGTGATGGCCGGTTCGTACCGCGCCTCTTCCAGCATGCGCACCGCCGCCTCGTAGTCGGAGCGCACCTCGTCTGTGACGCTTACGTGCTGCGTGATCGTGAACCCGCCTGCATCCTGCTCGACGTCCGAGAGCGCGGCTACCTTTTCCACCCGCTCGTTCGTCGTCGTCGCCTCGTCGGTGGTCACTGGACGTCGGACGCCAGGTGAGCAGCCCAGGGCGAGGAGCAGGGCCAACCACGGCATGCAGCGGCAAATCGCCTTCATGGCGCGGGTGTTATTGCGGATTCGCATGTTTCGCTACTCCGTCGTCCACGGCCATCGGTGCCAGGTGCGACGTCTCGACCGGCTCGTCTCGAGGCGTCGTGTCGGCGCTATCGAATGTCGGGCCGTAGATCTGCGACGCGGGCGTTCGGTACACATAACTGTCGATCGCGCCGAGGAAGTCGTGGCTCATTTCGTTTTTCGCGTAGCGCCCCGGCACCAGCTCGGCGAGCTTGCCGAGACTATTCTCGGTCCACGCGTTGAAGACGCCGGCCTGCAACAGTTCCAGGTTCTCCTCGTGTAAGTCGATGGCTTTCTCCTCGAACGGAAACGCTTCCTCCTCGAGGACCAGTTCGTACTCTGCGAGTTCCACGGGCTCCAGGTCGGTCGGCCGCTCCGACTCCGCCAGTGAGCGACTGAAATCGAAGTAGGTCTCGGCCATGTAATACGTGGCGGCCGCCGTCACCTCGGCGATTTCGTAGTCCACCAGCCGGCCCATGGCCTCGATCGTGCCATCCATTTGCTGTTGCTTTTCCTGTAGGCTGACCTCGAACGGTTGCAGCAGCTTCACGGCAATGAAATCCTCGTAGAGTTGCTCCGCGAGGACCAGGGCTGAACGTCCGGCGATGGTCCGGGTCCGGGCGGTCCTCTCCGGCCCGGCCTCGGCGTCGATACGTACGATTTCCTCGAGCTCGTCCTGGTAGAGCGACTGGTCGTGCGCCGCCTTGTGGATCTCGGCGATCTTCAAGCGGGTCTCGAGGGCCGTCTCGACCGGCTGGGGAAACTCCTCGACGAAGAGGAGGTACACGTACAACGCGCTATCCGGGTCATCGGACTGCTCGTAAAGATCTCCTGCGACGAGCAGCGCTTCGCTGCGTATTGCCGGATCGTCCGACTCGGATGCGATGCGCTCGTACTCCTCGGCGGCGCGCGACAGCTGCTCGTTCTCCCGGTAGGCGAATGCGATCTGTTTGGTGGCCTCGGCCTGCAACTCATGCTCGGGGAATGTGCTGCGAAACGCTTCGAGCACCTCCGCGGCCGCAGTCCAGTCCTCCAGCCGGATCAGCGCGGCGCCTGCGTCGTATTCGGCCGTCGCACGGATGGTGGACGTCGGCGCGGCCGAGCGAATCCTCAGGAAGTGGTCGGCGGCCGAGCGATAGTCCTGGGCGTGGTTTGCGAGCTCACCCTGCTTGTAGATCGAGGCGGCGAGGTTGTCGACGAGCTCGGCGCGCGACTCGTCGTCCTCCGGTGTGACCGTCAGAACCTGGGCGTAGGCGTGCTCGGCCTGCGGGTACTCGGCGAGTTCGAACGAGCCGTGCGCGACGACGATCCACGCGGAGCGCCGGACGGCCGCCTCCGCGTCCGGATAGGTGTCGATGACGCGCTGGGCGGACTCGATGGCAGCGAGGTAGTCCTTCATCTCGTACATGTCATCGGCGGCCGCTCCAAGGACCACGGCGGCGTGTTCGTGTTCCGGGAACGTGTCGGCAAATCTCAGCGAGCTTGCGACCGTATCTTGCTTGACGAGGTCCTGCTGCTCCTCGCCCGCGACCTTCAGTTGCTCGCGGTATGCGTAGACTGCGGCATAGCCCGCGGCTGCCGACTGGGGGTGCGGCGTGTATTCGTAAGCCGTGCGTTCGTACTGCCTGGCCGCCTCGCCGAAATTCTCGTGCTCGAGTAGAAGTTCCGCGAGCTGGTAGTTGATCGGCGGCGAATCGGCGTCCGTCGGGAAGGACTCGAGGTAGTCGCCGTACCATTGGCGGGCCTCGCGATAACTCGCGAGCTTCTCGTCCGTGTCCTCCGTGCCCTGGTACTCCGCGTGATAGTGCGTCGCGAGGTCCTTCAGGTTCGCCTTCAGGTAGGCCAGCACCTCCGGCGACTCTTCGGGTGAGAAGTGTCGCCAGTATTCGGCCTGCAGTCCGTACTTGGACGCGAACTCCCGCTTCGACTCCAGCACGAGAATGGGGAACTCGCCCTGGGTGAAAGTCTCCACGACGCGCATGCTGAAGCGTGGCGCGGCACGGTGGAACGGATAGAGCGCCACGAAAGCCTTGAACGTCTTCGCCGCGTCGTCGTAGCGCAGCTTGGCCAGGTAGTACTCGCCAAGATTGTTGTAAACGCGGTCTTCATAGGAGCGATTCCCGAAGGTGGAGAAGTACTCCGGGACCGCCTCCGACCCGCCGAGGTTGTTGAGGCTCAAGCTGATGACTCGAAAGGTATCGGTGACGCGGCGTTCGTCGTCCTCCGCGTGCGTGTCATCGAAGTCGTAACCGATCGATACCTTGTAGTCGAGCAGCGCGATGTACTTGTGCAGGGCCTCCTCGTAGAGCTCCTGCTTGTAGAACGTCCACCCGAGCTTGTAGAGAGCGAGCTCGTAGTACGAGGAGCCGGCGCCCAGGTTGACGATCGCTGAAAAGGCACTCTCGGCTTCGCGATAGTGCCTGCGCGTGAAGAAGTACTCGCCCCGCCTGAACTGCGCTTCGTCGTAGTGCTCGGAACCCGGATTCGCACGGATCAGGCGCTCCATGGTGTCGATGGCCTCTTCGGTGCGGCCGAGTTCGTCGTACGCCCGCGCCTTCTGATAGAGGACCTTGTCGCTGTTCTCGTAACTCGGGTACTCGGTGAGCAGCCGGTCGTAGAGGGCGATCGCCTCGAGTGGACCCGTGGGATCTGCGTCGACGGGAACCTCTCCCAACGGGAAGGGGCCGGCGTTGCTGCCCGCCAGTATTTCGCTCTCCGCGGTCGTGCGCCGCTCGAAATCCTGATCGGATTCCGTAACGCCTGTGTCGGTGACCGGCGGAGCCGTGTTCGGCGTGTCGGCCGGCGTGCCCGTGAGTACATGAGCGGACTCGGGGGCGGCCATTTCCTGCGGCTTGCCGTCGTCCACGCTCACGCCGAACTGCTTCTCGATTTGCAGGTCCGCGAGACGCCGCATCGCCTCCGGAGTCATCGCCGTCTCCGGTGCCTCCTCGAGGAAGCGCCGGTAGTGCTGCATCGCCTGATCGAGGCCCTGCTCGACCTTCGCCTCTTCCACGTCCGGGCGCTCGTCACGCAGCTCCGCCAGCGTCCCCGGCGTCACCTTTTCGGGATGCCCGGCGCAGCCGACGACGAGTGCCGACGCGAGCACCATCGAAATGGTAAGGCGACGCATCAGCGTCCCTCCGCGCCGGACTGGTCGCGCGCGGCCCGATCGTAGCTATCGGCGACGGCGAAGCGCGCCTGGGTCTGCTGGGCCACCAGGCGGTCCCGGCGGGCCTCGAGCCGGTTGATGGCGACGGTCTCGATCATGTGTCCCTGCCGGGCCATCAGGATGTTGACGCGCTGCAGCGCATCGCCGACGCGCTCGCGGAGCCGCTCAATCTGGACGTCGTAGCCGACATAGCTGTGCGTCGCCGCCTGCCTCGTCCTGACGAAGGCGTCGTACTGCCGAGTCAGAGCGTCGACATGCGCATTCAATTCGTTCAGGTGCACATGTGCCGCGGTCAGCCGCTCGTGGTACTCGGTTTCCAGTCGCCATGTGAGCGCGCCGCGCAGGCGGGCCGCGCGTTGCCGAAGCGCGAGCGATTCGGGACTATCAGAGTCGCCGAGCTGCTTTTCGATGAGTGCGATGCGCTCGCCGACGATCCGCTCGTCCGCGGTCGCCAGAAGATCCGGCCGCGGCGCGGTCAGCATCGCCTGCAGGCGCTCGCCGAGGTGCTTGCGCTGCTCGAGGCACAGGAGGACCCGCGAATCCAGCTCCCGGAACTGCGCGTCGACCCCCGGCAGCAGCGGCTCGTAGTTCTGTCCGCGCAGTCGGATGATATCGTCGAAAGCATCCAAGCCGGTCTTCCAGGCGATGAGCTTCGACCGCAGATCCTCGAGGTCGAGGTAGTTCTGCAGCGCGGTCTGGAAGTCGTGGGATGCCATCAGCTCCATCAGGTAGTAGGTTTCCGGCGCATCGGGCAAGCTGCGCAGGCGGATGACCCAGTCCTTGTCCTGCCGGGTCTCCTCGCGGATCAGCGCATTGAGAAACCGCCCTTCCCTGATGCTGCCGATCGATGCGTCTACTCTCTCGATCTGGTTGCTGAACAGCTCGAGCGCGCGCCCGTACGTCAGCGCGGCGCGGCCGTACAGGTTCAGGCTGGCGTACGCGTGCGGCACGGCAAGCATGGCCTCCTGGACCGCGACATCCGTCGGCTCACGATCCACCAGGATGTTCCACGGAACGAGCGCACGGTCATACTGCTCGGCCGAGGCCTCGGCCCAGCCTGCCCGCAGCAGAGCCTGGTTCGAGAACGGTCCCTCGAGGCGGACGCGGTCCAGTGACTGTTTTGCTCGCTCAAAGTTGGCCGATTCGAACAGGATGGTGCCAAGCACCAGGTTGGACTTGTCGCGGATCGCGAGACCGGCGCGATCGCCGGCCGCCAGCAGCCCGGCCTTGTCCAGTTGCTCGATCGCTTCCTGTGGTCGACCGTCCTGCAACAGTGCGATGCCGAGGTTGTAGGCGGCAAAACCGGCCAGGCTCTCATCGCTCCGCAGCTGCTCGAGCACCTCGACGGCCTCGCTCGGCCGGCCTGTCGCCATATCGATGTTCGCCCGCAGGAACTCGACGTCGTCCCCTATCGCTTCGGGCACCGTACCCTCGATCCGCGCCAGCGCGTGCAGCGCATCGTCGAGCTGGTCCTTCTGGAAGTGTATGCGGGCGAGCCTGAAAGCGGCCTCGTTTCGTACGGCTTCATCGACGGCGCCTTCGAGCACCGCCTTGATGGCGCGTCCTGCGCGGTGGTGCATGCGGTAGTTGAGCTCGAAGTCGCCGACCGAGAATTCGGCGTCGTTGAAGTGATGGTGAAGCGTATCAAGTCCAGGCTCGTCGAGACCGCGGTACTGGGCGAGCTCGGTGTCCAGCCGCTGCAGTGCATCGAAATATTGTCCCTGGTAGGCGTGATAGAGCGCCTCGCCGAAATAGGGGTCCCTCAGGTCGGCGCCCACGGCCGGACCGGCCGCAAGTCCCAGGGCCAGACCAAGTCCGAGCAGCTGGTGTGGCGCTCGTATCATCGATTACCATTCCGCAAGCGTGATCGGAGTGTTGCCGGAATCCGGTCCGGCCAGCGTCAATCCCACCAGCTCTGGCTTCACTTCCTTGCGGAAGGCAAACTGTTCTGTGCGGCTGAAGTCTGCGCCGCCCTCACGTTTGCCGTCGACGAGCACTTCGAGCTGGTGCTCCCCGGTCGCCACGTTGCCGACGTAGATCCGTTGCACGCCGCCCTTGCGGAGGGCCTCGAGCTCTTTGGAGCTGTAGATGTAGTGCGCAACGAGCTTGCCGTCGATCTGGAGCCGCACGGCGTCGAGGCGCATCTGGTCGCCCTCGGCCAGCGCGATGAAGACCGCGACCTGTGTCCCTGACGGGTACAGCAGTTTCTCCTCCAGCCGGCTCAGCTCCGCCGCAATGCTGAGGACGTCTGATTTGAGCTCCTGGACCTGTTCGTCGAGGCCCCTCATCTGCTGTTGGTCGTCTTGCTGCGCCCAGCCGTGGGCACTGCACAGGCATAGCAGGAAGACAAAGACGAAGACGCGCGCTACAGCCGGAACTGGCCTGCAACACACGCGCGCCCGACTATCGGACGGCAGGTGCGTGAAACTCCCACCGTGTTCGATGGCGAGTGTGTTCGTGATCCCACTGCGTCGTGCCATGGCGTACCCCGTTTTACTGACTCTGCGATCGAGCGGGCCAAACAAGCCGCACCTCGACCGAGCTTCCCCTCTCGCAGTCGCGCCCCGAGAGCGAGCAATCGCAATGCCACGAACCGAACCGACCGAAAGAGCCCCTCCGGCAGCCCGCGGATGGAAAATCCGGATGGTCCCGATGACAATTCCGTCATCGCGGCCGCGGTGTCCGAAACCTCAGTGTGTCCAATGAAGGCAAACGTGTTCAGCAGGAAATCAAAGCCTTCGGGGCAGGAGCCAGACCCGCGTAGCTAGGATGATCCGACAACACCGGGAGGTGGACCAGCGGGTCCAGATGGGCTCACCAAATCAGAGGACGAGCCAAGACCATTCGCGCAGGTAGACTTTCAACGCGATCGCCACTCGAGACTCTTGACCACTGTCTACTGCAGCATCATCCACAGGTAGGCGTAGTTCAGCGCCGACATGTACGCCCGCTGGTTGAGTTTGGCCGCAGCCGCATGGCCACCCTCGGTGTTCTCGTAGTAGTAGACCGGTTTCCCAATGTCCAGCAGCGGGACCATACAGACGACAGCCTTGAACAACTCCGGTCGCTGCACGAACGTACCGCCGACCAGCGGTCCGCGGCATAGACCTTTCTGAAGAGCCCCTCTCCGATCTTCTTGACCCGGCCGATCTCGACATCCGCGACGGGCGAAGAGCACGTCTCGAAGGCCCACGCCAGCAGCGCCTTGGCCCGGGCCCAGCCGGCTCGGTATTCCAACTCTGCGTTGAGTCGACGGAACTCCCTCGAAGTCAGGCCGATGGGGGCGCCGCCGGGCGTGAAGTCCACGGCCCAAGTCAACTCTCCGCCGTACTCGACCCAGTCCTCGCCAGACAGCGTGGGTTCGTCGCCAGGCCGGTCGGGCGAATTCGTCATGGACGTCTTCATGGGGAGATGATATCGAACCGCCTGCCCGCGGGTACTTTGGGCTACAATTGAACGCGGAATCAAGCCGGAACTGATGCCAAGATCTGGTGGAGATTCCGATGCGTCGCGATGAAGTTCTGAAAGTCCTGGAATCTCACACGGCCGAACTTCAACGGTTCGGCGTGAAAACCCTGCGTCTATTCGGGTCGGTGGCGCGTGACGAAGCCGCTGACGGCAGCGATGTGGATCTCCTTGTCGGATTCGAGAAGCCGCCTGGGTTCTCCTCGTTCATGAAGCTCCGGATCTTCCTGGAGGATCTTCTTGGCGCGAAGGTCGACCTGGTCACCGAGAACGGGCTGAGAGATCGCGTCAGGCCGTACGTCGAGAAGGAAGCGATCCGTGTCGCGTGATCCGCTGCTGTTCCTCGAAGACATCGAGAAGAGCTGCGAAAAGGTCGTCCAGTACACCGAGGGCCGCTCGAAGGATTAGGTTTTCGAGGACGACATCAGGGCGGACGCAGTCCTCTTGAACCTTCACATCATCGGTGAAGCGGTCAAGAAGCTCCCGAACGACTTGTGCGAACGCTACCCTGATGTGGCCTGGAGAGAAATCGCCGGTCTGAGGGATGTTATCGCCCACACGTAGTTCGCTCTGGACACCGACATTCTGTAAACGCCGCCCTCTTGACTTGCCCTCCCAATCCGTTGGTCCCTGGTTCGAGTCCAGGTGGGCCCACCAACTCCAAAACCTTGAAACCATTGCGTTTACGAGAGACGCCTGAGCCGGCGGTTTACTGACCTTCGGACTTTCTGTCCGATCCGTCCGTGCCGAGTTCGCGCTAACTCCCTCACGGGCGCGCTCTTCGTCACGTTTTGGTGAATACCGCTCTCCGCGTAGAATTCGTGTGGCGGAGTCTTGACGCCGCTCCTCGGTCAAATGAAAGAGGAACGCATCGGTGGCCATCAAGCCCGGACAACAACTGCTTCACTACCGCCTGATCGAGAAGATCGGCGAAGGCGGAATGGGCGCGGTGTGGAAGGCGGTGGACACAACGTTGGACCGCGAGGTGGCGATCAAGATCCTGCCCGACGACTTCGCCCTGGATTCCGATCGACTGGCCCGCTTCGAACGCGAGGCGAAGTTGCTGGCCTCGATCAACCACTCCGGTATCGCCGTGATCCACGGCCTGCACCAGGAGGGTGATCGCCGTTTCCTGGCGATGGAGTTGGTACCCGGCGAGGACCTGGAGCGGCGGCTGCAGCCGGGACCGTTCCCGGTTTCGGAAGCACTGCTGCTCTGCATCCAGGTTGCCGAAGCATTCGAGGCAGCCCACGCGCAGGGCGTCGTCCACCGCGATCTGAAACCCGCCAATGTCCTCTTGACCCCCGAGGGCAAGGCCAAGGTGCTCGACTTCGGATTGGCCAAGGCCGTCGAAGCCAACACCTCGTCGTTGGGCACCAGCCCGACGATGTCGCCGACGATCACCTCCGCTGGCACGGCGATCGGGATGATCCTCGGCACCGCTGCCTACATGAGCCCCGAGCAGGCGCGCGGTAAGCCGGTCGACAAGCGCACCGACATCTGGGCCTTCGGCTGTCTGCTGTTCGAGACCCTGACCGGCCGCGGGGTGTTCCGCAGCGAGACGGTCACCGATTCGTTGGGCGCGATCCTCCACAAAGAGCCGGACTGGTCGCTGTTGCCTGCGGACACACCGGCAACGGTGCGCCTGCTGCTGCGGCGTTGTCTGGCCAAGAACCCCGACCGCAGGCTGCACGACATCGCCGACGCACGGATCGAGCTCGAGCAGGCCATTGCCGACCCCGAGTCCAGCGCAATCATCCTGGGTGGGGTTGCGATCGCCGACACGCCCGCAAGACACCGCTCGCGCACGGTGTCGCTTGCGGCAGCCGGGGTGCTGCTCGGCCTGCTCGTGGGCTTCGGCGCAGGCCACCTGCTCCAGTCGCCCGCGGAGGCCACGGTACGAAAGTTCGACCTCGGCGTGGACTTCGAGGCCAGCACCATCGGGACCGAGCTCGCGGCTGCGATTTCACCCGACGGATCGCGGGTGGCCTTTACGTTCGACGATCAGCTGTGGGTGCAGGCCCTCGACGACCTCGAGCCGCGAAAAATCGACGACACCAACGGTGCCGCCGGGCCGTTCTGGTCGCCGGACGGTCAACAGGTCGGTTACTTCACCCGGGACCGGCTGCTTCGGGTCTCGGCCATGGGTGGGCGCAGTACGGCGATCTGCGAATTCACTGGAAGGGTCGGTGGAGGATACGGTGCGTCCTGGACGGACGACGGTCGTGTCGTCTACTCCACCGGCATGTCGGGCCTCTCCGAGGTCTCGGCCTTCGGGGGTGAGCCTCGCGAGCTGGTCCCTGTCGACGACGACGAGGACGATCTTCACGAACCCCATGTCCTGCCGGGCGGCCGCGGCGTCGTGTTCATCTCTCATCCTGACGCCGGCGAGGCGTCGGTGCTTTCTCTGTACGTCGCCGGCGAGCGGAAGATCCTGTTTCACTCCGAGAGAGACAGCCGGCTGGAGTCGCCGGTGTACGCGCCAAGTGGGCACCTCCTGTTCCACCGCTTGGGGGAGGACATCACCGACGGCGTATGGGCACTGCCCTTCTCGCTCGGCTCGCTCTCCGTCGAGGGTGACCCGTTTCTCGTGGTCGCCGATGCCGCGTTGGCAACCGTCTCTCATGACGGAACCCTGGTCTTCGTGAGCTATCCGAGCGGCAGGGCGGTGGAGCACTTGGTCTGGGTCGACCGTATGGGCCAGCGACTGGGCCCGGCAACCGCCCCGCGCACAATGGCGAATGTGAGTTCGTTGTCGCCCGACGGCAACAGTCTCGCTTTCGCGGGTTGGGACCCCGAGAGCGACACCTACGACGCATGGGTTCGCGACCTCGAGCGCGGCACCGAGACTCGCCTGACGCGGGGGGACACGCGGGTCGAGATCGGTCTCGCGTGGCTGCCGTCCGGCGACGAGATCGTCTACAGCTCTTTAGACCGCGAGGGCACGTTCATCATTCCGGCGGACGGGTCGGCGGAGCCGCGGAAGTTCGCCGACGGCGGTGGCTGGTCTGGTCTTACCCCGGACGGAAAGCACTTCGTGTTGAGTCGCACCCCGGAAGGGACGCCCGATACGGTGGCCGAATCGGACATCCCGCTCGACATCTGGATCGTCTCCGTGGACGGCTCCGAGGAGCCGCGTCCGTTCCTCGAGAGCGCCTCGAGGGACCAGGCGGGACCGGTTTCTCCCGACGGCAAGTACCTGGCCTACAAGTCGAACCGGTCGGGCCGCGTGGAAATCTACGTCACGCGCATGCTCGACGGTCGAGGGCGTTGGCAGGTATCGGTCAACGGAGGGAACTTGCCCAGGTGGAGTGCGCAGGGCGACCAGTTGTATTTCGTCGAAGACGGAACGACCCTGATGGAGGTCTCGTTCGCGCCGGGTGATCCGCCACGACTAGGGAAGCCGGTGCCCCTGTTCGATCTGCCAGAGACGTCCTACGGGAGTCGACCCTACGCGCTCGCCCCCGACGGCCGTTTCATCATCACGGAGCGCGTGCGCGATCCCGACGACGACCCACGCCCCTCCCGCGTCAAGATCGTCCAGAACTGGATCCGCGAGTTCGAGTGAGAACGTGCCGGAGTGCCCGCAGGGCGTATGGTCCATTCAATGGGTGTGTCCGACTCGCTGCGACGTATCGGGGTCGAGCCGTAACGCACCCCCCCCTGCAATCATGCATTTCGAATGCACAATTGCATGTCTAGGTCGCCTCGGGCCGGCCGGTCAGCCGTGTCGAGATCGAGCCGACGCCGACCTCCACGCGAATCTTGGCGCTGCCGGCACCGCCCGCCCATTCGAGCGCGTTTCCAGAGTTACCTTCGTCGTGGTGCTGTATCTCGTCGTCGATGTCTTGACCCTCGAGCTCGGAATGGCCCATATCGAGATGCTGGGCTGTCGATGTCATCGCAGTTTCTTGAGCGACTCGAGTTTGAGCTCCCCTATCACCTCGTTTCGGCGCTCGCGGCGGCGGAGTTGGACTTCGGCTCGTACACTTCCCGTCAGCGTGCTATCGAGAAGTCACGAGCCATGATCGACGAGCGCTCTGGCTCGAAATTGACCGTTCGGCAGCTATGCGAGCATTCCGGCGTGAGTTGGCGCACCCTCGACTATGCTTTTCGCGAGCACTTTGATATGACTCCACAGGCCTATCTGAAGGCGGTTCGTCTGGACAAAGCCCGGCGGCTCCTTCGCTCGGGCTCTCACGCGACCGTGGCTCAGGCGGCCCGTGAATGCGGTTTCGGGCACATGAGCAAGTTCGCCACAGATTATCGGATCCAATTCGACGAGTCGCCCTCGGACACGTTGCGCCGAACCAGACTTCGATACTGATCGTTCCTCGCCACAGGCATCCAACCGACCCTGCCCTTTGTCAGTCCGAGTCGTCCTCGCCGCCACCTCGCGGCGATCCCCCGCCCCGTAAAAAAATTTCTCGTGGGATGAAACCTTGACAACAGTCTTGTCGTATATGACAATGTAGTTGTCATTATACTCTTCCCCCGGATCCGGGGTCGGAGCAAGGAAAGGAGACACGTCATGAAACCGAAAGCCACGTGGAAGGAGAGAATCGACCGCCACCGTGCCCAGGGCCGGGGCCGGAAGGTCTTCTGGGTCCTCGTCCTCGGAGCCGTCCTGATCGCCGGGGTCGGGTTCGTGAAGGGGTTCGGACACGACCGGGCCAGGCCGCAGGACGGCCGACACTTCGCGACCGCGGCATCGCCCGAGCAGCTCGCCGACCGGATCGATCACCTGCTCGACCATCTCGATGCGACCGACACCCAGCGAGCGCGGATCATCGATCTCGTCGATGAGCTGGCCCCCGAGCTCGTCGAGCTGGCGGCCCAACGCGACGCGCTGAGCGACCAGATCGTCTCGGCCCTCGCAGCCGAGGAGCTGACGGCCACCCGCACCGAGAACCTGCAAAAGCAGGTCAGCGAACAGAGCGCCCAGCTCGCCGAGCGCACGCTGGAGATCGCGTTCGAGATCGCAACCGAGTTGACCCCCGAACAACGCACCGAGCTCTTCGAGCTCTGGGAGCGGCGTTGACCGGCAACAAACAGGCCCGGGTGGCCGAGGCGGTGGAATCGCTCATCGACGAGACGAGACTGCTCTTCCACCGCATGAAACTCGCCGCCGAGCAGCTGCACGGCGCAGAGGAGATCACGGCAGGCATGCGCGGCGTGCTGTTCAGCCTCGACCGCTCGGGCCCCCAGACGGTTCCGCAGATGGCAAGTGCACGACCGGTGTCACGACAACACATTCAGATGCTGGTCAATCCTCTCGTCGAGAGGCGCTGCGTCGAGTTGATCGACAACCCCGTGCACAAGCGCTCGAAGCTGGTTGGGCTCACGCCCAGGGGTCGGAGACTCGTGGGTCGGATGCGAAAGCGTGAGTCGAAGGTCCTCGGTGCGCTCGGGACGGGTATGTCCGAGAAGCAACTCCGCTCGGCCGCAGCGGTGGTGCGCTCGCTACGCGAGACCCTGGCCGGCGACGAATGGCAGCGACTGGTCGATAGGGCTCGGTGAGCCGACAGGGAGAGACAGACGCAAGCACCGACAAAATTCGAGGTTTCCCAGGCATGCAAGCAGTCCGGTCGGGGTCAACAGTTCGGTAGGCCCACGGGTTGCCGCGGTCAGGCCGTCGGGTTGCTGGACATCGAGCCCGAGGCCTGGGGCGCCACCCGCACCCTTCGTTCGATACGACAATCACTCGGGAGGTTGAAATGATCACGCGCAAGACGATCTGGGCGGGTCTGGTGAGGCAGTTCGGCAAGCCCACGGGTATGTGGGGAGCGCTCGCTGGATTCGTAATGTCGCGCAGACAGTCCAACCGACAGCGCAATGACTGGACACTCGACCTGCTCGACATCAGGCCAGCGGACCGCGTGCTCGAGCTCGGTTTCGGACCGGGACTCGGCATACGAGGCGCAGCCGAACGCGCTCATCGGGGTGAGGTCTTCGGCGTCGACCACTCCGCGGTGATGTTGAGGCAGGCATCGAAACGAAACGCCGCCGCGATCGCGGCTGGACGCGTCAAGCTCCACCTCGCATCGGTGGATGCGTTGCCCGACTTCCCGGCGCAGTTCGACAAGATCTTCGGCGTCAACGTACACATGTTCTGGAGCGATGCGGCCGCGGTGATCGCCGAGCTGCTCGTACTTCTGCAACCGGGAGGCACTCTCGCGCTGACCTTTCAGCCACGCAAACCCGGCGCGACCAACGCGGACACCGCACAGGCCGCCGACAAACTCACCGACCTTCTCGACAGAGGCGGGTTCGAACAGGT
>Ga0255055_10001901_pt1 | contig 14930 bp, 12 predicted proteins | sample JV7_2_27_MG_FD_188633 | JGI IMG/M metagenome (GOLD analysis project Ga0255055, IMG submission 188633) | Seawater microbial communities from Jervis Inlet, British Columbia, Canada - JV7_2_27 | ecosystem: Environmental > Aquatic > Marine > Inlet | place: Canada: British Columbia | collected... | reverse complement strand
ATTTTTTCACCGGCGTTTTCCAACTTAAAAAACCAGCCGTCATCGCTTTCAAGGCGGCTTTTAAAGGAGGCTTTATCGACCTCGTCGCCCAACTGAATTAAATCATCGGTAACATCCACCAGATGAGACTCATCCAGAGTAGCACTCGCAGACCAATCATTTTTAACTGCATAGAACCGATTGACCACAAGGGTCTCTCCCGGATCGGTACGATCGCCGGTCCCGAAAAAGATGTACTCACCAAAGCTTTCTCCGACCGCATCCGGCGCATACAGAATTTTGCGCTGCACACCATCGGCCGAGGCATCAAAAAGCTTGAAGGCTGTGGTCCAGTTGCCGTCTGTGACAACCTTCTCAACTGTTTGGGTGCATACGGGAAATGTTTGCAGCTCGTCATCCTTGAAGGCAAAAAGAGTGCCTCCGAGGTCCCCGGCATAAATTCGGCTGACAATGCCATCCCCGTCATGATCAATGGCGGCTAAATCAACGAAGGAATGGGTCATCCCGATCCCGGAAGCAGTGCCGTTGAAGTTAAAATTGCTCACCAGCTGACCGGTGGCGGCGTTTATCGCAAAAAGGGCCCGGCCCACCGTATCCTCGGGCGCCGGCGTATCCTGATCCTGGTTGGTGTCATATCCGCCGGCTATCAAAAAGACATCTTCGGTTGTGGTTTCGATATTAAGGGTGCATCCCGCTGTCGTCACGATAATAGCGGTTGCAATCGTGGCGCTTTCCGCTTTGGACCAGGACTGCCCCAACTTCTCATAGGGATCAGTGCCGGGACTGGGATCAAAAAAATCCCGGTCTATGCTGTAAAGCCACCGGGGAGCTGTTGGGGAAGTGATATCCAGGGCCGTATAATTGTGACCGCCGCGGCGTTCACCTGAAATGAGAATCGTTTGGCCGGCACCGTAATTGACCACCGGTGAGCCGTCCAAAAAGTATTCGTGATCGGTGTTGTCGAGCAGTGTTAATCTTCCCAGTTGATTCGGCGGAATAAATCCCCAGGCCTCACTGCCGTCGTCGTCATCGATGGCGTGCATGATCCCGTCGTTGGCACCGGCATAGATCATGGTCTTTTCATCGTTGGTGCCCGAATCATTGTCCGGATCGGGGTAATACACCACCACCGGCTCCGAATGGATAATGTCGCCAAAGACGCCCTCATGAACGGAGGTAATCAGGTCCTGCCTTTCGGTATCGTTGGCCACGTTTAAATCTGAATTGGTAATTGCCGTATTGCTGTCTTCAAATGAATTGGAGGCGTCCGTCAGCAGGATATTTGAACCCGTATAGGTGTATAAATTTCGCGAACCGAGGCCTTCGATCAGCAGGTTGAGTACTTCAGCGGCCCCCCCGGCGGCAACGTCCGGGCCGTCATTGCCCAGTGTCGTCCAGAAAGACAGCGCGTTGCTTTTAATCAGTCCGTCGGGTGTGGTCGCCAAAGCCCCATTGGCATCGTATAAGGCCCCATCATCTCCCAGGGAGTAGCGCTTGATGTTGCCGATCCAGCGACCGGATAGGTGTGGTTTGAAAAAGCCCAGGTAAATCCTGTCGCCGGCATAGGTGCGGTTCATGCGGCTGATGGGCACCACCGGGGCCACAAATACTGCATTTTCTTCCGAAATGCTTGACATGATATGGTAAAACGCTTCACTCAATTCGGAATAATTCGTGGCCGTATAGTATTCGCCGCCGCCGTTTGAGGCAGTGTCCTCTAAGAGTGGATGGTTGAGCTGAAACCCGATGGTGTATGTGGTAATGTTTTGTTTATCAAACGACGTCCCGTCACCCAGGGTGGGGTGGCAGTCATTTTCATACAGATACTTGGCCACGTCGTCCAGGTAGTCCGAGCCGTTATTGTCGTAGCTGCCCGGGTCATTGCCGTCATTATCATAGTCGCCGATGGTGTCGTTGTTGATATAAGTCCCGGATGTCAATTTCGAGTCCCGGTCCTCGGTCGGCTCACCGTCGGTCATAATAATGATGAAATTTTTCTGACAGCGCTCCTCCATGGGGGAGGTGTAGCTGACACCGGTGTTAAACCAGCTGTTCATGCCGGCAAAATACAGTCCCGCTTCGGCCAGGGTTTCGGCCAGAGGAGTCCAGCCGGAAGCAGTAATGGAATTAATATCGCTGATTAAGGTTGTCTTGTCGGTACCGCATTCCGCAATCACTCTCCCGCCGTCATACTCGTTGAAACGCATCACCCCGAAACGCACCCCGGTGGTTGTGCTGATCAAATCACTGACAACCTCTTTGGCCACATCGATGCGTTTGCTTTTATTTCCCACCCCGGATTCCACATAGTTCATGTAGTTTCCCGTTCTTAGCCGCTTGCGAGTGCCACCGCAGTTATAGGGGCTGGAAGAGTAGATTCGTCCCCTGGCGTAGCCCTGCATCAGCAGCTCGTCTCTTACGGAGCTGCAGCTCAAGGCGTTGACGTCGGGGGCGAAAAACTCCCAGGTATAGGACCACCATTCGCTGCGCACGCGCTGGTAAACTGCCTGGGGGGTAAAGGACCCGCTGTAGGTTTGCATCGGATCAAAGGGCTCACCGGGGACATCTTCTGTATCCATACTCCCGGAAGAATCAAAAATGATCAGAATATTGGGCTCCAGTGAAGTGTTGGTTACGGTTCCATATATTTCTGTATCATCCGCCCGCAGAAAACCCGGGGCGGCTAAAATCAACACCGTAATCATCAATATCCATTTTTTCATCTCGGACTCCTTTTTTTACGACCACAAATCCTACACCTTAATATCGCCAGGCGGTGAAGCCTTAATATTTATTGAACACCTTCCAGGCCCCCACCTGGATGGTGGTGTTTCCATCGGTCGACTTGCCGGTAATTCCGTATCGGCGAACCTCAAAATACCTCAGACTGTATCCGGAGCCTATCGGCGGCGGATTGATATGGGACTGCAGCGGCAGGTTGTCCGCCTCATCACTCAGGTCCGTGTCGCTGGATGTTTTGGTGATACAGCGTGCCTCGATGGTGGCGATCGGGTCCCCCTGGGCATCGTTGGAAACGATAACACTGAAGGCATCTGCCTCGGGGGTCATAAGAAAATTATTGGTCAGCCAATCCGTTGATCCGGTATTATAATTGACCACTGCATCGATGATCCCGCCCTCGGCATCATAGAACTCTCGGATCATCAGCCCCTCATTACGAACCACCTGGACCTCGGTGCTGGACGTCCACAGGGCCAAAACGCCGGCCAAAATCAGGATGGCCGAAATCAGGATGGAACCGCCGAGCACAAAGCCGTCTTCATTCTTTATCAGGTGTAAATATCTCTTTTTCATTTCTCTTTCCGATTTATAAATTCCGGCAGCGTACCCGGGTTGTATAGGTTCTGGATATCTCTTCATCACGACCGGCCGGCCGCTGCATTGTCAGGGAAATAATCACCGACCGAATATCGTCCTTATTACTGGTGGTTTGATCGGCGGTATCCAGATAGGTGAAATTCAGGTTGGTGACGTTATCAATCAAGACCTCGGAACCCAGGTGATTGGTTTGCATGAGGCTACCATTGGCACTGTTAAAAGCGTAGGTGATATCCTCGAAGGTATCATCGTCATCACCGTCAAAATTGGCGTCCATGGTAAACCGGATGCTATCAGGATCGGCATCCTGGATACCAATGTCGGGAGATTCCAGTGGATTAAGTCCTGCCAGCCGGATGTCCTGCACCATAAAATCAACCGCAATTCGTACGCGTTGCTGAACTCCTGCTTTGACGTTCTCCGTAGTGGTTGAGCGATTTATATGCTCAAAACTTTTATATATCGTACCGAAGGCAATCGACATAATCGCCACGACCATCATCATTTCCATCATGGTAAAGCCGGCCGATGATCGTATCGCACCGCCATGCGAACCCCTGACGGCATATCTTCGGTTTAATTTATCCATCATACCCCGTTACCCCTAGTATTGGACGAAAGGATAATACGGCGCGATCGTCCTCTTTTGGTCCATTGTACGGTCACAGTAATCCGCCGGGCTGTAGTTCCCAGATTGCTAACAATCCAGGATCGATTGTAAATACCGCCGGGTTGTCCCGCCGCATCAATACTATTTTCGACGCCGTCAACCAGTGTAGTTACATCAGCCCTATTTTTGAGTACCTCCATCTGCGCTTTGGCGAGCATGTTCGCCTGGGTTACCATATTGCCAGTGGCATTGTTGCGAATCGAACCGATTTGCATGGAAGCCGCTGCCAGCATAGCCAGGGCCAGAATAGCCATTGCAATTAAAAGCTCAATTAAAGAAAAGCCGTTATGGTTAGCTGCGAAATCTGATTTCAAATTGGATTGCATGGACATCACCACCCTCATTGCAATTTCATATAACCCAAACGGTTAACGGTAATCGTTTGGCTATTGGTTTGATTGCTGATCGGTATCGTTTCCTCGGCGGTCATTCCATCCGGTAGACCGCGACCGTTAAACCGGGTTCGGTTGTTGACAAAGGTTACATTCCCAATGTTAACCCCTGCCGGCAGATACCGATCCCTGTAAACGTCCCTGCCGGTGGCAGCACAGGAGTAATTGGTATCGCCATTTTCATTGAATATGGTATAGCGATCCTGGCAAAACTGGACGGCGACCATCGAATTTTCACGAATGGCCCTGATTTTAGCCATTTCCAGGTCCGCCATCATATTGGTCACTGCCCCCCTGAGTCGATGTCCCCTGAGCCACTTCAAATACGGCGGCATCATGAGTGACGCGATAATCGCCATGATGGCCAGGGAAACGGCCAGTTCGAACACAGTAAATCCTGAATTTTTTCGCATGCTCGTCATCTCCTTTGATAAATCAACCATATAGACCGCAAAAGTTGTGCCATTTTATAAATTTTTATTAAAAGGCCGGTCATTCCGTTGGCAAAGCAATGATGAAACACCCTATCAAATTAAAATAATATAATAAATACAGCTAATTGGATGATAATAATTGACGGATGCCTAGTTGCCTCGGACAACAGCCGCAAGTCAATACCTTGTATCGGTTCCTGGTGGCTTTCAGTTTAGAAAAAATTACTGATTAATTGTTAAAATCGGGGAGTTAATAAGTTTGGTGGAAGGCTGGTACAAGATGCATTATGCTTAATTACTCCGCCCTGAAAAATAGCACATTTAGGGTTGCAAATTTACTATACCCTACCCTGTTATGGCTATTTTTCAGGGCGGAGTAATTAACCATGATGAAATTTAAATTTCATCATGGTAATTGCTATGCCATATAATCAACAGCATTTTTCAAAATTTGAAGCCCGGCGGGAAAATCGGTTTGCGAGGCAGGGCCGCCGCGTCGTTCGAATTCTCTGCGGCGCGTCCAATCCGGGTGGTTGGTCCAGTGATTGTAGGCTTCCGGATGCGGCATCAAACCAAATATTCGCCCCGTTGGATCACAGGTCCCGGCGATATCAGCTATTGAACCGTTGGGATTGTCAGGAAAGTGCCCATTGGCCGGTCGGCCGTCGGGCAAGGCGTATTGAAGGGTCACCTGGTTATTTTCCATCAGGCGTGTCAGGGTAACTCTATCCGTATAAAATTTTCCTTCTCCGTGGCGCACCGGAAGTTCGACCAAATCAAGACCGCGGGTAAAAATGCAGGGAGAGGCCGGATCCACTTTAAGCGTCACCCATTGGTTTCTGAAGTTTCCGCAATCATTAAATGTGAGGGCCACAGACCGTTTTTGATAGTTTCCCTCCAAGCCCGGCAGCAGGCCTAAATTGGCCAGGGTCTGGAACCCATTACAAATTCCCAGAACCAAATTATCTTTTTCAACAAACTCTTGAATTTGAGCGCCGATATTTGTCTTTAGCCGAACAGATTGAATCACGCCGGCGCCGTGGTCATCACCCCAGCTGAATCCTCCAATAAATACCAGAATTTGGAAATTTTTCAGATTGGCCGTACCGTCAATGAGGGAATTGATATGCACCCGCTCAGCGTTGGCGCCGGCCAGCTCAAAAGCGTAAGCCGTCTCATTATCACAATTAAGCCCATAACCGGTCAGGACCAGTACGTTTACATCACTCATTTAAATTCTCCAAATTGAACAGAGGTCAGAAGTCAGGGGTTAACTAAAAAATGAACATCGAACATTGAACGTCCAACATCGAATAATGAATTCTGTCAATTTATAAAAAAGACTGAGCAAAGCGAATCTACCCTCCGAAATTTTGCGGTTCAGTATTCTGCGGTTCGCTTGTTTTAAAATCGATAAAGCGTAGCGTCATCAATATTCGACGTTCGATGTTGGACGTTCGATGTTCGACGTTCAATCTTTTCACTGTTCCGGATAGGCAGAGTTTCATACGAAAGGACAGAAATCAGTTGTCAGAGGTCAGAAAAATAGATTTATTACATTCTATTTTTATCTGTCATCTGTCGTCTGTCCTCTTTTTTTCTTTCCGCATTCCGAATTCCGAATTCAAAACTCTGTCATCTGTCTTCTGTCATCTGTTCTCTGTCATCTGTCCTCTGGCTTTATATCAAATCCCCAAAAGGCTTTTTCCAGGCCGTCTTCAATTCAGCGACGGGAACCGAAATGATCGTTTGTTGTTCCAGCCCCCGGACGACCATTGCCGAATCGTCGGTAACCGTACCAATACAGGCGCAGCTGTCTCCTTTAAAAATTTCTTCAAATGGTTTGCAGTTATTCGGGTCTATGGTCACAATGAAACGGCCGGCCGATTCGGAAAACAGCAGGCTGTCGTCACGCATGCCCTCGTTGCCGGGCACCTTGGCCAGGTCTGTATGCACACCATGATTGCCGCCCAAGACTACCAGTGCCAGGTGCACGGCCAACCCACCCCGGTAGACCCCGTGGGCCGAGGCCACAAGACCATTTTCTATTGCCTGCATCAAATGGCGATACAGCGGAATAACTTCATCGGGCCGCACCTCGGAAACATTGCGTCCGATGTAACCCAGGTGGTCATAATATTCCGAGGCACCCAGCTCATTGCGGGTTGTTCCCAGAACATACACCAGATCGCCGGCAATTTTGCTGTCCATGGTCACACAGCGGGTGACATTTTCAATCACCGAAATGGTTGAAAATTGCAGTGTTTCAAGGGCCGATACTTTATGGGTTTCGCCATAACGTCCTTGCAGATTGCCATCGACATACATGCTATCTTTGCCGGAGAGCAAAGGTATCTCATAGGCCATACAAATGTCTCGCAGGGCCCGGCAGGAACGCACCAGTTGAGCCGCTTTGAATTTGCCATCCGGATTTAGCTCGGGATCGTATTGGATATTAGGCCAGCAAAAATTGTCTACACCACCGATGTGGTCAAGATCACCTCCCACGGCGATTATCCGGCGTACGGCTTCATCAATGCTGCAGGCCGTCATGTGGTAAGCATCAATGCCGGAGTATTCAGGCAGCAGGGCCTGGGCAAAGGCAAGGCCTTTTTGAGAATCAAGCACCGGTCGGATAACGGCCGCATCGCTGTTGACGTCACGGTTTGCACCAACCAGGGGTTTAATCACACTGGTTCCCTGAACTTCATGATCATACTGGCGGGTAATCCATTCCGTTGAACAAATATTGGGCCGGCCAAGAAGATCTTTCAACAAGTCGGAATAATCCTGCGGGGGTTTAAGGACCGGCTCACACAAACCGCGCTGCTCAGGCGAAATCCATTCGGCCTCAAACTCCCACTGGGGAAAACCGGATTCGAGCAAATCAAGATCCACATATGCGCAGGTCCTGCCTTCGTAGGCGATATGAAGTTTACCTGAATCCGTATAGCAGCCGATGACAGTGCTCTCGACGGCATGCTTTTCCGACAATTCAAAAAACCGCTCACACTCATCGGGATGGATGGCCACCGTCATGCGTTCCTGGGATTCTGAAACCCAGATCTCCCACTGATCCAATCCTTCATATTTCAAGGGCACTTTCTCGAGGTCGACCTGACACCCGTTTGAAAACCTGGCCGACTCCCCCACTGATGACGACAAACCGCCACCGCCATTATCCGTAATAAACCTGATCAGCCCTTCGTCTCGCGCCTGAAGCAAAAAATCATGCATTTTTTTCTGGGTATAAGGGTCTCCGATCTGCACGTGGCCGGCGGGGGTTTGTTCTGAAAAAGTTTCGGAAGCCGCAGTAACACCGTGGATTCCGTCCTTTCCCACCCTTCCACCGCACATGATCAGAAGCTCACCGGGCGATGTGTGCTTTTCTTCGGCGGGTTTTCCATCGACCATGGCCGGCATTATCCCGACCGCAGTTACAAATACCAGACATTTTCCTAAATATCCCGGATGGAAACGGACCTGACCGAAAGTGGTAGGGATGCCGCTTTTGTTACCACCATCACGCACGCCCTCGATTACACCGTCCAGAAGTCGTCTGGGATGAAGATGGGGTTTAAGTGCGCCGTCGTAATCTCGCGCACCCACGCAAAAACCGTAACTGCCCATTACCAGTTTTGATCCCTTTCCGGTTCCCAGCGGATCACGATAGACACCCACGATGCCGGTGATTGCACCGCCATAGGCTTCCATGTTGGATGGAGAATTATGCGTCTCCCCCGTAATCACATAGTGATGATCAGCGTCAAATCGTCCGGCGCCGGCATTGTCCCATAAAACCGATACCACCCAGGGCTTTTTGGCCTTTAAGGCTAAAGTTGGCGCTTCGATGCAGGTCTTAAATAAGTTATCGACAACCTCTGTATCACCCGTTGACCGGTCCAGATAGTGAAACAGTCCTCGAAAGGTGTTGTGGTTGCAATGATCGCTCCGGGCCTGGGAAATATATTCCAGTTCAACGTCGGTGGGATCACCAAGGCCCACCTTGGCTCGCTCCTTGCGGGTATTGTCATCCAGAAAGTAAGCTCGGATGGTGGGGATGTCTTTGGGATTTAGCGCCAGGCTGCGTTCATCACTGATTTTCTCCAGGCAACGGTCACTGTCCACCGGTATGGTGGTAACCGTTGGCACATGGTCGAGAATGACTTTGGGAATTATGAAGCCGGTCCCTTCTGCCGAGTCCCACTGCCGGGCGGAAAAAATTTTCCATTGCTGAATGATGTTATTGGCCAGAAGTTCTCCTGCTATTTTGTCCAGGTCTTCAGCGGTCAGCCCCTCGCCTTTAAGACAGTAACGCCTTGAGGTATAAACCGACCGGCCGGCATCAAATCGAATGGCCAGTAAATCCTCAATGGCTTCGACTGCTGTGCTTGCGGGATTGTCTCTGACGCCCGGCCGAAATCCGACCCAGATAGTCCAATCAAATTCGATGTCCAGCGGTTTGTACGAAGAAATTTGAGTAACCGGGTTGGTAAAGATATCCGTCTGAACGGCGTTTAGCTGCTCATCGGACAGTTCGGCATCAATGGTTACGACGTGGATGGTGCGCACACTGTGCATCTCAATGCCGAAATAATTCTTAGCCTTCTGGCAAATCCCCTGCCCTTCGGCGTCAACCAGATTTTCCTTTAAAGCAATCTCAAGTCTGTGGGCCATCTTAATCCCGTATCGATTTCTATGATATTATTTCAAACGTTCCGCCAAGCGGAGCTGCCATCGGACTCCCGGCGTGTGTAGGTTTCAGGTGTCGGGTGTCAGGTGTCAGGGGCAAACCCGCAAGAGCTGACACCTGAAACCTAATCCCATGAAAGGAATAATAACCTGATTTAACCGCAATGTTATTCGTAACTTATTTCAGGGTTGAGATTAACTGAAAAAAATACGCGATATATCATTATAAAAAACCAGTATCATCAACAATATAAGAAGAAACAACCCTATCTGCTGGGCGATTTCTCGGACTTTAATGCTGACCGGACGCCCCTTTATTGCTTCGATAGAAAAGAAAAGCAGGTGGCCGCCGTCCAGCACCGGGATGGGTAGCAGATTGATAATGGCTAAATTAATACTGATCAGCGCAATAAAGGAAATCAAACTGCCGATACCGGCCTTGGCGGAGTCCCCTGCCATCTGGGCAATCATGATTGGACCACCCAGTGTATCGGTGGAAATATCACCAGTGATCAATTTGGCAATGATCACCACCATTAACTCGGTAACTCGGTAAGTTTGGAGTAAACTCTCCGAAAATGCCTGGAACAGATTTAAATCTTTGGAATAAGATTCACCCGATGCGGTAATCCCGATGATATATCGCTGGATATCTTCACCGAAGATGTTTTTGGTTGTCACCTGTTCGGGGGCAATAGAAAAATTCTGTGTGGAATCCCCCCGGCGTATAGCCAGTCGTATGACCTTCCCTTTACTGCCGTTAATAATTTCTGCCATTTCATCCCAGCTGTTAATAGCTGATCCGTTAATGGCGGTAATCAGATCTCCTTTTTCCAGCCCGGCTGAAAATGCGGGTGCCCCCGGTTTGACCGACCCGACGGATGGCTTCAAAACGAAAGTGCCGGAAGAAAGGAAAATACCGAAAAAGATTATCACGGCCAGGAGGATATTGAAAACCGGTCCTGCCGCAACGATCAGCATTCGTTTGGCAACATGCTTGTGGGTAAAGGAAAGAGGGATCTCTTCAGGATCGATTTTGGCATCCGGTTCTTCACCCACCATTTTGACGTAACCGCCGAGGGGGATGGCCGAAACACGATAATCGGTAATACCGACCTTCTTGCCGATCAAGCGCGGGCCAAAACCGAGTGAAAATTTCTCAACACCGACTCCGAAAAACCGGGCAATCAAAAAATGTCCGAACTCATGAAAAAATATCAAAACCCCCAGGACGATGATAAATGATAATATGCTGGTACCCATAAGTATAAAACTATCAATTAAAGGTTAATGGTTGTTTGTATTTGTCTCTAATTTGTAAGTCAGTTACTAATGCGATCATTTTAATTTAGACATAGCCACGCTTCGAGGGGGTGTCCACTGCTGAAAATATTGCTCAACCCGATGTCTACTTATTTTCGCTCGCATTAGTATAAGCTATGAAAAAAATCGAAATCCGAATATCGAAACTCTAAACAATTTAAGATGACCGATTATGGTTCATTTATTTCGGGATGTTATCAATACCGTAATTACCTGATTAAAAAACAAACACTTTAAAAATATAGGCTACCGGAGAGGCGAACAGCAGGGCATCCACGCGGTCCAGAAATCCGCCATGCCCGGGCAAAAGGCCTCCTGAATCCTTAATCTTGGATGACCGCTTCATCTCGGATTCGAATAAATCTCCCACCTGGCCGGCAATACCGGCGACGATGAAAAATATAATCGCGGGTCCCCATGGAAGGCTTGGAAGAAAAAAATATTTTCCGATGATACCTGCCAGCAGATTCCCGGCAATCCCACCTATGGCGCCTTCAACTGTTTTTCCCGGACTGATGGCCGGACTCAGTTTGCGGCGGCCAAGATAGGATCCGACATAGTAGGCGCTGATATCACCAGCAAAAATAATAGCGAGAAGAAAAAAAATCCAAACCATGCCGTCGGGATCATGTCGGATCGTGACCAGAAAAGAAAGCGACAGGGGGATATAAACAACCCCCAGGACCTGTTTCTGGATGATATCGACGACTGCCGGATTGGTTTTATAGATAAACACCGAGATCAGGCCGGCCAAAATGAGGTTCAAGGCGACGAACGCTAAAACACTTTGGGGACCGGCAACATGCGCAGCGATAAGAATACAAAGGCTGATTAAATATCCCCACCAGATCACAGGATTGAACATGATCTGAGGCGCGGCATTAAATACGATGCGATAATACTCCCAGAGTGAACAACCACAGACAAATCCGATCAATAAAATAAAAGGGACCCCACCCAGGTAAATTAAAAAAATAAGAAACGGTAAGGCACTCAGTCCTGTGATCCAACGTTTAAGATGCACGAGATTGTTAGCTCCGCTGAGTTAGTTGATTACACCTGACCAAATCTACGCTCCCGGCTCTGGTAATCTTTTAAGATTTGCAGCAATTCATCCCGGCTGAAATCAGGCCACAACGTAGGTGTTACAAAGATTTCCGTGTAGGCAATCTGCCAGAGTAAAAAGTTGCTGATCCGCATCTCCCCGCTGGTTCTGATTAATAAATCCGGATCAGGGATATCGCGGGTGTAAAGATGATCGGCAACCATCTCGGCGGTGATAGAATCCGGATCGACCTCGCCGCGTCTGATTTCGTTTGCCACCTCCTGAACCATCCGAACAATCTCGGCCCGCCCGCCATAGCTCAAGGCGAGGATAAGGGTCATGGCTGTATTGTCTCTGGTTGCCTTCATCGTTTGATGCAGCACTTCCTGGACCTTCTCCGGTAAACGGTCTACCTGCCCGATCACTCGCAGCCGAATATTATTTTCGACCATTTCATTTCTCTCAGATTCAAGGAATTTTTCCAGGAGGGTCATTAGCGCTTCAACTTCGAATCGCGGCCGTTGCCAGTTTTCGGTAGAAAATGCATAAAGTGTTAAATAGGACACGCCGATCTCGCGACAGGTTCGCACCACGGTGCGGACGGTATCAGATCCCTTCTCATGACCGCTGACACGGTTTAACAGACGCTTTTTAGCCCATCGGCCGTTGCCGTCCATTATAATGGCAATATGGGCAGGCAGTTTGCTGGTATCCAGTTCAGCAAAGCTGGTAGAAGAAGGGCTAGAATTCAAGGATTTCTTTCTCTTTTTCTTTATAGCATTCGTTGATAAGCTCGATATGCTCATCAGTTATTGTTTGGACTTGCTCCTGGGATTTAAAGGCGTCATCTTCTGTAATTTCACCATCTTTTTTCATGCTCTTAAGCAGTTCATTGGAATCACGCCGGAAATTCCTGACGGATACCTTATACTCTTCGCAAACCTTGTGAACAACTTTGACCAGTTCTTTGCGACGCTCTTCGGTAAGCTGGGGTATTGAGATTCGAATGATTTTTCCGTCACTGGAAGGCGTTAGCCCCAAATCTGATTTTAGAATGGCTTTCTCAATATCTTTGATAACGGATACATCCCAGGGTTGAATCGTAATCAGACGGCTTTCGGGCACAGCCAGCGTGGCCATTTGGTTTAACGGGGTCAGGGTGCCGTAATAATCTACTTTTATCCCGTCAAGGATCGAAAGAGAGGCACGGCCCGTCCGTATTCGCTTGAGTTCATTTTTCAAAGCCTCGACGGATTTTCCCATACTTTCTCTGGTTTCTTGATAGATCGATTCAATCATGGGGAATACCTCACGTATGCTTAATCAGCGTTCCAATGTTCTCACCGCAGACAACTCTGCCGAGGTTGCCTTTGTCTTTAAGTTTAAACACGGCAAGGGGCAGTTTGTTATCCATGGCCAGAGAGATGGCCGTCATGTCCATAACCCGGAGCTGCTTTTCCAAAACTTCCATGTAAGTGGTGCGCTTGATTAATTTGGCTTTTTGATTTTTAACGGGATCCGAATCATAGAGTCCGTCAACCTTAGTAGCCTTTAACAGAATTTCAGCATGAATTTCCTGGGCCCGCAAAACTGCGGCGGTGTCCGTTGTAAAATAAGGGTTTCCGGTACCGGCACCAAATATGACGACACGATCCCTCTCTAAATGACGATTGGCTCTGCGCACAATATAAGGCTCTGCAACCTCATGCATCGATATGGCTGACTGAACACGGGTTTCCAAGCCTTGTTTCTCCAACGCATCCTGCAAAGCCAGACTGTTAATAACCGTGGCCAGCATACCCATGTGGTCGGCCGATGTCCGGTCCATCCCGTAAGAACTGGCCGCAATTCCCCGGAATATATTGCCGCCCCCCACTATGATACCGATTTGAACGCCCAGTTCAACGACAGATCGGATTTCTTCAGCCACAAATTTAATCATGTCGGGACTGATACCGAAGCTCTGATCTCCCACCAGGGCTTCGCCGCTCAATTTTACGGCCACGCGCTTATAAAGGGGCTTTTTCACATAGATACCCACTGGAGTGCTGAATACAATTTGAGGTTCTTGTTAGACAGCCTATATACAAAAATGAATATTGAAGAACGAATAATGACGAATGAAGGAAGTCGCTACGCTCCGTCATCAAAAATAAAATCGATTGAAATCCTTCATTCGACATTTGACATTCGTCAATCGACAATCGTCATTCCTAAGCCTCTCCGGCCTGGAAACGAACAAAACGTCTGATGGTGATATTCTCGCCTATTTTGGCAATTAATTCATTTAACACATCTTCAACCGTCAAGTCCGGATCGCGCACATAGGGCTGGTTGAGCAAACAATTTTCTTTGAAAAATTTGTTCATTTTTCCATCAACGATTTTGGCGATCACGTTTTCAGGCTTTCCTGTTTCAAGGGCCTGGGCCTGGTAGATTTCTCTTTCACGCTGAACGGTTTCTTCCGGCACGTCTTCGGCCCGCATACCCAGAGGATTGGTGGCGGCAATGTGCATGGCAATATTGTTCGCAAAAACAATAAAATCTTCATTTTTAGCTACAAAATCCGTCTCGCAATTTACTTCGACCAAAACCCCCAGTTTGCCGCCCATATGGATATAAGACTGCACGGTGCCTTCCTTCATGGCCCGTCCGGCCCGTTTCTGGGCTGTGGCCAGCCCTTTTTTCCTCAAAAAATCAACCGCTTTATCAATATCTGCATCACACTCCACAAGCGCTTGCTTACAGTCCATCATCCCGGCGCCTGACTTTTCCCGGAGTTGTTTTACCATCGTCGCACTAATTGTTGTCATCTTGCGCTCCTGTCGTTTCAGCTTCGCTGCTATCTTCCGTATTATTGTCTGCCGCTTCGTTCCCCGCCGGAGGGGAATCAGCAGCCGCCGGTTCGGCGGTTTCAACAACCGATCGTTTAATGATTTCTACTACGGGGCCATCGGACCCGTCTGAAATCACCTTCCGTTCGCCTGCTGCCAGTTCCGCGCTGACGGCCTCCACTTCAGATTCCTCTTCCACGT
>Ga0255055_10001900_pt1 | contig 14932 bp, 15 predicted proteins | sample JV7_2_27_MG_FD_188633 | JGI IMG/M metagenome (GOLD analysis project Ga0255055, IMG submission 188633) | Seawater microbial communities from Jervis Inlet, British Columbia, Canada - JV7_2_27 | ecosystem: Environmental > Aquatic > Marine > Inlet | place: Canada: British Columbia | collected... | reverse complement strand
TTTATGCCCATCTCGTCGGTTTCTGAGCGTTCATAAAGAAGTGCTATGCTCATAGGCTATCTGCATCCCGTAGAAAATATATTACTGTAAAAAATTTTGGCAGCGTTTTCATTCTTTCGTGTAAAAGCCTGTTGGGTGAATACGTTTACTCGCCCCAATCTTCTCCTTCTATGGTTAGTTCTTGAAGGTCGACGCATCCAGCTTTGATTTGTTTTACTTCGAGTTCAAGTCCGCAGCCTGAGCAGCTTAGGATTTCGCCTTTCTCGGTGTCTACTGGCACGTTGAGTTCTGAGTCACAGTCGGGGCATTTAGTTTTATTCATTACTTTCACCTTTTGTGGTTTTAACTTTGCAGCTTGCTTAATCATTTACTACCACGATTTTTATGTTGGAAATGTCTCTCTCAGTAAGGCGTCTCACTTTTAAGCGTTGCGACTTATTTGTTACAATTTAAGGCTTAAATGTTCCATTTGGCACAAAAATCCCAGATTCAGCTGGATTTTCCGAAAAACGCACTTCAAGGCGCAAACCTTAACGGAATACGTATCTGCTGTTAACGGTGGAGTGCAGAAACCGTTAAATTTTTCCGCCGCTAACAAACAAGCAGGGAACAGAGATGGATGACAAAGACAAGCAGATACTCACGATACTGAAGAGCGATGGGCGAGCCGGCTACGGCGCCATTGGCAAGAAAATCGGTTTATCCGAAGGCGCTGTGAGAAAGCGCATTAAGGCGCTCGCCGACGCGAGGGTAATCAGAAAGTTCACGGTGAAAATCGGCGTAGCTGAAGGGGCCGAGGCTATTACTTTGCTTGCGACTAATCCTGCTTTTCCAACTCAGGAAGTCTCAAAGAAGATAAGGGAAATTCCTAAAGTGGAAACCGTCTACGAAGTCACGGGCGAATACGACATTGTGGCGGTTATCAGCGGAATGAACGTGGTTGAAGTCAACGAGTGCGTAGAGAAAATCCGCAGAGTAGAAGGAATCATGAAAACCAATACCATGATCGTACTACGCAGCTGGTAAAACCAAAAGCAACAGTTTTCGTTCAGAGCTAAGCTGAACGGCTAATTCAGCTTTATATAAGGGGGCTATAGTCTCACAGAGCACTAGAGAACACGCTAGCTATAACAACCAACTTTGTACATCAGCTTAAGAAATACTCAGCACAAAGCTTATAGAAAACGGCTAACTCAAAGTAACTGAGGTGAAAAGTGAATGTCACCAGACGATGAAGATTACCCAGAATGGTTTAAAAAACGACGTAGACCGCGCTCTAGAGACCCATTTTTCGGCGACATCGACCGCATGTTCCACGAAATGGAAAAAATGATGGAAGAAGAATTCAAAAATCTCACAGAAAATATCCCCAAAAACTACGTAAAAGAACGCAAACTCCCCGATGGTAGAATTGTTAGAGAATTAGGACCTTTCGTGTACGGGTACAGCATGAAAATAGGTCCTGACGGCAAGCCTGAAATCCGCCAGTTCGGCAACATAAAAAAGAGCCTCAAGGGTCCACAAGTGAAAAATGAACGCGAACCACTAGTGGATATAGTTGAAGCAGACAGTGAAATCCGAGTAGTCGCGGAACTGCCAGGCGTAGAAAAAAGCGACATAAAACTCCACGGAACAGAAGACTCACTGACGATATCCGTTAACACGCCTCAATCCAAATACTACAAAGAAGTCACCTTACCGACAAAAGTAAAGGTGAAAGAAGCGAAGTCAACTTACAAAAACGGCGTCTTGGAAGTTGTATTTCCCAAAGCTGAACCACCAAAGGAACCGAAAGGCGAACCAATCGATATAGGCTAACCCCCTCAATTTTACCATACACCCGATATCTTTTCCTGAAAAGCGTGTCCACATGAACGATCCCTCGGAAATCGACGCGATAAGCACTATTTGCCGTAAAGCAAAAAAAGAAGGCAAACTGTCAGGAAAAAGCCTTACGGAACTCTACGAGCTTTTCGGTCAACGATTCACAAAAGCCCTTGACTCATTGAAAGAAAACCGAGTGAAAAAATACGTTTTCAAACCCAGCGGCAGAACCGTCTGGATAGTCATTGGAAGAGAAAGAGATTACCTGATAATGCCTGAAGCTGAATTCTGCATGTGTGACGACTTCTATTTTCGCGTATTAGACAAAAAAATCCACCTGTGCTATCACTTAATCGCCCAGAAAATCGCGCGCAACCTAGGTTGGTACGAAACCTTAGAAGAAGACGACAAACTCTACGCGACATTAATGAACGAGTGGAAAAAAGCTACTGCTTAAATATTCAAACATTACAAGAATAAACAAGAAAAGGAGAATCTCAATGGACTTAAGCTCATACTTCCTGACTTTAGAATACGTCCTCATGGCATCAACGTTTGTTGCTCTAGTGCTGATATTCTTATACTCGTATTTTGGAAAAGAAGAACAAGCAAACGAGAAAAGCTAACTTTCAAGCCTTCTCAGCCTTCTGTTCAGAACCAAAAGCACAACAACGCTTAGAACAGCTAGGATTATACTGAACAAAATCATCAATGTGACATCGGAACCTGCACCAATCAATATCGGAAACGGACCAATGAAAATAACCGCGCCAACACTCGCTGAACCGCTCCCATAAAATACCGTAGCAACCAAAATGACCGCTATGCCAACAAAAACTAAGACAAAACCCAAATCAATAACAAAAAGAACCTGCTAGATACAGTTATCCCTTCCTCAACGGTTTCTCGGAATTCTTCGCCAGCACGCCTCATCATTTCCACTCTTTAGCTCAGCAATAAATAATACGCCACCATGGCGACCACAAGCATCACTGCAAGCGCCAAAGAAAGCTGCAAAACGGTTTTAAGCGATTTCTTATCTGTTCCAAAAAATATCGGGATAGGCTAGATTATGATGGAGCCTCCGCCTTGGATTTTTTCTTTTTTGATCCCTGAAATGGAGAGCAAAATAACAGCGATAACGATGACCATCACTCCCACGAAAATCAGGGTTATGCCCAGTGAATAACGAGCCGTAGAGTCTATCACTTTCTTTCTCCCAGTGCCACCTTAAGAATGAATAACGATTTTAATAAACTTAGCCAACGCCTCACCCTTGCACGTAAACGCAAAAATTTAAAACAAACTAAACCCTTTATCCGTTCTGGCACCAAAAAAATGACCGCTGAAGAGATAATTCAACAGATTCTGTCAAAACACCCAGAAGTCAGCCGAGCCCAGATTCTTGAAAATTTGGAGGCTGAGAAAAACAAGACTGGTGGCCTAATAGTGAACGAGACGCTTCTGCGGTTGATTGCCGCTAGATATGGGGTTGAAATTCTTCAGAACATGGTTTATCGCAAGTTGTCCATAAGCCACTTGGTGCCAGGCTTAAATGATGTCACAGTAACAGGGCGTGTGGTCGCGGTTTATCCTCCAAGAACCTTCAGTGGAGAACGGTCTGGGAAAGTTGCAAACTTGCTGATCGCCGATAAAGACGCTAACCTTCGTGTCGTATTGTGGAACGATAAAGTCAATTCAATCGAGTCGGGTGAACTGAAAACGGGGCAGGTTATCCGTTTTTCTCATGGATACACACGCGAAGACCGCAAAGGCAAGGCGGAATTACACCTTGGCGGCAAGAGCCAAATTGAAATTGAGCCCAAAAACATGAAAGCCGATGAATACCCTTCCATCGACAAAATCGCCACAAAAATCAACAAGATAAACAAAGCGCGCAAGAACATCCATCTTACAGGCACGGTAAAAACGCTTTTTCCCATTTCAACTTTCACAAGAAGCGACACAAGTAGAGGGACAGTGATGCACCTCGCGCTGGCAGATGAAACAGGCGAAATCCCAGTCGTCATTTGGAATGAAAAAGCAGAAGAACTCGAAAAAACCCTCAAAATAAACGCAAAGTTACAGTTGGTGAATGCAAAAGTCAAGGTAACCTCAAACGGCGAGGTTGAAATTCACGTTAGCTCATCGACGTACGTCAATGTTTCAGCTTTCAATTGACTAGTTAAATACAATTTTGAACTCAAGCGAGAACCTTGAACAGCGTGAACGTTGAAGGCGAAGACAAAAATGAATTGGCAACGAGGAACGTGACTTCACTAACGGTTAGAGAGTCCTGACTTCTGAGGCTATTGCATGGCTCATCTCGCTTGTTGTGGATGAACCGCCTAAATCCTTCGTTCGCACTTTTCCTTCGTTCAGAACTTGTATAACTGCGTTTTCAATTTTGGCTGCTGCCTCTTTTTCGCCCAAGTAGTCTAGCATCATTTGCGCTGCCATTATTGTGGCTGTGGGGTTTACTCTGTTTTGTCCTGTGTATTTGGGGGCTGAGCCGTGGACGGGTTCGAACATGCTGTATGCGTCGCCAATATTCGCTCCTGCTGCTAGGCCGAGGCTTCCGGTGACTTGGGCGGCTTCGTCAGATAGTACGTCGCCGAAGAGATTTGTGGTGACTATGACGTCGAATGTTTCGGGCTTCTTGATTAGGTGCATTGCTGCGGCGTCTATGTGGATGTCGTCAGTTGTTACGTCTGGATGTTTGAGGGCTGCCTCTTTCACGGCGTCGTTGAATACGCCGTCCGTTATCCTCAGTATGTTGGCTTTGTGCACGTAGGTCAAGTGTTTCTTGCGTGTTTCAGCTAGTTTAAAAGCGTGTTCCGCAACGAGCAATGAGGCTTGTTTTGTGATTATTCTTAGGGCTACGGCTTCTCCTGGCGCGACTTGAAACTCTACGCCTGAATACATGCCTTCGGTGTTTTCGCGGACCACGACGAGGTCGATGTTGGGTTTTAATGCGTCTACGTTTGGGTAGGTTCGGCAGGGTCTGACGTTGGCGTAAAGGTTGAACATTTTTCTGATTTTTACGGCTGCGCTGATGGGAGCGCCTGGCGTTTCTGGTGTGGTCATGGGACCTTTGAGGCAAGCGTGTGTTTGTTTTAAGAGCGCGATTGTCTCTTCGGGTAGGTTGGTGCCGTGTGTGGCTATGCAGTGAAAACCCGCTTTTCCGTAGAGAAAGTTGAGCCTCAGGTCAGAAGTGTCTTGGACGGCTTGTAGGACTCTTATTGCTGAGTCGGTGACTTCGGGTCCTATGCCGTCGCCCTTTAACACCGCAATATCGTAAGGTTTAGACATTGAATAATCGCCTTCTGTTTAGTGTGCTCTTTCATTTATGAGTATTCCTGTTTTGCTGCGCTGTTGTGTTCTCGGTGTCTACCCCCTCCCCTTATATAAAGCTTGAAACGTAGGTTGCCCCCTTTGTTAACTGCTTTACGCCCAATTCTTTGAGTCATCATAGGTAACTGTATTTGTCAAGTTTCCCACAGTCTTCTTAGCTGGTTTAGGGTTCCGAGGTACGTGCCGTCTAAAAGGTAAATCTCCGAGCTGTCTAAGTCAACGGCTTCTGAGCGCAGAACAGGCCCAATCATCGTTGAGGGGTGCCCTTTTTTTCGTGGTTTTGTTTCATTTATGGGTCTGCCTCCTAGGAAATCGTTGAACGATGGCATAATGAAAATTTGAACTGTGCGTGGCTTAAAATTGTAGTTTTTTTTCACGGTTTCCTCTGATGTACCTTCAATTTTTATTCGCTGTTTCTGTAATAACGTTTTGGACAATTGACTGGTGTTGCATTTGGCTTTCACCCACACATGCCTTGTCATCTTGAAGCCAGCGGGGTCGCGGAAGACTACGACTGGATGAAGGTGCCCCATGATCAGCGTTTTACACTTCAAAAGCATCGGAGAAGGCCATTTGTGACCATGAAAAAGACCGACATCGCCCACTACGGTGCCTGCTGCCGGGAGAAATCTTATCTTTTCCGGCAATAGGGGTTCAAGATTTGCGTCGTGGTTGCCGCGCACTATGGCTATGTCTCTTACGTAATTTTTTAATTCCATGAAGAAGTCGGGTATGTCATGCCATTCGTCTGGCTCTGTTCTAACCACGGTGTATTTGACGTCGCCTAGAATCAGGAGCGCATCAGGCTTGTACTTGGAAAGCACAGCCGTCAGTTTTTGCAGAAGTTTCGGTGTTTGGCTCGGAACGTGGATGCCTTTGTCTCGGAGGGCTGTCTCCCAGCCTAAGTGTGGGTCGGCGATGATGAGGGTTCTAGTTTTTCCAGTTTTTATCAGAGCCGCTGGGTGGGGTAGCAGTAGCGCTAACATTACGGTTTTACCAAGCTGAGAATTGTTTTGTGAATTTGTGTGTTTCCAGAGGCTATGAATTTTACCTTTTGTGTGGGACCTAGTTTCACATCTAAGGCGTGACCTAGTGGCGTGGTTACCGTTCCGCCAGCCTCTTTTACTATTAAGAAACTGGCTGCAATGTCGGTTGTTCGGAGTTTTCCGCGGATGTCGATGAACGCGTCCGTGGTGCCGTCTGCCACGTAGCAGAGTTCAAGGGCGTTGGCGCCGAAATGGCGTATATGCTGAGTTTTCTGGATTAGGTTCGTCAGTTGGGGTGCGATTTCTTTAACTTTGTAGCTGTTCAGGTCTATGCCTATAATTGCCTCTTCTGGAGATGCACGCACCGAAGGCGTTATTTTCTCACCGTCACGATAAGCACCTTTACCTTCTAGCGCAGTGAACGTGGTATCGTGGGAGAGGTCTGTCACTAAAGCTGCGAAGACCGTGGAAAGAGCTGGTTTGGTGGATACGGCTATTGAAGAAGCGTAAAAGGGAAGACCGCGAACCAGATTTGTTGTGCCGTCTATCGGGTCAACTGTCACGTAGCGCTGTTTGGGCTTTTCGCCGAACTCTTTCACGCCAGACTCTTCGCTTACGAGCGTAAATGAAACGCCATGTTGCTGCAGAATCTCAACGATGGCTTTTTCCGCAGCCAGGTCAATTGGCTTCATTGGGTCGCCGCCAGCTCCGATGCCCAAATCGGGCTTTGGCTCACTCGAAGTCTTAAGGTGTGGGCGAATGCGTGCTTTTACGTTTTCTTTACAGTGAATGAGAATTTGCAGCCAATCATTTTGAGATTTCATTTGCACGCCTTCTTGTCATTCATATGCACACTCAAGGTGATAAAGACTTTATCCAACTGCCTGCAGTTTTGTCCTTTCATAATTGAAAGGCGAAATTTTCTCAGGTCCAATCCAGAAATTATCAAGTTCTTATAGCTTCTGTTACATTCTCAATCATTATGGCTGACCCTAAGTAGCAATTCATAAGTCATAAATCAATTTAAGCCATCATCTTCGGCTATGAAGAAAAGCAATTCAGAAATTCCCTGTTCTATCTGCCTATTGTGGAATCAAAAGGTAAAGAGCTTTTCTTGTGATCCTAATAAATGCGCCAAGCTTTCTGACTGGCTTTTGAAGCAAACCCGAAAAAGCGAAAATGAACCTCGAATTGAGAAGATCCAATATATTATTTGAAGCTAGCAGAAAGACGAGGAAAAAATATCCCTTTTCTTTGGTTTGCCAACTAAGTACTTGTATGAAGGTGAAGCTCTAGACACGCTAAAACACATAAACGAACAAAGGTGGAAGAGGAAATGGGTCAAGGTTGCCATTTATCTATGATGTATTTTGGTATTTCTGAGGAGTCACGCGGTCCCACTTGAACCTTCCAGCCGCTGAGTTCTTCGATTTCTCCGCTTATTCTCGATGCCTTACCTGGAATAATGATTTTCCTGTGCTTAACCTTGGTTTCTACGCCCGTAGCTTTTATGGCATCTGCCACTTTTTCCGCTGTAAGCTTGCGTCCGGCAACTCCGCTGTCCACCGCAGAACCCTCGGTTTCAACCACAATCAAGTAAGCGTCAGTCTTGGAGTTCTCAATGTCCGAGGCCACTGTGTAATACGTCAACGCGAAGTTCGTAGTGAACAATACAGGTGAATTCTCGTTGGGTGAACCGAATTCCTTCAAGCCAGGCTCCACAGCTACAGGCTTACGTGGGTCCGTGTAAATGTTCTGTCGCAACACCGTGTTCGGAAGAAGCGACCATCCGTCAGCTCCGTGCATCACAAGAACATCAGCGTAACGAACAATCAACATAGCTGCCAAGTAAGCTTCGCGCCACTTCACAACTTCGTCTGCCACTTCACCTTTGTCCATCCAAGCAACCATGGGAACGCCCATTAACGGAAAACCAGCAAGCTCCTCACCAGTTTTGCATGCTGCTCTGCGAAGCATGGTGAAGTTGTTCAGCGTGTCAGTCAAACCCTCATTCATGAAGGTCCCAGGGTCCAACACTAAATCTTGAACGCCATAAGCTAACAAAGTCTTAGCCAGTGACGCCAGCATGCTTAAATCGTTCGGTGCGGAAACCGCCAGCGGGCAATTGTACTTCAACGCCAGTTCTGCCATGTCCTTCCAGTTATCCACCGTCGCTGCATACAACAGGGACTGCGATTTAGGAGCAACCATTAAGCCAGCTTCAAGAACAATGGGGTTCAACGCACAAAGTATCAACGGCAAACTGGTGTTCTCGACTACCGTCTTAACTGCAATCTTGAACTTTTCAGCATCAGCAGATACCGAACGAACAGCAATCATGTCCAACTTAAGCGTGTAACCAATGTATTCGTAACTAAACTGCTCAGTTCGCTTTATATGGCTCAGAATTTCCTCTTCCGACATCTCATCCGAAACGTCAATCGCTATGGCCGTCGGATTGGTATACGTGAACTCATGGCGGTACATGACGAGTTTTCCGCCGAGCTTAACCGCCTTGTCGCCAGTGCCCACGACAACTTCCTTCACTGCTGGCTTCAGTATCTCCTTCAACTGCGCATAAGCCTTCGCGTTCTCTTTCTTCAACATCGGCGAACACTGATCAAGCTGCACCTCACGATTCACAATCTTCGTGGCGAAAGCCATGCAGTTCTCTTCGCCGCACTCTTTACAGTTAGTCTTAGGAAGAAGCTTGTAAACATCTATCGGACTCAGTTCCTTAATTCCAGCTTTCTTGGTTTTTTTCTCACTCATACAGTTCACATTCCAAGCTTAAGGCTTCACAGAAATCCAATCAGCAAACTTGCCAGCATCAGCTTTTCCACCACTCACTAAATGACTCGTGACTTCCTTCAAAGTTTTCACAGCGGCAGGATGCATCATCATGAATAAGTCCACGCCTGCTAGCAAAAGCGTCAACGCCGTGGTCACTTCCCACAACGGACCCCTAAGCTCTCTGGGCTCCCACTCAGGCGCCATCTTAAGCCACGCCTCACGCGCAGCCCAAGCATTCGTGGTTCCAGAAGACATAGGATGCGCCAGTTCAACATCACCCATCAAACCCGCAAGTCTAGCCCTCTCCATGTTGGTAAACGCGTAGTCAAGACCGTAGCCTAAAGCAGCCGTCGTCAAGTCCATGACAATGTCTTCTTTACCCAGAAAATCATACAGCCTGCGATTAAGCTCACGGGCCAAGTTCAAATCCATAGGTGTAAAAGACAACGCAACATGGCCGTTCTTTTTAACGAACTTCGCGCACCGCTCAACATCCATATCCTGCGTTAATGAACTTATCAGAAAACGCTCACCAGCAAAAGTCTCCGCGATAGCCGCAAACGCCTCAGCATCCTTAACAGGGTCACCACATCCGCCAATCACAAGAGGAACATCAACAGCCTGCATTACTTCTTCAACTGTCTTCACCGCATCTTGAGGCGTTGCATCTTTCAGCAATGGATCAATGCTAATCAAGTGAACGGTAACCATGTCCGCGCCGAACTTTTCAACCGCAAGCTTAGCCCATGCTGCAGGGTCACCAACAACCTCTTTCACATGCATTTTGACAGCCTTAGACAAGGGAACCGCCATGTCAAATACGTCAAGCGTAATCACGGGAGGATGTAAAATCGGCCGCTCAAACGTGTAGAAAGCCGGTGAAGTCTCGCCGCCGATAATGATTGACTTTCCGCGTGTTCCGCCTTCGCCTTTAGTAGCGCCAAGTTTGACTTCAACGATTTTGCCTGCGTAAGTCTCGGCCGGAGGCACAAACTGCGTCTTCATTAACTCTGCGGGCTTGGCCTTCAGGGTAGGAATCGCTTTCAGCTGGGGTATGACTTGCCTAGGTAAGGAGCCAGACTTAAGCCACAGCTCTAAGCTACTTGCTTCCAGCTCGAAGTCTTCCAGCTCGATTTCCTGAAACTTCGCTAACAACTCCAGCAGGTCAGGGCTGAAATTTATCCCGAGACCCTCATCTTTTTTCTTTTTTACAGCCAACAGGCTTCACCATTTCTTAGAGTTTTTTCTCGTCTTTCATCGAACGGATAATAACTTTCTTGGCATAAATCTTCGCGTCCTTCAAGATTATCTTGAAGCCGCCAGCCATTATGGGTAAAGACGCAGCTGACGCTACGGGGATCATCGCGTCTTCTTTCTCTGTCGCTTCTGCATGTGCTGCCTCTTCAGCTGCCGCCACTTCTGCCCATCTCGCCACTACTGGGTGGTCTTTCTCCTTCAAGAAAGCTTTCAGGGCATCAATGTTCTGTGCGTCCTCTTCAGTGGCTACTTTATTAACAACATCAGTTGGAATGAAATCTCTGACTCGCTCCTTGACTTCTTTTGGCACCCACACCACGCGGTTCCATCCGCCGTCAGCGTCCAGAAACTTTTTGGAACGCATATATTCGATAGATACTCCGTGAAAGCCACCAATTTGTCGTCCGCCCGCAGTGGAGTCAGCAAGAGTTGAGAAGGATAAACCGTTCACCGTAACACCCTTGAAGCTTCTGTTGACTATACCGAACCCTTCCACTTCTGGAATATAGAATGCAACAGCCTCGAAACAGCCGCATGAAGTATGCGGATGATCGAACGCCGTGTAAAGCCAAACTTTGTCGACATCACCCAGAGTCTTCTTTTTGACAGTCTCGTTTATACCTGAGAATTCGCCTTTTTCCGCGTTTATCAATTCACCTCTTTCGATAGCGAAAACGGGTCCCTTCGGATCGATTTGCGCTGAGGCGCGTCCGTCAAACCAGCTTATTGCGCCGCAATTAGAGTACCGTTGTGGCGTGATCACGCAAACGTGACTTGGGGCAAATGATTGACACAAGACACAGCCGTAGAACTTGTCAACCTCTTCGTCTTTTAATCCTCTTGCTCTCGCGTCTCGGGCTTCGTAATCTTCCAGAGCGCTGGGGTAAAGCTCTTGTACTTTTGCGGGTTCGGTTATGAAGGTTATTTGTACTTTTTCGATTATAGTTAGTTCGCTCTTGAAAAGTTTGTGGAGAACTTTGCCGATGTACTCGAAAGAGTTTAGCCCTTTATGGAACGATTTCTTGCCTAATCGTATCCAGATGTCGTATCGCTGGTTAAGGTGCATGAAGCCTTCGATAAAGTTCATGTAGCCGTGTATGCGTCTTTCAATTACGCCTTCAAGTTTCTGATCAAGCGTTGGGCCGGCAGTTTCGACTAGGATTCCCAGCGGATAGGCTTGACCTTCCGTCATATCTTTTAGGTCGGGTCCGATTATGGTTATTTTTCCGTCTTCAACTTCGTTTAGGGGTTTTACTTTTGCTAGTTCGAATTTTTCTTTGATTGATGGTCCGCCGAGTTCTACTTGCATGTCTTTTCTGCGGATGCGTTCGCCTTCGTAGATAACGCCAACTTCTACAGGTATATCTTTAAACATTGACATTTTTATTGTCCTCCTTCAAATTTTAAAGTCATAACTTTGAGATTTGCAGCCCAGTCTTCCAGAGTCGTGTTCGGGAATGACCAGGTGGCATGTGGATGATGCAAGTTATCCAGCGTGATGGTCTTAAGCTGGGGCGCGAAGTGTTTGAGTCCTGACAGGATGAGCGCTTCCATATAGTATGGCAAACCGACGAACAATGCTAAGTCAGGGTGTCCTTTTCCGTCGATTCCTTGCCATTCAGGATCAACCAGCCGATTGCCGATGTCCATCGCAGACATGAATCCTGCAGGCTCAAAGCCTCGTTTCAGGAACTCGCCAACCATATGGGCTGTTGCGACTACTGGAACTTTGGATGCCTGAGCGAAGTCAATTAGGTAGTCAATTAGTAGCTTTCCTTCCATGCTGCGTTCAGTGGCGTAGCTACCAACTACGAGAATGGGACGAGTAGCTCTCTTGATAAGCGCCACAGCTACTTCGGGTTTCGTTATCGGATTCGCTTTCTTTGTTGACGCCACTTCAGCACATTGCCAAGGTTCACAAGACAATTACCATCACCCCTTCTTTTTCCTTATCATCCTCGGAAGCAAAGTAGGGTCCGGAATCACTGTTTCTTTCCAGCCTTTCGCTTCCAGTATCTTGGCGATGTCATCTTTCATTGTCACGGGTACGTCAGCCATAGTTCGCACGAACAAGTGCAGGTCTTGCGGCATTGTTCCGTAATGGCGTTTGTGCAAGTCTACATAATGCGACAGCTTGATTGAGCGGCCCTTCCACGTGTCGTTGGGTCTAATACATAGTTTGGCTATGGACACCATGGCTTCTTGCGGGGTTTCAACCGTCTGGAACAAATGCTCAGGCGCTGGTCCAACGTTTACTTTGTTGCCTGTGCGGGCATCGTAGACTTCCCAGTTTTCGGGTTTGTCCTCTCTGCCGAGAAGCATGCGTCGGTATTTGGCACCGTGTGGGCCGACCAGCACGGGAACGCCTAAGCGCCAGAAACCAGAAGCAATAGCCGCTGCTTTCTGAGAGTACGCACCCCAAGCTAAGCCCACTGCGCCAACGCGGTTGTATATGTAATCAGCTATTTCCTCGTAGTTTCCTCTCAGAGGTCGTTTGGCGAATATGTTGGCGACTTTTATGGCTGCGCCTGCGATGTGTGAGTTTGCCACGCATGAGCCGACGTTGAGTACGCCTCCAGCAGCGAAATCGCCTGGAAATTCTTCGTACAGTGTCTGGCCTTCCTCGTTCTTGTAGGAGCCTCCAGTCATAGCTGCGCAGCCTGAAGTCACGACGATGAAGCGGCGGCTAGCGAATTCTCTGCAAATGTCGTAAACGTCTTTGCCGCCCTTCGGATAGTTGCTGCAGCCTACGACGGCGAGTATACCGGGGATTTCGCCGAGCACGATTGGGCTACCGACGTTTCTGATTTCTACGTCTTGGACAGCGCCTCTGCCTGCGCGGCAAAAGTGTGATTCTGCACGCATGATTTTCTCGCCAGCTTTGACAATGTAGCTGTGTATGTTGAGTTTTACTGGACATGCCTCTTCGCAGCGACCGCAACCAACACAGTATTCGTACAAGTCAGTTAGCGGGGTTGTATTTCCTTCAGCTGCTGCCTTCACCGCCTTCGGGATTTTGAGGTCTTGCGGACAACTCCTTCGGCACAAGTCACACTGTCTGCAGGTCTTCGCTTGCGCCATGATTTCGTCGAGTTCTGGGAGATTCTTGAGGTTATTGCGTATCGGTGCGATTTCTTGAGCCACTCTTACAGCGACTTCCCCGACTTTTTCAGGATCAAGGATCAAAACACCTGGCACTTTGCCGCTCAAGAGATCAGCCACTATTTCGTCAGCAGGGTCGTCTGTTCGGTTCTTCAAGCCCATACAGTTCTTTTCGGATGCGGCGATGACTGGGGCGTGAACACGTCTGGCTTCGTCAAAAACGTCGGTTCTGACACATTGCTCATCCAAGACGACTACGTCGGCAAATCCACCTCGTACGAATCGCAGTTGCCACGAAATTGGACCTATAATTTTGCCTCGGTTAAAGTATCTTGTGATGTCGTGTGCGGTGCAGCATAGACCTACGACTTCAAGCTTGTCAGCTATGTCGTTGTCTTTCATATAATCTATTATTCCGACGGAGGGAATGACGTTATGGCCGATGGCCATTATGACTGGCTTTGATGTGTCTACCGTTCCTATGCCTAATGGAACAAGAGGGGCTTCAGGTTCAGCTTTTGGCAGACCTAGTGTAGAAACTTGAGCCATGTCGCCGACCTCCATGCCTAGATGGTCAATCATACCTACGTGAAATGCTTTTGATTCAAAATCAAGGTTGTTGCCTTCTTGACCAGTGTGTGCCACGGCGATGGCCTGTGTAATTTGTTCCTCAGCGTATTCCAAAACTTCTTCCAAGTCGCCGAGAGTTGCGGGTTTTATGCCGGTGACAAGGCGGGTAACGGGTGCTTCGACTCTTATGTTCAAGCCGCCGATGTCTAAGGGGTATCTGCGACCGTATTTCTCAATTAAGTGGTGAACCATGTGACGAGAGTGAGCTGTATGTGTTGCCGCTCCGATGCAGCAAGCCAAAAGTACTATACGGGATGATTGAGCACCGATTTCTATTCCGCAGGCGCCACGTTTTCCCGCCGTCAAATCGCACTTGCCATAAGTGCAGAGACAGCACAGGTCACAATCCGGCATGTAAAATGGCTTGTACCTGTTAAGGAGCTTCATATCCCAGTCTCTTAAGGTAGTCAACCCGGGCATCGGTGTGGGTCCCATAGGTTCCGCCCAAGAGTCATCAACAACTCTGCCTATAGAAACTTCAAGATTCTTAACAAGACCAGTATTGGTCTTCATTTCACCTATTTTTACGCGCAGGTTTTTGCTAGTCAATCCTAAACCTCTGTAAAGGTTTAGCTAGTACCAACATTACAATCTTTTTAAACTTTTCCAGATTCTCTTAGCAAAAGTCATGAGGCAACTATAGAAAAGAAAACGTTAGAAGAAAGCAAAAACGACGGAGCAAACGGTTACAGATAGCCTGCAGTTGTTAATATCTTCTTCACAGAAGCGCAAGCCACGTTGTCTGAAGGCAGGTCCAACAGCGACCTCCCTTCTAGAACGTATTCATCCAAGGTTGGGTCTGTCACTATTTTTCCCAAATACTTGAAGTTCAGAGAGGTTTCTGCGTGAACGCCAAGTTCTGCCGGGAACCTGTACCCGCCTATGAGGTAGAAATTGTCAAACTGCATGTCAACTTCTTTGGTAATGCGGTGTGCTCTTTTGACGTGGTCCATGGATTTCTTTGAGTGATCGAGGATGTCGAAAAT
>Ga0255055_10001899_pt1 | contig 14932 bp, 12 predicted proteins | sample JV7_2_27_MG_FD_188633 | JGI IMG/M metagenome (GOLD analysis project Ga0255055, IMG submission 188633) | Seawater microbial communities from Jervis Inlet, British Columbia, Canada - JV7_2_27 | ecosystem: Environmental > Aquatic > Marine > Inlet | place: Canada: British Columbia | collected... | reverse complement strand
CGTTATCAGGCATAAAAATCTAATCTTGATTATAAGTGATGTAAAGGTAAATATATCAAATAAAGTTGAAACTAAGGCGATATTTTAACAATTTACATATAATATAAGGTAATGCGAGATTATAAATGTTAGCACATTTTTACAGAGTTCAAAATCAATATTTTGTAGAGTCTTTAAACCATTATCTCTAAAGATACTTGAATTTTTTTTGAATACTCATTATCAATCTAAATTTCTTGACATTTTAATTAAGAAGCGTTCTATTGCCCCCAATTTTATTTCAAAAATTATAGAAGATCTACGCGTTTTTTCTGATTTCTTCAGCAATTTTTATAATTTCCGTCAATTGCTGATTTACATCATGAGTGCGAATTATATGTGCTCCTTTATAAATTGCTATTGCTGTCGCTGAGAGAGTTCCGTTAAGCCTTTTTTCTGGTTCTGAAATATTTAATATATCTCCTATAAATGATTTTCTGGAAATTGCTACTAATATTGGTTTATTAAGAGAACGAAGTTTATCTAAATTTCCAATTATTTTCAAATCAAATTCAGGTGTTTTTTCATCGATCCATCTTCCTATTCCAAAATCAAAAATGTTTTTTTGTGGAAACAATTAATCAGCCAAATATGACACCTGCTTATTTCAAACTCAGGTTCAAGGCGGTTGGATGTATCAAAAAAATACACCGATAGAAATCTATGAAGAGAGTATTCTCCCCTTCTTTAAATCTCTTTATTTTTTTTGACTATCTCTCCCATCCTCGAAACAATCTCCCGTATCGATTCATTTGACCATAATATTCAAATAAAGCATCAATACCTCTCATCTTAAGATCAGTGTTAAGAGCGATCTTATTGTGTAAAGCTCCTTGGTATGGTATTTGAGCAATCTCCGCAGCTAGCTTGTTAACTTCGGCTTCAAGATTTTCTCGAGGCACGCTTATACTCACTAGGCCCATTTCCGCCGCTTCCTTTCCAGAAATTTTTCTTCCACTCATAAGAAGATATCGTGCTTTTTTAACTCCTAAGTAGAATTGCCATAATGGCATGCTCTGTGCACCACCCCATAATTGGGCAGGATGGCCTAAAACTGCATCATCAGCAGCTACTGTAATATCACATAACAGCTGTAAATAACAACCCGCGTCAGTACAATGTCCATGAACTTGAGCAATAGTTGGTTTTGGAAAATTCAATATCCTTGGATATTTCGCAAATATTTTCTTGTTCAAGATATCATAGGAATTTCTATATTTCCATCCTCCTTCTGGAGGTGTTATATAATAGGATTGCTTGAGATCATAGCCAGAACAAAAACTTTTACCCGCTCCTTTTAATACTATTACTTTTGCTTTATTATCTGCTTCAGCATAATCAAAGACGGCATCTATATCATCCAATAATTGAGAACTCAAAGCATTATGCTTTTCTGGTCTATTAAGAGTAATATACCCTATTTTCTTCTTTTCTTCATACAAAACAGTCTCATATTCCTTTTCTACCAATTTTCTTCATCTATATTTTTTCATTAATTAAAAAAGTGATTGATAAATAAATTTAATGAGAGACGTCTATTTAAAACTATAGTAATAAACTTGAGTTTTTAAGAAAATCGATTGATTTTTATTTAGTTAATATTTATAATCGGATTCATCTACGATAAGATTGGGATCTGTTAATCCTAATTGGATTTTGCGTAATACATATCTATGAAATTCCTTGTTAGTGAACGGTTGATTACCATATTGAATACGTTCATCTGCTTCAGTAACTTTATAATCACTATTTTCCTCAACAGATCGCATAGTATATTTTACAATGGTAGCTCCTAAGACTAGACTAAATATAAAGTAAGAGAGTAAAGAAGCATTATTTTCATCTATCTCACCCTCATTTATTGCTTTTTGTATAACTCTTGTTGTTCCCTTAAGAAAGTTAAATGGTTTATACTGCTTCTCAAAAGGTCCTATCTTATCTGAAGGGGGTGAAGGAATAAGATACATCATAGCAAATGCGCCAAAATCTTCTTCAGCAAATTTTAAGAAGTGATCAAATAAATCTAATAATAACTCAAAAGTAGATCCTTCATGGGTTTTAATCATGACTTTATTTTCATCCCTGTATTGCTCATAAAACTTTTTTCGAATACATATCCAAAGCTCACGCTTACTTTCAACATAATTGTAAATATTTTTCGGATTCATATTCAGCATATTTGCTAAACCTCGTAAACTAAACCCTTCCCGTCCTTTTTCTTGGAAAAATTGCTTTCCTGCATCTATTATGCGTTCAAATTGTTTAGCTTTCTTTTCGGGGGATCTACTTCTCGTTTGTTTAATTTTATTTTTCATAAGTTTACTTATTTTTTTCACAAAACCAAAAAATTTTTTTAAAAAATAATCTCTTTAAGTATTTTAAATAGTAATAATTTCTCAAATACTGATTTATATCTATATTATTTAAAGATTTTCACAAATGTGAATAAAGTCTGCGAAATAATAGATAAGGAATTAGAAAATGAATTCTACATCTCCTAATTGAGAATTTACTTGAGTATTTAATTAAATTTAATTGAACTTACAATTGATCGCTATTATTATATGTTATTTGAAATTAATAGACACTGTGGATTTGATTGGTTTTCACTTAAAGCTTTTGTGCTATTATTAAATTCAAGGAAATTTAAAAAGATTTTTGATGAAAATTTAGGTTCAAAGCTTTAATTGCTATTATTTAGAAGTCTAGAATACATCATTTTCAATAAATTTTTAAATTTTTCACAAAATTATGAAATAAAAATAGATATTGTATATTTATTAAAAAATATTTTTGAGTATTATTAATTAAATATAACAAAGAAAAATATTCTATAATAAGGTGAGAAATATTATGTCTGAAAAGCAATTTGAACATATAAAAGTTGAAGAAAATAAAGAAAATAATTATGCAGTCATTTCAATAAATAGGCCTGAGAAACTAAATGCTTTACACACCATCACTTTAAGAGAGATTGCTGACACACTTGAGAAAATGGCTTTTAATAAGTCTGTGAGATGCGTTGTTCTAAGAGGGACAAAAGAATATACAAAAAAGCCAGCTTTTTCTGCAGGAGCAGATTTATCTGTCCGTGGTCATCCTGATATAGATCCTAAAAACTTAATGGATCAAAGTTTTGGAATGTATATAAGGCACAAATATTATGATATCATTGAGAGTTTTCCCAAACCGCTAATTGCAGCTGTAGATGGGTACACTTTAGGAGGTGGGTTTGAATTAGCATTAGTCTGCGATATTATTATTGCATCGAAACGTTCAACATTTGGCTTCCCTGAAATAAAAAGAGGAGTTGCACCATTTAATGGAGGGACTCAAAGGTTAATCAGAAATCTTGGTAAGATAAGAACAAAAACTATGATCTTTTTTGGTGATCATTATAATGCTGAGGAAATGTTCAAATGGGGAATAATATCATTTCTTGTAGATGATGAAAAATTTGAAAATTTTGTACATCAAAAAGCGTCTTGGATAGGGAACGCACCAACTAAAAGTCTTTTTGTGATAAAGAAAGCTATTGATTATGGATCTCAAGCACCTTTGAATTTAGGGCTTCAATTTGAGCATTTAGGTTATGCTATTAATTCCCAATCTAAAGATGTAATTGAGGGTGTTACAGCATTTCTACAGAAACGAGAACCCAAGTTCACTGGTGAGTAGAAAGCGTAAAAAGAATACCAAAAAGATATCAACAATATTTTTTTAATTTTTATTTTTAGTAGAAAATAATTAAAAAAATGAGTAAAATAAATATAAAATATCTCATTTATCGAGATTGTAGGCGGTTCTAAATCCTTCATGAATTGCTTCCATCATCGTTCGTGGTTTTTTGCAATCTCCTATTTTAAATATTTTATAAGGGGGATTAGTTTGCTTTACTTTATTAAATAGTTCGTCATTAGGGGTTACTCCTGCAGCTATTATAAAGGTGTCAATATTTTCTAATGTTTTTGTTTCATTCCCATGCTCATAAATTAAGGTTTTACCTTCAAATTTTTTAATTTGAACATTTAGGATGCTAATAATTCCTAATTTCGTGATTTGACCAATTAAAAATCCTCGAGTCGTTCTTCCAATACTCATGCCTAGTTTGGGAAGCATATCAATGATAGTAACCTTACGATTACCTCTCAACCATCGCTTAAATAATTCTTCTTTAGGCAATAATTCGTAAAATGCTATGAATTTTGCAATTTCAGAACTAATTGCCCCTTGTTCTGCCGCCCAAATTGCAGTTTCCATTCCTGTCGCTGAACCACCAACCACTACAACATTTTTTCCAATAGGATATTCTCCCTCAAGAATTTTTTCAGCTAAATAGATTTCACTCCCTAAACTACCATCAATTCCTGGTATGTCAGGAATATTATATTTAACACCTGTCGCGAAAATGACTGCATCAGGTTGATATTTGTTAATAGATTCTAAATCTGCTTCCACTCCTAGATGCAATTCAATTCCTAGATTTTCTATTTGTGAGGAATAATAATCCAAAATTTCATGAATATCATATCGTCCAGGAGGGACCCATGAAAGATTCGCTTGACCACCAAGGTTGAGTCTTTTTTCGAGTATTGTGACATTATGTCCCAAAACTTTTGCTATTCTTGCTGCTTCCAATCCACCAGGACCAGCGCCTATTATTAAGACTTTTATAGGATGCTCTGTTAAGACATCAAGATCAATTTTGCCCTCCCTTGAAACCATATAATTCCTCATACATTCAACAGCCTTTCCAGTAAAAATATGATCAAAACAACCTTGATTACAACCTACACATTTTCGGATGTCCCAGAGTTTATTCTGTTTTGCTTTGAGAGGTAAATAAGCATCTGCAATGAGTGCTCTTCCCATACAAATTGCATCTGCCATTTGATCTCTTAGAATTTGTTCTGCTACGATAGGGCTATTGATACGATTACTAGAGAAGACAGGTACATCGACAACACTTTTTATATTCTCAGCCAGATAAGCATAAGCTCCTTGTGGAACCATCATGGGAATTTGAGGAATTCTAGTTTCATGCCAACCTCCAGTTACATTAATGTAATCAATTCCCGCATTAGCATAATGCTTTGCAAAGACTGCACTTTCTTTATATGTATTAGATCCAGGTACGAAGTCATCACCGGCTATTCTCATTCCTACAATCATTTTTTCTCCTATTCTTTCTTTTACCAATTGTATTAATTCCAAGGGGTATCTTAATCTGTTTTCTAAAGAACCTCCATATTCATCCGTCCTTTTATTGGTAACTGGACTTAAAAATTGATTGATAAGATATCCTGCACTTCCTAATAGTTCTACGCCATCAAAACCTGCTTTTAAGGCTCTTTCTGCGGCTAGAACATGATTTTCTTGAACAACCTTAATATCGTCTATCGATAATTCTTTGGGAACCCTTCTTGTAAGATTAGACATTACTGCAGAAGAAGAGACCATATCTGGCATACCAGAATATGCTCCAGCGTGGTAAAGTTGTACAAAAGTTTTCGTACCATGATGGTGCATACTTTCAGTAAACTTTGTATAACTGGGGATGTATTTGTCATCATGGATTGCGAACATTGTTGGACCTCCTCCTCTAGGTTCGACTCCAGCACCTCCAATTATAATTAAACCCACTCCTCCTTTCGCACGCTCTACATAAAAATCAATTGTTTTATCATTAATTCCTCCGTCTCGAGAAAAATTTAATGCCATAGCAGGCATTACAATTCGATTTCGTAATTCAAGGTCATCTATCTTAAATGGTTCAAACAATTTGACAAATTTCATTTACATATCACCTACTAGAAATATATTTAATATAAATTATTCTCCCTTAAAAATGGGCTAAGCTTTTTATAGTTAGTCTTTGTATATTGCATAGGACAAAGAAAGTTGCCAGTAAACATACTTGGGCAATTTTTTTTCCCATATCACCAAAACCAAGCATTACGATATTTTTTTCTCCCATATCATATCGCTCCCTTTTAATATTTTTGATGTGATGTGTAATAAATAGACAGCACTCATTAAAAATGTTTTTTAAACTAATTTTTCCAAAAAAAAAAAGCTAAATAGTAAAATGTAAAAGATATATATTATGGTAAAATTTAAAAGATATAATATACAATGTGGATTTAAATATATTGTTGGAAAAATAATATAGAATCTTAGAGTTAAAACAAAACTGAGGGAGCAACAATTAAGAAACATATTGAGGTTCAAGAAGAAGAGTTTCAAGATAAGACGGATTTTCATTCTCATTTTAAAATTGATTGGGGTAGGCAAGGAGCCGTTATATTAGGTTATATAATTGTATTGCTAGGATATTATGGTCTTGTCATCAACATCGTTTTGATTGATGAGTGGATATCTCTTACGGAACAAACATGGATATCTTTTACTGAAATAGATCGAACGGTGTTATTTTGGACATATGAAGTGTATGTGGACACTTTCTTTTTGCCTTTAATATTATTATTTATAGTGTGTTTCATTCTGACTTACAAGGAAGAAATCCCCCATTATGGAATTAGAGCATCGATTTGGCTAGTTCCCACGATAATCTTGGAAGGGTTTATTTTTTATTTTGTTATGTTTGGGTTTAGTTTAGAGCCCTTTATTTTACAATTTGCTCATTACAAGGGATATCTTAACATTTTAATTTTAATCGGAGTAACTCTAAGCGGTTCTTTGATAGGGATGAAATTCAAACAATTATCAGTACGAAAAAGAGAAAAATATTAGAATAGACAGAAATAATAATTGATATAAACTCATACAAAGTTTTTAAGCAGGAAGAAATTATGGCTCGTCAAGCTCAGAATATGATTAAATATATTATCAAGCGCATATTGATGATGATTCCAATATTAATCATAGTTTTAATAATTACTTTTGTTTTATCAAAATTCATGAATGTGTTTCCTCTTATTACACAGGTGGCGTTTGGCGAAGATATAGAACAAATACAAAGAATAATTGCAGAAGAAAAAAGAAGAATGGGATATGACAAACCTATATATGTTCAGTTAATAATTTATCTACAGAATTTTTTCACAGGAAATTGGGGTGATTCCTACGTTATTATGTATAAAACCCCCGTAATCGAAGTTATCGGTTTGGTTTTTCCTAAAACAATTGAATTAATGATAGTTCCGATTGTTATAATTCCCCTTATTGCCGTTAAGCTTGGAATTGTATCCTCAACAAACAAGGATAAACTAAAAGATACCTCTATTCGTTTTCTTGCGGTTCTAGGTGCGGGAGTGCCAATTTTTTTTATAGGTAACCTACTACAATTATTTTTTGGTGTTTCTTTACATAAATTTACATATGGTGAAATTGATCTACCGATTATGTTTTCGAATACCTCTGGACTTGAATTAAAAGGTGAATACTTTACTAGATTTCGACTTATTGATGCTATTTTAAATAACGACCCTATCTTCTTTTTTGATACTCTCCTCCATTTAATTATTCCAGTAATTTGTATATCTTTTGCTTCTCTGGCGGGTATCACTAGACAAACTCGTTCTAGTATGTTAGATGTCATGGATCAGGATTATATTCGGACAGCCCGAGCTAAGGGAGTTCCGGAAAAAAAGGTCATCAACTCACATGCCCTTCGGAATGCTTTAATTCCTTCAAGTAATCTCATAATAACCACGATAACAGGGTCACTTTTAGGATCAATTTTCTTAGAAGCAACTTTTCAATATTTAGGATTTGGATATTACTTTGTTCGTTCTGTAACTCAAGGTGATTATTTACTTATAAACGGATTTTTAGTATGTTCGTGCTTAATTATAATTGGTGGAACATTAGCAACAGATGTAATATATACCATTATCGATCCGAGGATAACATATACTTAATGATTTAGAAATTGTGATATTAATAATGCAAGATTATAGCGAAAAAGATAAAATTGAGGAATATCCACTAAAGAATAGTAATGCAAAGATTAAGCGATTAATCAAATTTTATTTAATGCCTGGTTGGCGAAACCCTGAATTTTCTGCACGAGAATATCAGATTGAAAAATTAAAATCAAAAAGAAGAGTATTCCGCCGTCTTATTACGCCTTTAACCTTGGTTGGTTTCTTCTTGGTTTTAATTGTGGTATTTATAGCCGTTTATGCTCCTGGGCTTACTGAACTTACTTTAGCGAACGTAACTCCACCACTATATCCGGGAGAACCCGCGTTCCAACCACCATCGCCAGAACACCCATTAGGTACAACACAATTTGGATGGGATATTCTTGGAAGATTGATCTGGGGTACTAGGACTACGATACAGGCAGCAGTGTTCCCAGTTGTAATTTCTATAGGTGGAGGTGTTTTTATAGGAACAATTTCGGCATATTTTGGAGGTAGGGTTGATTTCATCATTATGCGCATCTGTGATATATTCTTAAGTTTACCAATGTTGATAATTGTTTTAGTTATTGCTCCCTTGGTTGGAAAGGATTTATATACTACTCTACTAATTTATGGTATTCTTTTTATACCCTTTAACATTAGATTTATGCGATCTTTAGTTTTACAAGTAAAACAAAATGATTATGTTAGAGCTGCAATAAGTAGTGGTGCAACTAAATTTAGAGTTATGTTTAAACATATTTTTCCTAACGCTATCTCTCCCATTATTATATCCTTCTTTGGAGCAATGGGAGTTACTGTTATAGGTCTAGCAGGTCTTGCCTTTATAGGTTTGGGGGATCCAGATGTTGCTAATTGGGGAGCAGATATTATGTATGCAAGAGGTCATTTCGAAACACCAGGAGCAGCTCTTTGGCCAGGATTTTTCATAGGAATTACTGCAATTGGATTTATATTAATTGGTGATGGTTTGAGAGATGCATTAGATCCACGATTACATATATAAAAAATAAAAATACATTAAAAAAGGATTATATCTATGGCTTTTAATTATGGACTACTTCTTGTTGAAGTTATTGCGATCTTAATAGTATTATTTCTTGTAATTAGTCTAATAAACAAACTACTTCCAAAGGATCAAAGGATACTAACAAATGCTGGGAGTCTAGCTTTGAGTTTGTTAATAGTCTTTGGAATTATATTTGGTATTGGGTTTGTTATTGAAAGTTTAGAATATTATTATACTATAATTGGATATTTGAATAACAATTATCTCTTCTTTGCAATAGCAATATGCATATATTTCCCCTTATATAAAGCCTTTTTAAAAAAGTTTGATAAATCTCGTCCATTTGAAGATATTGATCTGCGTAAAATATTCAAAAAAATATATATAATAATGGTTGGTTTAGTTTGGGGTATAGCATTAATATTTCTCTCATTTGATATATTAGGAATTCAATTGGTATGGGAACCAAATAAACCAGATTATGATATGTTATATATTGGGGTTTTCACGGCTTTCTTTACCGTCTTTTTTATTATAATTCTTACGTATTTAATAAATAAAGCAAAACCAGTTGAGAAACAGACACCAAAAGTGGAATTCAAAAATTCTTTAATCGCGAGTGGAATAATTTCGTTTGGGATCTGGTTTGTCCAATTTATCGTTATTGAAATGTATATCTCTAGATTATTCGGAATAACTATTATAAAACAAGATCTTCGCGTGATAATGGTTGTTGTTCTAGGTATATTTATTGTAAGCTATTTCAATTTGTTAAGAATTAAGTTTTTACCAGAAGCAGTTATAAAAAGTAAGAAGAAATTTCTAGAAGCGATAATAAAAGAGAAAGAAAAACCAATTCAAAAACAACAATTTAGAGAAAAGGAAGCTATAGTAGACGCTCAAGATTTTGATGTTAGTTTTAATGAGCATGAAAATGATGTTTACCTTGTAGAAAGTGTTTCTTGTAAATTTTATCTCTATTTATTGAAAAAACTTAAGAACTTACATCTTTTAGATGATAGCATTCATTTAAAGGAAAAAAATAGAAGGATGATTAAAATTATCATCGTAGGGTTATTGTGGATTATTACTTTTGTTATTGTATTAATCAATTTAATACAATTATTATCTACCTTAAATCCTATTTTTGACATGTTTGTTCTTAGTGTTAAATGGGCTTTTTTTATGGTTCTTATCGACATCTCTATTAATATTATTCTTAACAAACTCATACCTACTGAGAACCGGATTACAAAAAAATTTCTTAGAGATTCTATTTTCATTGGTGGAATTATTCTACTATGGATTTGGGTAGTTCCTCTCTTCTTTATTTATTATTATTTTTTTATGGGTATCTATCAAAACATTATCTCTGATCTTTTCTCTACAATAATTTCTTTGCTTATTATATTTATTATAGGAATATATATTACGAGAAGGCTTTCAAGTAAGAAAGGATTTGATGCATCTCTTAGAAAGGCAGTTATTATGAATTTACTATGGTTTATTATAAATTTACCACTTAAATTATTTTTTGTTTATGTTTTTGGTGATAATCTTCTGAATAATGTTCTTATTCTAGTTATAGATATCACTATTGGTTCAGTTATTGTTATGAAGCTTTATAGTAAAGAGTTTAAACAATCCTTAATTTTTGCGTTTAATATTGAAGTTATCACATTTTTCTTGAGTATAATTATTATTGAAATCTTGTTAAATTTATTTCTAATAATTTTACCAAATTATAATTTCAACGTTCAGGATATTCGAGTGCATCTTATTGTCAATATAACTATTTTTCTTATTTTTTATGCCATATCTTTAAAAGTGAAGTTTTATCCAGAACACTTCAAGAAAGAAATGAGACAAGGCCAAGTAATCTTACCAGCAGTGACGGAAACACAAATTCAAGATAAAAGAATTGAAGGAAAAAAAATTATTTTAGATGTTAATGATCTTACGACCTATTTTTACAGTGAAGAAGGTGTTGTACGCGCGGTAGAAAGAGTATCTTTTAAAATCTATGAAGGCGAAACTCTTGGTCTTGTAGGAGAAACAGGTTGTGGGAAATCAGTTACTGCTTTATCTATTCTTCAGGTTGTTCGTCCGCCTGGGAAAATTGAGAGTGGAAAAGTTATATTTGACGGTGAAGATTTACTCCAAAAATCTGAGAAGGAAATTTTAAACTATCGCGGAAACAAAATAACAATGATCTTTCAGGATCCTCTTAATTCTCTAAATCCAGTTTTTAAAGTAGGCAGACAAATCTCGGAAGTATTTCTCCTACACATGGAAGATGAACTTCTCTTAGAAGCAACGAAACATCCTGGCAAAAGTATATACAGTATTGCTCGAGAATTAAGTGAGCAATTACTAAGAGAACTTAACATTCCTTCCCCAGAACGGATCTATGACTTATATCCCCATGAATTAAGTGGGGGAATGCGACAAAGAATTCAAGTTGCTATGGCTCTTGCATGTAGTCCTAGATTATTAATAGCAGATGAGCCGACAACCGCATTGGATGTTACAATCCAAAATCAAATTCTTCATTTAATGAAGATTCTCGGACAAAAATACAATACATCTATTCTTTTTATTACACATGATCTTGGAATCATATCAAAAATGTGTGATAGAGTCGCAGTCATGTATAGTGGGTTTATAGTTGAATATGGAGATGTTTATAGGATATTTGAAAGACCCTCTCATCCATATACAAAGGGTCTTATTGCGTCGATACCCGTTGTTGGGGAAAAAAAAGAGGAACTTGAAGTAATCCCAGGATTAGTGCCAAATCTAATATATCCCCCCTCAGGATGTCGATTTCACCCTCGTTGTCAATATCGTTTTGAACCTTGTAATTCTAAAGTGCCAAAAAGCATAGAAGTTGAACCAGAGTATTTCGTGGCATGCCACCTTTATGATCCTCAATATAAAAATGAAGTAACCCTTAAATTAAAAGAGTTAGAAAAGAAAAATTTCAGTAATTGAACAAAAAAGTATTTTATAATAAACCTTAGTGAAAAAAAAATATAATGGATGAGTTTGATTCTTCTGTTTAATAGCAACGATTACTAGTTTTGCTGTTAAATATATTACATTTAAAGTTATTAGAGTTGAAAAATTTGGTCAAATATAGTAATCTTGAAAAAGGCAAAAATCTCTTAATTGTTAAAGATTTGAAAGTTTTTTATCCTCTTATTGGAGGAATTTTTAGAAGACAAATGGGTGTCATTAAAGCTGTTAACGGTATATCTTTCGAAATTAAGACAGGTGAAACCCTTGGATTAGTTGGAGAAAGTGGTTGCGGGAAAACAACAGCAGCTCTTTCGATTTTAGGTTTAGTAAAAAAGACTAATGGTGATATTCGATTTCACGACAAGTCTCTCCCTTTCCCTTATTCAAGATTTATCAGACAGAAAATTCAAATTGTCTATCAGGATCCAGCTGCTTCTTTAAATCCTCGCTTGAAAGTGTTTGATATCATTGCAGAACCTCTTAAAAATTTGTTGCGTCTCAAAAAAAAGGATGAACTAAGAAAGAAAGTCTTAGAAATAATGAAAGAGGTAGCATTGAAGCGAGAACACATGGATCGTTATCCTCACGAGTTTTCAGGAGGGCAAAAGCAAAGAATTGTTATTGCTCGAGCACTTGCAACCAATCCAGAACTTATAGTTCTTGACGAACCAACTTCTGCACTTGATGTATCGGTGCAAGCACAAATCCTTAACTTACTAAAAAAATTACAAAAAAATTATGGATATTGTTATTTATTCATTACACATAATTTAGCTGTAGTAAATCATATTGCTGATCGAATTGCAGTTATGTATCTTGGTCAAATCGTTGAAATCGGGGATACTGATCAAATTTTTTCAAAACCTACACATCCTTACACCCAAGCGCTTTTAGCATCAAGATCTGAAGTTGATATGAAAAATAGGGATATAAAATTTATACTTCAAGGTGAAGTTCCAAGTCCTATAGCCCCACCTTCGGGGTGTACCTTTCACCCTCGCTGTTCCTCAGATGTACGTACTAAGGAATGTGAATTTGATTTACCTCGTAAGATAAGAATCGAAGATGGTCATTATATCTGGTGTGTAAATCCCCCGAAACAATAATTTCTTCGTAAAGTAGCATTTTAATTAGTCATTTATCTCCAGCTATCCTTAGATCTATAGATAATATATTTCTAATAACAAATATTACTACCAAGGGATTGAGAGTTACCCAAGAACTTTTTAGAGTAAATAAACCTGCAAGTCCTCCAAATTTGAACTTATTAGAAGTTTTCTTTTGGTGTATTTTTTATTATGAAAAGTTTAAATACTCTCGTATCGTATGATTATCAAAGTATGTTAAATCCATACTGTATATTTAATTTAGCAAAATTAATAGAGAGATAAAAATGAGTAAAGAAATTTATGATATAATAGATGAATCCGCCGATAATAACTTTTTACCATATTTTTCAGATAAAGAAATGGCTCAACGTTACAAATATGTCCGAAAGGAGATGAAAGAAAGAGGAATAGATATACTTTTAGTATATGGGCATGTAGGTATAGGAAGTAGTCCTGGTCAGATACATCTTCAGTATCTCACCCGTTTTGCAAATGTTTTTGAAACATATCTTACTGTTCCAGTAGAAGGTGAACCTACAATGTATATTAATTTAGATTATCATTGCGTAAATGCAGCTACCATTTCCTATGTTAAAGATATACAAGACGGAGATCCTCTACCAAATGCGATTCGAAAAATCAAAGATCTTGGATACGAACGAGGAACGATTGGACTTGTTGGACCTGGTGGAGCCCAATATGGTGATATAACATTATTTACTGAACAACGTGAGATTTTGGATAAAAGTTTTCCGGATGCGAAAATTGTCAGTGCTAATCCTTGGCTTCAAGCTCTTCAACTTATTAAAAGCGGAGAAGAAATTGCACTCCTTAGGCGGGCAGGTGCTTTAACAGATCTTGCTCAAGAAGAGGTTGTTCTTTTGACCCGTCCTGGAGTCAAACACAAAGATTTACAACGTGCAATGAATTTGACAGCGGTTCGTCACTATGGAACATTTCCATTCGGCCATGTCAGTTCCTTCTCAATGGAAAATCCTGAATATTATTATCCTACACCTTATTCAACAGGTAAACGAGTGAGAGTAGGCGATATGCTCATGTCAGAATTTTGTTTGGGATACGGTAATTACTGGGGAAAGCTCTGGGGAACTTGGTTTGTTGGTGATCCAACACCTGAATATGAAAAACTTTTCAATGTCGCAGCCACGGTTCATGATAATTTGGTTTCCGAACTAAAACCAGGGATGATAGGTAAAGATATTGATAGATTTGTTAATCCAATTTATGATGCTGGTTTTGAGCAAGTACCAAGTATATTAGTGGCTGGTTGGTGTTTTATGATGCAGCCGCCGGTAGCAGGAGCATCCCCAGATAGCCCTACCACTTCATTTACAAAAATGTATCACGATTTCGAGTTTAAACCTGGTCACACTGTTACTTTACATATATGGGTTAGGATTCCCAATACAAAGAAAGGTCTTTGGGTCGGTTCCTCTGGTGTCTTCACACAAAATGGTTATGAGAACTTTAATAAATATCCAGTCAACGAACTACGTATAGTTCGAGTTTAGATATTGTAAAAATAATATTCATCCTGGTAAAATTCAGTTGAATGTGTAGACGACAATTTCAACTGAATAAAGGATTCTTTTTTTTTTTTAAAAACTATTAATAAAATAGCTTAAGCAATATATTAATAATAATAGTAATTTTAAGTTTAAAAAGGAATAAATCTCTTTATTATTAAAAAAAAAAATTGTTCTAGTTTATTAATTAAAAAAAAAAAATTAAAATTTTCGTTAGTTACTTTCTTTTTCTCATCATTATGTAAATAATTCCAACAGTTGTAGTAACCGAAACAGCTAATGTGATATACATCGAAAATCCGGGTATTTCAGGTA
>Ga0255055_10001898_pt1 | contig 14934 bp, 11 predicted proteins | sample JV7_2_27_MG_FD_188633 | JGI IMG/M metagenome (GOLD analysis project Ga0255055, IMG submission 188633) | Seawater microbial communities from Jervis Inlet, British Columbia, Canada - JV7_2_27 | ecosystem: Environmental > Aquatic > Marine > Inlet | place: Canada: British Columbia | collected... | reverse complement strand
GCCAGCCGAGATCCAGACCCTCTCGCAGATTGTCGTGAATCAGGCTGGAACCGATGTCCTGGCGAATGAGGTCCTCCATGATCACGGCCCCGGGCAGTGCGAATAACAAAACGGTCAGCCACACGACCAGTATCACAACGGGGGAACCCAACATCCGACGCGTGCCACTGGCCAGGGCCTTCAAGACGCTCATTGTCTGCCCTTCTCAACCAAGAGACGCCACCATGCTGATGAAATCCTGGAACCAGACCAGCCAGCGGGATGACCATTTCAAGGCTGGGTACTGGGCCTCCGGCTCACGCAGTCGAGTGTTGTTGGTCCGGTCGATATCGAGCAGCAAGATCTCGTCTGGATCGACTGCCGCATACTGGAGCTTGCCTGGCCGCTCCTCGACGATGAGGCGCCATCGGTCCCGCCCATCCCACGGGTATCGCAACTCCTCGCCATCCTCGAAGACCAACAGGATTTCTACCGGGAACACGCTCCCACCCTGTCTTCGCACGACCACTTCCGAGCGATACACAGTGGTGGAGTCCTCGTCGTCTTCGTCCTCTTCCACCTCCACCGGGGCGGCATAATCCAGACCCTCAGTGCTCTCAGAGAAGCCTTCGAGGCGCGCCGGTCGGCTGGTAACCGAATCGATCGCATAATCGAAATGCTCCGAGCTGCGATAGACCTGATCGAAGAACCAGCCGAGATCTTCCCCGGTGAACTCCTCGAGAGCAGCGAAGAAGTCACCCGGCTGCGGGTGCCCGAATTGCCAGCGCCGAAAGAACTCGGACATGGCTGGCTGCAGCCGCTCCCAGCCAAGCAGGCGCTCGAGGGTTCCCAGCCACAAGGTGGTCTTGCTGTAGCTCAACCCCGAACCTGCCGTCGGAAAGTAGAGATAGGAGGCCGTGTCCTGTCGATCGATCTCGGCCACAGCTCGATAGCGCCCCACTCGATTCTCGTAGATGGAACGATCATAGGCGAAACCATCCAGGAGAATCGGGAAGAAACCTCGCATTTGAGTCCCTGGTGGCGAGAAGAATCGGCGCATGAACCGCGGCGCGCCGTAGGTCTCGAACTTGGTCCGACTGGCGGAAAAGGTATTGAGCCCCTCGTCCAGCCAAGCATCTTCGAATTCGTTGTTGCCTACCAGGCCATACCAGAACTGATGCCCGGCCTCGTGAACCGTAACGCCTTCGGGTGAGCCGCCGCCAAGGGGATTGAAGAGTCGGGTTCCCGCGGTGAACAGAGTCGGGTACTCCATCCCCCCCGCACCGCTACCCCACGCCGGGTCGACGACGGTCACGTGCCCATAGGGGTAGGGTCCATACCAAGTACCGTACCGGTCCAGCGCCGCCTTGGTCGCATGAAGGTGACGTTCCGCCTGCTGCTGGTGCTCGGGTTGGATCAGCAGCCGCAGATCGACCGGTGGGAGATTCGCCGCCTCGAACCGATCCGTGACCACCAGGTAATCGGGACTGGTGGTCCAGGTGAAAGCATGCACGTCCTCTTGAACGTGCCGGTAGGTGACCGAGCCATCGGAGTTCGCAGTCCTCTCTACCTGGCGACCCGTGGCCCCCAACACAAAGCCCTCCGGCACCGTGATCCTTACATCGTAGACACCATAGTCCGAGAAGTACTCGGTGCTCGCATGGTACTGGTAGCAGTTCCAACCATCGGGCTCGAAGACACCGAGCTTGGGAAACCAATGGGCGATGAAAAAGAAATCGCCGCGATAACCGGTGCGGGCAAAGGTGCGAGGGATCCGGGCTCGCCATTCGAGCTCGACCTCGACGGTCCCCCCGGGCTCGACCGGTCGTGGCAAATCCACGAGGAGAACGGTGCGATCGTCCGGGTTGGCATCGTCAGGAGCAACAAAACGAGCCGTGTGGCCGATCTCCATTGCGGAACCGTCGGGAGCTCCCACGAGCGAGATGGAATCGACCTCGATCCAACCCCAGTCCGAGAGGTCGATCTCCTCGCCGCGGCTGCTCCTGCCGCGGTGGCGATCCTCGAGCATCCAAGTGCTGCGATCGTTCCGCCAGCCATTCCAATAGAGGTGGAACCAGAGCTCGTCGGTGGCGACCTCTTGGATATTGCGCCAGGTGACGACCTGTCTACCTTCCAGCATCTTGGTTTCGGGATCGAGATGCACTTCGATGACGTAGCTCGCATTCCGAGGCGACCGCACCGCGGAATCAAGGGACGCAGAGAATGGCTGCGCGACGACCGACGCCAAGCTCAGCAGGAGAAGGATCGCCACCAGCCCCGTGATCGCTATTGCCTGTCTCTTGATCATTGACTTGCACCCATCGGAAGGCGGCGCCATTGTACAGTTTCCTCTCAAGCTAAGATTGCTCAGGTGAGTCACTGGGTTCAGGTCGCCAGCGATTGGCTGTGGGGGCCACCGATGCTGATACTGGTTCTGGGCGTCGGGCTCTACCTACTGGTGCGCTTGCGAGCGGTTCAACTGCGCCAGTTCGTCCCGGCCCTCCACGAATCGGCCACCCGGCCCCGCCCAGACGCCCGTGGCGACATCTCACCCTTTGCAGCCCTGATGACCGCTGTCGGCGGCATCGTTGGCAACGGCAACATCGCTGGTGTCGCGACGGCGATTACCGCCGGCGGACCCGGTGCCCTGTTCTGGATGTGGATCAGTGGTCTTGTCGGTATGGGCACGATGTTTGCCGAATCTGTACTCGGTGTTCGCTATCGGCGCCAGGGTGAAGACGGTCTCATGATGGGCGGACCCATGTATTACCTCCGAGATGGTCTCGGGTGGCCGAAGGTGGCCGCCTTCTTCGCCTTTGGTTTGGCGCTGAAGACCCTGTTGGCCACCACCACCGTGCAGAGCAACTCCATGGCTCTGATCGCCAACACCGAGCTCGGTTGGCGACCTGCGATGACCTGCCTCATCGTGGCGCTGGTGACCGGTGCCGTGATCCTCGGTGGCGTGCGCTCCATCGCCCGTGTGTCAGAGCTTCTCTCGCCGATAATGGGTCTTCTGTATTTGGCCGGGGCCGCCGCCGTCCTGGTGGTCTTTCGGCATCAGCTGGTCCCAGCCTTGGGCCTGGTTTTTGAACACGCTTTCTCACCGGTTGCCGCCGGCGGCGGCTTCCTGGGGGCGGGGGTCCGCGAGGCTTTTCGCTTCGGCGTCGCCAGGGGGGTCTACTCCAACGAGGCCGGCACCGGCTCGGTGCCCATCGCTCACGCCTCTGCCCGAACCAATGACCCCGTGGCGCAGGGTCGAATCGCCATGCTGGGGGTGTTTCTCGACACCATGGTGGTTTCCAGCGCCACGGGTTTGGCGCTCCTGGTGAGCGGCGTCTGGCAGAGCGGAGCCGACTCGACCGCTCTGACAGCGCAGGCGTTTACGGCCGGTTTGGGTCGGCTGGGGGGTCCGGTGGTGTTGTCGGCGTCCCTTCTTTTTGGGCTCTCGACCCTCATCACCTGGGCCTTTTACGGCGAGCAGTGCGCAGTTTACCTGTGGGGGGCGCGTGCACGACGTCCCTATCGACTCCTGTACTGTGTGGCCATTCTCGGCGGCGCCCTGACCGGTGCCCGAACGATCTGGGCCTGGGGCGATCTCCTCAACGGTGTCATGGCCATCCCGAATCTGGTGGCTTTGCTGGCGTTGGGGGGCCAGGTGGCGCGTCTGCTGAGATACTCTCACCCTGGAACGACTCGGGATCAGACGGAATCCCAGGACGGATGACATGGAAGCAAAGCTGCAAGACTGGGTCGGGTACTTTGGCGACAACTCCTTTGTGCATGCCGCCGTGTTGGTGGCCGCGTCGATCGTGCTGGCCCTGGTCGCCAACCTGCTGATCACACGCGGCCTCAAAGTCTGGGCTCGCAGAAGCGCCACCGATCTCGACGACCGCCTGATCCGACTTCTGCACAAGCCAATTTTCCTTTCGGTGTTGATGTTCGGCCTTTATCTGGCGCTGGGACAGCTGGCGCTGCCCACGGATGTCATCAACTTCTATACCTCTCTACTCCAGACACTCGCGATTGTGATCTGGACTGCATTCGCCTTTCGCTCGTGCTCGATCGTGCTGGAGATTTCGAGCCTGCTGGAGAGACGATTCATGGCGATCCAGCCGCGGACGGTGACGCTGTTTGATCAGATCCTCAAGATCGTCATCGCCGGTGGTGCGATCTACTTCCTATTCCTGGTCTGGGGAGTGAACGTCGGTGCGTATTTGGCTGGTGCCGGCATCGTCGGCATCGCGGTTGGATTTGCTGCCAAAGACACCTTGGCTAATTTCTTTGCAGGGATCTTCATCCTTGCGGATGCTCCCTATCAGGCCGGTGACTTCATCGTTCTCGACACCGGTGAGCGCGGAATGGTCTCCCACATTGGACTCCGGAGCACTCGCCTGCTGACCCGCGATGACATCGAGATCACGATTCCCAATGCCGTCATCGGCAACGCCAAGATCATCAATGAGAGTAGTGGCCGTTGGGAAAAGCAACGAGTCCGGGTCAAGGTTGGCGTCGCCTATGGCTCGGACATCGATCGCGTCTCCGAGATCCTGCTGGCCGTCGCCCAGGAGAGCCCGGAGATCGATGACGACCCCGAACCCCGAGTGCGCTTCAGATCTTTTGGCGAGTCCGGTCTGGACTTCGAGCTTCTGGGCTGGATTAATCAACCCGTATTGAGGGGACGGGTTCTGCACGATCTCAACTCCGCAGTCTACAAACAGTTCGCCGCCGAGGGAATCGAGATTCCCTTCCCCAAACGCGACGTCTATATCCGTTCCCAACCGGCGCCAAAGCAGGACTGAGATCACTGTCTCCGGGAGCCGAAGTCATGAGCAAGCCGGTCTACGAGCCACTCAACCAGTATCGCGAGTATCCGCCGAGTGAAATGAAACGGCGGGCCAACGAGTTCTTCGAGGAGATGCGCCGGCGCCGCACGGTGCGTGACTTCGCGGATCGACCGGTGCCGCTGGAAATCCTCGAAGACTGCATCCGAACAGCCATGACGGCCCCCAGTGGAGCCAACATGCAGCCATGGCACTTCGTGGTGGTCGCGGATCTAGAGCTGAAGCGCCAGATCCGGACAGCGGCCGAGAACGTGGAAAGCGATTTCTATGCCGGCAGGGCCTCCGACGAATGGCTGGAAGCTCTCGAGCACCTGGGGACCAATGAACACAAGCCGTTTCTCGAGCTCGCTCCCTACCTCATCGTGATCTTCGCCCAGCTCCACGGGGTCGATGGCGACGGCAACCCGACAAAGCACTACTACGTCAACGAGTCGGTGGGTATCGCGACCGGTCTTCTGATCGCTGCCATTCACCATGCCGGCCTCGCCTCGTTGACCCATACTCCCTCCCCTATGAGCTTTCTCAACCGGCTGCTCGACCGACCGGCCAATGAGCGTCCGTACCTCGTGCTGGCCGTCGGCTATCCGGCCGCCGAGGCTCGAGTGCCCAGAATCAGCAAGAAGTCACTGGCCGAAGTGTCAGAGTTTACTTAGCGAAACAGTTGGTATCACCGGTAACAGCGTGCTACAATCCGCGCATCTCGAAAAGGTCGGAGGGCCGATGCAGGCGGGAGGGGTATTCCGCGCGGGGCAGCTCCGATCCCGGCCATGGCGCCGACGAGTGGTGTTCGCAACGGTCAAATGACCGAATTCGTTTACACGAGGTTTCAGCGCCAGCACAATTGCTGGAGAAACGTTGACCCGGGGGGAGTCTCGATTCAGCGGGTTCTTCCCAATCACGAACTTGAGGAGTGCAGATGAACAAGACAGAGATGGCGGAGAATCTCGCCAAGAAATGTGACATGTCGCAGTCCAAGGCCCAGGAAATCGTGAGCTGCATTTTCGACACCAAGCCGGGCCAGGGCATTATTGCCACGACGCTGGACGCCGGTGGCAAGGTCCAGATCCCCGGGTTTGGAACCTTTGGGACCAAGTTCCGTGCTGCCCGCCAGGGCCGCAATCCGGCCACCGGGGCGACGATCATGATCGCCGCCAAGAAGTACCCCTTCTTCAAGCCCGGTAAGGGTCTGAAGGATCGGGTCGCCGACTGATCGGTCTGATATTGGATTCTGAGAATCGATTCCCCCGCAGGCGGGTCTTCCGCCTCGGGGGTTTTTTCTCTGCGCCCGCCAGCTGACGGCGCGCACGATCGCTGGCGCGGTCAGCCGAAAACCAGCTTCAGGAACGAGCGCAGAATCTCCTTGGTGTGGGGGCTCTCCCTAAATCGTCGCCTGGCCTCGTCCCGCTCGGCTTCCGACATGTGTTCCGCATACCCTTTGAGATAGCGCTCGAAGCGCTGTCGGTTGGACTCTAGATCCAGCTCCGGGTGGAACTGGGTGGCCCAGATTGGCTTGTCGGGTATTCGGAAGGATTGATAGGGGCTGCGTTTGCTGCTCGCCAAGTGGTCGACTCCCGCCGGCAAACGCTGGGCACGGTCCTTGCGGCCGAGCTGCGCCGCAAAGACTGGGGGCATGTTCCCCAGCAGGGGATCAAGGCGACCCATCTCCGTCAGCGTCAGCTCGTAGGTGCCTACCTCGACGTTTTCCGGATCGTGGACAATCCGCCCACCCAGAGCTTCCACCAGGATCTGGAATCCGAAACAGGAAGCAAACATGGGGTGTCCGCGATCCACCACCTCGGCAAGAAAGCCAAGCTGATCTTGAAAGTGCGGCAACGACCTCTTGGAGACATAGTAGTCGCCGCTACCACCGATCATTACGGCATCGTGCTGTCGAAGCCGATTCAGCGACGGCGGTCCCGACAACAGGTCATGAGGAACGAACTGCTCCACCGGCAGACCGGACTTCTCCGCGAATGACCGGCGCTCCTCGTCCCGAACGGGGTCGTCTTCATTCCGCGCCTGCAGCAGTAAAACCGTGAGCGCCATGGCCGGCCATCATAATACGAGGCGCCGCCAATGGCACACTGGCGATATCTCTGTCGCCGGTGCTTGTCGCTTGGTACACTGAGCCGCCGAGCCTCTTGCGACTGGAGTCAGCGACTTGTCAGCCCCAGAAATCGGACAGAGCATTCTCCATTACCGAGTGTTGCGCAAGCTCGGTCAGGGCGGGATGGGGTCCGTCTATCTGGCCGAAGACACCAAGCTGAACCGGAAGGTCGCCCTCAAATTCTTGCCCACCGACATGCTCTCCGACCAGGAGCGTCTCAAGCGCTTCGAGCGGGAAGCCAAAACAGTCGCTGCACTGAATCATCCAAACATCGTGACGATCTATTCGGTGGAAGAAGAGGCAGGGATCCCCTTCATCGCGATGGAGATGGTCGAAGGACAGGTTCTCAGTGAGATCATCCCAGCGGCAGGCCTGACCCTGGAGAAGTTTTTCGGCATCGCCATTCCGATGACCGACGCCGTCGCTGCGGCGCACGAGAAGGGCATCACCCATCGTGACCTCAAGCCCGGCAACATCATGGTCAATGAGGAACAACGGGTCAAGGTCCTCGACTTCGGCCTCGCCAAGCTACTGCAGGGTTCGCAGGTATCAGACGGTTCCGGCCTCGCCACCGAGACCCTGACCCAGACCGGCAGCGCTCTCGGAACCGTCACCTATATGGCCCCTGAGCAACTCAAGGGCAAGCCACCCGATCAGCGGGCCGACATCTTCTCTCTCGGCATCGTTCTTTACCAGATGGTCAGTGGGCAGCGGCCATTTCACGGCGAGACTTCCGCCGAGATTATCTCTTCGATCCTGCGCGATGCCCCACCGCCGGTGACCGACCTCAAGATCGAACTGCCCTCGCATCTGGGTCGCATCATCAAGAGGTGCCTGGAGAAGAACCCCAGCCACCGCTATCAAACGGCAGGTGAGCTGCGCAACGATCTCGAGGAGCTCAAGCGCGAGATCGACTCCGGCCGAGTCTTCGAAGAAGATGCGAAGACCAAGGTTCTCAAGGTCCAACGGCGCTCACGCCGCAAAACGGCAATCGTTGGAGGACTGATTGGAGTCTTGGCATTGATCGCTGCGTTCTTCGCCTTTCGGGGGACCCTTGGGCCGGAGTCTGTAGTGGAGTCCCAGATCGAACCACCGACGAGGAGCGGAGAGGACCGAGTCGTTGCGGTTCTGCCATTCGACAGCATCGGCATAGAAAAGAGCGAACTGTTTGCCGACAGCCTCAACGAAGAGCTCACCACTCGCCTGACCTCACTCAATGGGCTGAATGTGGTTTCCCGCGCCTCGGCGATCCGCCAGGCCTCGCCCGACAGCACCACGCGCGAGATCGGTGAGCGTCTCAATGCCGAGTATGTCGTCGTCGGGTCGGTTCGGTGGGGCGATGGGGACCAGCCGGTCGAGACCGTGCGCACGACCCTGCAGGTGATCCGAGTAGAAGACGATATCCAGGTCTGGTCCGACAGCTACGATCGTCAGCTCTACGACGATATGGCGGTGCAATCCGAGATCGCCCAACACGTGGTCAGGGCGGTCGGGTCCACTGTTCTCGGACTCACCGAGTGGGATCTGCCGCCTCCACCCAAGGCAGTCGAGGCCCCCGAGCTATCCGCGGAAGCCCCACCGCAGCCCGCCCGGCCTACTCAGGCTGCGGTGTCCGCGCCGGTATCCACTTCCGAGTCGGCGCAGACCCCACCCGAACCCGCGGAGTCGCCAGCGGTCAGGGTGGAAGAGACCCCGATTGAGGCCGAATCAGATGGCGGTCAAACGGGTGGTGCTGCCGTCACGATCAGTATCGAGTTGACCACTTTTGCACCGGAAGGCATCCTGACGGTCTACGCGGACGACCAACAGATTCTGAGCGAGAGCTTTCGCTTCGAAGTCAAGAAGGGAGCGTTTGGTCGACGCAAGGCAGCAGGCACCATCAGTGCGCAACGTGAGGTTCCGGCGACCACCGAGACGATCCGTGCCTACCTCGTGGTCGGTGACGACACCAAGCTCATCACTCTGGAGCCGGATTTCGGCACTACCGACCTAACGCGACTGGAGATCCTCCTGAACAAGCGAGGTGAACTCGAGGCTCACATCCAGTAGGCGACATCCCCGGGCATGCCCTTCGCTTACTACAGGCGGTTGAGTCCCGCCCGCCAGGCTATCTATCGCCGCAGCGACTCGATTTCTACCTTCCGATTACTTCGACCTGAGGCGTTGCAGCCCAAGGTTCCCGAGCTCGCGTCTGCACTCGAGGAAGAGGACCGTCGAGGCGCTGAGGTCATTGCCCAGCGCCTCGCCGATGGGATTCTGCGGCAGCTCCAGGCCCCCCCGGTGCAGGTACTGGTTCGCGATGTGCGACCCCACAACGACTATGGCGAGCTGCACGGACTCTACGAGCCCAGCGACCCGCCCTACAGTTCGCGAGTGACACTTTGGATGAGGACTGCGCAGCGCGCCAAGATCGTCGCGTTCCGGACTTTCCTCCGCACCCTACTGCACGAGCTTTGTCACCATCTGGACTACGAGGTTCTCGAGCTCGAGGAGACCTTTCACACCGAGGGGTTCTACAAGCGGGAATCGAGCCTCTTTCATCAGCTGGTGCTCTAGCCTGCATTATTCATGAGCCGCACGGCATAATGTCGTGCGGCTCATGAATAATGCAGGCTAAAACCTAATCAAACGAACCGAGTCAGACGGCTCAGGGTCCGACGCGCCGAGCGTATGGGAACCGAGACCCGCACCGTGACATCCTGGTCGTCGACTTCCACCTTCAGCGAGCCGTTCTGCTTGTAGACCTTGACGTGGGTCCAGTCGTCTTCCACCTCGACCAGGGTGAAGTCGGGGCACTCCTCGAGCTCTTTGAGCAGTCCACGCACCATGGGTCCCCACTCACCCAATTCCACGTCGAGGTCGAGCCACTCCTCCTCGGGGATCACTATCGCGCCCGTGGCAACGGCCGCGTCGACCAGCGCCATCGGCACCGGAACATAGATATTGAGTCCTTCTTGCTGATCGTGTACCCGCACCGTCGCCACTCCACCCCAGGCATACACCGCTCCGATCAGCGCTACCCAACCCAAGACCACGACGGCGAAACTGGCGGAGATGATAATGAGCAATCTCTTGGCAGTCATGACTTCGCCTCCCTAATCCGCCTCGGCAATGTTGTCGACCCACACCCGGACCCGCTCGTCGTCGCCGGTGACCGTTACCAGCTCGCCCTCACCCTCCTCCACGAGCGCCTGGATGGCCGCCTCGATGTTGAGCTCGTCTTCCTCACCGGAGAGCAGAGCGTCCACGACTCGCAGAGGAACTTGCACGTCGACCTTTTCTTTGTCGCCCTGCTCGCGCACCTGGACCTTCAAGTAGCCGGCCTCTTTCCAAACCCGCACCGACTCATCGTCCTCTTCGACCGTTACAAAGGTCATGTCCGGACTGTCTTTGATCTCCTGCCAGAGCTCACGCAGCTCGGCTGGAGTCAAGTCGTCGCAGCAGTCATCCAGGTGAATGCGACCGTGCCTGAGGTGCTCTTGCGGCACCATGGCGATGGCCTTCTCCACCATGGTGATGGGAACATTGACCTTGACCTTGGTGCCATCGTTCTCTTCGACTCGGACATGCAGCCACAGATCGGTTGCAACGGCCGAACCGGTGATACCCAGGCAAAGCAGCAGCAGGGCAAATAGAATGGGGACTCGGATTCTCATAGCGGCCTCCTGTCAGTTCCAGCAGTTAGCCGGTCTCTCGCCAGCTAACTGTTAAGACGAGCCGCTAGAGAAAAAGTTTCATTGGCGAATGGACGATCAGGCCACTCCGGGCCTGGGTGCCGTCGACACCTCTCCCAGCCGTCCGAAAAGACGCTGCCTCGCCTCCAAGGCCAAGCTGAAAAGCGCCGGCACCAAGAACAGAGTAAAGAGGGTCGAGACGATCAAGCCTCCCACCACCACAGATCCCAACCCGCGATAGAGCTCCGAGCCGGCACCCGGAAACAGCAAGAGGGGCAGCATGCCGCAGACACTGGTGGACACACTCATGAAGATGGGCCGGATCCGATTGCGAACCGCTTCCTGGATGGCATCCGCAGGATCCATGCCTTCTTCCCGCATGTGGTTGAGAGACTGGTGGACGATGAGAATAGCGTTATTGACCACGGTACCCACCAGGATGATGAAGCCCAACATCGTCAGCACGTCGAGAGCCTGGTAGGTGAAGAGATTCACTACAGCCAGACCCATGAATCCACCCAAAGCCGCCAACGGAACGCTGAACAAGATCACGAGTGGGTAGAGAAAACTCTCGAACAGAGCCGCCATCAGCAGATAGGTGATGACGATCGCGAGCACGAAGTTCCAAATCAGCGCCTGCCCGGTCTGGGTGAGCTTGTCGGCAGTACCAGAGATCTGCGCTCGATAGAGCCCTCCCAATCTGCCCTCTCGACGCAGGGGCTCGAGAACCTCATTCTCGATCTTGCTCATCGCAGCCTGGAGCGGCATTTCCTCCTCGGGCGTCACCGCGATCGTGATGGAGCGTTGACGCTCGCGGTGCGCGATCCGCGCCGGACCGTTCTTCATCTCGATCTCGGCGACCGACCCCACGGTGACCAGCTCACCCGCGGGCGAAGCCAGCGGTAGCTGCCCTACCAAGTGGGTGTGCAAGCGACCATAGTCGTCGCTGGCGAGAACTCTGAGATCGATCTCGTGCCCTTCGAGTTGGTAGTCGCTCGCCTTGGCGCCATCCACCAGCACGTTGACCATCAGACCCAGATCTCGATTGGAGATTCCCAGCTCAGCGGCTCGCCGTCGATGGGTGCGGACCTGCACCTCCGGATTGCCGAGATCGAGACTGGGGATGGGACGAGCCTGTGCTTCGGGTAGAGCCCCACGAACACGACCAAAAACCTCGCCTCCCAGCTCTACCAGCTGCTCGAGATCCGGACCGGTCAGATCGATGTCGATATTACGACCCTGGCCAAAGCCGCGTTGAAAAATACTGACCTGGCTCATAAAGGCGATGGCGCCCGGCAGGCTGGTATTGACGCGCTGGAAGGCCGGGATCAGCTCACGCACTCGCTCGGGGTCGCGTGCCTGCACGCCGACAAAGATCTGCTCACCAAAGACCACGTAGAACATCCCTCGCACACCGCCGCCCGGTTGATCCGCAGCCTCCTCAGCAGAAGCTGTCCACAGGGGTTCCAGCTCTTGGACGTAGAAGTCGAGATAGCTGGCATTCTCCTCCAGGCTGTGCCCCGGCGGAGCCAGAATGATGCCGAAGAGCAGATTCTGATTGCCGGTGGGCAGATACTCGGCTTGCGGCATGAGGATCAAGCTCAAGGACACGGCGATGACGGTCAACGACACCACGACCAGCATTCGACGGCGCGTGTTGGCAAGTATCCAGCCGACGGTGCGGGTCACCCAGTCGTTGAATCGATGGGCCAGCGCGAGGAGCCCCCATAACTGCTGAAACCCTCGCTTACCGTCTTCGGGAGCGGCAACGCCCAGAATCTTGGCGGCCATGCTGGGAATCACGGTAATCGCCACAGCGAGACTGAGGGCCACGGCAGTGCTGATGGCGATGGCAATGTCACGGAAAAGTTGTCCTGCCTCCTCTTGCACGAACAAAACCGGTAAAAACACGGCGATCGTAGTCAGGGTGCTGGCCAGAACGGCGCCCCACACCTCCGTCGCTCCGTCGTAGGCCGCGTGGAACCGCGATTTGCCCATCTGGCGGTGACGATAGATGTTCTCCAGCACGACGATCGAGTTGTCCACCACCATGCCGACGGCAAACGCCATACCGGCCAGGCTGATCACGTTCAGGGTCCGACCGAGCCAGTTCATGACCAAAAACGTGCCGATGACACTGATGGGGATGGCGATGGCGACCACCAGGGTGCTGGAACGACTGCGCAGAAACACCAGGAGGATAGTGATGGCCAGGATCCCGCCGAGAATCAGACTCTGCTGGACCAGGCTGATGGCGCTGTAGATGTACTCGGTTTGATCAGAGACCTGCACCACCTGCAGTCCACGGGGCGCGAGCATCTCGCGATTGACGTTGACGACCGTCTTTTTGATGCCTTTCATCACCTCCAAGACGTTGGCACCGGTCTGGCGCACCACGTTGAAGGCAATCATCTTCTGGTCGAAGAAATAGGCCTTGGCGAGAGGCTTGGAGTAGCCCAAGCCCACTGTCGCCACATCACGGACGTGGATCGGAACGCCGTTGCGCACCGCCACCACCACCTCCTCGATCTCCTCGGCTGATCCGTACTCGCCGACCGTTCGCACGAGATAGCGCCGTTTGCCTTCGTCGAAATCACCACCCGAGAAGTTGCGATTCTCGCGATCGATGGCGGCCGCAAACTCGGTGATGGTGATCTGTCTCGCGGCCAGAGCCGCCGGATCCACTACGACGTGCATCTCCTGCTCGGTGCCGCCAAAGGAATTGACCGCACCCACCCCCGAAACGCGCTCGAATTCCGGTTTGATGGATTCCTCGACAAATGTCGCTAGCGTCTCGACCTCACCCTCGAAGGGATTCTCAGCGGCGGGTATCACCACGAACCAAGCCATGGGACTGGCCTGCGCCCCGACCGCCTGGATGGTCGGCTTGTCGGCATCCTCCGGATAGCTCGGCACTTGCTCCAGCCGGTTGGAGACCTTGAGCAGAGCGGCGTCGAGATCGGTACCCGTGATAAAGGTGAGCGAGATCTGGCTGCGACTATCCGAGCTAGTGCTCTCCATACGATCGAGCCCTTCCAGGCTCTTGAGCTGCTCCTCCTGCTCGTCGACGATCTCCCGCTCCATCTCCATCGGGCTGGCGCCAGGCCAGAAGGTCGTGACGGTGATCTGCGGCTCCTCCATCGTCGGCGTCAGCTGAACCGGGATGCGGAGGAGAGCGAGAGTGCCAAAGAGGATCAGCAGAATTGCACCCACCGTCGTCTTCACCGGCGAACGGATGGCTGACTTGACGATTTTCACGGCAGCTCGTACTCCATCATTTCGGCTTCCACCGCCTGTCCCGGGAAGATCCGCTCGTTCCCACGAGTAACGATGCGGTCACCCGGCTGGATATCACCACCCACCGCGATCCAAACGCCGGCCGCCGAGCCGGCCGCTACCTCCACACGCTCTACGGCACCCTCCGCGCCGATTCGGAACACCACTGTCCGGTTACCCTGCTCCACGATCGCGTCCTTGGGCACGATCACCGCATCTTCAGGTCCGCCGACCGGCAGAAACACACGGGCCAGCATGCCGACTGCAATCCGACCGTTGGAGTTGGTGATGGAGATCTTTACCGGAAAGGTCCGCGCCCGATCGTCGGCGCGCGGTACGACCGCCCGCACGTGACCCTCGATCTCGAGATTGTTCAAGGAAGCAATGACGACGCGGGCAGGGCCACCCGCCTGCAAGCCCGAGAACGAGCTCTCGGGGACCTCTACGGTGACTTCGAGATCCTCGAAGTCAAGTAGCTCGACAACGTCGCCTCCGGAGTCCAGCCATTCCCCCTCGGCGACCAGCTCCCGCACGACGATCCCCGAGAAGGGCGCTCGCACCGTAGTGCGGCTCAAGTCGTCCTCGAGCCTCGCCACCTCTGCTTGCAACTGCTCGACCCGCCCTTGCCACGCCTCCAACTCCGAGATCGCGTCGTCCAGCTGTTGCTGACTGATGATCTTCTCGTCGAACAGGCCTTGGGACCGCTCCATACTGGTTTGCGCCAGGCTCTGCCGAGCTTCGGCCTCCTTGAGCTGACCCCGAACGGCCTGCATCCGCAGGTGGAGATTGGTACGCCGCAGTCTCACCAGGGCCTGCCCTTTCTGTACCCGATCCCCTTCGCGCGCCTCCAGGGCCTCGACGACACCCTCGACCTCCGAGGCCACCATGCTGATCCGCCGCGACTCCACCGAACCAGTGAGCTGCATTGTACGGCGAACCAGATGCTGCCGGGCCTCGGTATACCGGACGGGGACGGCCGGCGGCCCCTGGGCCCCGATCGGTTGCACGAAAACAAACCCGACCGCCAGGCTCAGCACTCCCAAGAGCAAAATTGATC
>Ga0255055_10001897_pt1 | contig 14946 bp, 11 predicted proteins | sample JV7_2_27_MG_FD_188633 | JGI IMG/M metagenome (GOLD analysis project Ga0255055, IMG submission 188633) | Seawater microbial communities from Jervis Inlet, British Columbia, Canada - JV7_2_27 | ecosystem: Environmental > Aquatic > Marine > Inlet | place: Canada: British Columbia | collected... | reverse complement strand
ATTGCCACACAGGTTACTCCAGAACCAAATTTCCAAGAAGATGTTTACAATACTCTGAGAGCTTTAGATAGAAATGGAAAGCTAGATGAGTACTTTTTTGCACTTGAAACTGGATCAATCCCTGAAATTACTAATTTAAAATCCATCTTAAAACAGGCAATTTATGGATCAATTCCTGATAATGGAGAATTTATTCTTTCTTGTGAGAATCTGACAATAGAAGAAATTGTAGCAGATGGTTGGATAAATCAAGGTATAACTCTTCCAAAGGAATCTATTGGAATAGATTATCTTATCCTTGAGGTGCAAGGTGAATATTCACCGTATATACTTCATTTGCAAATTTGGTTGAAGGGTGTGTAAAATGAAACGGAATATCTTTAAAACAAAAAACAAGAGAGGACAGGTTTTTCTACTCTTAGCTATAGTTATACTAATCTATCTGATTTTGCTTTCAACAACTGTATATGAAATAACTCAAAGTCCTTATATTAATCCTGCACCAAATCAAGAGCAACTATTGAATTATATTGATAATTCTATTTCCTCGTTCACTGAACTATCAGAAATTGCTATGTCTCAATATTCTCAAGGAGTATCTGAAAACGATATAATTATAATTCTACAATCAGGGGTGGCTGATATAGAAGATTACTTAGATTCACATAATCTCCCTGCTGTTGTTGATATCGATGACGACAATTTAGTAATAGCTAATAGTAGTACAACTATTAATCCTGTTTACGTCAGATTTTTCTGTAACTTCTCAATTCTTATTGATAGTCCTGATATCTATTATGATGCTCTGTTTTCTCTAGATATTGTTTATTACATGGAGATTTCAGATACCACAGGTACAGACAATTACATCTATCTTTACAAAATGCACAACAATATTAAAACACTAATTAGCGATGGAGAAATCAGCATCGCTCCTAGCACACCTGTGAGTAATCTAGGAGATGGAAGTTATCACACAGATTTGCAATTTGGACAAATCATTACAGTTTCCATTGCTCAATCTATTTTCCTTTGGTTGGAAGTTTAATACTTTCAATCCTTCTTTAGTCTAAATCAATAAAAATGAGAAGAAATAGGATTTTTCTTGTAACTAGTCAACTTCAATACTTTGATCTTCTTCCATTTCTTTATCCTTTCTAGTAATAACAACTTCCAAGACTCCATTCTTGTACTTAGCTTTTGCAGTTGTTATGTCGACTGGAACAGGTAAACTCACTGATTTCTCATATTTTCTTGAGTTTGAATGAGCTTTAATTGTTAATGTTCTTGGTGAACCTGTTAATTTTATGTCTCCTTTATTCACTCCAGGAACCTCTGCTATTACTCTAACTTTTGTTTTTTCTTTGAAAACATCTATAAGTGGTTCTCTTACATCTGATGATTCAATATCTCCAAAGCTTTTAGGTTTTAGATTCCCAAATTGACTAAAATCAGGTTTCCCATCAGGTCCCATTCCTACCTTAAATCCATAGACAAAAGGATTCTTTAAGATATCATCGAAGTTACTAGAATCAACATTTTCTAGATTCTTCATTAAATTTCGAACCATTTCATCAATCATTTTTCCAAAAGAGGATCCTCTAAAATGAGGTACAAACCTTTCCATCATCTCTTCTATATCAAAATCTTCCCATGATGAGATGAAATCGAATGGATTGGAAGGATCATCTGAATCTTTTTTCTTCTTTTTTTTATCATCATTATCTTTAGAATCCAAACTTCTACACCTTCTTACTTCTACGAGAAAAACTTAGATATTGTAATATTTAAATCCAGTTATTTAAAGAAAAAAGAATTTCTTCTCCCTCAGAAATTTCGTTTTCTATGCTTTTAGACCTTTTCTAGCTTTTTCAAGTGATCTATCTGGATCTGAATTATACTCTTGAATGATTGAAGCGACATCCTCGAAGTATCGAACCCTTTTCTTCACCATCCATCGAAGGATTGTCTTTCTACTTTCTAGCTCATCAAAAACATCTTGTTCTTCCATTCCAGTATTTTCCATGATTTGCTCAAGAACATAACTTCTTCCAAAATAGATGTAAGTATCATCCTTAGGATTCCATTGGTAGAGTTTATTTGTAAGAATTTCTTCAGTTACTGGGTCTAATCCAATTAATTCAGTGACCGATTGTGTTCTACGAGCGAATTTCGATTGAAGTCTAACTTTTCTAATAACATGTATCAGATCGAGAGATTTCATCATTGATCTAGGAATATTCATTGGTTTACTTTCTAATCTATGTATAACTCCTTCTACTGAATCACCGTGTATTGTTCCAATTCCTCTATGACCTGTACTCATAGCTTGAAACATTGCATAGGCTTCTTCTCCTCTAATTTCTCCTACAATGATATAATCTGGTCTTTGTCTCATCGCTGCTCTAAGTAGCTCATACATAGAAATTTGTCCTCTTCTATATCCTGTTTCAGTGGTTTCACCAAAACCTGAACGAACAACACTGGGGATCCAATTCTCATGAGCAAGATTTAATTCTGCTGTGTCTTCGATTGTTACAACTTTCATATCTGGTTTTATCATCATTGCTATGGTATTCAGAAGTGTAGTTTTTCCTGCTGCAGTTCCTCCTGCTATTAATGTGCTTACGTTGTGTTCCATTGTAAACCAATAATATGCAGCAATATCCAGATCTATAGTGTTGTAGAGTATCAAATCTGTAATTGTAAATGGATCTGCTTTGAATTTTCTTGCAGTAAAAGTTGATCCTCGTTGGGTAACTTCTTTTCCATATGTTAGCTGTATTCTGCTCCCATCAGGAAGAGATGCATCTAAAAGAGGATTTGCAATACTTATGTGTCTATTAGCTCTCTGAGCTAGCTTAATAATAAAACTATCAAGATCTTCGGTAGTATCAAAGGAAACATTAGTTGAAATTGATTCATATTTTCTATGCCAGACATAAATTGGAATGCCTGTTCCATCACAGGAAATATCTTCAATATTAGGATCAAGCATGAAAGGTTGAATTTTGCCATAACCGATAAGATCACGAGTAAGATAGTACATTATTTTTTCAAATTGAGATTCATTAAGAGAAACTCTGTATCTTTTAATGATATCTACTATCTTCTTCTTTAGAAACTCTTCTGCTTTCTCTGAAGACTTCAAGACGGTTAAATCTACATCAAGTTCATCAATCATTACGTCTAAAATCTTCTTGTAAATAGCTGTCTCTTTACTATCTAATGGAATTTCCACAACCATGTATTGGGTTCTCTTCGATACAGGATCAGTTTGGATTAAAACATATGAGAAAGGAGGGCTGACTGGATATGTTTCTTCAAGTATTGGAACAGCTGCTGCGTCAGTAAAAGTTTCTCCCGTTTCTTCTTGCATGAATAAATATTATCTTCTACTCTTTTTAAAGTTATTTTTCATATTATAGGATTTATGTGAAAAAACTAGCATAATCACATTACATTTTTTGTATAAAAATAACGAAAAATTGAAGTTAAAGATGAGATTCAGTCTTCTAGAACTATGCTACTAGTAACTCCATTGTAAATAAAACCTATTCTAGGTGCTGAACTGGTACTTTCAATAGTTCCTGAGATTAAAATCATATCTGGTGATATTAATAATGAAACTGAGACTGAAACCTCTGTTTTTTCCACCAAACTTGCTTTTAGTGAGTAAGTAATGTTTGTCGAAGTGACTTCAATTAAATACTCCTCGTTATGAATACTTGCAGGTAACGAAAGCATGACATATTCGTTTATATCTATAGCTCCTTGTTCTATCTGGTTTTCTCCATATACTTTCAGATTATGGATAACTTCCGCAATGTTTTGCAGAATATTTTCTAAATTCGTTTCCGTTGCTCTGTCATCCATCGTATTGTTTATCGCAATCATAGTTACTGAAATTCCCCCAATTGCAAGGGCTCCAACCAACAGAATTGACAGGTACATCATATACTCGCTTGGCATTCTAATCTCCTACACAAATGAAATACTTACATCTATATTAATCATATTTACATTAACTAAATGGGAAATAAATCCTGGATTTACTGGAAAGTAAAAGGGATACTCGTATTGGTAATATCCAAACTGATCCAGAAGTCTTATTTCACCAAAAATATCACTAGTAAAACTGAATGATTCTAAATCCTCAATCGTTGTGCCTAGATATGTAACCTGTAGAGAGATACTCTTCTGAGTAGAACTAATAATTGATGATTCGTTCGCTATCAGATTTACATGGATAATATCCAGATTGTAGATCTCTGTACTTCCACTCTCAATATAGTTTGTATCAAGAACATATCTGTAGTATAAAGAAATATCAAGATAAGAGGGTTCAAATATTGTTCTTGAACCATTTAAAATTGATATCTCATTATAAATCGTGCTACTACCATTAATGAAAAGATAATCTTGTGCCTGAGGTCCTAATAAATATCTATGCTCTCCTTTATCAAAATCTGCTACCGCAGTTCCTCTATGAATAAGCCGAGTAACATTATCTTGAAGTACAAGATTATTTATTGTTCCACCAACATCTCTCATAATAAACAATAGTAACCAGCTTGAATCAAGGAATAGCTGTCCTTGTTCTTGATTGAAGTAGAAATTCTTACCACTTGGTGGGGGATTGTTAATTAAATCTTGAATTGTTGAATCAAGAGCTACAAAATATAGGTTATTGCTATTATTATAGCTTTTATCCTTGAATTTACTTATATTTGGCATCATATAGACCAAGGAAATGCCTATTGCAGCCATTGTAAGAACAGTCATAAGCATAACTGCAACTACTGGAGATATAGCTCTGCGATTCATTTTGATTTTCATGTATGCTTCTATTATAACATGCATAAATTAAAGTTTATCGGAAATCCTCTAAGTATTTTGATGTGTTTTGATTTAATAAGTAATGCAAATTAAAAAATGCATTTACTTTTATTAGCTTTAAAAGCAAGTTGATTTCGAAAGATTTTTTGTCGGAGTTAAATCAATATTAGAAGTCTTTACAGTGAATTGAATTGGTGTTATAAAGGCTTAAATATCGTTTCATTTCTTCTATTACTAGCATCTCTGAATGGTGGTTCCAAACTAATTCAAATGGATGTTGTTCAACCTCTTAAGATGTTGAATTCTTCGGGGTTTAATAAGTAAATTACTTATCACTAAATAAGGGATTTAATTGACAGCAATCGAACTTTCAAAAAATGCTCAAACTGTTCTAGAAAAACGATATCTCCTTCGAGATGAAAACAATCAATTAAAAGAAACTATTGATGAGCTCTTCCAAAGAGTTGCAAATTCTATAGGTGACACAGAAGAAGAGAAAAACAAATTCGTAGAATTAATGACTACACTTCGTTTTCTTCCCAACTCTCCCACCTTAATGAATGCAGGTACAAAATTGGGTCAACTTAGTGCATGCTTCGTACTTCCTGTAGAAGATGATATGACTTCTATTTTTGAAGCTGTAAAGAATTCCGCTCTAATACAACAGAGTGGGGGTGGAACCGGATTCTCTTTCAGTAATATTAGACCAAAAAACGATGTTGTTCGAACTACTGGGGGAATTGCTTCAGGTCCTCTTTCTTTCATGGAAGTGTTCAATTCTACAACAGATACAATTAAACAAGGTGGGAGGCGTCGGGGAGCGAATATGGGGATTTTGCGTGTTGATCATCCAGATATTATGGAATTTATCACATGTAAAGAAGACCAAACAAAATTTACTAACTTTAACATATCTGTAGCTGTTACAGAGCAATTTATGAAAGCAGCAGAGAAGAATGAGGATTACGATTTAATTAATCCAAGAAATAACAAAGTCGTAGGGAGAATGAAAGCAACTGAAGTTTTCAACAAAATAGTAGAATTATCTTGGAAAAATGTTGAACCAGGCATTGTTTTTATTGATCGAATCAATAAAGATAATCCCACACCTGAACTAGGAGATATTGAAAGCACCAATCCATGTGGTGAGGCGCCTTTGCTTCCATTTGAGAGCTGTAATCTGGGTTCTATCAACCTTTCAAATCATGTAATTAATAATGAAATAGACTGGGAACTTCTAGAAGATTCAATAAGATCTGCGGTTTGTTTTCTGGATAAAGTCATTGACAAAAATCTCTATATCCTTCCAGAAATTGAAGAAATGACAAAAGCTAACCGAAAAATTGGTTTAGGAATCATGGGTTTCGCTGATATGCTTGTAAAACTTGGAATTAGATATAACAGTGATGATGGTATAAACTTGGGTAAAAAGATTATGTCTTTTGTTCAAGAAAAATCTGTAGATGAATCAGTTAAACTTGGTAAGGCAAAGGGTAGTTTTCCAAACTTTGAGAGAAGTATTTTCAAGGGAAAGTATGAAGCTATGAGGAATGCAACAACTACAACTATAGCTCCAACAGGTACAATTTCTTTAATAGCTGGTTGTTCTAGTGGCATTGAACCTTATTATGCAATTGCATTTACTCGAAATGTTTTAGGTGGGAAAAAACTATTCGATATTAATCCTCTTTTGGAACATCATCTTAAAGAGAGAAACATCTATTCCGAAAAGTTGATTGAAACTATTTCTTCAACAAATTCAATTCAGGAAATTGAAGAAATACCAGAAGATTTGAGAAATATATTTGTTACTTCCCATGATATCAGTCCTGAATGGCACATTGAAATGCAAGCAGCATTCCAGGATAATATCGACAATGCAACCTCAAAAACAATCAATTTTCCTTTTACTGCAACAAAAGATGATATTGCTAAATCCTATATGCTTGCATTCAAGAAAGATTGTAAGGGAATAACTGTTTATAGGGATGGATCTAGAAAATTTCAAGTACTAACAACCAAGAAAACAGAACCTGTAAAAGAAACTGAAACACTATCATTGGAAAAAGTTGAACCTCGTCCTCGACCTGAAGTAACAAAAGGTCAAACACACAAAATCCGATCAGGATGTGGGAACCTTTATGTCACAATTAACAGTGATGAAACTGGTGTTTGTGAGGTTTTTGTACAAGTTGGTAAGAGTGGAGGATGCATAGCAAGTCAAAGCGAAGCAGTTGGAAGATTAATTTCCTTGTCATTACGATCAGGTGTTAAACTTGAATCTATTGCTGATCATTTAGCAGGCATCAGATGTCCAAGTCCAAATTTCTATCAAGGTAAAACAATCCTATCTTGCGCTGACGGGATAGCTCATGTTTTGGAACACTACATTGACGGAGAACAAATAATCCGACAAAATGGTACAATTGCATGTCCGGAGTGTGGAGGAATGCTTGAATTTGCAGAAGGATGTTTCATTTGTAGAATGTGTGGCTATAATAAATGTGATTGATCCGCATTTATTTTCCAAAAATCTGCTGTGATTATGAAGCATAAGACTTTTTTGTGCTTAAATTAAAGATGTTTCAATGATAGTTTGGTTTGATGCGGTAACTTCTAAAGAAGCCCTATTATTTGATGCTATTGCTAATGAATTGGAAAAAGAAGGTCATGAGGTTTCTTTCACCTGTCGTGATTATGACTATATTGTAAGTCTTTTTGATTTACTTCAAAGAGATGTAAGGATTTTAGGTAAACATGGTGGTGGAACACTCTATGGAAAACTAATGGCAGGAAATGAACGAATCAGTCTTCTTGCAAACTATGTAAACAAACTAGATAAGAAACCAAATTACCATATCTCCTTTGCTTGTCCTGAATCTACAAGAGTAGCGTTTGGTCTTTCTATTCCTATCATTAGTATTAATGATTCTCCCCATGCTAAAGCCGTTGCTAAGTTAACAATTCCTTTTGCTAAACATCTTGTCTATAGTTCTTGTATATCTAAAGAAAAATGGTTATCGAAAGGAGCATTAGAAAATCAACTTCAACCTTATGATGGGATAGATGAAGTAGCTTGGTTGAGAGATTATGAACCAGATGAAGCAGTAATAGAAAACCTGGGGTTGTCTAAAACAGATAGATTTATCGTTGCTAGACCTGAAGAAAGCAGTGCAGCATATATGTTAGATAAAGGAATGGCAGGGCAGACAAACCTTGATGTTATTTTTGACGAGCTGTTTCCGCTATATGATGGCAAGGCAGTAGTATTTCCAAGATATAAGAGTCAGGAAGAAATGATGTTGAAAAAATATAAAGATAATATTATCATTCCCCCAAAAGCTGTCGATACACTTTCTTTGTATTTCTATTCAGATCTTTGCATTACTGGGGGAGCAACAATGGCTAGAGAAGCAGCTGCTATTGGAACACCTTCCATATCTTATTATCCACACCCTTTGGATGTTTTAGAATACATTTCTTCTATAGGTATTCCTCTTTACAATGAATACAAGCTGGAAGATGCTATAGCGAGAACAATTGAATTAATCAATTCTTCAAGAGATAAAGGAGCTATTCAAGAAAAGACGAGTAAGATAATAAAAAGTCTCGAATCGCCAGTTGAGAAAATTATGTCTTTGATATAGACTTTTTTTACTTGTTAAAGCTCACCCATAAAAAGACTTAATTTTACATTTTCTTGCGTCTACTTGACTCAACATGAAATTTCCAGCAGAAAAACTAGATAAGATTGAACCAAGTGGAATTAGAGAACTTTTCGCTAAGTCCAAGGGAATTGAAGACGTTATCTCTCTAGGTATTGGAGAGCCAGATATTCTTACACCAGATGGACTCAAAGAAGCTTTAAAGAAAGCAGTTGATGACAATTTCAACGGTTATGAACAAACTCCTGGCAATCTAGAACTTAGACAGAATATTGTCCATAAATACAAAAAGGACTACGGTGTCGATTATGATGTTTCTGGAGGAACAATTATAGGCTGTGGAGGAGTGCAATTAATCTACATAGCATTGCAAACCTACCTAAAGGCTGGAGATGAGGTTTTAATTCAAGATCCTTGTTTTCTTACTTATCCTCGTCAAGTAGTACTTGCTGGAGGAAAAATCGCTTGGATGCCTTCTACTGAAGATTTCAAGATTGATATTGAAAAAACTAAAGAGTTGATTTCAGACAAAACGAAAATGATTTTTCTTAATTTTCCATCTAATCCAACGGGAGCAATAATGACTCGAGACGAACTGAAGGAAATTGTTGATCTTGCTGTAGATCATAATATTATAATCATCAGCGATGAAGTGTATGAATATTATACTTTTGATGACAATGAACATGTTCATGTTGGTTCAATAGATGGTGCTTATGAAAGAACTTTTACTGTCAATACATTCTCAAAAACCTACGCTATCCCTGGTTGGAGAATGGGATTTGGTGTTGCTCCCCCCGATTTGTTACAACCTATTATGGTTTACCATCCTTGGGTAATAGCAAACGCTACAACACCTACACAAATCGCTTTAGCCAATTTCATGCTAACACCAGAAGCTTATGATTTTAAGAAGAAAGTCAAAGTAATTTTTCAAGAACGTAGAGATGTAGTAGTTGAAGGTTTCAATTCCTTAGATGGAGTAAACTGCCAAAAACCAAGTGGTTCATTTTTCTGCTATCCTGATATTTCTGGTTCAAAATATCCTGATGGAAGAGAATTCTCTCAAAGAGCTTTCGAGGATGCAAGAGTTGTGGTTGTTCCTGGTACTGAGTTTGGTCCTGCTACAGAACAGAATGTAAGAGCTAGTTTTGGTTCTGTCAGCATACCAAAAATCTCTGAAGTAATGGAGAGGTTGGGAAAAATACTGTAAATACGAGGAATACAAATAACTTAAAAATGAATATGCAAATGAAATAAATGAAAGCAAATGTCAGAAGAGAAACAGAAATTAAAAATCTACTGCAAGTTTTGCGAAACTGAAAGGGTACATGATTACGTGGGGGAAAATAGAAAAGGATCTTTTACACTGACATTTTATTGTCAAGAATGTGGAAGCTATCATGTTTTTGAGTTCTTTGGGAGTCAATTCGAACAACCAACTGAACTAGATTAATTTCAGTTTTTTTGTTCATTTTTATTGATGAAAAAATCATCTATTTTCAACTATAATTACATTTTTTCATAATTCGCAATTTCTCGACAATATAATTCTAACCCCTTGTAGATGATATTTTCGAGAAAAACCTAACATTATGTTTTTAAATGACATTCATAATATTATATATTAGAATCTCACTAAGGGGTTCAAATATTATGAAAAAACGAATAATTTTAGGAATAGGCTTATTGCTAATATTACTGCCGTTAATTACTCCTTCTAGTATGATTACTACAAATGCAAGACCAGAAGCTCCAACAGGCGGTGAATATCAATTAAATGATGTTACTTCTGTTGTTGAAAGTCAAAAGCTGAAATATAATATCTCAACATTCCAGTATGGTGCTGGTATATGGGATGTTTTAGATCTGCTTCTTGAACAAGTAGGTGGTCCTTCATTTGATAAAGGAATAATAGGATCACTAGAAGGCAGTGAAATACACGCTTTAGTAGCCGCAATGGATAATATACCACTCTATGACAGGAATGAAACATCTGGAACATTCGATACACCTCCAATATATAAAGATGCGATGTCAATTTTCTTTTATCTGAAACTTAACAACGAATTTGGTGCGTATATAAACGCTTCTCAATTTTCCTTCCCTGATGATTTCTCACAGAGTGATAGACACCTCTACAACGACACTTGGCCATGGGCTGATTTTGACGAACCAATTTTAGATGACATTGGAAGTAACTTTTGGATGGGATTCAACAGTACCTTCCCCTCTGAGTTTGAAAGAGGATTCCAAGATGCCAATGACTCATACACATATGGTGGGGATTATTACTCCAACATGTGGTGGTACATGCCAGACCCTGATATGTATGGTCCATATGACATCTATTGGTTTGGTTATGATCTAGGACAATATCTAGGATATGAAATTGGTTTCAACGCAAACTGGGAAAGTAGTCAAAATCCTGTTTGGAACGATGGCGCTGCCGCATTAAATGGTTTCTATGATGGCTTCTTCACAGCAAGAACTGATGGGTTTACCTCAGGACAAGCTGACTTTTTAGCTAACAGGATTCCAGATAAAAGAGCAGCAAAGCCACCTGCAGCTACTTATGTCGAAGAATATGCTCACAATTACTTGTATCCTTGGCTCTATGAGAAGTATTATGGAGGCGGATTCATGTATGAAGGATCTTTAGTATTCTTCAATGAGCGTTTATATCGCAACTTATACGATGCATATTGGGATACTTGGTGGGCTGGTTATACCAACGGTTATTCTGATGAATACTGGAGAGGACAAAACGATGGTTACTGGGATGACTTCAATGGTTGGGGATATAAAGCAAATTACAATCCACCACAATTCTGGGAAGAACCTTTGGATGCTCATGATTGGGGATACCAACAAGGAGCTCTAGATGGGTATGACAGAGGATATGACGATGGTTACTTCGGTTTAGACATTGGTGCTCAAAGACAGAGCGCATATCATGAATGGGGTGAAGCAGCATATTATGATGGTTTCGATAATGCTACAATAGATGTTCTAGCATTAAATCCATACGATAACGTTTCAGCTTCTTTACCTGTCCCTTCACCTATCACAGAGTATGACCTTGCAGCTAATGAAATTTACCTTGCACAGTATGAAGAAGGATATGATAGAGGATTCACTTATACTACCTTAGTTACAAGTCCAGAAAGTATCAGCTGGTTATGGAGTAATGGACCATTCTATAATATGACACTTCCTGATGCAGAATTCTCATTCTTGCCAGGCTCAATATTGCCAATTGGTGCACCACCATTGACAATGTTAACTGATATAAATATGTCACTAGCGGAATATGAATTCAATTGGGATGCACCATATGACTATTGGCCATTTAGTTCAGCTATAGTTCCAATGCAATCTCTCTATGCAATTGGTACAGATTGGGCAGCAATGGACGATGTTGATGTAGCCAGAAATGACACTGAAGGTTCTCCTGGTTTTGCTTCAACTTGGAATCAAGCTCTTAGTTACTTTGAACTCACAATGGACATGAATGCTTCTGAACCTGGAATTGAGATGACAGTAACATGGGGTTATAATACAACAACTGGTTTGCTGCTTAACGTTACAACTTACCTTGATTTCTATAACGAGATAGATATGTGGCTTGATGTCACTCTAGAGTTAGATGCAACAAGTGAAGTTGTATATACACCTACAATGCCATCACCTTCTACATGGTCATATTATATTGCTGATTTCATATTCTACTATGATATACCACCAACAACACCATTAGACTTCGCAAATGAAGTTTATGAATTCAAACAAAATGGGCGAAATAGTATAGGTAATACATTCCTTACAGTCAATATGGCTGGATTTACAGGATTATGGGGTACAGCTACTATGACGCTGCAGAACCCATCCGATCTAGCAGATCCACCAAGCATATTTGACTATAGCTGGCCATTACACTCAGGTGGTGGACCGGTGTGGTTGGATGACTGGAACTATTGGGATGGTATATACCAAACAGCGAATTCTATACTGGGTCATTATGACTACTTTGTTGATGCACTAAATGCTCTTGCAATAGATAACTACAATGTTGATCTTGCAAAGCTAGTATTTATCCCAGAATTAGGAGAATACTATTACCCAACAACAGGAATTCAATACTACTATGTAACACTACAAGCAGACCTTGATCTTGGATGGACCATGCTTAATGGTGAATTCGAATGGGAGACAACTACTCAAGTAGGATGGGTAAATGCAACATTCTATGTAGGTATTGATTATGCAACAAATGTTGTTCTTGGAGGAGGAGCTAGAGCAAGCTTTGATTTCTTAATAACACAAGATCCAGATTATGGATTCAATGGAGGACAAATGGACGGTTACATTGAACTTCAGATAGGCTCTTCATACAAAGCAATGCCTGATCTATTTGAATTGATAGGTCATATGTTCCCAGAAGTACCTGAATATGGTTTAATATCCTTACTAGGTATAATCGGTCTAGCAGCTGTTGCTAGTGCAGTAATATTCTTAAAGAAGAAAAAATAGCTTTTTTCTTTCCTTTTTTTTTGTATTCAGATTGCTATTCTTTTTGCAATTAACAAAAGAAAAAAGGATGTGATTAAACAAAAGGATTTTTTGCTAATCCTAGTTTAATCATTGCTTTTAGAACTTTCATCCCAAATCGTATTTTAAAATCAAGTTTCTTAGCTGTAATTTCTAATTCACTTATTCGTAAATAAGGAACTTCATTGTTTAAACCTTTCTTTCGTTCTTTTGAAATCATATCTATGTTCTGAAGTAAATCTGGTATTGTACCAGCAACGGATATATCTTGAACTGGTTGTCTTAATTCACCATTCTTTATGTACCATCCAGATCCTGTAACTGCAAATCTTCCGCTACTTAAATCAGACATATGTATCCCCATGAAGTTTTTAAGCATGAAACCTTCTTTTGTTTCCGCTATCATTTCATCTACAGATGAATCTCCTGGTTCAATTACAGAAGCAAATGATCCTACTCCTGGAGGAGATTTGATAGGATTACCTCCAAACATTCCAGCTCCTTTTGTAGCTTTACCATTGCTTTCCATGTTTAGTTTTCCAGCATAATAAGAATCGAGATAATATGTTTGTAGAACACCTTTATCGATTAGAGTTGTTCTTTGAGTTGGGACACCTTCAGCATCATAAAGAGCTGAAGTCATTAGATCATTTCGTAAAGGATCATCTATAAGAGTGAAATTATCTATAGCTATTTGGTCTCCTATTCTATCTGCAAAGACTGTTTCTCCTCTGGAAGCTTTATCTCCTCTCAATAATTGAGTAAGAACCGTGAATAAACCTCCAAAAATCCCATACGAACCTTCAGGTGTAATTATCGTAGGGTATTCACCAGAGAGAGTCATAGTTTGTGGTTTAGATGATTTAAGAGTTTTTTCTAGAGCTATTTCAGAGATTTTTGCAGGATCAATACCTCCAGAAGATCGCGATCCTTCAACATGAATTTCATAGGTTGGGAAACCATGAGTAGACAAGTACATTATTCCATATCCATATCCTGCACCCTTTTCTACAATATCCATTCCTAAAGAACTTTTGATATATTCTTCCCCTGCTCCCACGAACCCAAAAGCTTGAAGGAAGTAGGTATTTTTGGGTAGTTCGGTTTCTAGCATCTTTCCAAAATCGCTAGCTGCAGTTTTTGCATCTATATTGTATAGGTCTTCATCAATAGGTAATTTTTCTGTAGATTTCATTGGTGACGGAAATGGTTTCAAATCTGGATCTTTCTTCTTTGTTTGAGCATTTTGAATAGCTAACTTGACTGTATGCTTGATATCTTCCTCTTTAAATGAAGAAGTGTAAGCAAACCCAAGAGCATTATTCGCAATTACTCTAAATGAAAGTCCGTGCATTATCCCAAGATTATGTTTGGGTTTATTTTTCTCTAATTCAAGATTGAAAGCTCTTTGGTTTAGACCATATGCTTCACAATGTTCTGCTCCTAATTTTTTAGCAGCTTCTAGTCCAAAGTTTATCCCGTTTTGAATTTTAGTATTTAGATCAATATCTGACATTCTTTTCACCTTAACCTACTACAATATTCTTTACAGCAAACCATCCTGCTGTTACACCAACAGGAGCTGATTGCCCATCTTTGCCACAGAAACCAATACTATCAAGAGGATTACCCATTTCAGGGGAAATCCCCACAATTTTGTTTAGAGTTTCTAATGTGTTTCCTGCTAGAGTTGTTGGTCTATATCTCTTTCCAACTTCTCCGTCTTTAATCTCATATAATTCCGCTACTCCAAAATTGAATGTTCCTTTGATTGGATCAACTTGACCTCCACCACCTTGCATGAGTAGAAATCCATTCTTAATTAATTCCAACAATTCTTCAGAATTCATCGGATTCTTTGCTGGTGAAATATATGTGTTTGTCATTCGAA
>Ga0255055_10001896_pt1 | contig 14948 bp, 13 predicted proteins | sample JV7_2_27_MG_FD_188633 | JGI IMG/M metagenome (GOLD analysis project Ga0255055, IMG submission 188633) | Seawater microbial communities from Jervis Inlet, British Columbia, Canada - JV7_2_27 | ecosystem: Environmental > Aquatic > Marine > Inlet | place: Canada: British Columbia | collected... | reverse complement strand
CCTTCGATTCGGTTATGGTCTTGGCGATCTCTTGTACAGCGGCCTCTGGGTTGTCTATCAGCCACTCAGGACTGATCTCGACATTCCGGAACTGTCCGGCGAGCCAGTAGGCTGCTTCGGCGAATGCTTCAGTCAGTTCAACGCCTTCAAGGGCATCGATCTGGTCTCGGTCCATTGGCTTGAACTGCTGCGCCAGATAGTCCTGCTGGGATGTGTCGATTTCCTTGGCTTTTTTCGACACTTCCGGCGCAAGTGCTGATACGGTAGACACGTCGATCTTTTCTGCTGCTTTCACAACACGTGCTGTCTTACGCTTTGGCTTGGCGAGCTGTCGTATTTTACCCAGCCGCTCAAATAACTCCGTCTCCTGCTTCGCCAATTTCCCCTGACGAGCTTTGGATTTCTGTGTAGCGGCACCGGCTGTGATCTCCTCCTTCTTCAACTGGTTCTCAACGAGCTGTTCCCACACGCCTGTGTAGCGTTGCTCCAAAGTCTCGTTGGGGAAGGTCAGGGTATTGGGCGGATAGAACCCACCGATCCTCTGCTGTCTCTCGGCTGCGCCCTTCTTGACTGCTAGACCGATAAGACGCGCAGCAGCACGACTTGGTTTCTTTGCACCGACCACGGCTTGCTCAGCCTCGTACTGCTCCGCCGTCGGAATTTCTTCCTCGATGGCGCGGCCTGCTTTCTTCGCTGCCTCTCTTTCGGTGGCGGCTTCCTGAAGTTGTTTGCTCTCAGCTTTAACAAGGCGTTCTCGCCGAGCCAAACTTGCGGCAGGTGTCAGTACAACAGCGTTCTCGCCTATACGGTCGGCAAGTGCATAGGCTTCTTCTTCCGTTGCTGTAACCGTCTCGCGTACTACGTTACCCGCATCATCGCGCAACTGCACAACCGCCTGACCGTCGGCGGGTTTACCGGCACCGGCCTGCGTAACCTGCCCGAGAATGAACTGCATCGGGAAGCCCGCGTCACGAAGTTCTTGAGCGCTCTGTGCAACTTCTTCGTTCTCCGCGATGAGTAGTCCACCCTCACCATCGAAGTTCGGCAGGTGTACACCTTCCTCACCAATCGTGTCTCGTACCTGATCTGCTTGGAGTCGAGCTAAGTTGTCTGCGGAGAGGAACACCCCTTCTCGGTCACTCGCGGGGTCCGCCATATCCTGAAGCTGCGCTTGTATGTCAGCCAGTGGTTCCGCTGTCGGTCGATCAGGTGCGGCTGGCGGAGCTGTGGGTACCTGCCGTGGCGCTCTGGTCCTCGTGACATTTATGTTTGCGTCGGGGAAGCCGTCAGCAAGTTCATCGGCTACCGCGCTTGCCTCCTCTGCGGATTCAAAGATGTCCTCCTCAATGACGTTACCAGCATCATCGGTCATAGTCACTATGAACCCTTCGGTCTCAGCGGCGGGGAATTCACCCGCTGTCGGACCTGCCGGGGCTGCGGGTTGCGGCGCTACACCGACGGGCGCTTGGTCAAATAGATCGCCCTGCTGTTCGGTAGGGACTGTACCTTGTACCGCAGGTTCTTGGGCTTGCGGTATAGCGGGAGCTTGTTCGCCGGGCAATCGGACATCCTGTCGGCCTACACCGGGCTGTCGCTGTTGCAGCGGGAGCTGTCCCTGAGTGCCGGGCGGTTGTGGTGCAGGTATAACTTCTCGCCCCGGTGCTGGAGCTGGGGCAGGAAGTGGGAGCTGTTGCTGTTGGCGTGCTTCTGGCGTGGCCGACTCGATGTTCTCAATCATATCCTCCATGATGTCGTCTTCACGCATGTTAGCGGATATGGCGGCGGCGGCGTCGGGATCGACTGCATCAGCTTCGCCAATAGCAAACATGTCGCCCGGTGCGCCAGTGTATCCACCCGGCGGCGGTACCTGCTCACCGAACACATCGCGGAAACTGGAAGGGGCGCCGGGGCGGTCGAGTTCTTCGGGGGTAGGCTCGCCTTCTTCTGGTACTGGTTCGCCCGATGTACCGATTGCGGCACCGACAACTGCACCAGCGGGTGCGCCAACCACAGCGCCTTGTACGTAAGACTCGGCTAAACCTTCAAGTAGAGACCGATCACCGTCGTATACGGCAGCTGCTATGTTCCCAGCGAGTTGCTCGATAGACTCCTGTGGTCCTTCCTGTGCGAGACCTTCAGATGCGGCACCGCGAATAGCACGTTGCCCCGCGCCTAATCCTGCCTTCCCTGTAATGACTGGTTCGAGGTATCGACCGGCACCGTACGAGACCGCACCGACGAGTACGCCACCAATGATGGGGGCAAGACCCTGCGCTTCCTGAATAAGCTGATTCCTCGCGGCTTCTGGTGTAGCCATGGTCTGGAGGAGTTCAGCATATCGAGGCGATTCTTTGGCGAGCGTTTCATCATCCATCTCCTGAATGCCGTCGGTAATCTCGTTAGCGATAAAGCCGACAGAGAGACCACCTTCGGATGCACCGAGATAGGTTAAGCCACCGGCAGTGGCACCGGCTCGCATCATAACAGCACCGGGTACGATGGTACCAACCATCATCGGCACTGACTCCCAGAACTTATACAGGACAGCCTCGCCTACATCAGCCGGGCTACCTTTCCAAATCGTTTTGTCAGGGTCGAGCGTAAGAAACTCTGCTCCCTTTTTCGCAATAGCATCGGGAGGCATCATGTCGTAGATACTCTGCCGGTAAGCGGCGAGCTTTCCACGGGTGCCTTCCAATCCACCTGCAACGTCTGTCAGGATTTCCTTCGCGATACCCGGTTCTTCAGGGGTGAGTTGCCGAGCAGCATATTCACCTGCACCGACAACCGCTTCAGCGCCGAGTGCGGTACCGGTCTTGGTGAGGTCAGCGAGGTTCCCAAGGACGCCTTGTCCTTCGGCGGGCAGTGCGGTAGGTCTGCTGTATGGAATTCCTCCAGCACCACCACCGGCACCAGAAGCATCTATCTCAGGAACGGATTCCTGTATATCTAACGCCCGTCGTTTTGGCCGCTGACCTAACTCGATAGGGTCGTAGTCGGGAGTTTCGCCGAATAGCTCCGCGTACCTTTCCTTGAAGGAAGCCATTATTTTATTCCAAGTTTGCCCAGTTCCTCGTCCAGCGTTCCGGCGCGTTCCGCTGCCATAACGTATTTAATTATAGACGGGTACGGCTCATCTGGATACTGCAAGAAAACTCTCGACATAATGTCGGCGAGGTCTTCTGCTTTTGCTGGATCATCCAGCTGTGCAAGTTCTTGTGAAGACATGAACCGGTCGAACACCCGGTCGCGGTCAGTGCGCTTCATCCCGCCACCAGCGGCAGTGGCTTCTGCATCGAGGATTGCGGCAACACCCCTGTCAGAATAGTACTGTCCCTGTGCAGCGCGAAGATCGGCCTGACTCTGTGCTTCAGGCTTCGTAACTTCTTCGTACTCTCGTATCTCTTGCTCAGCATCCCGCCAGTCTTTTGTCCACGTACGGAATGCAGCGGGGTTGCTCATATTTTCAAGTTGTGTGGCGAGGCTTTCGGCAGTGATGACCATTGGTTTGCCTTCCTGTATCGGCTCACCAGATTCCTCATCCACACCCATACCGATCAGGACCGGCTGTCCATCGGTACCCTTGCTGATGCCGAACTTAACGTCAACACCATTGGGGAAATATTGGTACGCAGCTTTTAGCGCACGTGCGGCGGCGGGTGCATTGCCTTGACGTAACAGCTGGAACGCCTGCTGCCCATGCTGGTTAAAACCACGCATCTGCGACGCATCGACTTCTTTCATCGCATCGAGTGGGTCGCGGCCATTGGCTATCGCCTGTGCTGCGTAGAACTTGCGCTCCTCCTCCCAATCCTTAACGCTGTGCGAAGGGATGTCTTCCGGCATCACGTCTACCTGAGTCCAGTCATATCCCTCGTCAGCGCCCTGCACGTTAGATGAGGCGGCTGGCGCAGTCGGACCCTGCGGGGTAGTCGGCGCTGTCTCGGCGGTGGGGGCAGCTGGTTGGGCCGCTACATTGCTTGCTACCTGTTCTGACGGAGCGTCTTGGGGTAGAGCGCGTACAGCTTCGGTCTGCTCATCTCGGTAGAACCTGTCAGCGCCACCGAAAGTCATAGCGCTACCAAGATCACTGGCAGCGCCGAGTGCGCGAACGCCTACATCGCCCCAGAATTCGGGATCAGTTGCGGCACCCATAAGACTCGGTTCCTCGTACGCTGCTGCTGCTTCGTCGAGGTCGCCACCGGTCTCACGAGGTAGTGCGAATCTTTCACGGTAATCTTCGGTCGGCGTGGAAGCAGTTTCAGCTGCCGTAGCACCAAGTGCTATAGGAGCGACAGCCCTACCGACAGCTCGACCTGCTCGGGAGAGGCGTCCCCGACCTGCTGCTTTTTCAGCGGCGAGTCTTGCTCGCTCGATACGTGCCTGCTCTCGGCTCAGTTGCTCAATGCGAGGAGGCATACCACCCTCTGCCATCGGCATCGGTACGCGATGAAGGCCGGACGAATAAGCACCGCCATCGGCGAGCGCTACTGGTGACACCGGGCCACCGGTATTGAGTGCCTGCGGTACTTTTGGACCGCCGTCGGCATACTCACTGCCGCCGCTTCGGGTCACGCCAGTCGTACGTCCTTGCTGTGACTGGTTCGATACAAGGCTGCGACCGCCGTTTGCGTACTTCTTTCGCATGTGACGAACAGCGCCGCCATCAGCTCGCGGTATAAATGGGTTCGGCTGCTGTTGCGGGGCGGCAGGTGCGGCAGGTGCGGCAGGATCAATCGCCTGTTGGTCACGGTTGAATAGATTACCCGCCCAACCCTTGAACGACCCCATCAGCTTCTCGCCGTAGGTCTGTGGTAAGCCCTCGAAGCCACCGCCGTAATCCTGCCCGTACTTTTCGTACCCAGCAAGGTCGGCCTTACGTTTGGCAGACTGACCAGCAAGCTCGTAATCGAGCGCCTTCTCTATCTGGCGGTCCCGACGTACACCTGAGGAGAATTCGTACCCGCCCTGAAAACCTTTAACAAGATCGCCGATACTAGCCATTATCCAATCGCTCTCTGTTGTTCCTGCTGCTGTGCAGGTACGTGGTATCGCTCAAGCAGTTTGTCGAAGAATTCTTCGCCCTTTGCCTGAACAACGTCGGAGGGAATAACGTACTCGCCATCTGACAGGTACGCAGGGATTTGATCGTCGATGCCTGAACCATCACCCGGACCAGCGACATCGCCTTCCGGATCAATAGCTCGATACTCGCCTTCGATAATCTCGCCACCGTCGCGAATACCCATCGCCATGCCAGCGATACCGCCGATGCCTTGAAGCATCCCAGCTTGCTGCTGCGACTGAGCGTTATAGCCCTGCATCTCATTTCCATAGCCCTGCGACATGATATTTGCGCCTTGGCCGTAACCTTGTAGAGCCTGTCCAGAGAATCCGAGACCGCTCTGAATTGCCCCAACACCAGCTTGGGTTGTCTGGGCGCCACCTGCTACACCGGCAGAGCCAGCACCTACAGCTTGGCCGTAGAAGCCAGCGGCATTAGACAGTGCGCCGCGACCGAGGTTAATAACGTCAGATCGTAATGCTCGTCCAACGTCTTCCACTCGCTGGCCTGCTTGCTGAGCTGCTCCAGCTGACGCAGCTGCCTGAGCTGTTCTAACCCCAACGTCCAAGGCTGCGTTACGTGTTTGGGATGGATCGACACCATAACTTTCAAGTCGCTGCAAAGCGTTCTGGCGCTGCGCATCGAACTGAGTAGAAACATCTGCAATCGCTTTCGCCCGCTCTTGCATCCGTTTTTCTGGCGTGTCGTATTCCCGAGCCTCCTCCATGAACTGGTCTTCAAATGGACGGAACATAGTCTCGTACCGTTCGCGATCAGATTCAGCCTGCGCAAACTGCGCCTGCATAGCAGGTAGCTGGACGGCGAGAACTTGGTCGAGAACCTCACGGTTCATTCGATCCTGTTCACGACCCCAGTCAAGCTGCTCTCTGGCCGTCTGAGCTTGGAGATTTGCAACTTCCATACTCGCTTCGGCGGCAGGTCCAAGATCAGGCGGTGGCGGCGGATCACTGCAACACATGTGTCAACCCTCTAACTTCTTCGTGTAGAAGACAGCAACGGGCCTATACCCGCGCTTCTCCAGAAACGGACCAACATCAGGCGCCCCAACAGGTGCCTTGCTGGTCATACCAATGTAGCTACAGCCGAGCTGCCTGAGTGCGTCTTCGGCGTAAGAGAGAAGTCCGGGGGCCAGTCGTTTGCCCCGGTACTCCTCAGTAATGAACAGTGCGTCTTCACGAGCTTGCTTGACTCGGGTATGCATGTCATTAAATACATAGTACTGCAGGTATCCCACCAGTGTCGAGTCCATACGTACAGTAAATAACACGAATTGGGCGATTTCCTCGGACGCTTTGTAGCGGTCATACGAGGCGTCGAAGGGAGTATCGAGGTAAGTGGTCTCGGTCTCGTTGTAATGCGCCTCGTGTAAAGGGCGAATCTCGTCCTCTATATCAGCGATACGCTCGATACCAAATATGGCATTCCCAGACGTAGCAGGTTGGAAAGCGTAGTATTTATTAGTTTGCGGCATACACCAATTCTTCGCATGTCGGCAGTGGATAATTTAGCCCGGTGAGAGTGTAGTACTCGGCGACCTTCTGGTTCACAGTCTTGAAAAAGAATGACTTCATTGGCGTGCCATTAGGGGCGGTGCAGTATCGTATCCGGGCTTCCATGATTGCATCTTCCAGCAGGTATGCCTGAATCACCGATACATCTTCGGAGCGAGCGAAGCCGGAACCAAATGCTGGAGCAAAGCCAAGCGTCCACGCTGCGAATACCCAGAACAAAACTACTGATGTCGTAGTCAAAACCACTCTCGTGGGGTTGTTGGACATCGCCTCTATGAATGCTACGAGTGCCGACATTACTTCACTTCCTCAACATCCTTATCTGTCAGGCCGGGAGCGGCGAGGCGGTTCGCGTTCTTATGGCGTATCCCATAGATTGCGAGGAAAATCGTAACGGTCAACCCCACTGCCCAGTACGGCATCTTTTCGAGATACTCAAAGCCGATCAGAACAGAATCCTGAATGCCGGGGATAAATGATCCGATGTATGGGTACAGTATGACACCAAGAACAATCTCATCCTTATAACCGGAATTGGCGATCTGCGCCATCTCCCAAGTATGGACGTTTTGCTGTTGTAGCACCTTGGCTGCGGCTGTTGCTTTCTCAACCTCTATCTTGCCTTCCAGCTTGGTGAGGGTGAGTTGCTGCTTGAGCTTCTGTCGATTGTCGAAGTACTCGCCGATCTGTTCGGCAGCTCCACCAGACAGGAATTTTAAGATACCCTTTAACACACATGGCTCCTACGTTAATAGGGCCATTCTACATGCTATTTAAGGTCCTCGGCAAGCCCCAGAACGAATCCCATTATGCGGTTATTCCACCCACCTGCGAATTTGGCTTGGAGGTTGAAGCCCGCGTCCTGAGCCAGCTTCAGCTTGGGGTCACGTGATACAAGCCGCCCGTACAGCTTTGTACGATAGGCCACGATCCGGAGAAAGGTGGTCAGATGTTCCTGATTCCACACTGATTGGAGGGTTTCTGGGCCGATCCAGCCGTCCTGTTTGGCCCCCACCGCCCGCTGTACCCACTTGGAAGCAGCGCGGACACCACTGTTTACGCCGCCATCTACGACGAGCGGAATCAGCTTCTCAGGCAGTTGGTTAAACTTCGGGCCGACTACATACAGCTTCTCATAGAAGTCACGAGCCTGTGCCTCAGTGATGAACTGTACGTCGTGTTCGGAGACTGGGTGCCCACGATATTCTTCCCACGCCTTCAGGGTGATGCCCCACTTAGTGGGGCCACCCCGATCGGCGGGATCGTTCGTGTACTTGTCCCAACCCTCTGCCTTCAGGACATCAGTGATGATCTCGTCGATCATTCTTGTGGAAGTAGTTCGTCGTCAATGACTGGCGCTTCGTCGGACTGCTCGGACTGTTGTTCCTCACTCAGCTCGATCGCAGTAGCTACACGAGCTTCTTCGCCCGGCGTGAGTTTATCTTCGGAAGCGGGTGACACGTCGTCGGACTGCTCAGCGAGTGCTGTGGCTACAGCTGCGGCGACGGTGGCGTTCGGATCGACGATTTCCTCTTTACGAGTAATGTCGCAAAGAACCGGGTTCACGACCTGCAACCTACCGGCGTTGATAGCGTGAAGCAGCTCGTTGAGGATGAGTACGCCTCCGGCAAGTTTTACCGGGATCAGCACTTCAGATTTTTCGGGGTCGGATATGAAAAGCCCAGATGCGAGGGCGGCGTTGAATTGGTTCTGTGTTAATTCCATGGGGGTCTCCAATGAGTGGGCGTTAATTAAACACTAATCAGCTTACGTAATCAACCCCAGCGCGACTAAAGCTGCGTGGACAGCACCTATCGTGACTGGCACCGCAGTCTGTTGGGCGATAGGAGTCGTCCCGTAAAAACCAACGACTGGGGAGTTGAACACTTCGTCGGGTATATCCAGAACATAGTCACCCTCATTATCTATGATGCCGAGATCAACCAACTCTCCGAACCGAATGAACGAATCCGAGACTGCGCGATCTCTCCGCTCGTGTGTTGCAAGCGCCTCTTTTACAGCTTGCAAGGCGATGGTATGGGTGTAGGGGTCCTCGGTGATCTCGGGGATGCTTGGGTATGCCCTATTCCCTTCTCTGGATATGCTGGGCATTTTAGACTCCTGCTAACTGCTTCGGCGTCTCTGCTACCTGAAGCGAGTACACAGTCGTGTTACCACACAACTCGAACTGCCACAGGTCGGCTTTGAAGCCCGTCGGCAAGCGCAATATCTTTTCCTCCGTAACGATGGTGTCCACTATCTTTCTGTTGAACCTACCCTTGTCACGTATGTATACAATGAATCGAACCGAGAACGGCACCATGTTCAGGTAATTGATGTTGTACAAAAGGCTTCCGCCGAGCGGCTGTCGAATCTCTGCATTCGGTGCAGGGACGAGGCCGCTACTCTGGGCAGGTGAACCGCCTAGCACTCCGCCGTTGAGCGTATTCAGGCTCGGGGCTGCTGCGAATAGCGCTTGGTTATAGGGCACCAATACTGCCGTAACCGAGTACGGGTTGTTCATGGTGCCGACATCGAACTGTATTCTGGCCGCGCCAAAGTTTAGCGGCTTGGGAGACTGTAACAGCTTGCCTTTCCACTGCCACGGCAGGCGATCAGGAAACAAACCCGGATCGAGTATCTCGGGGTCCCACTCGGTGTACCGGTCGTTCTTCAACAGGTACACATTGCCCGTGTAGGGATCAGTCTCAATCCCGTTTACGTTTGTAATACCCTCCAGCTCTATCAGCTTCTTAGTCTGTTCCTCTGGATCGTAAATGAATCCGGTGTTGCTGTCACTGAAAGCAATGTACTGTAGTCCGAGATTGGAAGCATACAGGTCATCTGGCCTGAAGTTTGCCCACTCCTCTTTAGTGAGGATGTCCCTCGTAATGACTCCGACACCGCTACCCGATGCCATGACCAATCCATCGATAGACGGATAGTACACACCGACTCGCGTAGAAACCATGCCACGTCGGGAGAGGCAGGGGATGACTTCATCTACCTTACGATGAGTGAACGAGGCCGGGCTGACGCCTTGCCCGTAATAAGGTTGCGACTCTGTACCCACAACGAGTGTAGAGCCGAACACACCGAGCGCCACTATGGGGAACTCGGTACCAAGCTCGAACTCGGCGGGCCATGCATGGGGGCGATATGGGACAGAGAAAACCAGCCGTGTACCGACCCAACCGACGAGGTAGCCATTAGGCATGACGACGAAACCTTCGAGGTCGTCAGGCGGCTCCGCCCATAACGTAGATTCGAGTAGGTTATTCGCAGCGACATCCTCATTGGTCTCGTTGTCGTTGTAGGATGTTTGCGCCACCGGAATCTGGGCGACGAAAAAGAAACTGGAGGATACTTGCCCCGGTACGGTGCGGTAGATATTCTTCAGGGTAACATCTCGTTGGGATGCATCAGGGACGACTGTCTGCAGTCCGGATATAACCCAAGGAGTGGTAGAAGCACCAGTAGCAAGTGTCGGAGGAGACGGCTGTCCTTCCTCTCCAAACGAACTTTGGAACGTGTACACGTATGCTCGGGTTTCATCTGACCCGGCGGGAGGCGTAACAACCGGCGCCACATTCACAGCAGGTATACCAAGCAAGTACGGATCATCGCCGTTCTTAATGCGGGCGCCCGAGTTCATCTTGGGGTCGCCGTCACCTGCCCAGAAGTACCGGTCGAACGTATCATTGATCAACGGTGACTTGACGATACTCACGTCGCGTGAATCGAAAGCAATGTATGCATCGTCTGGAGTGTCGGGCACACGCAAGACCCGACGCACCGTAGAAGCGAGTCCGGTCAAATTGTCTTGGTCATATAGTTGGCGGAAGCCACGGATTTCACCGTTGGTGAGTTTCGTATTCCGGGCTATTGTCGCTGCCATGGGTGGCAGTAGACGTTCGGAGTAACGTGGTGCTAACCCTTGGAAGCCTTCCAGTTTGAAACCGGCCATGGAAGCACCCTTACGCTAGAATCTCAAAAGAGAACCATGCCGTACCAGCAGCAATCGTAGCTGTATTACCTTGGACTGTCGTATATACCTCGAAGTAGTCGCCGGGCGTAACATCCATAACTGGCGAAACAAGGGTCATATGCTGGCCAAGGACAGAACCAGCGCCTTGGTTGGGGGACTGTCCTGCGTTAACGGTAGGTCCAGCAACATCGAGGCTGCCTGTAAACAATCCGCTCCTTACAAATCGAGAGTGGACTATACCGCCTGCACCGCCCATATTGAATCGCCACCCTGCGGAAAGCCGCACTCTGCTCACACCGGCGGGGACGACAAAACGAGAAGGCATTCCGCCAGCGTGGATACTATCCGTATCGAAAGACTCCAAATCAAATGTTACTGCTATTTCGCCGGTTCCATCGAAGATTGGTGCGGCGTTCACTCCCATAGCCTGAGCGCCAGTTTTGTATGCCGTACACCCACGGAAAACACCCGGCACACTTGTCGCGGCAGCGAGCTTGGCGGCGGTAACTGCTTGCGTGTCATCTACACCGGCATCGACCGTCGCTTGGTCGGCAATCGCAATAGTGCCTATTTGTCCCTCTGCTGCGGCGGTACCGGCGAAAGCTGCGGGGGTTACGGCACGAGTATCGTTTGTGCCCGTCTCTGTTTGCGCAACAGTTGCCGTACGGAGTGTCCCTCGCTGTGTATCGGTAGCTGCGGTGTCACGAAACTTTTTGGGGGTCACGAACCGTACGTCATCCGTTCCGGCATCCATTTCCGTCTGATCTGCGATCTCAGCGATACCCTCCGCTGACTCAGTTGCCGAAGCAACATCAGCGGTAATGTCATCACCCGCGACGCGAATTTCTGCGCCACCGGCAGTGGCTCGTCCGCCACCACTCGGTACATCGATTTCGTTTGTCGATACTCCAGTGTCACCACGCAGTGGTACGCCTACGATTTCGCCAGCGAGTATCTGGGTGTTGGGTCCGGTCAGCACTCCATCGACAAGGTTGTTACCGTTCATGTCGAGGTCGCCTTCCATTATGTCGCCATTCTTCTGGATGAACTCCTCTACGACAACTGAGGTAAGGCGAAGCTCGATGCGCGTCACGGTCATTGCAAATGACTGTGCAACACTATTGTCGAACCCACGAACAACTGTCAGAAGATCGCCAGTGCGACTCGTGCATTGGACGATTTCGATAGCGCCAGCGTCGTCTTCTAATGTAGCAACGAAATATTGCGGTCCAGTCGGAGACGGGAACAACGCGCCATCACCTGACCCCAACTGGATCGTAACGTCCAGACTGTCGATCGATGCTGCGAGCAATGAAGTCGCGTTATTTAAGAATAGTATGTTAGCCATTTCCGCCTAGCCTTCGCACGCCCCAGCTTCGTGGGTACGTCCACTGTTGAGAGTTATTATACCCCTGTTTTCGCTGGGCCATATAGTAACCGATTTCTCGCACGAACTTATGCCGCAAGCTCGCAGCATTTGCTGGGGCTGAGTATGGCTTGTTCGGATGTGCATACACACGTGCCAAGTACCCGTCCACAATCGCGTCGTAGTATTTCAGAGTGATCTGCCGGGGCAGCTCGGTGGCAGTGAAGCTAGGTATGAGCGCTACCAGTGCCTCGGCTTCTCCTATGAGGGAGGTCTCTAGCCGGGGGAAGAACTGGAACTCATCCGGGTTCGACGTAACGAACCACCCTCGGGGGACATCAGAAGTCAGGTCCGGGTCGTCATCAGGAGGACGAGCTGGGAACGGGCCAACCGGCTTGTTCTTCAGGCTCAGGGTCAGGATGGCAATAACTTCGGCATTAGGATCGGCGGAGTTGGAAACATCCGGAAACGCTTCGGTCGGCGGTGTGAAATTAGCCGTCGTATACCGAGCGGTGCCAACTGTAAATCGGACATCATCTATGTATGCATCTGCGGGTCCAATATTCGGGGTAACGCCACTTTGGTTCCTTGAACCGATGTTGATTGGCACAACACCACTACCGCCAATTCCGAGTCCTGTTACATCGACTGTGGCACCAGATTTAATGCCGTCGATATGCGCAAATAAATCATTGCCATTACGAGTAACAGCAATGTGGTGCCAAACACCAAGACTGCCGATCAAACCAAAAAACGGAAAATTAGTAAAAGAGCCGCCATCATTCGAGTACTGCATCTGCAAAGTGCCGTTTGCATCTAGTAGCCCCCAATTACTGGTTCCAGAACCTCCGTCACCATGGTTTATAATATCTCCGCCAAAAATGGATTGTGGGTTGAGCCAGAATTCAATCGTCCAGTCACCAGAACCCGTTACAAATGCTGTGGTATGGGGGACTTCGATAAAGTCCAAAGGGCTACCGGTGTTTGCATCAAGCGCCGCCGTGCCGAATTGTTTGAACGCAGTCGTTAGTGCCGCATTCCCCCGAAATATAAGTGAGTTTGCAAGGGTAGACGAATCTATTGCATCCGTATCGCCATCATCGCCATCCAAATGCGCCAAAAGTACTACGTCGGCGAAATCAGCATCACCGTTTGAATCCACAGTGGCAGGGGCGAGAACTTGAACGGGTACGTTTCCAGCAGGCGTGTCAATATTTGGAACCACTGCTGTCCACGCGAACGACTTCTCAAAGAACTCTCTGGCAGCGAGGCGGAACTCGCGCAGCGCTACAGAGCGCAAGATGCCGGGCGTCAGGGGTGACGTATCCTTGAGGAGTTGCTCGAAAGTCTCTGTGTATTCAGTCGCCATCTTAGAGTCCTATCACTTGGTTGCGGAACTGTCCCATCAGTAACGCGGCTCTACCATCGACAGAATACTCGTCGTCGGTGATTTCGGCAATGCCGACGACGTACGCCACTAACGGCGTATAGAATTGGAATTCAAGAGTGAAAACATCGGTCCAGTCGATCTGATCTACCCCGGCGCCCGACTCAACTACCTCGGGTACGTTAAGGGAGTTTGCGCTGAACAGGTCGTAGAAAACGTCGGGCCGCATTGTGCCCAAGTCTCGGAGTCCGCGATTTAGAATCTCGATGAGGGTCTCATCGGTATAGCGTTGGAGGTTGGTATCCGTGTCCTGAAGCAGCTTACGTGCTTCCGTAACCAAATTTTCGTAGGTTCTAGTAGCCACCGATAGCCTCCTGAGGAAAACCCCAGCTACATCCGAAAATGCAGCCGGGGTCTGTAGCCTTAGCAGCTATTAGGACTCGTTGCCCTTAGCTACGTGCGCCAATCCGAGTGCGACGCCGTTCACGACTTTGAAGCCGTAAACCTGCAAGCCACGCAAGAGGTTGGAGAACGAACGCTCAGAGCGGATCGTTTCCAGCTTGGTGAACTGTGCAGCAAACGTCAGTGCGGCAGTGGTGCCGAACAGAAGCGGATACGCAGTTGGCGTGCCGGTTGCCGGAAGGATCAGGTTCGACAGATACAGCGTGAACCGATCAACCATTCCGAGGCGACCGTTACGCAGAATCGACGTTCCGTCGCCTGCCAGAGATGCATCTTTCAGCTCAGATCGCTTGATGCGAGCTGCGAGCCATGCCGGGATCACGAGGAAGCGACCGGACTCGGGGATGTTCTGCTCGTCGAGGACCTGACCACACTTGATGATGAAGTCAACGATCTTCTCGGCAGTGGCGGCGGAAGCCCCGTCAAGGACACCTGCGCCAGAGCCGGAGACGAACTGCGGCGTGGCTGCTACACCGATGTCCAGATCACCGGAAATTGCTCCGGCAGTCAGGCCACGGTTGGCAGCGTCGATGTCCGCGCCTTTACCTGCGACATCGGTAACGTCGTCAAGAACGTCGGAGTCAACGGCAATCTTCATCTGCTCTGCGGCGTCTTCCGCCCAGATCGACAGCTGATCGATGTCGGACTGAACTTCCATTACGTCGTCGAGCGCAAGATTGAAGTACTTACCTTCGTCGATAAGCAGGTCTTGCACTGGTGCTGACGGACGCTGAATAGAGAGGTCGATTTCTGCCTCATAATCCGAGATTGTAATGGTCGGACGCTGACGAATCTTCACCAAGTCGCCTTGGTTCTTGATCTCGCCTTCGTAGTCCGTATTCGCAATCGCGCCGAGGACGGTCGCGGCATAGAACTTTTCAATCAGTTTGCCGGACCATACTTCAGGAATGAAGGTTCCTGAATACGGTGGGGTCGGATTTGATCCTGCCCACGGGGTACCTACTGGATAACTCATGTGGTGCTACTCCTAAAACAAATTAACGGTTAACGTAACCTGCCTTCGCCCTGAGCCTTGATCAAGTCCTTTTCGAGCTTTACAAACTCTGCTGGGATTTCCGTTCCCTTGATCACGAACTCATTTTTCTTTGCGTAAAACGCGGCTACATCTTTGCGAGTCCAAACTCGCT
>Ga0255055_10001895_pt1 | contig 14953 bp, 11 predicted proteins | sample JV7_2_27_MG_FD_188633 | JGI IMG/M metagenome (GOLD analysis project Ga0255055, IMG submission 188633) | Seawater microbial communities from Jervis Inlet, British Columbia, Canada - JV7_2_27 | ecosystem: Environmental > Aquatic > Marine > Inlet | place: Canada: British Columbia | collected... | reverse complement strand
TCGAAGCCCGTTGTCGTAGCCTCGGCAAACGGCATTCGAGGTGTCCAGCGTGCCGGTGAGCTCATCGTTCAAGGAATGGACACGCTGGATGCCATTATCGAGGGCGTCAAGATCCAAGAACTCGATCCCAACGATTCCTCCGTAGGATACGGTGGGCTGCCAAACGAGGACGGTGTGGTCCAGCTGGATGCGTCCTGCATGCACGGTCCCACGAATCGGGCGGGTGCCGTCGGCTCACTCGAGGGCATCAAGACCCCGAGCGTTGTCGCCAAGTACGTGCTCATGTACACAGAGCACGTACTGCTCGTAGGTCCTGGAGCCAAGAAGTTCGCTCTTTCGTATGGATTCAAGGAGGAGGAGCTTCTCACCGACCGCGCCCGAGATGCCTGGCTCAGGTGGCGAGCAAGGCGAGGGCCAAGCGACAATTGGCTCGAAGTTCCTGATGACGAGATGCTCTCGCGTGAGGAGCACGGTACCATCAACATGAACGCCGTGAATCCCAATGGGGACGTTTCCTCCGTGACCACCACGAGCGGGCTCTCGTGGAAGATCCCCGGACGCGTCGGCGATTCGCCGATCATCGGGGCAGGACAATACACCGACAACGCGGTCGGTGCCGCGGGGTCGACCGGCCGCGGAGAGTCGTGTATTCAAGCCTGCGGCGCGTTCCTAACCGTAGACTTCATGCGTCGCGGTATGAGTCCAACCGATGCATGCCTCGAGACACTACGGCGAGTCATCGCAACGAGCGAACCGAGGCTCCTGGACGAGCAGGGCCGCCCCAGATTTGGGCTCAATTTCTACGCCATCAGCAAGGAAGGAGAGTTCGGTGGCGGGGCCTTCACGTCTGGCGCCCGGTACTCTGCCTGGGACGGTGAGACCGCACAGCACTACGACTCAGCTTACCTGTTCGAGCGAGATCGGTGAAGCGAACCGGACCTGTTGTTGCACTCCTGCTGACGTTTGCCGGCTCGAGCGCCGCGCAGATCCCCGATCTGCCGACGTTTGGGCCGGATTGGACGGACATAGCATTCCCGAAGCTGTATTGGACACCCTCGGTTGGCCTGGGTACCGGTCTCTATTACGCGCAAATAAAACAACTCGGATACGACGACTGGGACGATCCAGCACCTTACAGAGCGACGACCTCGCTGGACTTCAACCTGACTACGTCGGGCACGAGACGTATCGAGCTCGAAGCCCGCATGCCCAAGTTGATCGATGGCTGGCGCTTCGTCGCCAATCTCGAAGCGCGGCGCGATTCACGCGAGCGCTATTTCGGAATCGGAAACGAGTCCGAGTTTGACAAGGCCAACGAGACAGACGCAGCTCCTCACTACTACAGATCCGACAGCTACCGCTACATCGCCCGGGCCGAAGCTCAGCGCCGGATTGTGGGTGGGCTCCGCCTGCTGGCTGGTCTCCACTTCGAGCGGTGGCGCATCGACACGCTCCCCGGTGCGAGCCAGCTCGCACTGGACCTGGCCAGCGGCGTCGACCCGACGATAGGCCGCAACACGGGTGATATCTCTGGCCGCATTGGGCTGGTATTCGACACACGCGATGACGAGCCGGCACCGACTCGTGGGTTGTTGCTCGAAGCGATGATTGGATTCGCGGATTCGTCGTTCGCCGGGGATGTCACGTACACACGCGCCACGGTATCCGCGACGGGGTACCTACCACTTAGTGAGAAACTGGGCGTCGCTGCCCGAATCGCCGGACAGTCCATGATCAGTGGTGATCCACCACTTGGGACCTTCTATCAGTTCGAAGCCAGTGACCGGCCCTACTATGCACTCGGCGGCGCCGAGACCCACCGTGCCATACCCCAGCGACGCCTGCTCGATGCCGACAAGGTGTTTGCAAACCTGGATGTGCGCTACACGCTCATGGCTGAGCCCACGTTGTACCGAGTGACCCTCGTGGGATTCGTGGATGCAGGACGTGTGTTCCCGGCCGGGGAGTTTGCGCTCACAACCGAGGACCTGATGGTGGGTGGTGGAGGGGGCTTCTTTTTGCACCTATTCCGAACTCTGATCCTCGGCACTACAGCGGCTGTCGGGCCGGATGGGGTCATCATGAACTTCCACACTTGGTGGCCATTCTGAGGTAATGCCGACCGCCGTGGTTGGATTTTGGTCGACATGCGGCGTGCCCTGCGCCGGCCCCCGGTTAGATTTCAGCATGCTGCTCAGACAACTCCGGCTTCTCCTGCCACGCAACGCCCGACCGGCAATCTTCGCTCCGCCCAACCAGGCGTCCAGCTAGCGACGGCTTCTGTGCGGATGCGCTGCCCGTCCGCCCAGTCAACTAACTTCGGAACTCGAGCTGAATCAGACGCCGGATCGTGCAGCCTCCGAAACCGTCGTCTGTGACACTTCCGTTGGGGGAGGACATGACACAGATCACCGTACCGTCAGACAAGGTCTTCGACGTACTCCAGAGCAACATCCTCGTGGATGGCTTTCACATCGTCATCGATTTGGAGAAATCCCATGGATCCGTGATGGTGGACGCGCTCGAGGGGAAGGAGTACCTCGACTGCTACACCTACTTCGCGACCCTGCCGATCGGCCACAACCACCCAGGGATGGAAGACGAGGCGTTTCGCCAGTCCCTGATGACGGCGGCACTCAGCAATCCCGCCAACAGCGACGTGTACTCGCGCGAGTTTGCTGGTTTCGTCGACATCTTCCGCGAGATAGCAGTGCCGGATGAGTTCCGCTATCTCTTCTTCGTTGCCGGTGGAGCGCTGGCTGTCGAGAATGCCATGAAGGCCGCCTTCGACTGGAAGGCACAGAAGAACAGAGCGAAGGGCATCGAGGGTGGAGGCGACAAGATCCTCCACTTCCGCGAGGCGTTCCACGGTCGAAGTGGCTACACCCTGTCGGTGACCAACACCGAGCCAACGAAGACACGAGATTTTCCCAGATTCGACTGGCCGAGGATCGCGAACCCGAAGATCCCCTTCCCGCTCGACGAGGCAGCAGTCGCAGGAGCGGAGAACTTGGCAGTCAAAGAGATTGAAGAGGCGTTCGCCAGGGACCCCCATGGCATCGCCGCAATCCTCATCGAGCCCATCCAAGGTGAGGGTGGTGACAACCACTTCCGCGCCGAGTTCTTCCAGAAACTCAGAGACCTCGCCGACAAGCATGACGCCCTGCTGATCTTCGACGAGGTACAGACAGGAATGGGCGTCACCGGGAAGATGTGGGCCTACCAGCACTTTGGCGTGACACCAGACATCATCTCGTTCGGCAAGAAGACTCAGGTATGTGGTGTCATGAGCACCACGCGGATCGATGAAGTCGAGGGCAACGTGTTCCACGTCTCTTCTCGCATCAACTCCACCTGGGGTGGGAACCTCGTTGACATGGTCCGCGGGGCTCGCTACCTGCAGATCATCCGGGATGAGGGCCTCGTGGAGAACGCCGCGAAGGTTGGGCAACTTCTCAAACAGGCGCTCGAGCAGTTGCAGGCGGACTTCCGCCAAGTCTCGAACGTGCGAGGCCTCGGCCTATTCCTCGCGTTTGATCTGCCAGACGGAGCAATTCGCGATCAGGTACGCCAGGCGTGCTGGGACGCCGGCTTTGCCACGTTGCCGTGCGGGCCGCGTTCAATTCGCTTCCGACCATCGTTGACATTCAGTGAAGCGGATGTGGAGAAGGGGATGGGGATTCTAAGGGAAGTGTTGAGTATGTAGTGAGATAGAGGGGCAGGAGGGACAGAGGGGCAGCGAGTACGTCTGGCCCTTCTGCCACCTACTGCCCCTCGATAATTTCGAGAAGCTCCCGCAGCACGGATTCCCCACGGTCTTTCACGTACAGTTTCCGCAGTGCGGTGTAGAATTCGCTCTTCTCCATCCCCGGCCGATTGGCTTTCGCCCACGCCTGAAGCTCACGTGACCGCGGGCCCCAGTGGCCCAGTTCGCGGGAATTGCGATCGAGCACGATGACGATCGGGATCGAGCGCGTACCGTTGGTCAAGTAGCTGTCCATCACCTCCGGGTTTTCGTCCCGCCTCACGATCCGCAACTCCATACTGCCAGTAGTCTCGCACAGCTTCGCTACGACCGGCATAGTGTTCGCCGCATCCCAGCACCAGTCCTCTGTGATGCAGATGAGGTGTCGCTTGCCTGCGGCTCTGGCACGATCGACCGCCCAGTCGGAAATCTTGGCGGTACGGAAGACACCTTCCCAGAGTTTCTGCAACGAGTCAGCCTCAGCAACGAAGGACGCATACGGGATCGCACCCTGCCATACGCTGCGGAGGTCCAGACCGTCTGGATCAGTCATCAGATGCTCCCTCCTATCACCCCCGTGAAAAAGCTATCTACTCGGCACGGCTAGACAACCACCAGGCGAACCGTGACCTTCCAAGACTTCTCAAGGGAGCATTCACATTATGATGACGGGCGCCACATCCTCATCGCGGGGAACCTGGGGAACTCGGGCAGGCTTCATCCTCGCGGCTGCCGGCTCAGCCGTCGGGCTGGGCAATATCTGGCGGTTCCCCTACGTGGTCGGTGAGAACGGTGGTGCGGCGTTCGTCCTGATCTATCTCGGCTTTGTGTTCCTCGTCGGGGCACCGGTGATGCTCGCCGAATTGAGCCTCGGGCGCGGCACCGGCACCAGCCCGGTACCGATGTTCAAGAAGCTCGCTCCAGGTAGCCTTTGGCCGGCGGTGGGGGTGCTCTTCGTGTTTGCCGGGATTGGCATTCTGTCGTTCTACGGTGTGATCGCCGGATGGACCCTCGGGTATTTCTTCAAAACGCTGACGGGGAGCTTTGCCCAGAGCCTAACAGCTGAGGAATCCACCCAAGTGTTCGAGAGCTTCGTCGGGGACTGGAAGGTCTCGATGGGTCTCCTCGCAGCATTCCTATTCCTCACGGGGTTTGTCGTCTGGCGGGGAGTGTCACGCGGCATCGAGCTGACAGCCAAGATCCTGATGCCCATCCTGTTGCTGCTCCTGGTTGTACTGGCTGCACGATCGGTGACGCTCAGCGGCGCCGGGGAGGGACTGCGCTTCTACCTGACCCCGGATTTCTCGAAGATCACCCCCCAGACCTTCCCAACCGCGCTCGGTCAGGCTCTCTTCTCCCTAAGCCTCGGCATGGGCACCATGGCAACGTACGGCAGCTACCTACGGAGGACGGAGAACCTCGCGTCATCGACAGCGATCGTCTGTCTGTTCGACACGATGATTGCACTTCTCGCTGGACTCATCATCTTTCCGGCTCTCTTCCATGCAGGACTTGCACCGGACGATGGACCGGGGCTCGTGTTCCAGGTGCTCCCGACTCTGTTTGCCACCTTGCCGGCTGGTCAGATCTTCGGAGCGGCATTCTTTCTGCTCCTCACCATTGCCGCATTGACTTCCACGATCTCCCAACTCGAAGTGCCGGTGGCATACTTGATTGACGAGTGGCGGTGGACACGGGGCAAAGCCGTGACCGTCGCGACAGCCATCACCCTCTTGGTAGGTATCCCATCAGCGCTCGCGTCCGGTGCCGTCGACTGGCTCACCGGGCTACCGGGCTTCGGCATGGACTTTCTCAGCCTCATGGCCATCGTGATCGGGAACTATGCTTTGTCCCTGGGCGCGCTCCTGATTGCTGTCTTCGTTGGCTGGCGGTGGGGTGTCAAGGCGGCGATCGCCGAAGTCGAAGCTGAGGGCGTGACCTTCAACTTCAAAGTTGCCTGGGCCTTCTTGATCCGATTCCTCTGCCCACTCGCAGTGCTTGGGATCATTGCCTACATCGTGCTGACGGGGAACTACTTCTAGGGATCGGTCGTCACAGACATAAAAAGAACCGGGAGTCCAGACGGAGGGTCTGGACTCCCGGTTCTCACGTTCGGTTTTCCCTATTGCAGCATCCGCTGTAGCTCGCCTTGGTTTGACCCTTCCGCAGCTGCGATCAACGCTTCACCGAACTCCCATGCTGTGCGGTATCGGTCACCAGCGTCCGTCGCCAACGACTTCATGATCACGCCTTCGAGCTTCTGCGGGAAATCCTGCCGTACTTGGCGCAACGGTGTCGGTTTGCCCCGCAGGCGAGAGATCATCATCTCCTGGGGAGTCCGGCCGGCAAACGGGAGCTTGCCAGTGAACATCTCGTATCCCACGATTCCGAGAGCGTAGACGTCGCTTCGGGCATCAAGCTGCTTGCCGCGGATCTGCTCCGGACTCATGAACTCCGGCGTACCGAGAATGATGCCGGTCGCCGTCAGCTTGGCTACACCAGGGCTGGCGCGGTTCTCCTTGGCCAGTCCATAATCCATCACCACCGCGCTCTCTCGTCCGGACGCATCCTTGACCAGCATGATGTTCTCGGGCTTGAGATCTCGATGGACAATGTTCAGCAGGTGCGCGTGGTGCAGACCGGCACAGCATTGCACCAGGAGCTCGACACCGAAATCCGCGTCCATGGGCCCTTGCTGGACCTCCCGGTCCGAAAGCAGATCGCCCCTCAAGTACGGCATGACCAGGTAGATCAGGCCGTCTTCGGTCTCACCCAGGCGCTGGATCTGGCATGCGTTGGGATGGTCGAGTCGCATTGCGAGGCCCGCCTCACGACGGAGACGCTCGATCGAACTCTGGTCCTTGCCGAGTTTCGGACTCAGGACCTTAATGGCAACCGACTGTCCCGTATTGACATCCCGCGCCTCGTATACGAAGGCCATGCCGCCCTCACCGAGCTTTCGCAGGATCTCGTATCGCTTGTCGAGGATTTCGTCCTTCAGCGAGCCGGCCCGACTCATGGTCGGGCCATCCCCGCGCCGAGAGACCTTGCGAACCTGGGTCCCATGACCAGAGGAACGAGAGATGTTAATGGCCTTCCCTCCACTGCCACCAACATCGACGAGCGGACTCCCATCCTTCGGGCAGAACCGTGCGTCGCCAGCGTAGACCGTTTTACACCTTGGGCAGCGTCGACTCATGATCGTACCAAGTTGCGTCCGTCCTGCTTCGCCCGGTACAGGGCCGCATCGGCTCGGGCAAGCACTTCCTCAGAATCTTCCTCTTCCCCACCCGTGATCGTGGCCACCCCAACGGACACCGTCACTGACAGCGGATCGCTCTCGTCCGCAAACTCGCGGGTGGCAACACGTTCTCGTACGCGCTCGGCGAAGCTCGAAGCGCCTGGGAGCGCTGTCTCGGGAAGCAGAATCACGAACTCGTCGCCGCCGTAACGCGCAATGACATCAACCGACCGCATCTCCTCCCGGATGATCAGCGCCAGCTGCTGTAGCACATCATCTCCGGTCAGATGGCCACGCGTATCGTTGACTCGCTTGAAGTGATCTAAATCTATCATCAGGACACTGAGCGCCAAGCCGTATCGTCGCGCCCGCTCGATCTCGGCATGGAGCGCGTCGACGAGTGCTCGCCGGTTCAAGCATCCGGTGAGCGGATCGGTTTGAGAAAGGAACTCGTAGCGCTCCTTGTCGGATTGCACGCTCTGGAGAGCGTAGGCCTTCTCAATCACACTCACCGCCGTACGCACCACCTTCTCTGCCAGAGCACAGTCCTCAGTGGTTAGCGAGGGCTGGTCGCCAACTGTGCGCAGGAAGAAGACGCCGGTCCGATCGCCACTCATGCCGAACGGCACGGCAATGACCGAGCGCGTTGTGATCTCCACTCCACCCAGATCCCATTGCTCCCGCACGTTGGCATAGAGCGGATCCGACGAAACGTCTGCGACGAGCACGGGACGGGTGATCTCGAGAGCTCGCTGGATCTCAGGGTACCGGCTGAGCTGCACTTCCAAATTCGACAGAGATGGGTTCTCCGCTGCTACCACGACCGTTCCAGTCGAATCTCCCGCTTTCGCCAGGATCATCGAGCATCGAGATACCTTCAGTGCGCTCGCCACGCGATGGGTCAACACGCGATAGATCCCCTCGGGGGCAAAGGCCTCGGTAACCTCGCGCAGGATGTCCAACATCTCGGCATGGACTGCCGCTTCACCTGCGCGTTGTTCGGCCTCGTACCGCGCATCGCGCAGTGCCCTACTGGCCCGCAGTTGCGCCTCGACCCGAGCAGCCAGTTCCTCGGTACGGAACGGCTTCGCGATGAAGTCGGACGCGCCGAGCCCCAACGCGCTGACCGTGGCCTCCTCTGGAGCCAGCACCGAGATCATCAACACTGGCAGATCGTGCCAGCGCTCATCCGCCTTCACCTTTCTTAGGAGCTGGAGACCATCCAGCTTGGGCATGAGAATGTCGAGCATCAGCAGGTCAGGCCGCTCTTTCTCCAGGGTCGGAAGCACGTCCTGACTGTCCTGAACCTGCACGACCTGGTACCCGCGACGCTCCAGTGCAAGCGCGAGCGTCGTCAGGGTAGTTCTGTCGTCATCGGCGACGAGTATTTTGGCGGGATTGCCTGTCATGGAGATAGTCCGCTACGCGCCGGCAAGTGCCTCGACCGCCGCTGGATCCACATTCCCCCCGCTCACCACGAGGACTGTCGGGCCGTTCGGCTTCAGCACACCTGAGCGCAGCGCAGCGGTCGTCGCCGCCCCACTTGTCTCGGACAGCACTTGCGCGTGGGCATGAAGCCAGACCGTCGCATCGGCGATCGCTTGGTCTGGCACCTTCACTCCGTCCACTACGGCCTGTACGTGGGAGAAGGTAACCCTACCCACCGAAAGCGGAAGCAACCCATCAGCAATACTCTGCGTCCGCTCGAGGCGCACTGGCTTCCCGGCTGCAAGGGCAGCATTGAGGGCTGCCGAGCCTTCAGGCTCGACTCCGGTCACGCGAACATCGGGTTGTAGTGCTGAGATGGCCGTGGCGATGCCCGCGAGGAGGCCACCCCCCCCAACTGGGACGGCGACGTTCGTCACGTCGGGAAGGTCCTCGAGAATCTCGAGACCTACGGTTCCTTGACCTGAAATGATGTCGTGATGGTCGTAGGGGGGCACCGGAGTGAGCCCCTCAGACTCGGCCATTTCCATGGCCTTCGCGAACCGGTCTTCCGAAGTCGTTCCCGCGAAATGCACCTCGCCGCCCCAGCGCTTGACCCCCTCCACCTTCTTGGAAGGTGCGGTTTCTGGCATGACCACGACTGCTCGGATGCCTACTCGCTGGGCAACAAAGGCAATCGCCTGTCCGTGATTGCCGCTGGAATACGTGATGATCCCTCTTGCCCGTGCTGCGGGAGCGAGTCGGCGCACAAAGGTCCATGCCCCGCGGAGCTTGAACGCCCCTGTGGGCTGCAAGTTCTCGAGCTTGAGGTAGACCGGTACGCCAGCCTCGGCGGAGAGTTGCCGCACTGGTTGCAGCGGCGTGCGAACAGCCACCCCTGCAATTCCGCGCGCGGCATCGCGGATTGCGTCGAGTGTGACGCGCTTATCCGTATCGCCCCCTAGATCGGCATTTCTCGCTGATCACGACCCTCAGCGACTACTTCCGCGGCCTCGACCACGTCATCGTCGTCCTCCCTCACAACCCGCGCCACATCCATCACCGTGTCGCCGGCATCCAGGTTCATCACCTTCACGCCCTGAGTGTTGCGTCCGATGACACGAATGCCTTCAACCGGGAGACGAATGATGACACCTTGCCGCGTGACAAGCATGAGTTCGTCGTCCGGGAGAACCTCCTTCAATGCCACAACGGAACCGGTTCTCTCGGTTCGCCTCAACGTGATGATACCCTTCCCACCACGCTTCTGAATGCGGTAGTCAGAGAGCTGGGAGCGCTTGCCGAGCCCACGCTCAGTGACCGTCAGGAGCGTCGCGTCCCGGCGGATCACGACCATCCCGATTACGCGATCGTCGGCCTCGAGCTGGATGCCCCGAACGCCGGTGGTGGCGCGTCCCATGGGTCGAGCATCCTTTTCGCTGAAGCGGATGCTCATCCCTGCGCTCGTTGCCAAGACGACGTCGTTCGACCCATCTGTCACACGCACATCGATCAGCTCGTCATCGGTCTCGATGTTGATGGCATTGATGCCGCTCGCGCGCGGGTTTCCATACGCGGAGAGTGTGGTCTTCTTCACCAGACCCTTCGCAGTCGCAAACATCAGACTCCGGTTGTCGTCAAAGTCCCGGACTGAGACGAACGCAGCAATACGTTCCGACGCACCGATCTGGATGAGATTGATGATCGGTTTGCCCCGCGCGGCTCGCCCCCCTTGCGGGATATCGTAGACCTTGAGCCAGTAGATCTGTCCGTTGTTGGTGAAGAAGAGGACGTAGTCGTGTGTGGACGCGATGAAGAGGTGCTCCACCCAGTCATCCTCTTTGGTGCCCATTCCATTCAAGCCGCGCCCACCTCTTCGCTGTCGTCGGTAGGTCGTAACCGGAATCCGCTTGATGTACCCCGAGCGTGAAATCGTCACAACCATGTCTTCTTCTGCAATGAGGTCCTCAATCGAGAAGTCCCCAACGTCGGCGACGATCTCCGTACGGCGGTCGTTTCCGAACTTCTTCACCAGCTCGTCGAGTTCCGCCTTGAGGATATCCATGCGCTTGGGCTTGGACGCCAGAATGGCCTTGAGCTGCTTGATGAGCGCGCGGAGTTCCTTGAGTTCTGCGTCCAGCTTGTCGATCTCGAGAGCGGTGAGCCGGGCCAATCGCATATTGAGAATGGCCTCGCTCTGCTTCTCGGAGAGTCCGAAGCGCTCTCGCAGCGCTGCATCAGCCGAGGGCACATCCTTGGCTTTGCGGATGGTCTTCACGACTTCGTCGATGTTGTCGACGGCGATCTTCAAGCCTTCGAGGATGTGTTCCCGGGCCTGCGCGTGTTGGAGGTCGTACGCGGTGCGACTGGTGATGACTTCATGGCGGTGGTTGATGAAGTGCTGCAACACCTCCTTGAGGTTCATGATCCGCGGCTGGCCATCCACCAGAGCCAGCACGATGGCACCAAACGTCGTCTGCATTTGTGTGTGTTTGTACAGTTGGTTCAGCACGACATCTGGATTCCCATCACGCTTCAGCACGATCACGACGCGCATCCCATCCCGGTCGGACTCGTCACGCAGATCGGCAATGTCGGTCACTTTCTTCTGGCGCACGAGCTCGACGATCTGTTCGATCAGCCGAGACTTGTTGACCATGAAGGGGATTTCGGTCACGACGATCTGGATCTTGCCTGAGGATTCTTTCTCCTCCACCTGCGCTCGAGCCCGCATGACGATGCGGCCACGGCCTGTCTCATAGCACTCCCTGATTCCATCCCGTCCGTAGATGAACCCACCGGTCGGGAAATCGGGGCCAAGGATGTGCTTCCGAAGGTCCAGTATTTCGCAGTCAGGATTGTCGATGAGATACCTCAGCCCGGTGGCGACCTCGGCGAGGTTGTGCGGTGGCACATTGGTGGCCATCCCGACGGCGATAGCCGACGAGCCATTGATTAGGAGATTCGGCAGCTTCGATGGAAGAACGGTGGGTTCTTCCAGGCGATCGTCGAAGTTGGGTGCCCATCCGACGGTGTCCTTGTCGATGTCCTCCAGCATCGACACGGCCAGCGCAGTGAGACGAGCTTCGGTGTAGCGGTATGCCGCAGCGCTGTCCCCATCCACCGAACCGAAGTTCCCCTGTCCATCCACAAGGGGGTACCGCAACGAAAACTCCTGGACCATCCGGACCAACGCGTCGTACACCGCCGTATCGCCGTGTGGGTGGTACTTGCCGAGTACGTCTCCGACGACCGTTGCACTCTTCTTGTGCGGACGGCCGGGTTGGAGGCCAAGCTCATGCATCGCATAGAGGATGCGCCGGTGCACGGGCTTGAGCCCGTCACGAACATCTGGCAGTGCGCGCTGGACGATCACGCTCATCGAGTAATCGATGAACGACTCCTTCATCTCGTCCTCGATGAGCCGCGGAAGGATCCGCTCGCGCTGGTTGGGTGCAGTCATGGCAACTCGGATTGAAACAAAAAAAACGGGGCCGCGAACGACCCCTGAAGAGGTCTGTCAAATATACCGAGATCAGGGACCGAAATCAACGGAGAACTACGGCTCTAAGATATTGTGAATCAACGTCTTAGAGGCCGGGAATGGGAAGTTGATGTGCAGGGCGATGCGATGGGATGAAACCCGGTGACGTGCGGCATCACAATGCCATCATCGCCGCCAGCGCCCGCGGGGGGGGAATGGGGGGGCAATGCAACCATCCCCAACCAAGGTGCATCTAATCGGATGAGGCCCGGAGGCTCGCGATAAACCCGGCAGCCTTGAAATGCGTAGTGATGAATAGAGGAAACGGAGGTGCAGGAATGGCACATGCGGCAATCATCTCACCGTGGGCAGTGACCGGTGCCAGGGCAGTTGCTCCCCCGCGGGCCTCCCGCTCAGGAAGGGCATCAGGGGCGAGAGCTGTCCGAACACGCCGCGGTTACGCGCTATTTGACGACGTCGGCCACTACATCGGTACAGTCGCAGCGCCCAGCCAGAGAGTGATCTTCGGGCGTGGCGCGGACACGGTGTTGCTGAAGCGAGGCGACGACACGGAGCTCTAGATAGGGTCAGATCGTCGCCCGCTTCCCTCCGCATCCTCGCTCAGCAAATCTCGATCACGATCTTTCCGATCCGTTCCGCCGCTTCCAGTCTGTGAAAGGCATCGACTGCCCGATCGAGAGGGTACGTTGAGTCTACCACCGGACGTAGCTGCCCCTTGCCAAGTACGTCAACGATCTCGGCGTACTCTGCAGCATTCCCCATGGTAGACCCCATGAGAGTCCACTGGTGCCAAAACATCTTCCGCACGTCCACGCTGACTCTGGGACCCGTGGTTGCACCGCAGGTCACGAGGCGACCCCCGCGAGCGAGAAGTCGGAGGGAACGCTCCCAAGTAGCCTCACCGACATTCTCCACCACCACATCCACTCCGCGCTTGTCGGTGAGTGCTCGGACTTCCTTCACGACGTCTTGCCTCACGTGATTCAGGGTCACGTCGGCACCGAGTTCGCGTGCCGTAGCGAGTTTCGTATTGCTGGATGACGTGACGAAGACGGACGCGCCCAACAACTTGGCAATTGCCAGTGCCGCGGACGACACCCCACCACCGATTCCCCAGATAAGGACAGTCTCCCCCTCCTGAACACGAGCCTTGGTCCTCAGCATGCGCCAGGCAGTGAGCGTTACCAGCGAGAATGCTGCAGCTTCCGTCCACGAAAGCTCGGCGTGTGAGTCGGGAAGCTCGGGAACGTGCAGGAGATTCTGTTCCGGTACCACGACGTACTCACCAATCGTCCCAGGGCGATGCTCGCCCAGGAGGCCGAAGCTGTCACACTGCGAGTGCTCCCCTGCAAGGCATGCGTCGCACCGATAGCATGAGATCCCCGGATTGATCATGACGCGATCGCCCGGTCTGACTCGGGATGCGCGAGGGCCTGCCTCCTCGACGACTCCAGCACCATCAGCACCGAGGATGTGGGGAAACTCGAGGTTCAGCCCGGGGAGTCCCCGGATCGTCCACAGGTCGAGATGGTTCAGCGCTGCGGCTGCAAGCCGGACTAGCACATCACCCGGCTGAACGATGCTTGGACGAGGAACTTCAGCGACCTCGAGTTGCGAAAGATCACCGTGGCCGCGGGCAACCAGCGCTTTCATCGGACGGAGCAGGGACGAGTGGTAGGGCGTGGCCCGCCCGGGATTTCGGTCTCTATGGCCGAAATGCCGGGCGAACCATCTGGTCGTGATCGCCGGCCCGCGGAACCTCGACCGGTGTGTCCCCATTGAGCGGAATGAGGTAGATCCGCCGAGCCACACCACCCGTTGGGCCTGGCGACTGTGTCGTCACGGCAAGGAGCTCTCCGGTCGACGAGATGGCGAAATCGGTGACGACGAGCGTCGGCTGCGTGAGGGTCTGTGTCTCCCCATCGAGAGCGTGTCGTACCACGATCCAAGTGGACGTGCGGTCCTCGCGCTCCTCTCGAACGTACACAACGGCATCGTCACCGAGCCAGGCAGGCGCACGCTCATGGGGGAACTCAGTCTGTGTGATGTTCTGCTGGTCCGACCCGTCGAAGTTCATGACATAGACTTCGTAGTTGTCGTCTCGAACCGAAGTGAAGACGATCTTCGAGCCATCGGGAGAAACGGCTGGCTCGAGATTGGCTGCCGTGCCCTCAGTTAGCGCCCGCTGGTTGGATCCATCAGCGTTCATAATCCAGATCTGGAGACCGCCAGACCCATCTGACTGATAGACAATCTGCTCTCCGTCAGGTGTCCAGCCCGGTTCAGCCTCATTGGCTGTGGTCATCGTCACACGCGTGTGATTCTGACCGTCGGCATCCACCACGTAGAGTTCGAAGTTGCCATCCCGATTGCTCGCGTACACGATCCGTGACCCATCCGGGGAGTACGCCGCACCAATCTCATCACCCGGTCCCTCGCTGATCTGGCTCAGGGCACCCGGATCTGCCGGATCCAAAGCAAACAGATCCGCCGGACCATTGCGTGTCGAGGTCACGAGGATCTCACCCTGTACGAACACGAGTGCCGTGTCCGCAACACCCCAGGGCGTGCTGGCAATGACCTGGCTCCGGCCGCGGGAGATGGGCGTGAGGGTTCCTGTCGAGCTAACTTGAAGCACGGCCTCATCGGTGGACGTCCACGTGACGTCGGTGGCGGGCGAGAGCGGTTCTCCAACTGAGTCCGCGAAGAACGGCGCGAGGATCACCTGATCGTCCAGGCTCATGCCCAGGCGGTTCCGGTCAAGCGCAAGCCCAGCAGCAACAACCTTCACGTTCCAGGCGACTTCCATTCCCCCGGCGGCAGTCGCAGTGAGGGTTGTCGCGCCGATCGCCTTCCCTGACGCTGCTGTGTCCTCGACACTGTACGACAGAATCGACGTGTCTCCTGAAGTCCAGTTGACCGGAGCGTCGGTGATCACAGTCTCATCGATCGCTTCCGGAACCGCCGCAATCCGGCGGACCCCACCTAGAGGTACGATGACCGTGTCGGCGACACGCGGTGTGACCAGGAAGCTCTA
>Ga0255055_10001894_pt1 | contig 14953 bp, 15 predicted proteins | sample JV7_2_27_MG_FD_188633 | JGI IMG/M metagenome (GOLD analysis project Ga0255055, IMG submission 188633) | Seawater microbial communities from Jervis Inlet, British Columbia, Canada - JV7_2_27 | ecosystem: Environmental > Aquatic > Marine > Inlet | place: Canada: British Columbia | collected... | reverse complement strand
ACGTTGAAGGCCAGATAGGCAGCCAACGCCGCCGCTACGAGCGCCATGAGGAATACGATCCCGACTTTAGTACGCATGATGGTCCCTGCCTGCCTATTCGTTTCGCATGATGGATGTGGAAGAAAGCGTCACGGAGCTGAAGCTCCCTTGGCCACAACCGAATACCGCGCACATCAGATCTACGACCGGCCCCAGGAAGACGAAGTCGTAGGGATACTCGATGGTCACGATGTCGGAGCTGTTGGAGTAACCGGAGTCGCCGAAATCGAGGATCGTCTTAGTGATCGTCGCCTTGCTGGCGTCCAGGCCACTCCTGTCTAACCGATCATTGATTACCGAATCCACGATAGCCGCGGTGCTCGACGGTAGTACCGCTATGCGGGCCCCTTCGCGAGCCGTGTTGGTGATCAGCTGGTAATGCCGCCAGGCGTTGCCGAATTCGATGATCCCGAAGACCAGAACGAGCAGCATGGGCAGCACCAGCGCGAACTCGATCATCGACTGGCCGCTGCTGCCTCTCGTCCCCTGGTGACTCCGGGTCATCGAGCACTTCCTGTTAGTCATCGGGCGAGTACCTCCATGAACGACCATCCCGGAATCGTCGTGTAGACGAACCAGGCGGCCAGCGCCCCGGCTGATATCGCCACTCCGTACGGAACTGTTATGACGGCCGGCGAGTGAATCGTAAGTGGCACATCCCCGTCGCCCTTCCAACCGGAGAAGCTGCGGAGACCAAACGTGCTGAACAGAACTCGAAAGTTCACGAGCGTCTGTGTAAGAGCGCGCCGACGCACGATCATGACGATCGCCATGAGCCCGCCGAAGAGCGCCATGATCAGCAAGGCGAAGAAGAGGCGGCCTGGCCCCAGGAAGGCGCCAATCGCGGCGAGGAACTTGAGGTCGCCCCCGCCCAGACCTCCGATGAGGAAGAGGGGTAGCGCCAACAGACCCGCCAGGAGCGCACCGGTCAGGCCCGCCCCGACCTCCCCGAAGCCGCCGGGCACGCGAAGCAGCAGAGCCGCCGCAAGGGCGCCGACCGTCAGGAGGTTGGGTATCTTGCGCTCCCTCAGGTCGAACCAGGCGGCCGCCACGCAGGTGGCCAGCAGGGCAACGGTGGTCAACAAAGTCGGCATCTCTATCATCGGCCTCACGCTTACGAACCGCCGCCGCTGTCCAGCGTCGCGCCTGCCGCTGAGAACGCCGCGTTGATGTTGGTCGCCAGAATCGCCATCCCGGCCGTCACGGCCAGTGCGATCAGCGCCACGAGCAACACATATTCCGTCGTGTCCTGTCCGGACTCGTCGGTCCAGAGCGCTTCCAGAAGAGCCTGCATTTGCCTGTTTCCTGGTTAAGCCGTCGCATCGACTGCTGCGGTCGAGTGCGACCAGCTACAGTTCCATAGGAAGGACGCGTGCATGGGGCCCGAGGGGCCCCATGCGATCGCCCTGCAGCTTACGAAGCTGCGGCGGTTCCGAGGCGCGAACCCGTGTCCGAGAACGCGGTGTTGATGTTGGTCGCCAAGACCGTCATTCCGGCCATCACGGCCAGCGCGATCAGCGCCACGAGCAGCACGTACTCCGTCGTGTCCTGTCCGGACTCATCGGTCCAGAGCGCCTTGAGAAGAGCCTGCATCACTACCTCCTACGGCCCGAGGGCCTTTGGGTTGAACGAGTGCCGGGTAGAGCGGTCGAAACCTTGTTGATCCACCCGCGCTCCTACCAACCAGCGTCGCGGGGCCACTCCCCGGCTCTCGGCTGGCGGTCTCGGGTAACGAAGCATCCGTGCCAACCCAAGATGTGTCGTCGCCATCCCTCAGAGTCCGAGCGGCATAAGTCGCGTAACATCCATAATTGCAGGCAGTTCTCCCATCGTCGACAGCCGAGGCGAAGCCGGGTTCCGGGCGTGCGCGGCCGCCCAACCGCGCCTCATGCGCCCAGTACCTGTAGCCGTCGTTCCACTCCTATGGGCAGGACTGTGGGATCGAGCCCACATGCGAGCTCCTCGCCCCGGAATAGTGGCTCAGGAGCGGTGTTGCCGTGCTCCCGAGGCGCATGATTCCTGGCCTCGTAGATGATGCGCTTGTTGGGTGGCACCCGGTCGCAACGGCCATTTTCGACATACGATCGCGTCGGTGTGGCACTCGATCTACGCCGCTGCGCACTTCACAACAGTCGCCCTCCTCCAAGGCGAGACCGTTGCTGTCTGGAGACAGTAGGGGGCTAAATAGTACCCGCCGTCGGGTCGGCAAGCAAGTTGGCGGAACGGCCAATCGGAGAGAACAGAAGGGCTTCGCCGCACGCCAAAGCTACACAGAAGCGAGTCTATTACAACGGGTTAGCTAGGGGAAACACGTCCCGCGGCCATCGTAGGCGACGGGAGGCGGCTCGGTTGCCATGAGTCGCTCACCCGGAGCCCAACCCTCCCGAACGAACAGGCCGACGAGAGAGTCCTGGTGCGCCAGCTCCCAGCCGGGCTTCAGTTTCAGGAGGTTGTAGGTCGGCAGCCTCCTGGGCACGAGAGCCATGTCGGTGGGACGCTTCTCGAGCACGTCGTCCCATGCGCCCACGCCGGATTGAAAGCGAAGCGCCTCCCTGTAGATGCTGTCCGGGTAGACGGTCTCGCGGCGGCCATCCATCGACACCTTGATCCGGTCCTTGAGGTGCCAGATCGCGTATTCGCCGTAGTCGAAGAAGATGGCCAGATTGCCCTCCGTACCCGCCTTCTGCAGAAGGCCGACCGCCCGCGCCGGCAGTCCGATGGCCGAATCCTCCTTGATGGGTATGCAGGCGAACCGGGAGAACGAGGCAGCGACCATTACGAGGGCCGCGAAGAAGTTGAGTCCAACGATGGCGAGCCTCGCCTGACGAGATCCGCCGGGCGGTCCTCCCGGCAAGCGGCTCTGCGTCCCCCTGGACCACACATCGGCGATGTGCTCAGCGAGGACGACGGCGAAGGTGAGCGCGAACAGGGAGAGGTGCCGCAGCGCCGTGAGTGGCAGCAGCGCCGTCACCATGAGTACGAGGAGGGTGGGTGGGCGCCGTTCTCGGCGCGTCTGAAGCAGGACAAAAGCGCCTGCGCCAATCAAACTCAGGTAGACGAGGCCGGGGAGCGTCGTCAAGCTCAGCGGCCGCCACTCCGAGATGTCCGGCCGTGGAACGGTGGCCGTTCGGAAAAGGAAGTGCGGCAGCTCCCAAAGATACGGATTCAGCGTCAGGGCTAGAGTGCTCGCCGCCAGGGCGGCGATGAGCAGACCCCTGGATGGCCCGCGGCCCTTCCACGCCGGCGCGATAAACGGAAGGGCGATCCAGGCCCCCGTCCAGAGCGTGAGCACGCCGAATCCGGCCAGTACCCCACCGTGAAAATTGATCCATAACGCGAAAACCAGGGGCAACGACCACAACCACCGCGTGTTACCTTCTTCGACGCGGAGCAGCACGAGCAGCGTCAGGAGATAGAAGAGGTGCGTGAACAGCTGAGGGCGGATCGTACCGACGGCGGGAAGCATGGTGAAAGCCACGACTATCAGGACGATGCCGGCCCTCAGAGGGGCCAGGCCCTCTCGCATGAGGTGGCGGTGAACCAGCACGGCAATCGTCAAGACCACGGCCACCTTCAGCAGCATCAGCCCCGCGGTGGCACCTACCTTGTACGCAAGGCCGAAGGCCACCTCGGAGAGAAGCTCGTGGTTGATCCAGGGGTAACCAGTGCTCAGGTATGAGTAGGGATCGTATACCGGGGGGTTTCCGGTTCGGAGGAGGTCGAGTCCGAAGAGGACGTGGCCCCACAAATCGGGATCGGCTGCCGTCTGCGAGAGGATCAGAAGCGCTCCTCCCAGCGTCAGGGCGACGATGCCGACGTTCCAGTAGCGCTTTTCCCGCTCTGATGAGCCGTTCGAAAAACTCTTTGTCGTCGTCATGAAGGTCAAGTGATCGAGCAATTCTCGCGCCACGCGTCGCTTACGCCCTCTAGCCGCCGCTCCGAGCAGGCAAAGCGTGTCTCCGCTCTCGCTTCCGTGCGGAAACTGCTGCTCGAAGCCCAGGATGACCAAGGCGGGTGGCCGGCTGCTTCTTCCTTCCCATCCACAACGGAGTCCACGGCGCTCGGGCTCCTCGCCGTCTCCCACGCGACAGAAGAGTCTAGCCGCGTCGCGGCGAGGCATGCGAGGGCCTGGCTGCAAACTCGGCAGCGGCCCGACGGGTCCTGGCCGCACTCCGACCAGGTGCCGCACGGGGACTGGGCGACCAGCCTCGCCATCCTCGCACTATCCCGCTTTCCCGAGGAGAACGCCTCGGCAGACGCCGGGGCCCGGTGGCTGCTCGGTCAGGAAGGGCGTGGATACGGCTGGTTGACGAAGCTCATGTTCCTGCTCTTTCCGGAGCGAAAAGCCGTCCAACTCGATCCGGACCTCATCGGTTGGCCGTGGTATCCCGACACGTTCAGCTGGATCGAGCCGACCTCGTATTCTCTGATTGCGCTCAAATCCCGTCGGCCCGGCCTGCGGGGCCGACGCGCGCGAGCCCGGATCGACGAGGCCGAACGGATGATCCTGGATCGCGAGTGCCTGGGCGGCGGCTGGAACTATGGGAACTCGATGGTTCTGGATGAAGAGCTCTGGCCCTATCCCGACACGACGGCGTTGGCGTTGATCGCCCTCCAGGACTTCCCGCGGCCGGAGTCGCTCGAGCGGAGCCTCGCCGCCCTGGAGGCGATGGTCGAGGATCGCGCCTCCGTCCTCAGCCTTGGCCTGGCCGTTCTGGCTCTTCAGCTCCACGGTCGGGACGTCTCGACGGTGAGGTCACGGCTCGCCGGACGCATCGATGACGAGCGGCTCCCCACCGACACACGGTCGCTCGCGTTCGCCGCTCTGGCGTTGGACGATGGCGCCAAGCCCCTCACGGTGCCCACTGACCCACTCAGGCAGGCAAGATCCGCCGATGGTTAGCCGGAGGGACTTTCTGCGAACCGGCGCAGCTGCCGCGGCGGCCGCGTCACTGCCCGGTTGCCGATCCGATCCGGATGCACCCCGCTGGAGCGCCCGGGCGCACCGCAAGCCGGAACGCTCCGACGTGGCCATCCTCCGCGCGGAGAGCTACTCCGGCGACCTCCTGGACACGGTGACGGCGGGCCTGGAGCTGTTCGCACTGAAGATCTCGGGCCGACGGGTCGTGCTCAAGCCCAACCTCGTCGAGTTCGATCCCCAGGGGGTGATCAACACCCATCCTGCCCTGATCGCCGCCACGATCGAGGCCTTTCTCCACCTCGGCGCCCGTCAGGTGGTCGTGGCCGAAGGCCCGGGACACCGGCGCGACAACGAGTACCTTCTCACGGAATCCGGTCTCGCCGAGATCCTTCGCGACACGGGAACTCGGTACGTCGACCTGAACCAGGACTCGGTACGACCGGCTCGATTGCTGAGCAGCTATACGCAGCTGGGAATGTTGTACCTGCCCGAAACGGTGCTGGATGCGGAGCTTCTTGTCTCGATGCCGAAGCTCAAGACCCATCACTGGGCCGCGGTCACGCTCTCGATGAAGAACATGTTCGGCGTCGTGCCCGGGGCCGTGTACGGCTGGCCCAAGAACGTGCTGCATTGGGCGGGGATCGGCGCGAGTATCCTCGATATCAACGCGACCCTCGAGGTGCCTCGCTTCAACATCGTCGACGGCATCGTCGGGATGGAGGGAAACGGGCCGATTCAGGGAGAGCCGAAACGCTCGGGGGTTCTCGTGTTCGGAGCCGACCCCGTGGCCGTCGACGCGACCTGTGCCCGCTTGATGAGCATCGATCCGTGGAGGGTGTCCTACCTCGCCGACGCGGAAGCCTTCCTCGGCAACGTCGCCAATGAGAGGATCGCCCAGCTGGCCGAGGACGTGGACACGCTGCGGCAGGATTTCCGCGTCCTGGAATCCTTCGAGACGCTCAAGCTCACGCCGCGAGCCACGGCGGGATGACATCGGGATCGCTCGGCGTGTTCGCCGTAAGCAGGGGGCGCCTCTTGTTGGCTGCGGCTTTGGTTGCTCTGGCGACCGCTCTTCGGATCCCCGGCCTGTTCACGGACTTCTGGCTCGACGAAGTATGGTCGCTGGAGATGGCCCTGGCGATCGACTCGCCTCTTCAGGTCTTTACCGCGATCCGCACGTTCAACAACCACCATCTCAACTCGCTCCTGCTCTTCTTGATCGGCGACCGGTACCTGGGTGAGCCGCCCTGGCTGATCTACCGGCTTCCTGCATTGGTGGCTGGTATCGGTTCCGTGATGCTTGCGGGGGTGCTTGCCGGCAAGCGCTCTCCGCTCGCCGGGTGGCTGGCGCTTCTGCTGGCGGGGACCAGCTTCCCGCTCATCTTCTATAGCTCCGAAGCTCGGGGGTATTCCTTCCTCGTGTTCTTCGCCCTTCTCTGCTTCTGGCTTCTCCTTCGGTACGACGAGACCGGTCTCGCCAGGTACAGGTACGCGTATTGGGTTTCGAGCGTGCTCGGCTTCCTCTCGCAGCTCGCCTACCTCTTCTTCTTCATCGGTGCGATGGCATGGTCCTACCTGAGACACAGACGGAGGGCGGAGGAGGGCGAAGATGGCGGGCGTGCCCCGAATCTCGTCCGGCTGCACGACGTGCCGCTCATCGCGCTTCTACTGCTCTTCTTTGTTGACCTGCGACATTCCGACTTCGGGGCCGCCATCAGCTACTCCGGCGCCGAGATCTTTCTGAGTACGGTCTCGATGGCGATCGGGGGCCCACCGGTGGGTGCCCTGTCGTACGTCGCGTGCGCCGCGGTCCTGCTCGTGCTCGGTCTCGAGCTCGCCAGACTCCGCCGGGAAGGCTCCGAGCTGTGGATCCTCTTTGCCACCGCCATGGTGATATTCCCGCTGCTGCTGATCATTGCCGCTCGTCCGCGCTACATGTCACCTCGATACTTCGTGGTCGGCATCGCGCTCTTTCAGATTCTCCTGGCCAGCTTTCTGGCCCGTACCTGGGGTGCAAGCTCGAAGGGGAAGGCCGCCGTCGTCATCCTGCTCATCCTGGTGCTCGGCGGAAACCTGCTGAGCCTCACCGAATTCTGGAGCGTGGGGAGAGGCCGGTACGGCGAGGCCACCCGATGGATCGCTGATCGGAATCAGGATGCGTCTGTGGGCAGCGACGACGACTTCGGCGCGCGTCTCATGGTCGAGTTCTATTCCGAGATCGAGCCAAGCGCCGCCGGCATTCGATATGTGCCCAGAGAATCGCGTCCGAACGGCGGATGGGACTGGTGGATCGAGAGACGCCTGTCCAACACGGCCGTTCCGCCCTCGGAAATCTCGGACGGGCTGGGGACGCGATATGTCCTCAGCCGCAGCTACCCGACCTCCTGGCTGTCGGGCATCGTCTGGCACCTGTACGCCAAACACGAGGACAACTGAAACCGCTCTGACCCTGCGCGCTGCCCCACGGTCGTTTGTTGGAGACCACCGGGCCGTCGGCTCAATCGATCTCGGCACCCTTTTGTCCGAGTAGCCAGTACTGGGCTCCCAGGGGCGCGCGGCGAAGACGGGGCTCGGTGAAGCGCAGCCAGCGCAACGAGCTGGGGAAGAAGAAGAGGTAGCGCGTCGGCCTGACCAGTCGGAAACCGCAAGAGCTCAGCAACGCACGCGCAGCTCGCGGCGATAGGGTGCGTGCACCTCGGTCGAAGGGGATTCGGCTCATGACCAGCCGTGTGCCTGGGTTCCACGGGTTGTTCTCGAAAAAGGCAAGGAAGCCGCCGGGCGAAAGCGACTCGAGCACTGCGCGAACAGCCTCTTGCCGAGCGGCGGGAGGAATGTGGTGGAACACTCCGTTCACGTAGCAGAGATCAAAGTCGCCGGCCGGAACGAACTCGTCCAGATGTAGGAAGCCTATGCGCTCTCCTCCGTATTGGGCTTCCGCGTGTGCGAGAGCTTCCGCGGCCGTGTCCACGCCGATGACTTGAGCTCCGCGAAAAACCGAGGCGAGATGCGCGGCAGTGTGACCCAACCCGCATCCCAGATCCAGTATGCGCCTGGGCGCCCTTCGTGCCGAGAGCTCCGCCGCCAAATCCGCGACCCTGCCGCGCATGAAGAACTCTCGCGTTTCCCCGGAGAGCTTGAGCCCGCGGTGGAGCATCGCATCGTACTCTTGGGTCAGATCGAACAGCGGCTCCGACTGGACTTCGATGACCTCCATGGCGCTGGCCCTCGGCCCGTTAGCTCTCTTCCGGCGCTTCGAGCCAGATATGGATGATTCGCAGCAGCACGCGAGTAATGAGCCCCTGGAAAGCCAGCAGCAGGGCAAACGCCGCCACGATTACCCGCGACCAATGCATCGTCAGCTGGCCCGTGCTCAAGTACTCGACGATACCCGGCCACAGGAGCACCACCGCGCCCACGCCTAGTGCGATCGCACCGGCAGCCAAGACCGGGCTCTCAAACAATCGTGCAATTCCAGCTTCCCAGAACGTGCGGTCGGGGCTCCTGAGGCGCAGATCGGTCATGCGGGTCGCGATGGCCGCTGCCGAAAGGCACAGAAAGCCGATACTCCCGAACAAGAACGCGACGACGAAGCGGTAGATCATCCACTCTTGGACGCTTCGGTTTTGTACATAGTACTCGATAGGAGAAAGGCTGATGATCGCCGCGAATGCCAGCACCGCGGACGCCGCGATGAGGAAGAGCCGCGCGGGGCGAAAGAAGAGTACACCGTCGATGATCGCCCGAGCGAAGCGGACTCCGTCTTTCCGGACGCTCAACTTGCTCTCGCCGCGACGTTCCTCGTAGGGCATCGGGATTTCCACGACTCTCAGCCCGCTGAGCACCGCTCTCGTGCTCATGGCAGGCGTGTAGTGCAGGCCATCTGGGAGCCGCCCGAGCTTGGCCAGGGCCTCGCGCCTCAAGACCCGCATGCCGCTCGCCGCGTCGGTAACTCTTCGGTTCGCCAGGATCCCTAGCATGATGGCGAAGACTCGGTTTCCCAGCCGACGCACGCGAGGCATGCGGCTCTCCGGGGTCAGGCGAGAACCGAGGGCAATGTCGGCGTCGTCATGGCTGAGAGCGGCGCAGAGGTCACCGAAGAACCGAGGGTCGCAGGTGCCATCGGCATCCAGGAAGCCCAGCAAGTCACCATTTCCCCTGCGAAAACCCTCCTTGATCGCGGCGCCGTAGCCCCGGTTCGCGCCAAAGCTCACTACCTCGATCTCGTCATACGCGTTAGCAATTCGCAGCGTCGCATCGGTTGATCCGTCGTCAACGACGATAATCTGGACGGCGCTCACACCTCCCCGCTCTATCACCTCCGCCCTACAACTCAACGTCCGCTCAACCGTGCTGTCGATCGCTTCTTCCTCGTTATATGCGGGAATGACAATCGTTAGCGACGCGTCTGCGTTTGCCGCTGCGTTCCGGGCGCCCACAAGATCCGTTGTGTGTTCATTCATTATGGAGGATTGTAACCCTTGCTCATGAAGCCGGGCATGGCGGGTCGATCGATCGTGACATCCATGTACCTTTCCCCACTTGGTGGGTGAAGCAATCCTCGTGCTGCGCTTCGTGCGCACAAATCCGGAGCCACTGGTTTTAGCGACATCATAGCGAGAGGCGAGGCGTTTGAAACAGCTAACCGGAGTACGGCTCTGGGCTGGTTCCTGCATGAGCCTGAGCGTATGAACCCGCATCCGGGATCGTTGGGCGGCAACGTGTTCATGCCCATGACTCCCTACCATGTGTTCCTCTCGTGCGGCGTCGCTCTGGGCGAGCACGGTGGCGAACGCAACCATCTCATCGTCATAGAGGATTTCCCTGGCGCGGATATTCTCGTTGAAAGCGTAAGGCGATGGAGTCATTCTCCATTCCAGGGCGTCACACTTCACTCCGGTACCCTCAGACGCAGCTCGGACCTAACCCGTGGCTTGGCCATTTGGCGCAATAGCAAACGGCTCGTCGAGATGGTATCAGACGCTCCGATTAACCGTCTCTACGTGTTCAACGATGCACGAGCCGATCAGCAGGCGGTGATCCGTCACGTGGCTAGGAGGAGGCCCGCGACGCGAATTGTCTGCCTGGAAGACGGCTTGGCGATGTATGCTTCGACGCTGCTATCCCGGCGCGACAGCAATCTCAAGAGACTCGGAAAGCGGTTTCTTTACGGTCGTGATTTCCATCTTCCAGATACCATAGGCTCTTCGCCCTGGGTTCACGAAGTGAGACTTGCCTACGTCACCTTGGCCCGGCGCGAGTTGGCCGGGAAACGCCTGCTACCCCTTCCCTTTGACGTGTTCTCCGGGACGGAGATGCGAGCACTCGCTGATGAGTATTGCAAGAGGATGTCGGTTGATGCCGGTAATACTGATAGGATAGAGGTGCTGGTGCTCTTGCCACATCCGGAGCTGATCGCGCACGATGATGAAACCGAGAAGCTCTACAGATCGATCTGCGTAGAGGCGGTACGGCGCAATCGTTCAGTCGCTCTAAAGCAACATCCTCGAGACCGTTACGGCGTTCTGTTCACAGACGACCGCGCGGTATTGGTGCCGAGGGGATTGGCTGCCGAATTCCTGTTTCTGTCACGCCGCGACGAGATCCGTTTCGTATTTGGCGACCTCTCGAGTGCGCTCATGTCGGCCCGGTGGCTCCTCCCATCAGCCAAGACCGTCTCGGTAGCGCGGCTGTTGGCGTGCGTCGATCCAGCACTGCCTTCAGTGTTTGACAGGATCGGTGTAATCGTTCCGAGCCTCGAAGATGAGATATGGGACTTGCTCCAAAGCACTGGATAGTGTTGGCGGCCACCGGCAAAGCCAGTCGCGTGAGCACGCGGCTTCGAAAGGGGTGGAGCGTAGATGACCTTTAGGCCAGACCGGAAGACGAGGCCGATTCGATGAGCAAAGATGAGTATCGAATCGCAGAACCGATGAGATCGGTGCCGACGCGGCGACGGTGGGCCAGCACGCGGCTTTCGCTCGCGAGCTCCGGGAGGGGGAGGGAGGCGCGGTGACGGTCTGCCTCTATTGCAGCGAGTATGAGCGCGAGCCGCTGCGAAACACTTACGTCGAGGTCGGCCATCGGGTCATCTGTCACGGATACAGAGAGGATCCGACGTTCTTAGACCGACAATTACGCGAGCTTCAAGAGCACCGCCGAGTGGTGGCGAATCGTGTGGGCACCGCGCTCTGGTACGGCGGCATCCTGGAACGCGAGCTCGTGGTGTACGGTCCGATCATGGGGTTCGAAGGTATATCCGAAGGCGAGGAGTTCCGCGCGTTGCAGGAGGAAAGGTGGCCGGAGCTCTCACGCACTGTCCAGGGATCCGGGGCCCGAGAACTTGCTGAGGAGGAACTGGGAAACGGCTTCGTCATGGATCCGGACGAGCTGCGGCAGGCTCTGGGCTGGTCGAGTTGGCGGCGCGCGCTGAGCCCGATTGTCGCCCCACCGATTCGGACGCTTCAGGCGGCCAAGCGCGCCTTTCAGGGCTGCTAGGCAACGCTAGCGGACGATGTCCGCCTGAGGCTTGCGGAGCGCATACCGAGCGAAGCCGTTGGAGAAGAGCGCCTGCAGCGCCAGGCCGCCGACTACGGCGAACAGGAGGCCCACATCCCCGTGGCCGCCGACAAGCGCGAAGCTCAGGAGAACGACCAGCGAGCCGGACAGTAACGTGGCCATCGCCTGCGTCTTCGTGTGTTTGGAGTAGTGGAGGATCTGAACCCCGCGCAGATAGGCAACGTCCCCGAGGCTCGCGAGCAGCGCGAGAAGCACCAGGGAGAGACTGGGGGCATAGGCAGCCGGTATTGGCACGCCCAGCACGAAGAGAAGGAAGCCGACCCCGCCGTAGGTAGCCAAAACGAGGGCGCCGGCCAGCCATGCCGTCCTAGTCACGAGGTTGACCCCCTTGGAGACATCCGGCGATACGAAACCTCTGGCGATCTCGGGAAGTCGGGTATCGAAGATCGCGCGCGATAAGCCTCCGACGACCATCACGAGCTGAGTCAGCAGGGTGAACGCCGCCAGCTCTTCGAGAGGCAGGTAGTACGCACCGATCCAACGGCCGCTGCCGCTGATTCCCCACAACGCGACCAGGTGAACCGCCGTTGGCCACGCGAAGTGGAAGGATCGACCCACTTCATGCTTTGACACGCGTCCGCGAGCAAGCACCGTCTTGCTGCTCGCCAACACGAATAGGGCCGAAACGGTCTGTGCCGCCACGTAAGCCCACACGAGGCTGGCCATGCCCAAGCCTGTGAGACGAAAGATCAGCAGGAATCCCAGGACAACTCCAAATGACTGACCGAGGGCCAACAGCAGGAACATCCCGGCGTTGCCGCGAATGCGAAAGAAGGCGGCCCCGTACTGAGTAACGATCATGCCCAGGATGACCAGTGCCATTCCGAACTGGAGCCGTGTGCCCCCGCCTGACACCGGCGCCCAAGATCCCGCAACGCGGAGCAGAATCAGGAGCACCGAAACCCCAACGAGCCCCAGGCACCCGGCTCCCACGAGCGAGCTCTTGAGAAGGTCGGCTCTGACCTGGGTATCGTCGGAGTCGAAGTAGAGTCTCGAGGGCGCTACGTGGATATTGAGCGTGAGCAGTGGAACGAGGAGGGCGAAGCCGCTCAGCATGAGTCCGAAGCGTGTGAAGTCTTCGCCGGAAATGGTCGCAACAAGAATGGTAATTAGAACGAGGCTGGCGGCCTGACGGAGAATGACGGCCAGAATGTACAGAGAACCCCGGGCGAACAGCGTGCTCCGCAGCCCGCCGGCGGTGCCACGAGACGGTTGGTCAGCTGCCACAGGGCGCGGACCACGTCGAGGTGTCGGAGGTTGCCCAGAACCGAGTAAGATTGAACGTCTTCGAGCGCGGACTTGCCCGTAAGAATCGCGCTAAGCGTCGCCAAATCATCGGATTGCGCGAATCCAAGGCAGCTGGGGAGACCCTCAATGGATTATTCAAGTCGTCTCGCGCTCATGCTCACTGATATGCAGAAAGCCCCCGCTCAGTTCAAGCCTGCCAACTTCTGGCAAACCGGACTCCCGTCCATCCTGGAAGACCTGCGCCGACGCGGATTCGAAGACTTCCGTGACCATAGTTCGGCGAGACAGATGTATGTCCCGGGTTTTTCTTCGCGCATGTGGCAGAGTCATCAAGGCTGGCTCGAGCCGTTGTTCCGATTCGCAGATCGCCTTCCGACTCGATCGAGAGCCGGTTCACGCGTCCGGGGTTTCTTTGACGGCACGGCTGAAGCCAAACGCCAGCATCAGATCCTCTGCGCCTCCCACGTGGACCAGAGACCGCGACTCGAAAATCTGGAAGAGAGTCTAGTTGGAGGAGAGGGCGAACGCGTACTCATCGCGAACCGATATTGGAGCCGTACCTGGTTGAACTACTTACGCGGCCTGAACTTTCTCAAGAAGCTCGTCGATACCTCCGGTCTCACGAGTGTCTTGGAACTCGGTGGTGGTTACGGCGGGCTGGGCGAGATACTCCTGAAGGCCGATGCGGATATCGTCTACGTCGATGTCGACATCCCTCCAGTGGCAGCCGTGGCGACGTTCTATCTCGAGAAGGTCTTTGGAGAAGGTAGTGTCCTGACCTACGAGATCAGCCGGGAAATGGACGTGATCGATATCGAGCAGCTTTCCTCCGAGTACAAGTGCGCGGTCCTTTGTCCCTGGCAACTGCCGCGGTTGCGCGGTCAGGTCGACCTTCTTTCTAACTTTATCTCCTTCCAGGAGATGGAGCCGGATATCGTAGCCAACTATATCGAACTAGTGGACTGTAACAGATGAACTAATAGTATTATATTGGTTGTCATGAATAGACAACCGATTGATCTGAGCGAGGGAGAGCGCCGGGAACTCGAACGAAGGGTCCGGAACCGCAGGGGTCGAGCCGGCGACGCGCGCATCGCACGTGTGCTCCTCTTGTTGGTCGACGGCGCCACGTATCGAGAAGTGGAGGAGAAGGTCGGCTGCTCGCCGCCCTATATCAGCAAGTGGAAAAAGCGGTTCGAGGAGGAGCGCTTGGCGGGGCTTTACACCCGCCACGAAGGCCGCAAAGCGACGGTGCTGACGCCGAAAATGGAAGCTTGGATCCTGAACTGGACGCGGAAGAAGCCGACCGACGGTACGACGCACTGGAGTACGAGGCGGTTGGCCAAGAAGCTGGGGGTCCACCACATGATGGTCGCCCGGGTGTGGAAGAAGCACGGGATCCAGCCGCACCGCATGGAACGCTACATGGCGTCCAACGACCCCGAGTTCGAGAAGAAGGCCGCCGACGTGATCGGGTTGTATCTGAACCCGCCCCAGCATGCCGCGGTGTTCTGCGTGGATGAGAAGACGGCCATCCAGGCGCTCGACCGCAAGGATCCGATCCTGCCGCTGTCGCCGGGGCGTGCTGAACGCCATGGCTTCGAGTATGTCCGGCACGGGACCCTGTCGCTGTACGCGGCCCTGGACACGAAGTCGGGCGCCGTGCTCGGCAAGACCACCAGGCGCCATACCAGCCAGGAGTTCGTCGCCTTCCTGGCCGACCTGCTGTCGAGACAGCCCGAAGGCCAGGAGGTCCACGTCATCCTCGACAATCTCTCCGCTCATAAGACCCGTCGAGTCCAAGACTTCCTCGCCGAGCACCCGAACGTCCATCTTCACTTCACTCCCACCTACTCCTCCTGGCTCAATCAGGTAGAGCTCTGGTTCTCAAAGATCGAGCGGGATCTGATCCACCGCGGCGCCTTTACCTCCGTCACAGATCTCTCGCGCCGGATCATGACCTATATCCGCCATTACAACGGAGACCCCCAACCCGTGAAGTGGACGTACGACAATCCGTCGCGTCGCTTCCGTGTCGCTTAACAATCAACTGTTACAGTCGAGGTGTAGATGGCAGGATAGTTGTTCACCGGACTCCGACGAGTATGCTGGAGGTACTGAAGCCTTCAAGCCCACTCGACGGAGGATCCGATGAACATGCACAAGAAT
>Ga0255055_10001893_pt1 | contig 14967 bp, 14 predicted proteins | sample JV7_2_27_MG_FD_188633 | JGI IMG/M metagenome (GOLD analysis project Ga0255055, IMG submission 188633) | Seawater microbial communities from Jervis Inlet, British Columbia, Canada - JV7_2_27 | ecosystem: Environmental > Aquatic > Marine > Inlet | place: Canada: British Columbia | collected... | reverse complement strand
GGGGGTAAAGCATGGCAGTGCCTTTGAGGGAAATCCTTAGGACGAAGGACTTCGTTGTTACGGCCGAGGCTGCTCCTGGGAAAGGCTCCAGCGTGTCCAAGACAGTGGAGCACATTGAGCTCTTGAAGGACAAGGTGGATGCACTGAATGTGACCGATAATCAGAGTTCTGTGATGCGCTATCCATCGGTGGGCATCTGTGTCTTGATCAAGGAGCATGACGGTGAGCCGGTGCTTCAGGTTACATGTCGCGACAGGAACCGCTTGGCCATTCAGGCAGACCTTCTGTTCGCGTACTCCAGGGGCGTTGATAATGTCCTGTGTCTAACAGGTGACTCGGTTGATGTTGGCGATCACAAGGAGGCCAAGCAGGTATTCGACCTTGATTCGGTTCAACTGATCCATCTTGTGCATACTCTGAACTCGGGCAAGGATATGGCAGGCAATGAACTGGACGGAGGCACGGACTTCTGCGTCGGCACGACAGCTACTCCCTCTGCCGATCCTCTTGAGCCACAACTCATCAAGGTTGAAAAGAAGCTCAGGGCAGGGGTGAGCTTCATTCAGACTCAGGCTGTCTATGATATCGACGAACTGAAGCGGTTCACGGAGTTCGTGCGCAAGCTGGATCCAAATGTGAAGATCCTTGCTGGTGTCGTGCCCGTCATCGGCGCCAAGATGGCTGCGTACATGAATGAGAATGTCCCGGGTATCTCTATACCTCAGCATGTAATCGACGAGCTCGCTCAGACTCCGAAGGGGACAGGGATTGCTAAGGGGATAGAGATAGCTGCCCGCATGATCAGACAGACAAAGGAAGAGAAGATCTGTGATGGGGTGCATATTATGTTCATAGGGCGGGAGGAAAGAGTTCCGGAGATACTGGAGGCTGCCGGGCTCTTGTGAATGCCATCGATTGAAGTGGCATTAAGGAGGCAAGCATGACCGTAGCGCTGAATCAGATGGATGCCAGGTTCAAATATGATGTTGCGAATGAGCCCGGGGGGGAACACATCACCCTGTGTTTTGCCTGCGGGTTATGTACCGCAAGCTGTCCTGTCTCCGATATAGAGCAGAGGTTCAACCCGCGCCGGATAATTCGTATGGTGCTCCTGGGGATGAGAAAAGAGGTGCTGTCTTCAGATCTGATCTGGTTCTGTATCCAGTGTTACAGCTGCCAGGCGCACTGTCCCCAGGGGGTGGACTTCTCCGACATAATGAAGGCTTTGCGAGATATGGCGGCGAGAGAGGGCTACGTCAACCCGAGCCTGGCCATGAGAGTGAAGGAGATCGACACCTTCTGCCAGAGGATGCGGCATCAAATGGTGAGCACCTTTATCGGTGCTGGCTCTCAGAGAACGGAAGTCGCTCCTTCTGAGCTCGCTCAGGAAGCACTGAAGAAACTCTAGAAAAGGTTAGAGCATGGAAGAGCAGGACGGAAACGACATAGTAGGAGCGGTCCTCGTCGTTGGCGGCGGGATAGGAGGGATTCAGGCCGCCCTGGATCTTGCCGAATCGGGATACTATGTGTATCTGGTGGAGAAGACGCCGTCCATAGGTGGGGTGATGTCTCAGCTGGACAAGACCTTCCCCACTAACGACTGCTCCATGTGTATTCTGTCCCCCAAGCTTGTCGAATGCGGCAGGCACCTCAACATCGAACTCCTCACCTATTCCGAGGTCCTCGGTATCAAGGGGAAGCCGGGCAACTTCACTGTTTCTGTCAGGAAGAAGGCAAGATTCGTGGATGCCGCGAAGTGCACGGGCTGCGGCGTGTGTGCCGAGGGATGTCCGGTGATCATGAGGAACGAGTATGACCGCAACCTGGTCGAGAGGAAGGCCATCTACACTCCCTTTCTCCAGTCAGTTCCTAACACTTATGTTATTGACAGAAGAGAGGATAGACCATGCAAGGCTGCTTGTAGCGATGCCTGCCCTGTTCACATGAACATCCAGGGCTACTCCGCGCTGATTGCCAAAGGCAGATTCAGGGAAGCATATGACCTGATGAGGAGAACAAATCCTCTGCCAATAGTCTGCGGCCGGGTATGTTATGCCCCGTGCGAGAAGGCATGTAACAGAGGACAGATGGATGACCCGATAGCCATTCGCGAACTGAAGAGATTCATAACCGACCAGGTCGACATAGACACAATCGAGGTGCCCGAGATCACAAGAATAGGGAAGAGGGTTGCCATCGTCGGGAGCGGTCCGGCAGGCCTGGCCGCGGCCCATGATCTTGCCCTCGAGGGCTACGATGTGACCATATTCGAGGCCTTGCCTGAACCCGGGGGAATGCTACGGGTGGGCATTCCCGAATACCGTCTGCCGAAGGCCCTGCTGAGGAAAGAGATAGGGTATATAGAGAGGCTGGGAGTGGAGATAAGGACTAATACAAGGGTAGGGGAGCAAATCCAGCTCGATGAGCTGAGAGACGACTACGGTGCTGTCTTCATTGCCGTAGGTGCCCACGCGGGCACGAAGCTCAATGTGCCGGGAGGGGACTCCCCCGGAGTGATCAGCGCCATCGACTTCCTTTGGGATGCAAATATGGAGCAGCCGGTCAACATAGGGAAGAAGGTGGCGGTGATAGGTGGTGGAAACACCGCCGTCGATGCTGCCCGGGTGGCTAGGCGGTTGGGTTCGGAGGTGAAGCTCATATACCGGCGCTCGCTGGCGGAGATGCCTGCTACACCCTCTGAGGTGAAGGGTGCGGAGGAAGAGGGTGTAGAGATCGAGTTTCTTACCAACCCGACAAGGATCATATCTGAGGAGGGAAGAGTCTCAAAGATGGAATGCACCAGGATGGAACTCGGTGAGCCTGATGCCAGTGGTCGGAGGCGTCCTGCTGTGGTCGCAGGCTCAGAGTTCGTGATCGATGCTGATACTGTCATCACTGCCCTTGGGCAGGCTTCGCTCCTCGATTTCGCCGCGAAGTCGGGCCTTGAGATATCACCTCGAGGAACCATCGTGACCGATGAGGCGCTGGCCGGCAGTGTGGAAGGCATATTCGCGGGCGGTGACGCAGTGACCGGACCCTCGATCGCTATCGAGGCCATAGCAGCGGGGAAAAAGGCAGCTCGCTCGATAGACGAGTATCTGAAGGGAGAGTCACTATCCTCCAAGGAAGAAACGAGAAGTCCCGAGGAGCTCGGTGCCGAGGAGATTGCCAGGCTGAAACAGGCTCTACCTGCCAGAAGCAGGTTACCGATGAGCGAACTGGACCCCGCGGAGCGCATAAAGGATTTCAGAGAGGTTGAGCTGGGATTCTCGGTATCAGAGGCCGAGGCAGAGGCCGAGCGGTGTCTGGCGTCGGCAATAGAGGGGTGCTTCCAGTGCCGTGAGTGTGAACAAAGGTGTACCGCCGGGGCAATCAACTACGAGATGGAGGATGAACGCCTGGATTTGAGTGTTGGTGCTGTTGTTTTTGCGCCCGGATATGAGCTCTACGATCCCTCGGGGCAGTTTGAACTCGGTTATCGGAAATACCCCAACGTGGTGGATAGCCTGGAGTTCGAGCGTATCCTGAGTGCCACCGGGCCTTATAAGGGCACACTACTCAGGCCTTCGGATCTGACACATCCGCAGAAGATCGCGTTTATCCAGTGTGTCGGTTCCAGGGATCCGAGTCACAACAGACCCTATTGCTCCTCGGTCTGCTGTACCTATGCCATCAAGGAGGCCGTGATCGCCAAGGAGCACAGCGCAACGCCGCTTGATATCACCATCTTCTACATGGATATCAGGACTCACGGCAAGGACTTTGACAAGTACTACGAGCGAGCCAAGGCGGAGAGCGGTATCCGGTTCGTCAGGTCGAAGGTTTACAGTGTTGAGGGTGCTGACAGTCCCGGTGATCTTATTGTGAAGTTCGCGACAGAGGACGGCGCAGTCATGACCGAGCAGTTCAGCATGGTAGTCCTCTCGGCTGGCTTCCAGTCCTCGCCGGCACTTGTTGAGCTGGCCAAGATGGCCGGAGTTCAGCTCAATCCGCATGGGTTCTGCCAGACCAAGCCCTTCTTACCAACGCAGACCTCACAGCCCGGGATGTTCGTCTGCGGGGCTTTCTCATCGCCGAAGGATATTCCGGAGACGGTGGTGCAGGCAAGCGGCGCCGCCGGGGAGATATCCGCCATGCTCGCTCCGGCGAGGGGAACTCTGACCAGGGCCAAAGAGTATCCGCCCGAGAGAGACGTGAGAGGAGAGCAGCCGAGGATCGGGGTTTTCGTCTGTCATTGCGGAGTAAACATCGGCGGATACGTCGATGTACCGGACGTGTCTGCATACGCTGCGACACTGCCCAACGTGGCGTATGCCGACAGGAATCTCTTCACCTGTTCTCAGGATACTCAAGAGAAGATCAAGAAGGTCATTCAGGAGTACAGGCTGAACCGTGTCGTGGTGGCATCCTGTACCCCGAGGACTCACGAGCCAATGTTCAGGGAGACGATCAGGGAGGCCGGACTCAATCCGTATCTGTTTGAGATGGCGAACATCAGGGATCAGTGTTCATGGGTGCACATGCATGAGCAGGATGAGGCAACTGACAAGGCGAAGGACCTGGTCAGAATGGCGGTTGCCAAGGCGACGTTGATAGAGCCGCTGAAGCCTGTGTCCTTGCCCGTCATCCACCGTGCACTGGTGATCGGAGCAGGCGTAGCCGGGATGACCAGCGCGCTAACTCTGGCCGATCAGGGATTTGACGTCGATCTTATCGAGAGAAGCAACTCGCTCGGGGGAGTGGCGAAGAGGATACACTTCACCCTCGAAGGCGAGGACGTCCAGCAGTATCTGAACCGGCTCATCGACACAGTGCAGAATCATCCCAGGATAAGGGTATACACCGACACGTGGATCGTAGATGTCCATGGATATGTGGGCAACTTCACAACCGAGGTTATGAGATACCGCGGCAGGGTCGTCGAGAAGCTGGAGCACGGTACTGCCATTATCGCCATAGGGGGAGAGGAGTACAAACCTGATGAGTATCTCTACGGCAGAGACCCGAGGGTTCTGACGCAACTGGAACTTGAGGAGGAAACACTGAAGGGAACGCCCGATATCGTTAACTGCGATAACCTGGTGATGATTCAGTGCGTGGGGTGCCGCGATGAAAACCGGCCCTACTGCTCCAGGGTCTGCTGTAACAGAGCGATCAGCAATGCCCTGAAGCTAAAAGCGACCAAGCCTGAGATGAACATCTACATCCTGTACAGAGATGTGCGCACGTACGGGTTCAATGAGAAATACTATGAGGAAGCGAGGAAGAAGGGAGTCATTTTCATTCGCCATGATCTGGACCGAAAGCCTCGCGTGACTCAGAAGAGACAGGATAGTAGGTTCCTGCTAAACGTTGAGACCCGTGACCCTGTTCTCGGCCAGGATGTAGCGATAGATGCCGACATAGTGGCTCTCAGTGCGGCGATCGTTCCTTCTCCGGAGGCCAATGAGCTTGCCATGCTGTACAAGGTCCCTCTGAACCAGGACGGTTTCTTCCTGGAGGCGCATGTCAAACTGCGTCCTGTTGACTTCGCCACCGACGGGGTGTTTGTCTGTGGGCTGGCCCACGCGCCCAAATCCATTGAGGAGAGCATTGCCCAGGCGAAAGCCGCTGCCTCGCGCGCCTCGATAGTGCTGACCAGGGAGAATGTGGTGGGAGAGGGCATCGTTGCTTCGGTTAACGAGAAGATCTGCACGGGTTGCGGCATATGCGAGGCTATGTGTCCTTACAGTGCCGTAGCTGTGAACCGCGAGAAGGGCGTTTCTGAGGTGAACGAGGCGCTCTGCAAGGGCTGTGGTACTTGCTGTGCGTCCTGTCCCTCCGGCGCTGCTCAGCAGAGAGGGTTCACGAGGGAGGAGATATCGGCAGCTATCAGCGCTGCTCTGATAGGAGTATGAAGATGGACGGCTTCGAGCCCAGGATCATCGGCTTCTGCTGTAACTGGTGTGCCTATGCCGGGGCTGATCTTGCCGGCATAAGCCGGCTTCAGTATCCACCGAACATGAGGATGATAAGGCTCATGTGTTCGGGGGCAGTAGACCCAGTATATATCCTACACGCATTCCGCCTCGGCGCAGACGGTGTCTTCGTTGGGGGATGTCATCCCAGAAACTGTCACTATCTGGAGGGGAACTACAAGACGTTGAGGAGAGTCATGCTCTTGAAGCGACTCCTGGCACATGTGGGGGTCGAGTCGGAGCGACTGAGGCTGGAGTGGGTGTCGGCTGCCGAAGGGCAGAGATTCGCGCAGGTGATAACAGATTTCATATCCGAAGTCAAAACACTGGGACCGAGCCCCTTGAGGGAAACTGCAAATGCCGCTGAAGTAAGCACCGGACCCGGTCCGACCTCATAGCCGCGTTTCATGCGGCATGACGTCAAGCACGGGTTCCGTCCGTGCCTTCTCCGGCGGCGATCCGGCCTGCTCTAGTCAAGTCAGCCCTGCTGTTGACGTTGAAGAAGCTCAGGTGCTGGGGATCGAATCTGTTGATCTCAGCCTCTCCGACGTATCTGACCTTGACCATATTGAAGAGCCTGTTGATCCTCAGTTCGTCGCGGTCCAGCAGTTCCCGGATGGCAGGCAGGCAGCTCGTGGAATACACGGCGCAGAGCGGTTCAACCTTGTCCTCTATGCGGGGAACGACGACGTCGAAGCAGGAGGAGATCTGCGACATGTACTCAAGCAGGCCGACGCTCAAGAAAGGCATATCGCAGCCGACAACGACCGCCTGTTGACAGCTCGAGGCCATCAGACCCGAGTAGAGGCCGACCAGAGGACCCCGCCCGGCCCAGATATCGGAGACCGTCTTGATCGGTACGGCAGCAGAACAAGGCACCGGCTCGCCACTCGCCGTCACTATGACTATCTCTGCGCTCAGCGCATCAAGGCGTTCGTTCACTCGCTGGATAAGGCTCTTGCCCTCCAGGACCTGAAGAGCCTTGTTCTGGCCGAGCCGCGAACTCATGCCACCGGCGAGAATGATAGCCGTCATCATCAGAGACTCAGGATACTGAGATAGGCTATTATACAGGAGAGATAGGGGTAAGCGGAGACAGCTTGCCTATCCAACTCCTCTCGATTAGAATACCACAGAGGTAAGCGAAAGAGCGTCAACGCGATTCTCGCGCCTGGCTATCCAGAGATACTGGCGTTGATCGATAGTCGCTACAGGGCTGAAAGCGCGTGAAGATACTTGGCATAGAGACCTCGTGTGACGAGACTGCTGCCGCCCTGGTGGAGCACGGGAGCAGGATGATCTCCAATGTCGTTGCCTCACAGATAGACATCCATGCTCGCTATGGCGGAGTGGTCCCCGAGGTGGCCTCAAGGCAACACCTCCTCACCATTATCCCGGTCATCAAAGAGGCCATGGCCGGAGCCAACTGGCAAGACATAGACGGTATAGCCGTTACTCACGGCCCGGGGCTGGCGGGTTCGCTGCTGGTGGGCGTCAACGCGGCCAAGGCGATTGCCCTTGCTACAGGACTGTCCATCGTCGGTGTGAACCATCTTGAGGCACACGTCTATGCAAACTGGCTGGAAGACTACCCGCCTTCCGGCGGAAATGGCGGCGTGATCTTTCCCTGTCTTTGTCTCATTGTTTCCGGCGGACATAGCGATCTACTCCTTATGAAGGGACACGGAGAATTCGAGAGACTGGGCAGGACGCTTGATGATGCCGCCGGCGAAGCCTTCGACAAAGCAGCCAGGATCCTCGGCCTGGGCTATCCTGGGGGACCGGCCATCGAAAGGGCGGCCGCTTCTGGTACCCCCAGCGTACCTCTGCCTCGGGCCTGGCTCAACAGAAGTCATGATTTCAGTTTCAGCGGCCTGAAGACCGCCATGTGGCACCTGGCGTACAAAGGAGGAGTCTCGGTGGCCGACGCCGCTGCGTCCTTTCAGTTAGCGGTAACCGACGTCCTGGTTGCCAAGACGATCGAGGCTGCCAGGCGGGCGGAGGTCGAGCAGATTCTGCTCAGCGGGGGAGTGGCCGCCAACAGGACTCTAACCCGGCGCTTCCTTGCTGAATCGCAGGTTCCGGTGCTGGTCCCTCCTCCTCATCTGTGCACAGATAACGCCGCTATGGTAGCTGCATGTGGCTATCACCAGTTCCAAGCTGGAAAGACGAGCGGCTATGACCTGGATGTAGTGCCCGGCCTCAGCCTGGGGTGACCGACGGCATTGTGCACCGTTCCGGGCACAACGTCTGCTTGACGATCGATTCTGCTCTGCTATACTATTGGATGAGCTAGCCTCGGAACCGTCCCATATCATGAGGAATTGCCCTGCAAAGGCTACTCGTGGGGATACTCGGGTGCGGTGGGGTGCCCAAACCTGAGTAGTCGACCTGTGACCTCTTGTGAAGGAGTGTGCTAAATGGAGAAGGAACAGGCCAGGATAACGGAGGTGCTGGAGCTTGCGCTTCGGATGGAGACGGACGGTCAGGAATTCTACCTGAAGGCAGGGCAGAAGAGCGGTAACAAGCTGACCCGGGATCTGTTTGGGCGCCTGGCCAAGGAAGAAGAGGCTCACCGCAGGAGGTTTGAGCAGATCTACGAGGCGATCAAGAGGGAGCGAAGCTGGCCGGTTATCCAAATCGAATCCGACCATGGGAAAGGGCTCAAATCCGTCTTCGCACAGGCCGCCAGGGAACTCGGTAAGGAGATCAAGGTGGCCGAGTCCGAGCTTGAGGCTATCAAGATAGCCATGGACATGGAGACGAAGTCATACGATCTGTACCACAGGCGTGGCGGAGAGACCAGTTTGCCTGTCGAGAAACGGTTTTATGTGACCCTGGCAGGTGAAGAACGAGGACATTATCTTGCGCTCTCCGATGCCCATGAGTATCTCACCGACCCCGCAGGGTGGTTCACCAGGACCGAGCGCTGGTCGCTGGATGGAGCCTGAGCAGCCGATCCAAGAGTTACCGTCCATAATAGACGCTGCCGGGCAGGGCATTATGTAAAGACAATGACAGGAGGACACATATGAATCTCAAGGCCCTACGTTACTGCAGCTATGGACTGTACGTGATAAGCTCAAGGAAGGGAGAAAGGCTGAACGCCCAAATCGCCAACACCGTGGTTAGCGTGACGTCTGATCCCGCGACGATTGCCGTGATTATCAACAGGCAGAACCTCACTCACGAGTTCATAAGTGAGAGCAGGGTCTTTGGGGCTTCAATACTGTCTCAGGATACTCCGGTTTCTTTCATCGGTCACTTCGGCTTTCAGTCCGGGAGAGACGTGGACAAGTTCAAGGACATCAAGTACAAGGCTGGTGAAACGAAGGTTCCCATAGTTCTGGACAACACACTGTCCTATCTGGAAGCCAGGGTAGTGAACAAGCTTGACGTGGGCAGTCACACTATCTTCATCGGGGAGATCGCGGGGGCGGAGATCCTCAAGGAAGGTGAGCCGATGACCTACGCATACTATCATCAGGCCAAGCGGGGCGCTACACCCAAGACGGCTCCCAGCTATATCGAAGAGAAGAAGGAGGCAACAACTGAGATGGCGAAATACGAATGCACTATATGCGGCTACATCTATGATCCGAAGGAGGGCGATCCCGACGGAGGGATAAAGGCGGGGACGTCTTTTGAGGAACTCCCGGACGACTGGGTGTGTCCCGTCTGCGGGGCTGGCAAGGACCGGTTCGAGAAAGCGTAGGAACAGATGAGAGCAAGACAGATAAAGCCGGGGGTTCACTGGGTAGGCGCGGTTGACTGGGACAGGCGTCTCTTTGATGCCCTGATACCTCTTCCCGACGGAACGAGCTACAACTCGTATCTGGTGCAGGGCAGTGAGAGGGTCGCGCTCATAGATAGTGTCGATCCCGCCATGTTAGACCTGCTGGTCGCTCATCTTGAGGATCTGCCCGTCGTCGACTATCTCATTGCCAACCACGGCGAGCAAGACCATTCAGGCTCTATTCCCTGGGTGTTGGATAGGTATCCCGATGCCAGAGTGGTTACCACTCCCAAGGGCAAGGACATACTGACGGCTCTCCTGCACGTGCCGGACGAGAGGTTTGTCACCGTAGGTGACGGGGAGACCCTGTCCCTGGGCGACAGGACGCTCGAGTTCATACATGCGCCCTGGGTACACTGGCCCGAGACCATGCTCACTTACCTGGAGGAGGAGAGAATACTCTTCTCCTGCGACCTCTTCGGCTCCCATCTGGCAACGTCAGACCTGTTTGTGTCCGATGAGAGGCAGTCCTATGAGCCGGCTAAGAGATACTTTGCCGAGATCATGATGCCTTTCCGCACCAGCATAGAGAAGCACCTGAAGAGGCTGGAAGGCTACGAGATCGATATCATCGCTCCCAGCCATGGCCCTCTCCACGCTAGGCCCTGCTTCATCGTGGAAGCCTATCGAAGCTGGGTATTCGATTCACCTAAGAACATAGTGGTTCTGCCTTACGTCTCTATGCACGGTAGCACTCAGAAGATGGTGCACTATCTTGCCGAGGTACTGGCCGGCGAAGGTGTCGCAGTCAAGCAATTCGACCTGACTGTCACGGACATCGGGAAGCTGGCGATGGCACTGATGGACGCGGCGACCCTGGTGATAGGTACGCCTACGGTCCTGGTTGGCCCGCATCCTGCCGCTGCCTATGCCGCGTTTCTGGCCAATGCCTTGAGACCGGGACTGCGCTTCGTGTCCGTCATCGGTTCATATGGCTGGGGCAGCAAGGCAGTTGAACAGCTCAAGGGCATGATCCCCAACCTCAAGGCCGAACTGTTGGATCCGGTGATCGTCAAGGGATTGCCGGGAGAGGATGATCTCCGGGCCCTGGACAGCCTGGCTCGAACCATCGTGGATAAGCACAAAGAGCACGGCTTTGCTTGATCGACTCATCCATTAGATGTGGCCGGTATGTGCAAGCGTTGGGTAATAGGAGAAGGGTAACGGGATATGGATCAAGGAAGGAGGTAGCGAGATGTACGCGAAAATGCTCGTTCCACTCGACGGGTCGGCGCTGGCGGAGTGTGTCCTGCCCCATGCCAAAGCGATAGCGAAGGGGTGTACCGTGGGAGAGATCGTCCTGCTGAGAGTTGTGGAGCGTCCGCCCACCATGGGAGCTGAGGGCATCGACTTCGTGGCACTGCAAAGCGCTGACAAGGACGCGGCAGGGGCATATCTGGCGAGGATAGAGTCTCAGCTTAGCGCGGAGGGGTTCAAGGTCAGTTCCCAGGTGTTGGCAGGCAGAGCGGGAGAGGCCATTAGCGAGTTTGCCAACAACAACTAGGTGGACTTGATAGCCCTGGCTACGCACGGTCGGTCCGGCATAAGCCGCCTGGTTTTTGGCAGTGTGGCGGACAGGCTGATACGCTCCGCGTCTGTGCCGATTCTGCTGGTCAGACCCAAAGCTGATGAGTGCGCTGCGTAATGCTGTCACAGGCTCCAACATCGAGAAGATGCGACCTGACCACCCGGGCATGTGCAGTTGATATCGGGGTCGAGTGGGAAGACGCGCGAACGGTGTCTCTGCCTCAGCTGTCGAAGTATGCCGGAGCAGTGCGCCAGTGACAAGTGGCATTCTCTGAAGGAGAGGCCCGACCTACAAGGGGGTAGATAGAATGTGGAAATGTACCAATTGCCGTCACGTGGAGTTCAGCACTGACAGACCTTCAAAATGCCCGGTCTGCGGTGCTGAGTCAGAGAAACTCGTCGCGCACTCGGTGCCGGGCGTCAATGGAACCAAGACACCTAAGAATCTCAGGGTCGGTTTCATAGCGGAGTCCCAGGCCCACCTGAGGAACCTGGCTTATGCCATGAAGGCCGAGCAAGAGGGCTATGCCCAGGTGGCGAGGCTGTTTCGAGCTATCGCCGAAGCCGAGGCGGTGCATGCCTTCAACCATGTCCGCCTTCTGGGCGCTGTGTCTGATACGCAGGAGAACCTGGAGAGCGCCTTTGAGAAGGAGAACCTTGCTGCCAGCACGTATCCTCAGTTCATCAGCGAGGCAAACGAGGAGGACAACATGGGAGTGGCAACGGTCTTGAGTTACTCCCGTGATGTTGAAATGGGGCATGCCAGGCTATACAAGAGGGCGCTGGCCCACATGATGGCCGAGGAGGAGGTCGAGTACTACGTCTGCCAGGTCTGTGGCTACGTCTGCGACGGATCGCTGCCCGACGAGTGTCCCATCTGCGGCGCTCCCAAGGAGAGGTTCAGGAAGGTCGTCTAGTCCGGAAGGCGGGGTTTGTCGCCTGCGAGTCGTGTATAGGGGGTGTCATATAGCAGAGTTCACAGAGGTAGCGAAGACTGATGAGCTAAAGAGCGGCATGATGAAGTCTGTGACGGCAGGCGGAAGGGAGATTCTGCTGGCAAGGGTGGGTGATGCCTACTACGCCGCTGATGGCCGCTGCCCTCATATGAAGGGGGAGCTCTCCCGGGGCAGACTCGACGGAACTGTGGTCACCTGCCCGCGTCACCGCTCCCAGTTCGATGTTAGCAGCGGACAGGTGGTCAGGTGGTTGAAGGGAGGACTGCTTTCGAAAATGGCAGGAGCCATCAAGGGACCATCCACCCTCACTGTATACGAGGTGAAGGTCGAAGATGACAGGGTCCTGGTGAAGATCTAGCGATCGAAATGCAGCCTCACACCGACGAGCAGAGGTAGTCGCGCGTGTGACTGAGACGAGCATTATGGTGGTGACAAATAGCATGGTTATGCATCTGGAGGTGTAAGATGAATGAGGATTTCAAGGCAGAGCTCATGGTCAACGGTGAGCCTATCGAGCTGAACCCCTTCACCGAGCTGTTTCTGTCTCGAATTGTACTGGGAGCAGTCTCCTCACTACGAGGAGCAGAGGACGTACACAAGCTGGAGATGCACCTGGAACGGGGCGACGTCGAGATCTTTGTCAACGGCAGCCAGCTGCCCGTCACTCCTTTCCCGAGGGATATCATCACAAATACAGTGACAGGCCTCGTCTCCACACTGAAAGGTGTTGGAGAGATAGAGAGCGTGCACCTCGAAGTAAAGGCATAGTAGCCGGATTGCTCTTACGGGACGCAGTGCCGGGCTTTAGCCCGGTGCATGAGAGAACAGCATATCAAGAGTCTCACCCCCACCGGTGCGGATGAGTCTCGAAGAGTGCAGGGAGCTAAGATGCAAGATGGGCCTTTCATTACGGGACTAGTCGGATGACAAAACTCACTTTCTACGGCGGCATCAGGGAGATCGGGGGCAACAAGATCCTCCTGGAGGATGACGGGGGAACGTTCCTTCTGGACTTCGGATTTCCCTACAGCAAGTATCGGGAATACTACGAGGAGTATCTGAAGCCACGGCCGGGAGCGGGACTACTTGACCTGCTGGTCATGGAACTGCTCCCTCCGATCGAAGGCATATACCGTGCCGATCTGGGCTCGGAAGTCATCTGGGAGCAATTTCGCGGCGCGGACCGATACCGCAGGATGGAGAGGCTGGACGGTGTTCTGCTTTCCCATGCCCACCTCGACCACTCCGGCCACATCGCCTTCCTGAGGGAGGATATCCCGGTGTACGCTACGGCGACAACGGCGTTCATCGCCAAGGCAGTACAGGACTCGGGATTATCATCCTTCGACCAGCAGGTGTGCTACTTCACACCCAGGGTGGAGGAGTGCCTGAAGGGATGGAAGCAGGGGGCCTACGTCGCCAGCGGCAGCCAGGACCGCCAGCGGTGTTTCCGTGTTGCCAACAGGCGTGAACTGAGCGAGGAGGCCGAGAGCTTCTGGTTAAGAGCCCCCAGACAGAAGAAGCTCGTCTCCCAGCTGCTGGAGGATATCGATCTGTGCGGTCTCAGTTTGCGCTGCTTTCCCCTGGACCACTCCATACCCGGTGCCTGCGCCTGGGGCATCGAGACAGGCTCGGGCTGGGTGATATACAGCGGCGACCTGCGCCTGCACGGCAAACAGGGCAGACTTACCGAGTCATTCATCACAGAGGCGGCTCATCTGCGTCCCAGGGCGTTGATCCTGGAGGGTACGAATGTCAACAAGACAACGAACTCCCCCGAGCAGGATGTCTACGACAATGCGGTCAAGGAGATCAACGATGCTCATGGCCTGGTGATCGCAGATTTCCCGCCCAGGGATGTAAACCGTCTCCTCACCTTCCTGCAGGTCGCCAGGGACACACGAAGGAAACTGACCGTACTGCCCAAGGATGCCTATCTGCTGAAGACCATGCGCCTCCTCGAGCCGGAGATACCGGACATAGCTCAGGAGGACTCCATCGTCATCTATCAGGAGACCACAGCGGCCAGGAGCCCGACCACATGGCTAAGGAACATCTACCAGGAGTACTCCGACAAGGTCGTTCTGGCCAGTGATGTCAGGTCCCACCAGGCGGACTTCATCCTCTGCTTCAGTTTCTGGGACTTGAATGAGCTGCCCAGCATAGAGCCAGGCGAGGGCGGCCTCTACGTGTTCAGCTCCAGCGAGCCTCACAATGAAGAACAGGAGATGGACTTCCGCCGTCTGCACGCCTGGCTGCGGCGCTTTCGAATGCGGGGATTCGGCCTCCCCTTTGAGAAGAACGGCCGTTGGGAGATTCCGGAAGCGGAGAAAGGGCTGCATGCCTCAGGCCATGCCTGCGGTCCCGACCTGCTGAGAATAGCCCGCGAGATCCAACCTGAGATACTGATACCGGTGCACTCGGAACAACCCGAGTACTACGTGGAGAACCTGAGCGGCAGCGGGATGGATATCATACTCCCCGGCGAAGGCGGAACAGTCGAGGTATGATCCGCCGCCTGGTAGTGCCGTCTGGCTAGGCCTGCAGTTCTCTGCTCAGCGAAGCCAGCTTGTCCTGCATACTCCGGGCTTCGTCGCGACGGTCATCGATCTTGATCGTGGTCACCACCCTGTCCACACCTTCCCCGAACGCCGCTTCGTGCATCTTCCTCACCACCGCCAGTATGCGGTTGAGGTCGGCCTCCACGATCGTACCCATGGCGGTTGCCTCG
>Ga0255055_10001892_pt1 | contig 14970 bp, 13 predicted proteins | sample JV7_2_27_MG_FD_188633 | JGI IMG/M metagenome (GOLD analysis project Ga0255055, IMG submission 188633) | Seawater microbial communities from Jervis Inlet, British Columbia, Canada - JV7_2_27 | ecosystem: Environmental > Aquatic > Marine > Inlet | place: Canada: British Columbia | collected... | reverse complement strand
GCCTCAATTGCATATCTTAGCCGAAGTTCAGTTTTAATATCAACTGCACTAGTGCTATCATCTAATAGTAGTAATTTTGGATTAGAAAGTAATGCCCTAGCAATAGCAACACGCTGTCTTTGTCCTCCTGAAAGTGTAACTCCCCTTTCTCCTATTACAGTTTCATATTTCTCTGGCAAGGATTCTATAAATTGAGCAATCTGTGCTCTTTTAGCAGCACCTCTTATTTCTTCATCAGAAGCATCAGGTTTTGCAAATGCTATGTTAGCTCGAAGAGAATCTGAAAATAGGAAGATATCTTGTTCCACCATGGTTACATTAAATCTTACATATCTAGTATGCATGGAATCAACAGTAGCTCCATCAATCTCAATACTTCCTTCAGATGGATCATATAGTCTCAAGAGTAGCTTTAGAATAGTTGACTTACCTGAACCAGGACCACCAATTAGGGCAACTCGAGCTCCTGATGGAATATTGAAAGAAACATCTTTGAGAACTATTTTTTCTGTTCCTGGATAAGCGAAATTTACATTGTTGAATTTCACTGCATTATCCCATTCTGCTTCAACAGGTTCCACAGGTTGAGATAATGGATCTGCAAAATCCATCACGTTCCATAACCTTTTAGCATTCTGGATACCTGCTTGGAGGAAAATTAAATGCGATGGTATCATGAAATGTTGTCTGTTGAGATTGAGTAGAAGACCCAATACAGATATCATTATCCCAATATTTGGATAGCGACCTATTATCACACTGTATAGACCATAACCAAATGCAGCTGCAGCTACTGCTATTGTGATTAAAGAAGGCCAATAAAATGCACTTAGATAACCTTCTCTTTTCATATCAACAGCATATTCATTACTCTTATTGTTGAATTTTAAAATTTCTTTTTCATGATTATCAAAAGACCTAACTACATCTATTCCTCTAAACATTTCTTGCGAGATTGCAGATAAATCGGCTAAGTCTGTAGCAAGTTTTTTCCTTATTGGACCAACTCTTGCTGCGTATATCCAAGCTATTATGAAGTAAACTACAAATGCTGAAGCTATAGTTACGCCTAAAATCCAATCATATTGCCAGATTAAGACAGTAGTTACTATAATAATAAAAAATGAGTTAAGTAGATTTCGAAAAGAGGGATGAAATGCCATTCTAATTTGATTAATCTCATTCATTCCCATTGACAAAATTACACCAGAATCATTGACATCATAAAATGCCATTGAATGCTCTTGTGTAACTTCATAGAATTCTTGCCTCATATCTCGTTGAACTCTAAATGAGGTATCAGCCCAAATGTAAATACTTGTACCTAAACCAACAAATGTGATAACAACATAGATTATCATCCAATTGAGAATACTGATAAAATCAGCAGAGAAGATAGATACACTTGCTTCTATATTACGTTGAATAATACCTATAACGTCTCCAATAAGAGCTATTGCTTTTGTTGAAGCATAGGTACTAGCTGCCATAAATAGAGTCCCTATCAGATATCTTAAAGGAAAGCGAGCAAAAGCTGACCAGAACCAACGATTTGCTGATTTGTATTTGCTCAAGATTTCTTGCTGGATATCTTCATCATAATTTAATTTCTGTTCTTTTTCACTAGTTGTTGTTGCCATTTAATCAAGCTCCTCTATAATCTTCGCAAGATGTTTTCTTCGTTCTTCCATTCTTGTTTTCAAATATGTTTTCACCATCTTTCTTTCCTCATCTGATTCTAGATTTTCCAAATGCTTCTTTATCATCTCAGGATGATTTATGAGAACATGAATTCGAGGCATAGCAATTCCCTGTTCCATCATCATATTTACAAAAGGTCGTCCATGGTGACCTTCAGGATGTTTCCCTTTCATATCAATTATCTTCTTTCTAGCTTCAGGAGATATATCTTCAGATAGTTTATGAAATAATTTTCTGAATGGCAGGAATCTCGATGATAGAAATCCTCCTTTTCCATAGAAAGCATGTCTGCCTTCAGCTTCAAACATAAAAGAAGTTATATCCATTAAGGAAGCCATTATCCTTCCTAGACTTTGCTTCCCTAATTCAGTGATAACATATATTTTCTTCAATCTTCCTTCTTCAGTTTTTTCTTCTTTAACGAACTCTATCATGCTATTTTTTTCAAGTGTTTCAATTGCTGGATATATCCCACTAATGTTACTCCATATCGTAGTAACATCTTTCATCTCAGCGATTGATTCTTCAATCGTCCGAATGGTCTCTTCCAAGAATTGCATATCCTCTTCAGTAACTTCAGCATTATCTTGTTCAAGCAATTTCTGAAAACGAAGATTGTGTTTGAAAATTGGGCAATCCTCTATAGATTTCATTAGTGATTTTAGTAAATCTTTGTATTCACTAGTATTGAAATCATGTTTAGTTTTCAAACTTTTGAGATCTTTTAAAATTTCTAAATGATTTTGAAGAAACATTATTCCTTTGTGCCGTTTTTCAAATAATATTTCGGAAGCTTTTGATCGAATCTCATATGCATGAGATCCTTCAGGAGAACGAGCTAAATGTATCAATATCGCTATTTCGCCTAGTTTTCGAACATGTTTCTCTTCATATTTACTAATTGTAGCGCTTTCATTTTTTTCCATGAAATTACCTCTTCATCTTACATTCAAAGCGAAATGTAAATATTTGACATATATCCTATATCTAGGATATTCAGAATTCTGAATATTAATAAACCTTACTATATAGCGTAAAGAGCAAAATAGAGAAAAAGGATATCCTAGATAAGTGGATTTTTCGATCCGTTAGGTATTCTCTTTTTTTGATGAAATCTTTATATAAATGCAGAAGATACTGAAAATCATTCAATAATCATGATGAGGAAAAAGGTTGAAAAACAAAAAAAACGAAGAATATATTATTGAACAGTTCACTATTGAGAAAGAGAAATTTGGTGAGTTCTCTAAATTAATCACTCAAGCATTCATGAGTGATGAATTTGCATCAATGGAGGGTGCAACTGTAGCATTTTCAGAGGATACTTTTAACATAATGTATGGGGCACCTTCAATTGACAAAGATCTTTTCATCAGAGCTATCCATAAACCATCAGGAGAGATGGTAGGTTTTTTAGGTTCAATTCCCCGAAATCTATCAATCATGGGTAAGGTTTACAAATTTGCAATTCCTTCATGGTTATGTGTTCATTCGAATCATCAGAGAAAAGGTTTAGCCCGAAGAATGGGTAAGAAATTATTTGAAGTAGGTCTTGCTAAAGATTATGATGGAGGATTTTCTTTTCATGAACCTACGCATCATGGAATAGATGTTTCTGCATCCGTATCTAGAGAGATGAAAATTCCATTTCAAAGAGTTACTACTACAACGAAATTTGTCATTAAAGCATTTGATGTAAACAAAGTTGCTACTGTAGTTAAACTAAAATGGTATGAAAAGCTAGTTTTCAAATTCTTTCAGAAGTTCAAAACCATCAACTCTGAGCAGATAAGAATTTACCAAGAGAAAGATATCCCTGAAATGTTCAATATTATTCAAGAGGAGGTAAAACGAAATCAGCTATCTATTGTACCCGAATTAGAGGACATAAAATGGATGCTGAAGAATCCTCATGTTAATTGTGTTGTTCATGAAGATGACAAAGGTAAAATCAAAGGATTTATGCTAGCTTGGGAGTTTTATCTTGCAGGTTTCGGAAACAAAATTCCTTTTGGGTGGTTAGATATGGTTCACATAAATAGACTGAATGAGGAAGAAGCTAGTGATTTAGCAAACTATCTTTGTCAAACATCAAAAGAACGCGGATGGTTTGGTCTGCAAACACCTTATATTCCTTATTTTGATATGAAACCTTTGAAAAAAGCAAAATTTTTCTTCTTTGGTAAAAAGATTAATATGGATCTCTTCAATTTGAAGGAAGTACCAATACCTGAAAAAATTGAATCATTCTATTTTGATTGGAGATAAATATCAATATTCAGCTAGAAACCTAAACAATTTAAATTTCTATTATTCTATCTCAATTGCTTGATTTAAGAGATTCTTTATTGTATCTGATTTGATATCTTCAAGCTTATCTATTTTTACATACTTTAGTTTCTCATTATTTCCTTCAAGAACATTGTATTTATCATCTAATTCATCTGCTTTCCAAATCATTAGATTAACATGGTCATCGTATGAATTAATTGAACAAATATTTCTATCCTTTAAATAAATAGGTGTACAATATTTAATCACCTCATCTAGAAAGGGATAATTTGATAAAACTATTTCACGGATTTTTTGAGCAATCCTTTGTATATCAGGTGGATACTTTGCGAGATATTCTTCAACATCTACTCTTTTACCATCAATCAATTTTACAACCACTTAGGCTTAACTAAACGTGACATAGCAAGCATATATAAATCTAATAAAATTACAAAAAAAGATCAAAGATTGATTCTAGGTAGCTAAAAATTGAGAAAAAGAAGAAGTTGATCAATCAACATCTGGAACATAGACAGGTTCGTTCTTCACAAGATTAATGATTTCTTCATAAGCTGTTTTGATCTCTTTCTCTTCTCCAACAAGTAGAAAATGCAAACTTCCTTCACCATCTCCAACTCCACTCGAACCTATATGAAAAACCATTATGTCAGGATAGAGCTCCTCAAAAGCTTCCAATTCTGTGAAAACTTCTCCAGGGATTGGCATCAATCCTACAGGTAATCCCATTGTATATTCTTTATCAACAGTTTTGTTTCCTAATATCTGAGAAAGTTCCCATACACTATCTTCAACAGTTCTAGATAAACTGATTGGAACTATAATAGGAATTCCTCTCGCTAAAGCAACTGGTAAAACTCTTCCGATTGTTCCACCCTCAGGATGAGCCATATAAACACCAGCTACACCATCGTTTCCGAGAGCGTTTCCTCCCTTAAAAATGAGATCTCCAGGTTGGAAGTCCTTAATTTCTTCTCCAATATCGTCTATTTCACGCTTGCTTCCCTTTTCAATAATTATTTCCTTTAACCTCTTTTCACCCTTTAAACTTCCTAATCTGAAAAGATTCTTTTTATCCCCTGTAACATGTCCTGCTACATAGTGTTCTTTTTTCACTTTTTCTCCTAACAACTCTTCCAAAACATAAGCTGTAGTTGATCCTCTAGAAATGAAAATCTTGTGTTTCTCTAAGGCTTCTTTAACATCTGGAAGCTCCATAATTCCTTTAGCAATAAGCCTTTTGCATTCAGAATGTGTTAAAATAATTAATGCTCGCATAGCTAGTAAGTTGATATAAAAAATAAAAGTGTTTTCTTGAAAGATGAATTTTTTTGTCAATTTTCTACAACATACTTTTTAATAGGTAATCTCGTATTATTAATTCTGAGAGAGCATAAATTGGTAAGAAAATGACGACGAAGAAGACTAATACAAAGACTTTGGATATACCAAAAAAACCACCATTATTTCGCCTTACAATTGTAGATCTTAGCGGTGTAACAACATATCACAGATCATATGTTAGTGAAGTTCTTGATGAGGTTCTTTTTTCAGGATTTAGTGCAGCAATGATTGCTTTCTCAAAAGAGTTGGGAACACAACTGTATTGTATTAAAATGGAAGGAGTTGACTACTATTTTAAAACTAGAGAGGATTTTATTTTTGTTGTAGGGATGTATCCTAGAGTCAGAGCTTCTAGTGCTAGGAGAATTTTAAGATTAGTCGAAAACTGTGTAAGCTGGGATGAAGTAAGAGATTATCTGAACAAAGCTGTCTTCTTTCAAACTGAAGAATTTATGGAAGATGTAGAGCAGATTATTCTTGAGTTCCAGATAAGATTTAAGCATTTAATACGAGAAGAATGATACTTTTCAAGAATCGATTAAATATATAAGCAAAGAGAATATTGTAATTGTATACATTTGGTGTTCACCATGCTCATCACAGAGGATAAACCACTCAAAGCAGAACAAAGAGACATGACTAATATATTGAAATTCAAAGAGAAAAATGAAATTACTGATCTCAATGTCCGAAATAAAAGAGTACTCGTTAGAGTTGATTTCAATGTACCAATGGATCAAGATGGTAAAATTACAGATGATAGAAGAATAAGATATACTCTACCAACTATCTATTACTTACTGAACGAAAATTGTAAGATAATCTTGATGAGTCACTGGGGGAGACCTAAAGGAAAGATTGTTGAAACCCTAAAAATGGATGCAGTAGCAAGAAAACTTCGAGAATATTTACCTCTGTATAGAATCTATAAAGCTGATGACTGCATAGGTAAAGAAGTAAAAGCAATGGCAAACAAAGTTAATCAACAACAGATACTATTGCTTGAAAATACACGTTTTCATCCTGAAGAAAAGAAGAATGATGATGCATTTGCGGAACAACTAGCAAATTATGCAGATGTCTTCGTAAATGATGCTTTTGCAACTGCCCATAGAGAACATGCTAGTACTTGTGCTGTTGCTAAATATGTTGAAGAAAAAGCAATTGGCTTTCTAATGGCTAAAGAACTAAAATTCCTTTCACATACCATTGCTGAACCAGAAAGGCCTATGACTGCGATAATTGGAGGAGTTAAAATCGAGGATAAATTACCTGCTATCGAAAATCTCATTGGACTAGCTGACAATATTCTGATAGGCGGGGGATTAGCTTTTACATACCTACTAGCTCAAGGTTTTGAAATAGGTATGTCAGTGAAAGATTTAACTTTTGTAGATCAAGTTAAGGATCTTATTACAAAAGCTAGCTCAGTTGGAACTAAAATATATCTTCCAGAAGACTTTGTTGTAACAGAGGATTTACGACGAATTGTTCCTGTTGAGGTTGTTTCAAGTAGAGAGATGAAAAGCAGACAGATAGGTTCGGATATTGGTCCTCAGACAATCAAAGAATATACCAAAGTTCTTGCTGATTCAAAAGAAGCTCTTTGGACTGGTCCAATGGGTATGTTTGAGATTGCTGAGTTTGAGAAAGGGACTAAAGAACTGGCACAATTCTTAGTAGAAAGAAATATTACAACTTTCGTTGGAGGAGGAGATTCAGCTGCAGCTTTCGAAAAATTTGATTTTGAGAAAGATATCTCTTTCGTTTCTACTGGTGGAGGAGCTAGTTTAGCAGTAATGAAAGGAGAATTATTACCATCTATAGATTATCTATAATAGGGTGATTTTCTTATTAGATATTTTCTAATAAAAGGTCGAAACAGTGTGGTTAACAATATTATCAATCTAGTTCTCTTTTTCAATTCTTTCAGATAGTCCTCAAAAGTATGCTCTTGATATTGCAGTAGTTTTTGAGATTCTTTAGTATCCATCCAATTTGTATAATACCATTCATCAGGCGTTGTTGCTTCTTTGAATACTGTTTCAGGAAGCATTCCAATTCCTAAAACATCAAAATATTTTGATAAGAAAACCCGATTTATGAATTGACAATTAGAACCTCCTCCTAGCATCAATATTTTCCCATCAGTTTGAGCTGTTACTGCATTAGCAAAAGCTAAACCAACATCATAAGTATGAGCAAATTCAATTTTTTGATCCATCGGAATATCATAAAGAAGACTCAATTCATTACTTCTCAAGGACAAGGAGGGAACAGCTGTAGTTCGGAAAATAGTCCAAGGTAATCCGCTTTCTTGAATAATCTTTTCTACTTCAGCTTTTGTTTTAGTATATACATCACTGGGATTAATCTGGTGTTCAGCTGTTCTAGGAGGAGAATCAGGAGTTTGAGGACCATAGATGGAGATAGAACTAGGAAAAATAATCTTAGGGAGTTTTTTTTGTTTTTTTGCTTCTTTTAGAATGTTTTTAGTACCTTTAACATTTATACTATACGCAAATTCAGGATGAGTTTCTGTCAATGGAGGAGTTATTCCAGCTAGATGGATTATACAATCTTGGTTTGTAACTGCTTCTTTAACAGATTCTCTTTGTTGAATATCTCCCCAGAAAGTGTAAATGTGGAATTTCTTTTTAATTTTATTTCGGATTTTTTTGTTTTTGGCTGAATAAATATCAAAACAAGTGACATTATGCTCCTTTTTACTAAGAGCTAGAAGAGTACTTTTTCCAATATTCCCAAAAGCTCCAGTAATTAGAACATTCATAATTTATATTCGATAATCAGTATAAACGTTTTTTCATTTATTTCTTACTGATAGGCTATTTGGAGAGCTTTTATAAATTCAGCAGGGATAATTTTTCCTTCAGTAAAACTCCAGAAACTAGGGTCTCTCAATTCCATAGAAGGTGGTGAGGTATACCTTCTTAGCAAGAAATAAAGAACATCCTTCAAAGACACAAAAGCTACTGACCAGTTTTTTTCTTGGATAGCTTTTTTTGCATCAATAACTTCAGTCCATTCTTTTTCTATTCTCTGCTCTTGATACAGAAACATTGTTGCTTTATATAATTCCATTACTTTAGATTCTTCTACAATAGGATGTAATTCAGGATACTCTTTCAGTCTATGTGAGATTGGGAGTCCATTATCAAATCTATACTCATACCGCGAGAGTATTTCCAGATTTTCATCATACGCTTTTTTTAACCATAGAGCTTCTGGAGGTTTGCCCATCATTTTAATATAAATTCGGTGTTCAGGGTTCCACTGCCATTTATCACAAATTGAAATATTCTTTTGAATGAAATCATCCTTCTCATACCACACATCACATTTTCCAAAAAAAGAAACATACAAGGAAATCTGATAGATGTCACTCAAACACTCAATCTGCTTGTTAATAGTTTTAAGCATGTATTCCTTATCATGAAACCAAATATCGAGATGTTGTTCGAGAACAAGAATCTTCTTATTTTGTATAAAAGGAGAAAGTGATTCTTTAACCACAACAATATCAATATCACTCTTTTCAGATTGAATTCCTTCAGCCCAAGAGCCTATTAAAAATATACATAGAGCGTGATCATCTAACAAATTCTCCAAAGCCCATTTCTTAATTTTTTCAAGAATTTCTAGATTATTTGAATCTTTCTCCATCTAGATAAGAAAAAATTTCTAGAATATTAGTTTATCTGAAAAAAGAGAAAAGAAGTTTGTTCTACTTCTTCTTTTTCGTTGGTTTTGAACCTGGTTTCAGAAGCACAACCATCGAAACTGTGAGGATAATCTGAATTGCTCCAACTATACCCGCAATTACAACTATTTCTCCCCAGTTGAAATCTCCAAAGAAACCGTTTTGTACTTCAGGACTAAGAATTTCTACAGATTCAATGTTTGATAAACCACTATCACTGATATAATTACCTGCAATAACTGAGTAATAGAAAGTACCACTCGCGTTCAAATCATCTACGAAAGTATTGGTTGTAACTGAAGCTATTGGTGTTAGAGAACTAGTTGATAATATATATGATTGATCTCTATAAATATTATAATTTTCGGCACCGAAAGATTCTTCCCAATTTATAGTTATATTTCCTGGTAAAGAAGAATTGGGTGAAATAGGGTACAAGGTTGTATCTTCTGGTGGTCCAACAAATTTTCTATAGAAGACATCATAGTCAAATCCTGCACCATTATAATTTGTAATATCATACCAAACAATGTGAATATGACCTAAACCATCAACAGCAATAACAGGAAGATAGGAACCACCTGTCATTTCATTAGAAACTATTGCTAATGCTGACCAATCATCAGATGGAGTATTTCTATATTTGTAAATTATATCATAATCAAATTGACCTGACCCTGGATAATGCGTATTATCTTCCCATGTAACATGTACTGTTCCCTCTTTATCTACTGCAATAGTTGTATAAAGTGCAGCAGATGTGCTTTCAATAGAGATCACTTCAGTCATTGACCAAGAGGATAATTGAGGATCGTAGTATTTGTAAAAAATATCTGGATCTACACCAACCCCAGTATAATTTGTATCGTCTGCCCAAGTAACATGAATCAAACCTCTATTGTCAATACAGATGGACGGATGTTCTGAATCTCCATCGCTTTCACTGCTAAGAATAGCTAAGTCTGACCAATCTATCTCTGAAATCAAGAATTTTTTATAGAAAATATCTGTATCTGGACCACAGCCAGCATAACCAGTATAATCATACCATGTGAAGTGAATATCTCCGCTTTCATCCACAAAAACATCTGGAGCATATGAATTTCCACCTGATTCAGATGACACCAAAGTCATTCCTAACCAAGTACTTGTTGATATAGTTAGAGTATTGTAAAGAATGTCATAATCACCTCCTGCTCCAGCATAATCAGTTGCATCTGCCCAAGCAATTGTAGGATTTCCTTGACTATCAACTGCGATTGATACATCTTGTATATTCACAGTACTAGCAGTTGATACTAGCTCTGATGAAGTCCAGCTCCCAGATGAAGTTTTTCGTTTATAAAAAACGTCAATATCTGTACCAGAGCTTAGAATATCTGAATAATCACGCCAAGCAACATGAACATTTCCATTATTGTCAACAGCTATTGCAGGTCTTTCTGAAGATCCAGTACTCTCCGTTGAAACAGTTTCTGGATCTGACCAAATTTTGGTTTCAAAATCCCATCTCATATAGAATATATCTCTATCAGTACCAGAATCATCTAAATCATTTGTATCATCATTAAATACGAAGTGAACGTTATTATCATCATCAATGAATATATCCTCACCAAATGAATCATCAGTGGTTTGAGTGAGAACTTCAACAGCTGGCCAAAACCATTCAGATTTGTCACTTTGAACAACTTGAGGAACATTATTCGTCATAGTTTCTGTAGCATGAATTCTAGTTAACATAGAACCAGAGAACATAATGACTATTAAGATTAAACTAGAACAAAAAAGCAATTTTCTTTTTTTTACCATTTTTAAACCTCTAAAGCTATGATATTTTATTTCTGCCTATAAATATTTTCCAGAGAAGAAAGAAATCAGTAAAATAGTGAATTAAACTTATAAATGCTCAAACATACAACTCTTTGCTAGAGAATTACTCTCTTTTAAAACAAAAATTTAGGTGAAAATATGCCAATCAAAATTACAGTATTAAAGAAACTTAATCCAAAAGATATATTTGGAAAAGAGATTAAGAATCCCGAAGGAAAAGTCATTCCTACATGCTCTGCTTTCGAAGAAGGACAAGAGTTTTTAGTTGAAAAACTAAACCAACCAGATAAATTCTGTGGATGGGCATGGAGAGATATTTACAAAGATGTATCCGTTCTTAACTTTGGTGGAGACTTTCCATGGACTGAACCAAATGAAGCTGTGACTTGCTGTACAGATGGTTACAGGCCTGTTATCTTTAAAATTGAAAGATTACCTGAAGAGAAGTGATACAATCAGCTTCTCTAATTTTTTCTCAAATATAGTGGAGGTTAAGGAATGTTAGAAGATGATGTTAAGGAAATAGAAGCAATAGAAAAAGTAATTCAAAATTACGGAGAAGCTTTTAATGAGTGGAATATTGAAAAATTAGTTGCAGCATTTCATCCTGAATCTATGACAGTTTGGTATATTCCTGAAAGAGGAGGTTTCATCTCAGGAATGTGTTATGGATGGGTTCGGAGTTTTGTAAGGAATCAGAAAGAAGATCTAGGTATGAAATTCTATGTCACTCCAGAGGAAATTCATCAAAAAGGAACAGCTGCATATGCAAGAGTTAGATTCCTTATAGATGATCCTGAAGGACCTAGAGACACAACCGATTATCTTACATTTATTAAATTTGGTTCGAATTGGAATGTTATTAATAAATCAGGTTTCACAGAAGATGTCTCAAAGGAAGAACTAGAAAGAAGATTAGAGGAAAAAACAGAACAACCTAGAAATAATCCTGAAGAAATTAAACAAATAAAACAAATTCTTCAGACATATGCGGATGCTTTTCATGAGTATGATTTTAGAAAAATTGAGGAGACATTCCATCCAAAAGTTAGATTGACCAGTTACATTCCAAAAAAAGAAGATTTCTGGAATGAGCCTAGACCTATTTTCCTGTGGAAAGAATCTTTCGCAAAACAAACTGACGATAAAACTTCATTCGATATAACAATAGGAGACATAGACCAAACAGGAACTTCAGCAATAGCAATTATGAAATGGATAGCTCACACTCCAACAGGAATTGGTGATACAACAGATTTCTTGACTTTACTTAAAATAGATGGAAAATGGTTGATCGTAAACAAAACTTGTGATATTGTATTCAAGGAAAAGGAGGCCATAAAATGAACGTAACAGAAAAAAAGGAAATTAAAGAAATAAAAAAAACTGTTCAATATTATATTGATGCTGTAACTAAGATTAATCTTGAATTAGTGAAGAAAGCATGGCACGATGAAGGGATAAGAATCTTCGTTGATAATGAGGATCAGATAGTTTTTCTTCATAGTCCAACAAGAGATGATGTAGATGAAATCAAGGAAGCTCTCAAACAAACTAAACAAAGCGGTGATATAGAAAACATAGATGTCTGCGGTTCAGCTGCAGTAGTTAGAGTGAAATGGTTTGTTGAAAATCCTAATTGGACAAGAACTGAGTTTAATTATCTATCTCTTCTTAAATCAAAGGATAAATGGATCATTGTTAGCAAAATAGCTCATGGTGAATAATTTCTTTCTCTTCTTTTATTTCATTTACCTCAAGGATAAATTTGAAAAACAGTTCGAGTAAAATTTATATGCTTCTTAATGGTGAAAAACCATTCATTAGCCTTAAGGTCATTCGAATGTCTACTAAGAAAATTCTTGATGAGGTTCTAAATATTTTCGAAGAAATAAGGAACATAGTAGACAATGTTAACTGGACAGATTATTCTGAAACAAGGGTGAAAATTCTATTAACTAACAAGATGGATGATCTCAAACATATTGTGAGTGATATACCAGATGATGATCTTTATAGTTCAGAAGATGCATCTATCTTTTTCGAAAACGTTCTTGATAAAATCACTAGAATTCTAAGTAGTATGCCACAGGATAAAATGCTTTTCCAGTTCTATGAGTTGGAACTCTGGCGATTACGATATGCATCGATGTATGCTTTACAATGGGGACATGGGGGAGAGCTTCAAGTAGCAGGAACGGCACATGCATTAGCAAATGTGCTTATTGGAATCCAAACAATGGATGTTCAGAATCTTCTAGTTGATTGGGATCATCCTGAATTTGAGAAGAGGAGAAAACTCATTCTCAACTACCTAAATTCAGCTTACATGTTTTTCTTTAGTCTTTGCACATCGTTGAATCTTATCTATAAACACGATTTTGAGCATTGGATGTCTGAAGGACTTAAAGGAAGTGAACAATACCTAAAATATTTAGATCATTTCTGGAATATTCCTAAGAGCATTCAGTTAGAAAAAAAGAGATTCAAGAATGTTCGAGATCCTAATTATTCTCCCTATTATGCTACTTTTGCAGGAATAGATTATATTATAACGTTCTTATTAGATTTACAGAAGTATTTCTTTAATGACAATGTAAGAACCGATATAAACAGCAATTTGGTAAATTTGTCTGACCAAGAAAGCTTCCTTGAATCACTTTCAAAAATCTTGGAAAAGGGAGAATTTTATGTTGAAGATTTCAAGAAATATGTAAATGAAGGATATTTTGATCTTAATGAGGATCCTCTGAACGATGATGACATTAAGGAAACAATCTATGAGCTTGAAGTAACTAGAATGTGGATTAAAGGATTGAATTCTCTCTATAAACTTGTTATTAAAGATATGAGTTCGGAAGTTGAAGTTTTAGAAAACGAGGTGATTCCTACAGTATTTGGATATATTGATAAATATAATCATCTTTTCAATGAACATGATTTTGTAAATAGTCAAATGGCTGATGCTATTAATTCCAACTTATCTGAAGCTATCATGTTCTCAGGAATATTAGCGATGAAAACACAAAAAACTGAATTCATTGAGAAGATTAAGAGGGATTACTCATTTTTCTTCACTATTGATGGAATCAAAAGATATCCCACATTGAATGGTTTATTTACAACATTATTGATAACCCTTGATCTAAAAAATAAAGATTATACAAGCTTGGAAAACTATGCAGAAACAATGATTGAAATATCCAATCACACAATTTATGAACCAAGAAATACGTTTTCTTATTCATTATTGGGAAACCTAGTATTGCTTCTTTTAAACAAGAAATCTAAAGAAGAATTTGTTAGAATCATGAAAGATAAATTTGAGAATCTACTCCCATATTTCTCACATTCTCTAATTTCTGAGATCGAGATTTATCTCTCTGATTTATCCTTAGCTCTTAAAGGTGAACCTGCTTCCTTTGACATGAAAAGACTCCTCACTCCTCAATATTATGACCCTTATTCAATAATAGTTCCTGAAATCGGACATCTTGCAGAACAAAATCTAATTGGGAAAATTGTTTATCTTCCTTTTAATCTTCTAAATGACTATCTAGTTGATGTAGAAGCAAAAATGCTTGATCAGATAGACAAGGTAACTGAGATAACAGAAACTATTAGTGAACAGACCGATACAATTTCTGATTAAAAGAAAGTTGAGGAGATCACTATCAAGATAAAGAGTTAAAAGTGTTTTAATATCTCCAAATATAAAAAAAGAATTGATACTTATGGAGCAGATAGTATTTGCTAGTATGTCTTATTCCAATGTTTTAGACCCCCATGTTTCGCTTTTTGTAAATAGTATTCGAAAATATGCTGGAACTTTTTCAACTAATCCTATATGGCTTTTTGTTCCAACTGATGAAGAAGAAATACCTGAGGATGTAAGAGAAAACTACTCTTCAATGAATGTTACACTTTTTCCAGTTATTACACACGAAGAAGATTCGAAATTTCCGTTTGTAAACACAGCTTATGCTGCATCTAAAGCTGAAGCTTTAGCAAAAAACAAAACAAAGCTTCTTGCTTGGATTGGAATAAATTCAATTATCATTAACGAACCTAAACACTTC
>Ga0255055_10001891_pt1 | contig 14975 bp, 7 predicted proteins | sample JV7_2_27_MG_FD_188633 | JGI IMG/M metagenome (GOLD analysis project Ga0255055, IMG submission 188633) | Seawater microbial communities from Jervis Inlet, British Columbia, Canada - JV7_2_27 | ecosystem: Environmental > Aquatic > Marine > Inlet | place: Canada: British Columbia | collected... | reverse complement strand
GATCTTTTCCCAATCAATCTGAAGCTTTACAGCATAGGGATCATCTGAGAAATTCCCTATGGATATCAGCACCTTGTTTTCTTTTATATAGGCTGTTGCCTTGACATCGGGATGATCTGTTTCTATCGCCGGATCCGGGTCCCAAGGTCCCGATATCCGCGATTGCTCAATTCCAAATTCATCCCAGATCTTCCAGATAGCCATCGGGTTACAGGTTACGCCCTCGGTGGACCAGGGAAGGCGGGTGGTCATTCCGAAAACCATCCCCAGCCAGGGGTTTCCACCGCCATGCAGCATATCCCCCATGAGTCCGAAGGGTATCCCCGAGACCTCTACAAGCCAGTTTTCATAAGACATTTCATTATACATAAAACTTTCACCGAACCAGAGCTTATCCACATATGGAAAATATTCTGCATACTGTGTGGCCGGTCCCTTGGAGAAGCCAGTATTGGAGTGCAGGTCAATGATACAGCCTGGCTTTTCTGCATCCATAACTTTCCTTATCCTTTTCATGATATGCCTGTCAAAGGTTACATCATCCAGGTAGAGTCCGTCGATATCCACATTCCTGACAAGCCAGGCAAGTCCCTCAATATAATAGTTGATCCACCGGCTGTCACCGGGGGCCGTCAGGATGGATGCATCCACCGTGGTATCATCTGAATGTTGATACCACTGGGGCCGGTAATCTGATCCCAGATGTTCTCTCAACCATGGATATCCTCCTCCAGGTCCATCATCAAATATTTCAGTTCCGAGACTTCTCAGGGCCCAGATTTCCGTAACGTGGTTGGTCAGTTCACGGATGGTATAATAGATCTTAACCTTGAGCCCCTTTTCATGGTTCCTGTCCACAAATGTTTTCAAAACCTCGACAGCTTTGAAAGGGTAATTGATAAATGGATTGAACCGGTTGGCATGATGCAGGTTCACGATCCGGATACCAGCTTCCATATCTTTCAGTTCCGGATCTGGTTTTGCGGCATTATGGAAATACCTGTCCCTGAATTGGGATGCCGGGTTTATGGTTTTTACCGGGGTTAGCAGCAAGGCGAATTCATACACCAGTTCATCCCCTTCTTTAAGTTCACGCTCCCCGCTGTAAACAGTCGCCAGTACTTCCGATCCTCCTTTAACTAAACTGAAACCACCCTTCCCGTGGTTGTTCCAGCTCTCCGGAGGGGCCGGATGGTACAGGTTCAGCAATGGTCCATGGTAGGTGCTTCCGCGGAGCTCTACCCATATACCAGCCCTGGTATTCCCCACCCAGAAACTATCTTCGGGTCCCTTCCATTGGGACCGGTGCCTCCGGGGAATTGCCGAACCAGGTAAGCCCATGCCCATCATATATTCAGCAATCTCGCTGCGAAATGGGATCTCCAGCCGGATATCCTGCACACTGATGTCCTCCTTAGCCTTCAGATGGAATCCATATCGAAGATATCCATCCGATTCTGCAACACCTGTTCCTGTCAACCGGAAATGCTCCGACTGGCTTGTCCATTCGCCCGAAAGTTTCCCCGGGTTGCTTACTACATTTCTGTATTCCGGCGCTGAAAAATCCTCCACCTCATGATCTCCCCGGACAGCAAAGACAATGCTTCTGTTCAATATTTCGGTCTCACCTATCATGATCGATTTGGGTAGTACTGCATTACCTGCAATGATCTTTTTTCCTGATACTTCAAGTACAGCATTTTCAGGTTGGTTTAGTGCAACGTAGGGTGCTAAGGGTTGGTCGTCGATTCCCACTGTAGAATTGAGCCAGCGAAGTCTGGAGTGTCTCCAGGGCTCAGCATCCCCACGGTCCGCCAGCACCTCTCTTTTGACTTTAATATCCACGGTAACTTCTTGTTTTTCACCCTCAGCCGGACCAATCAGGATCTTACCCTTATAGGTACCGGTAGAGATATCCTTCGGGATGTCAATACCCATCCAGAGGGCCTGCACCTGTCCTTTCCCGATTCTGATTTCCTTCTTAAATTGCTTACCATAGGTATCCACCCCTTCTGTATTGAAACAGGTGAGTCTTTCGGCTCCTATGGATGCTCCACCCGGACCATCTAGTCCGGTGAAGGATACCTGGAGATCTTCCACATCAGACCTGGTTGCCAACAGGGCAACCTGGAATACGTAATACTCGTTTCTTTGTGCAATGCCTTCAAAATGACCAATTTTGGGCTCCTGTATCCATTTCAGCGGAATCTCATCCTTCATTCTTATCGGGTACTTGCGGTCTTCCGTAAACAGGATAAACGGACCCGGATGTTTCTCGAGGAAGGCGGCTTTTTCTGATTCAAAGGGGATCACCTCCATGGGAAAGAAATTATCCGAAGCAGTCCGGGCTTCGAATCTATCCAGCATGGCCCTTGGAACGGCTTCCGGCTGGATCTGTCCAAACCATTCGGGGTCTGGTTTTCCTTCCCTGGGAAAATAGTCCCCGCTATAGAAACCCCAACCCTCCTGTACCTGGAATGGCAGGTAATACAAGTAGTAAGTTCCTGCTGTTACAGGACCTGCAAAGATCTCACAGCTCTCATTGTCAACCTGGATCCTGTGAATATTCGGAACCGTATCATTGGATGCGGCGGACAACAGGAGCAGCCGTTTGTCCTGTGGATCAGGGTCATGTCTCCGCCAGGGTAAAACAATATGTACCGCTTGAACATTTTCTTCAACCTGGAGCACGGCCCTGTGATTACCGTAGTATTCAGGCCATGGCTCATCGGCTATGGTGTACATCTCTGCATCCCTGGTACAACCTGGTGCCAGGACCAGGATAAGGAAAAGCTTGAGAAAAACGATTTGATTATGCCTCATGATGCATTAATTAAAATTCCACCCCTTAAATAATTTAAGTGAGATCCAGATACTTCTGCCCCTTCCATCAATGCCGGATCCGTGGGTTCTGTAAGCTTCATTGAAAATATTATGGACCCCGGCATTTACCTGGAAGAAACTCCCGGTATATCCGAGAGAGAGATTAACAACATTCCAGGATGGAGTTCCACCTTCCTGTATCCTGTTGTCATCACTATCACCCTGTGACAACCTTGTTTGTTCCCCTGCGTGTGCCCATTCCAGGATTGCATGAAAGCTGCTGACGTGAAGATATTTTAAGCCCAGCCTGCTGTTCAGGGGAGGTATCCGTCGCAGGGGAGAATTGGTAGCCAGGTCTTTTCCGTAGGTGTAGCTGATGTTCCCGAACATGGTAAGTGAGGGCAGGAAGCTGTACGATCCATCTGCTTCAATCCCCCGTATCACTGCTTGTTTTAAGTTTTGTCGCTGGTAGACCTGAACCCCGTCAATGGAATCATTTCCGTTATAGGTTGATTTTTCATTTGCTATCAAGCCATTCAAATTATTTCTGAAAAGTATAAGGTTGCCGGTATACCGCTTGGACTGCAGCTTTAATCCGACATCCACATTAACAGATTTTTCAGGCTTTAAATCGTAGTTTGGGATCTCATACCGGAAATCAGCAATGCCTAAACTAGATATATCATTGATGTTCGGAGCTCTGAATCCTGAACTGAAAGAGGACACAAACCTTAGCTCCTCTGTAATTTTGTAGTTGAGTCCCGCACTTCCGATAAGTGCAGAAGGGGAGAGCTTTATGTCTCCAAGGGTTTCATCCGGGACTGAAAGCTGGAAATAATTATACCTTCCCCCGAAAGTAAATGAAAACCGGTTGAAATTTAAGGAATGTAATGTATACAAAGCAATGCTACTAGCCCTGGAGCCATCAGGGTAAAGTCCCCTGTGCTGCTGTGACTCTCCGCTTGCCTCATCCCAGCTTTTTGCTTTGCTAGCGACATGGTCTTCATAGTATTCAATCCCCGATGAAATATCCCAGTATGAAGCCGGCCTCGAAATCACCTCGACCGAGCCGTTAAATGTTGAAACTTCATCTTCCTCCTCATCCGTAATGCTGCTGCCTGACTTTTGCTTGACCCTTTTCTCGATGGAATTCTGATAAGATATGGTATACCTGATCTTCGAAAACAGGGGAGATTCATAAAATGATTCCAGGCGAAGATAGGAGAGTAATCGTTGTTGCGGATCAAAATGGTATTTTGTATAGTCACCATTTTCTATCTTATGGTAGAGTGGTACATCTTCCTGCCTGTGAAACTGTACAGATCCTGTCAGTAATTGTTTATTGTTGAACCTGTGTTTGATGACTCCGTCCAGGGCTTTTTCCGGATATCCCGTGGGACTCAAAGTGCCCAGTCCCTCCCCGGCGACAATATCTCCAAGCTTCCTGATGGTGGCTCCCGCAATAAATGCAGTTTTATTTGAATTTGCTTCGATTTCAAAGCGGCTGGCCAGCTCCATTCCATAACTCATGTATTTCCCATACAGACTTCCCTTTAATTCATTTCCTGTGACAGAAAAATCAGGAGATTTCGAGAAAAGCTGAACCGTACCACCCAGGGCATCACTGCCATAAGGGACGGATCCCTGGCCTTTCATTACTTCCACATGATCGATAAGCAGGGGATCAATGGTGTTGAGATACTGATTGGGCCCCGATCTGAAGGTGGAATTGTTTAATCGTATCCCGTCAACTAGGATCAGGGTATGGTATCCTGTCAATCCCCTGAGGAAAGGAGAGCCCCCGCCCAGGTTGGTTTGTTGCATCCAGACACCCGGAATGACTTCCAGGGCATCCGGGGTTGACATAGCAGTCCCAAGTCGTGGATCCAGGTTGCTGATGGTGGATATGGACTCTGGCCGGTTAATGTTATCCGTTTTAGTCCGCTGGGCAATAATTACTATTTCCGGAATCAGAATAAATGAGGTATCGGATTTTTCCTTCACAAAGTCGTCATCTTGACCGTACGTAGAGAATATACCTGGAAGGAGTAATAAAACAATATAAGCTATACGTCTATTGATTTGTCAGCACCAGTTTATTGATAAATATTTTATTCCCCTGCAATTTACATAACATATTTTTTTGGTGTTACACGATATTCCAACTTAATATTATATTTTCAAGAAATCATTATGAAGATTTAAAACCAGTAAGATGAAAAATGAACATAAAAAAATAATTTTCCTGATACTCCTTTTTCTTATGATTATTAATACGGGTCAGGCACAAAAAAACACCAATGAGCGGGCCCTCTGGTTTGCCGATTCGAGGTTCGGCATGTTTATTCACTGGGGTGTTTACAGTGGTGCTGAAGGGATCTGGAAAGGTGAGAAGCTTCGTTATAACAATGATTACGCAGAATGGATCTATTACCGGAACCGCATAGACCGCAATGAGTATACCGGTTTGCTTGACCGTTTTGACTGGGAAGAGATCGATCCCGAGGAGTGGGTCCTGCTGGCGAAAGAAGCCGGGATGAAATATGTGACTATTACGGCCAAGCACCACGATGGTTTTGCGTTGTGGGACAGCAAGGTAAGTGATTATGATGTGGCAGAATTCACCCAGCCGAAACGGGATATCATCAAAGAATTATCCGGTGCCTGTAAAAAGCACGGATTAAAACTAGGCTTATACTATTCCCACTGGGTTGATTGGGAACACCCGAACGGCTGGGACCATTCCAAGGAGATCTATGGTATTACAGATGAGCTGTATGACAAGTACTGGCAGGAAAAAGTCATTCCGCAAATGAGGGAGTTGCTTACCAATTACGGGGAGATAGGATTGATCTGGTTCGATATGTGGATCCACCACTCAAATACCATCGTTACAAAAGAGCAATTACTGCAGCTGAAAGGATTGATCCGGGAACTTCAACCGGATTGCCTGGTTAACTCAAGGCTGGGATTATCAATAGAGGAGGACAATGACATCGACTTTAAAACTCTTGGAGACAACCAGCTGGGCAGAAAAAAGGAAGAATTTCCTTGGCAGTCCCCCGCTACCGTAGCACATTCCTGGGGTTTTCATGCGCTGGAAGAGCAGTGGAAATCAACCACAACACTTCTGCATTCACTAATCAACAATGTAAGCCTCAATGGCAACTTCATGCTGAATATCGGTCCCCGTGCCAATGGAGATGTACCTTACGAAATTTCACAACGGCTCAGGGAGATGGGGGACTGGCTGGCAGTCAATGGAGAGTCTGTCTATGGCAGCCAGGCTTTTGATCTGGTGAGGGATCAACATGATTGGGGTAAGATTACCTGTAAAAAGTATCCGGACGGCAAGACCAAATTGTACCTGCACGTATATAACTGGCCCCTGAATAAAAAGTTGCCTGTTACAGGGATTAAAGGGAGACCCCTCAGAGCCTATCTGTTGGCTGATAAACAAAAATCAGAAATTTCCTTTGCAACAAATGAGATCTTCACTGTACTGGAACTTCCGGAACAACAACCTGATCCTTATGTCTCGGTTGTTGTTTTAGAGTATGACAACTATCCTGGTACTGAAGACGGATTAGCGGCACAATCGGTTTATGGAGGATTTTCGCTAAAACCATCCAATACTATCAGCCTGGATGGTGATACGTATGTTGAGCCTGCAGATCGGTTTGGTTCAGTCCCGGCACATATTAAAGTATCGAAAAAAAGCACATATCGCTGGCGTATCTACATTGACAGCCCCATGTCTTTATTCACCGATGTATCTTATAATTTCCAGGGAGAGAAAGGGAAGGGGACTATAACGGTTAAATCGGCGGGAAATATTCTTTCCGTACCGGTTCAACCAACGGGCAGATATGTTGGAGAACCAAACCAGGAATGGCAGATTGACAGTTTTAACTCCCACAGGATCGGAAAACTGGAATTTTCCGGACCGGGCTATTATGAAATTGAACTGGAGGTAGCACCGGAGAAGAATGAGAAAATTGATTTTCAATGGCTCTGGCTGGAAGTGGAATGATGATCTTCTCGTCTCAATTCTTCATCCTGGATTACCAGTTCATTTCCAACCGGATCCTTTCCTGGTTCCGGTACAATGTAAACATGCTTGACAGGGGAGCATATTTTTCTTCCACGATCTTATAAAAACTATGAATCCCTTCCACATCCTGATTGTCAATGCCGGTAATGAAATCACCCGTGCGAAAACCATTTTTCCATGCCCTTGAGTGTTCGGGCACCATTGCCAGCCCTACGCCCTGGTGATCAAAATCCAGTCCATAGGCTGACATCTCTTCACCCTGGGGTTCATGAAGCCTGGCACCTAACCACAGGAACATTCCTTCTTCGGAAGAACCTGGGCTCAGCTCATCCAGGCTGATGAATACTTTGGGTATATCAGGTGTTTTGGCGATGGCACGCAATACCGGATCTGCCACCCCAAATGAGTGCATGTCAAAATTCCTGAATCCGAAGGCCAGTGCCTCACTTCCTTCTGCCAGGGAGAAGTCCCCGGACACTGGATCCAAAAATCCGGGGTCTGTCACAATGGAGTTCATATCACACTGATTATCATGAAATTTAAGTCTATCCTGGTGGTTGGAGGCATAAATATTGTAATCTATCTCCTGACCCCATTTCTCATCAGGTTTCAGACCTCTTGTCATGACAGCAGGCTGGTGTGCGGAAAATACGATATTGAGCTTAAAAATATCTCCGTTTGCCCTGGGCCATACATGGGGATGCAAACCGTTGTTCAGGACGATATTGTTGGTGACGATCCGCCGGTATCCTTCCCGCAATTTTATCCCCCCGTTCAACAACAGGTTGTTGTAAATCCGGTAATCGCTTGAGCCATCGTCCAGGTCAACATCCCAGCCATGGTCACAGCGGATCCTGTTATTGCGGATAATGTTAGGTTCAACCATGTCCAGGAATGGCAGGTCCGGGTTTTTTTCCATTTGCCTGTTCATCTCCTTTATATCGGGATCCCAGAACCGGTCCCTTCCCCATGAATTAAAACTTCCGTGATCACCTGTCTCCAGGACGGTATTGAAGATGTCGCAATATTCCAGTACATGTCCCCCGAAAGTCCCCTCACTGATATTTACACCCGCCCGGGGAACATCGTAAATGGAACAGTGGGATATGCTTATCTTAAAAGACATGGAGATCTGAACTGGCGAGGTCTGCTTCTCAGTTCGTCCTGTCCTTGCAATAATACAATCCGATACAGTACAGTAAGCGGGGTAGTTATCGCTTTTCGGACCCGGCACCAGGTCCAATTCCTGGTAATTCTGCGGTCCGTACCTGAAAATGGGATTCCGTACTGCATCCGGATCGCCAACAAAGGCAATGCCATTGGCCCCCCCTTCATGGATGTAACAACCGGAAATGTCTATATGCCGGTTATACATATTAATAAAAATACTGTTTCCTCCCAGCTGGTCAAATTCGCAATTCCTGATGCTACAATGTTCTGCCCCATTGAAGGTGACGGCACCTCCCCTGTAGACCGTCCAGTCCGACCGCAGCAGGGGTTCCTTATTATCCATAAATACCCTCGCCGCATGCCTGAATACAATGCCTTCCAAATGTACATGTCTTACAGGTTCATCCATCGTTCCGTTTAACTCGATGAGGTGGGGTAACCTTACGATCTCAACCTTTGCAGTTTCGAGGTCGGTTCCGGGATGTGGATAATAGTAGAGGAGGGAATCATGCTGCTCATAGTACCATTCACCCGGTACATCCAGCTCCTCAAAAACATGCTCAATATAGCGATATCTTACATGCATGGGGGAGGGCCGGTTATTCTGCCAGCCACCTTCCATGATGAGCTTTCCATTATCGTCTTTGCCCTTCACCATCCAGTGCATGTCTCCCCAGAGGGCACGGTGCATGGCATGCAGGTAAGCACCCTCAGGATTACCCCAGCCGGCTATGCGTTCATCTGACAGGGGATCATTGTCCGGATCCGCCTCCTGGCCGTGACTGAGGTCCCAGCAATCGTATACATTTTTGCCAGGCCGTGAATTGGGATAGCGTGCCATATCTTCCCTTCTGCCATCTATAAATAACTGGTCAATGAATGGCTGCCCGCTTACCTGGCTGACATAGATGCCATTTTCATACATCTTCCATACAAGCTGCAATTGTCGTCCACCGCTGATGACCACCTTCCCCTTATGCATGGCTTTAATAATAAGGGGGTAGTCCGCGGTGCCACTTAATTCATGTCCCAGGGCAAGGGTATTTTCAAGGTAATACTCCCCATCATTTAAGAGTATATTGACCTCCTCCCTGCCGGTATGTTTTTTCGCCGCTTCAAGAGCAGCCGGAATGGAATGAAAGGGATATGCTTCAGTACCCAATTCCTTTCCTTCTCCTGCCGGGCTGACATGGATATCAATTGAGAGGGTTACCGGCCCGAACAGGAGAAGTAAACAGGTGATAAAAATGCTTTGTTTCATAAGTTAACACAAGAAGTAAATCTCAGGTTATTCGTGATCATCAAATTTAGTTTTTTTAATTATCTTCCGGTTGGCATAATGTCATGGTGAACCTCTTATTACTGAAAGCATTTCTTCTATTATTTATCCAGCTTGATTTCCTAAACAAGGATATAAATGCTGAACAGAGGGAATTCGCAGATTGCTGGCAATACATAGGTATTGCTGTTGAAGAGCCAGGGTATACTGTTTGGGGGACTTCCCCAATTGCTGGAAATGATGGAAAAACCCATCTATTTGTCGCAAGGTGGCCGGCAGAACTTAAGGTAGACCCCGGTTGGAGGTCGCACAGTGAGATTGCACATTATGTAGGATCTTCCCCGGAAGGGCCTTTCCATTTTTCAGACATAGCATTGCAAGGATCAGGAAAGGAGACCTGGGATAAATTCGGGGCCCATAATCCGGCCATCCATAAAGTCGGAGATAGGTATGTATTACTGTATATAGGAAATGATAATCCTGCACAACCCCCGCATCCGGCCAATCAGAAAATCGGGATGGCCGTCTCTGAATCTTTGTACGGCCCCTGGGTGAAGGTCAACGGAGATGGATTGATCCTGTCCCCTCCCACGGATGATAAATACTGGAACTACCAGGCGTCCAATGGCGTGAATAATCCTGCCCTCTTGCAGCATCCAGGTGGTGGCTATTTTTTGTATTTCAAATCTGAGGGTGGGAAAATGGGACTTGCCATTGCCAGGCAGATTGAGGGCCCCTATGTACAATTACCTATCCCTGTTACCTCAAATAACCAGGCCATAGAAGATGGATATGCTTTTTATTACCAGGGGAAAGTTTGTCTGCTGACTACTGACAATCATGGCTTGATTGAAAAAGGAGGAGGTTTGCTGTGGAAATCTGATGACGGAATTCGCTTTGATGAAGTGGAACAGGGTTTTTATCCTGTGGTCAAATACCTTGGCAGGGATAAGCTGAATAAGGACAGCAAACATTATGGCGGGGATATCATTAAGTTTGAAAGACCGCAGGTACTGATTATCGATGGAGAACCAGCCTACCTGTACGCACCATCCGGTTACCATTTTTTTGGGAAGGCAAGCACTGCCAGTTATGTCCTTAAATTTGAAAACAATTAATATGAACTCAAAAAAGCGTAGTCTTGTTTCACTGTTCGTGATCATAGTTATTGTCCTTACGGGCTGCTCCGATAAGGATACACTGGTCGTATCTACGGACCATAACCTGGTTTTCACTGAACTGGCTCAAACCTGGGATGAAGCCATCCCACTGGGCAATGCAGTAATAGGCAACCTGGTCTGGGAGAAAAATGGCAGGCTCAGGTTCTCCCTTGACCGGTCCGACCTCTGGGACCTTAGGCCCATGAAAAACATTGACTATGACAAATGGAAATTCAAGGATGTCTATGAGCATTGGAAGGCAGACCAGTATGATAAGGTCCAGGCTGCCTTTGATGTTCCTTACAATGCATTGGCCGCTCCATCAAAGATCCCTGCCGGGGCCCTGGAGTTCGATATCTCCGCATTGGGAAAGATCAGCTCAGTAAGCCTTGATCTTGTCTCCGCCACCTGCCTGGTTGAATGGGAGAACGGCAGCCGGCTCACCACTTTTATCCATGCTGAAAAACCCGTGGGCTGGTATAAGTTTGAGAATATCCCTGACGGCCTCAGTATCGAACTAATACCACCTGCTTACAACACGGAAGGCAACCGCCAGCGTGTGGACCAGGCCATGAGTGACCTCGATGAACTGGGTTACCAGCAGGGAGAGATCCTGGCAGAGGAAAATTCCATTACCTATGACCAGCGGGGCTGGGCTGATTTTTCATACCAGATACATGCCCGGTGGGAAACCGGGGAAAATACCATGGAGGGATGCTGGTCCATATCCTCAAAGAACCCGGGCTGGGAGGAAAGTCCCACAGCCAGCCAGGTCGTATCAAAAGAAATGGGCAAAACATACGCAGGATCTTTTGAGGAGCATTTACAATGGTGGAAAGAATACTGGAGCCGATCGCAGGTCGAGATCCCGGATCCCCTGCTTGAAAAGCAATATTACCTGGAGATGTACAAGTTTGGTGCGGCCGCCCGTAACCATGCTCCACCCATTGCCCTGCAGTCTGTATGGACGGCTGACAATGGAAAACTACCGCCATGGAAGGGCGATTTTCATCATGACCTAAACACACAGCTCAGTTACTGGCCCGCCTATGCCGGGAACCAGCTTCACCTGGAGGAGGGATTTCTCAACTGGCTTTGGAAGTACCGCCCGGCATTCCGGCAATATACCCGGGATTATTTCGGGGTCGATGGGATGAACGTCCCCGGTGTTACCACCCTGGAGGGTGAACCCATGGGTGGATGGATACAGTATTCCATGGGACAAACCGTGAGTGCCTGGCTTGCTCATCATTTCTACCTCCACTGGCAGTATACCATGGACAGGGAGTTCCTGGAACAGCGGGCTTATCCCTGGCTGAAAGAGGTTGCCATATTCCTTGACCAGGTATCGGTCAAATCAGCCGATGGAAAACGAAAACTCCTGATGAGTTCGAGTCCCGAGATATACAATAATTCCAGAGAAGCCTGGTTTGCTGAAACAACCAATTTTGACCTGGCACTCATACGATGGACCTTCGGGAAAGCAGCCGAACTTGCTCTGGAACTCGGACTCGCAGACGAGGCGGAGAATTGGAAGAGTATCCTTTCGGACTGGCCTGAACTGGCTATTGATCCTAATATGGGACTGATGTTTGCGCCAGACTTCCCATACAATGAATCGCACAGGCATTTCTCACACCTGATGGCCTATCATCCCATGGGCCTGTTCGATATATCCAATGGCGATGCCGACAGGAAGATTATCATGAATACGCTGGCTAATCTTGAGAAGCGGGGTACCCTCGAGTGGACCGGTTATTCATTCAGCTGGCAGGGGAATCTCTATGCCCGTGCCGGTCAGGGTGAGAAAGCTGCCCGTGCATTAAGCCTTTTCGCCGAATGTTTCTGCCTGAAAAACTCCTTTCATGTGAATGGTGACCAGTGCAAGGCAGGACATTCAAACTTTACCTACCGCCCCTTTACACTGGAAGGGAACTTCGCATTTGCTTCGGGGATACAGGAAATGTTACTGCAGAGCCATACTGGAGTGATCAATGTATTCCCTGCTGTTCCAGACAGCTGGAAAGATGCTAGTTTTGAAAATCTGAGGGCGGTCGGGGCATTCCTGGTATCCGCTGTGATGGAAGGAGGGAAGGTTATGGAACTTCAGATACATTCGGAAAAAGGGGGTGAAGTTTCCATCCGGGATCCCTTTGGGGGACAGAAATTTGAGGCCAGCAAGGTCTACCAATCCGATGGGAACACCCTCATATTCCAGACCGCCCAGGGTGAGACCATCAATCTTACAGCAGTTGAGTAACTGGCCCATGTGTCTAATAAAAATTGCTTACTTAAAATACTAAAAATCCAGGTTGTGATCAATTGCTGAAAAGAATTCACCGTTGGGTCCATCGTTTTCAATAAGAGCCGGAGCAAGAGCCCCCGGCAATACAGCTTCTACCGGATGATCGGCGTTTTCTCCCCCTAAATCGGTGCGCAGCCAACCCGGATCAAGTGTATTTATCCTAACTCCTGAATCTTTCAGTTTCACCGCAATATCGTCAGTAAGCTTATTAACTGCCCATTTTGATGCGCCATACGGTGCAAGTTCAGGCAGATCTTTAATTCCAGATGTGACATTAATTACCCTTCCGAAACCATTTTTGATCATACCAGGAATAAAAGCACCGCACAAGCTATACATAGCCATCACATTCACTTTAAAAGTCTCTGTCCACTCTGCCCAACTATGAATCCAAATATCTTCGTAAAAGGGGGTCATTACGGCTGCATTGTTATATAAAATGTCAATATTAATATCCAGATCCTGCACCTGCTTTATCAAATGATTGACCTGTTCTTCATCAGATAACTCACCATAGACACAATAAGTATTTACTGGATATTCGTCAAGCAGCTCTAATGTTTTTGTGCAGCTTTCTTTGGTTCTTCCATGTACAATTATATGGCAATCCATTTTAGCTAATCCCATTGCAATTTGTTGTCCAACTCCACGGCTTGAACCTGTTATAAGGGCATTTTTTCCTTTGAAACTCATACTTGAATAATTATTTGAAGTTTATTGAATGGTTTTTTCAAAACGTATGAAATATCAACAACCTTAATGATACGAAACTCGGGCAAAAGTAGGATTAAGGTGAGAATTCCAATTAATAAGGCATTGTATTTTAATTTTTCTTCTTAATATAATCCAGTGGCAGATCATTATAGATGCGGGCCAGCGTAGCAATATTCTTGTCGTCACCACTAAAACTATTAATTGAAGAGGACAGATAATGATCGATCGGAGGCATTAGAGAATTCTTATTGGGCTTAACAAATCCGTATAGGCCAACACCATTTTTAGATGCATTGGTAACCTGGGTAATTGGATCTTTCTTGTTCCAGCTGGCAAGACATGTTATTAATTGGGTATCTTCTCCCACCATGGTCCTGATTGAATCAATTTTTTTTACATCACCTTCCTCGTTCATTAGCCAATCAATTTCTTTAAACATTTTAGAATTAACTATATGGGGGTGGGTAATATCAAAAGATGTCAACCATAAAATACAATCAGGGTTAGTTTCTTTAGCTGCTTTGTAAATGACCCTCCAGCACTCTTCAATAGCAAGCCGGCTGTATGCATTATAATCTTCTTCTGATAAATCATTGACTCCTGGGAATGATTTACCCATAAGTTCCTGGTAACGTTCCTTTTCGCTGTCTAACCAGTTTCCGTCGTTACTGCTTCGGTTAGGTTGGTAGAACCAATCGATCATAAATCCATCAATTCCAGACTTTTTAACAGCATCCCGAATTATTCCATCAAGATATCCCAGGTATTTCTTGGTATACGGAATATGACGATCGGCAGGGTAGCCATAACTGTAATCCGGATTTTCCATGCCCCATCGAGTATTGGATCCAATGCATAAATATCCCATTACTTTGATGCCTTCTTTATGTCCCAATCTGACCATTTCCGGCAGAAAATCATGTTTAAGACCAGGCTGCTCAGGTACTACTCCATTCTTGTACCAAGCATAACCATTACAGGAAACAATGAAGGTCTGGATCACATTTACTCCCATGTCCTTATACCACCTTATATGTTCCTGTGGATTTGCATCAGCCCATAATCCAGGTTCTGCAAATGCATTTGGGCCTCCTTCTCCCCAATTAAAATCAAGGTCGTAAGCCCTGATAGTTTCAATATTATCAGTTGAGCCGTTTTTTACACAACTACTAACTATAATAATGCTTATTAAAGCAGACAAATTAAATAGAAAAGGTTTTCTCATTTTTGGGTTTATTTCATTAATTCACCTTCCTGAAACCAGAACATAAAAGCGAGAGTTTTTGTATTTTCCCCGCTTCAACCTCGCAATATAAGTGCTGTTCAACATTATAAGAATTATCCTTATAAGTCCTGAAAATCTTATAGTAAATATGCAAACAATCCACCATGACTTCTGTTTTTGAATCCAATACTTCATATTTCCCGGGATCTTCGTCATAAAACCATTTCTGGAAATTACTGGCAGCT
>Ga0255055_10001890_pt1 | contig 14978 bp, 17 predicted proteins | sample JV7_2_27_MG_FD_188633 | JGI IMG/M metagenome (GOLD analysis project Ga0255055, IMG submission 188633) | Seawater microbial communities from Jervis Inlet, British Columbia, Canada - JV7_2_27 | ecosystem: Environmental > Aquatic > Marine > Inlet | place: Canada: British Columbia | collected... | reverse complement strand
TTTTACTGGCTATCATCATTCTCATTGGTAGTAATTTAATGAATACTCACTAGTCAATCGGTTGACTTGCAATAACGCCGACTTTTCGTTCAGGCACTAATTAGTATCTCAATAAAATTGGTTGGTATTCATCCTTGAATACGTTGGATTAATCACAACTCCAATAGGGCTGACTTAAAGAATTTCCAGTAACATGAAATTCTGGTATTGCCTCGATCTTAATCCATTAAAAAACTCATGCCCATAACATTAGACTAAGCCGAGCTTTTAAGTGCCTTCCCGCAGCAATTCCACTATAGATTGATGCCCCTTTTGAGAAGCCATCTGCAGAGCAGTTAAACCCTCATCATTTTTGGCATTGATATCAGCGCCTTTATCAATAAGCAATTCGACTGCCTCCTTTTGACCGGTCAAAGCAGCCGCGTGTAACGGCGTCATACCGTCTTTGTTTCTCGCATTGATATCAGCTCCATTGTTGATTAGTAGAGCCATTGTCTTATTGCTGCCTGACAGGGCAGATACATGCAATGGGGTTATGCCATTTTCACCTATTGCATTAATATCTGAGCCTTTGGCGATTAGCAGTGCGACTGTCTCTTTGTGACCGCTCCAAGCAGCCGCATGAAGCGGAGTCAATTCGCGCCCATTTCTGGCATTGACATCGGCACCTTCTGCGATAAGCAGTGAGGTTATCTTCTGATAGCCCTTCACAGCAGCTATATGTAGCGGTGTCTCCCCGGATTTATCCTTGGCATTGACATAAGCTCCTGTGACAATTAAGGCTTTGACGGTGATGATATCATCCTTTTTAATGGCTTCAATGAAGGACACCTGTGAAGGTAGTTTTTTAATAAATAATTTCGCTCGTGATTGCTCATCTAACTGCCCTGTAACTGGCAATCCATTATCCCGTTGAAAACTCTTTACGGCCGATGTGGTTTTCTTGCCCCAGATTCCATCAGGAGAGCCTGGATCGTACCCCAACTCTTTGAGTTTTTTTTGCACCTGATAAAGGTCGTGATCGTTTGATTCTGCAATTTCAATTAGTAATAGACTTGCAGAAAAAATAATCATCAAAATTACTATCGTAATATTTCTCATTTGATAAACTATTTTCCAGGAGATTCTAATAAGGACACCGCTCTAACCATTATGTGAATAGAAAAAGGGCAGTTAATTTGAACCCCTTCTAACCTGATTGACTGCCCATTTGATTTTCAGAAGCTTAGACTTTTTCTCTAAGCGTTTTGCCTGCTTTAAATTTTACGACATTTTTGCCCTTAATTTTAATCGGTTTACCTGTCTGTGGATTTCGGCCCTTGCGGGTTTTTCGGTAGACTTTCCTAAAAGTGCCAAACCCTACCAAAGTCACCTTCCCATTTCGTTTCTTCAGTGCTTTGGTAACATTGCCCATAAAAGATTCCAAAACAACGCCAGCGGCAACTTTTGTAATTTTTGCATCCTTAGCCATTTTTGCAATTAATTCTACCTTTGTCATCTGACCTCCTTCCTTCTTTACGGCGTTTGTAGCTACAAAAAAATCCTACCCTTAGAGGGGTTTATAGAAACAAAGTACGAAAGTCAATATATGATAGTTGTTAGATTACGTTTGCTAACCTAAAAAAATCCCGCCTTCAGATTGTGTGCCTTCATAGCCGGAATCTAAACTTCAGCCAAAGTGGGGATTTCGCATGACAAATATACAATCTCGAAAGGCAACTTTTGTTGGGAAATTTTTGACCTGAGATATCAAAACGATATCACAATCTGAAATTATTTCGAGGGAATACAGATATCTAAATTAAAAGCAGAGCCATTGCTAACGCTACAAAATATGAGATTAAATATTTTTTGAAGGTTCTGACTACTATAAAATCAAATTTCGTTCAGGACAATTTAGTGCCAGATCTTTTATAAACATCTTGGTTTAAATATTTGTCAATTATTTTACCTGTTCGCATATCACGATAATAACCATTACCTAAATGCTCATAAACTGCATGTTTTAATTTCTTACGATTGCGCTGTAATGGAAAAATTTGTTTTTTCATTTATAATCACCAAGAATTAAAATTGCACAAAGTGGCAGTCCTAATATCCGCTCAGCCAAATTTTGAAAGAAAGTTGGGGGGGCTTAAACAAAGGCTATCAGGATCCACGGTTCTCATTTTTCACTTTTAATTTTTTTTCAATTTCATCCCTTCTCTTTATTAACCGGAAATGAGAATGTTTCTCTTGAACCCTTTTTTGAATCCTCTCAGCAAGAGCAAACCTCTCCTTATCGTTCAAATGGCACCTCCGAAATATGTACTTGGAGTTATCTAATAGTTTTAAAAGTGAGTCAGCACCATCGTTGTTCTAAGCTGAATCTATGTTTACCAGTAATGATGATGTTATTAATGTTGATATCCAAGACATTAAGATTCCTTTTAAAGACATCCATGCCAAAAGGATGGATAGTGTTAAGATTATTAGTATCGATAAAAATTTGATAAGAACCGTTTCTGAAATTTTTTAAAACATTTATCAATTCACATGCCGAACTCCCATCAAAATCACCATAGAGTTTCAGACGGATTCTGTCTCTTATACGATTCGATAGGAATTTGAAATTATTTGCCATTGGAAATCATTTGTGCCGGGCTAAAATTAAAATCCTATAACATGCACAAAGTAGATCGCTTAAATTCTCTGCTCTAAATCGAAAAAAAAGAACAATCGTAGCTTATACCTAAAACACTTATTAAAGTGTCGTTGCAGTCTACTCTTTGCACAGCTTAAAAATTTAGGGTGTCAAGGCAAAATATTGGCGGGTTTGATTTTGTGAAGATATTAGATTATTTAATTGAATTCCTTAGGCGAAAATTGAGTCTTATAAGAGATCATTATTAGCTCTGAATTCGGCAATCAAGGCCAAATTTTCACTTCAAAACGATTATACTAAACAAAACCCCAAAAGGGTCCCAACCAGTCCCACTATCACATCCGCTGTATCCGGTGTTCGATCAGGCATGAAAAACTGAACCCCCTCGATAATAAACGGATGTATCAGTATCAGGCCTAAATAAGGATATTTTAAGCGTTTAAAAATTGGATACGATAAGGCAATCATCATACCCAATATAAAATGTTGAAGGGTTGCCTCGTCAATCATAGCATCAGCTTCCTCTGTAAACGAATTGCCGTATAGATGATTTTTGATTCTGCTTACGTGCTGAACCTTTTCTTCTTTCTTTTCCAGATCTGCGCTCAGGAATATGAAGAGCAAATGAGAATTTACGTCTATCATCTCCAGAACGTCTTTCTTGATTATCTTGGGATGAATTTCTGCCCATTATAACCTTACAATGATAGATCTACTTGTGTCTAAGCTCTACGAAAACAGAAAATCAGCATTTTAGAATATAATATTGGCGGGTTTGATAGTGGGAAATGTGATTATTTTATTTAATTCCTTAGGGGGAAATCTGGCCTCATCCTTATAAGGGATGTCTAAAATATTATTAGCCCCCCTTACTCGGACAATGCAAAGATCATGCAAAATCAGTGTATTATGAAAAAATAAAAATATATTATAAAATTACAAAAACTTACCTTAAACCTGTTAAAAGCTATTATTAAATTCTGTAAAAAATTTACCAATAATTATGGAATTGGTTTCACAATTTTGATGTGTTGATGTGCATTTTTTAGCATATATTTTGAAAAAACAGATGAGTTTCATCAAATAAAATTGGAACAGAGATTAAGTTCATTAAAAAATTTTTATATAAGCTTTTGGAAACCCACAGGATGTTTTATCTGATTTTAAAAGTCTTTTATTTTCGATCTTTGCCCTATGGGGACATGCTATGATTTGGCACAGACAATGCATAACAAATGACCAGAATGCTCAGCCGTGGGGTACCAAAAGCGCTTTGATAAGGCATTTTTCACTATCTGAGATTCTAAGCAATTTGTCTCTAGAAATATTTTAGTTAAGTCCCCGGAAAGGATATGCTAAAAGTTTTCAAAATTGCTCCCGGAAAGAGCAGTCTTTGAAAGTTTCTGGAGTGAGGCTTTAAATCTTTACACCGAAGATTCAAAGTCCGATGATATGGGGTGGTGGCCCAGTTGCAAATTATGCTTAGGGTTTCAAGAAAAGTCAGTCATTTGTTTATGGCTGGCTTTTATTTTGTGCGCCCAATATCTCAGAAGCACTCTTTTGTTTCAAAAAGGGTTTAAACAATGGAAAAATGTGAGGTTAGAAGTGTCTGAATTTTCTTAAAATGTTGCAATGATTTTTATGAATTGTTCAAATGTTGTGGATGAGGGTTATAGTCGAATTTTTGAGATTTCTTGCCAGTATCCCATATTGGCATCAACCTGTGATTTATTGAGAATACATGCATTTTGGCAATTTTACAGATATGAAAGGGATATCTGCAGCCTATCGCATTTTTAAATCTGGTGTCAAACCGCAGGCCCGAAAAATGCGGCTTTGAGGCAATAAAAAGGGCAAATCCATAGGCTCGGATTCACTCCTCTGAGTTGTGATTTAAATCGAATATCCAAACAATTTTCAGATCTGATATCTACCGTTTTGTTGGAGAGATATCTGCATTTTGGAAACCACAATTTCAGTACCGATTTATAGCAGCTATATTCAATTCAACGGAATTACAACGGTATTTGTTCTAACCTTAAATCTTAGCGGCAAAGATATGGGCGTTGTAAAAAGAAGCTGTGAAACCTTAATTTTATGTGGTAACGATAAAGCCCCTCTCCTTACAAGAGATAATCTCCAAATCAGCAGAAGGATGAGACCAAAAGGTAAAAGGATCAAAAAATTGGCTCCACCCTTCCCAAGTTAGAGCCAATTATCTCCCCTCTTTTCTTATGACAAGTATCTGGTCAATCTTCCTTAGATCTGGCTTCAGTAGGCTCCTTTACTGCAGTCTCAGCAATTTCCTCTTCCGTACGAGGTACTTCAGCTGGAGCTGCGGCTGGTTGTGTCTCATACATTGGTATATGGAAGTTTTCAACAACCCGACTGGGGTTGGTGTTCAGTAAAAGACGAGTTACATCTGGACGTGAGTAATGGCCAACAGGGTCGGCTGCGGATTTAGCAATAGAGATCATGCCAAGATCAATGTCAGCGTAAATTATTCCCTCAACATCCTCGGGCAAAGGTTCAGTAAGGGGTTGCCCATCCGGACCAAAAATCCTGGAAAAACCGCCTCCTGGCTTTAGCATCTCAAGCTTGTCGGGTGTATCACACAGCATCTTGACCATTTCTGATGACACTATCGCACAAGCAGCGAGCACAAAGCATTGCCCTTCAGCGGCATACATTTGACTTGCAGCGGTATTCAGTTCCGGCCCAAGAGCATAGGCCATACCTCGATAAAGTGAGAAACTGGGCCATGATGCGACATGTATTTGTTCGTGCATACTAAACATGGCGTATTTTGTGAGTGGCTGCAAATGTTCCCAGCAATTTAGTGCCCCCAATCGGCCAATATCAATCTCGTGCACAGCTAAATGACTACCGTCACCTTCGCCAAAAACGGTTCGCTCCGCATGCGTCGGTTTCAACTTTCGGCGAGTGGCAACAATCTTCCCTGTCCGGTCGATGATCATTTGGCCCATGTAAAGGCTCCCGCCGGCTTTTTCACTGTAACCCATAACGACGTGAATATTGTTTTCACGGGCGGCCTCGGTAAGAAGATCCACTTGGGGAGTTTCGAGAGTTAATGAGTTCTCATGGTAGCGCTGGACAAACTGCATCCCCCAAGCGGGAGCACCTAGCCAAATCCAAAACGGATAACCGGGAATCCAAACTTCAGGAAACGCGATGAGATTTGCTCCTTTTTCAGCAGCATCTTTTATCAGCGATATCCCTTTGTTGATCGTTCCGTCCCGGTCAAGAAAAATAGGCGCAGCTTGCACTACTGCGGCTTTGAAAGTTTGTCCTGAATCTGTCATTGTCTTGACCCTCCTTTTTGCGCAAATAGCCTACAAATTTCCTTTGATAGACGTCCCTGTATTTGTTTGAAGCCACTTTTTTTGCAAGATATTATTAGGAAAGAAGGCGTCTGTCAACTGTAAACCCCTTCATCATGTTTCAGTCTTTAAGCTGAATGAGATTTCTATAGGCAGGTTGGCCTCCGCTAAAGACAGGTACCTTAAACAAATCAAATGCTATGCCTTGATTTACAATACCAAAAGGTAACAGCTTCTTGCCAAGAAACCAAATATCACCCAGGTACCGCTGCATTGAGAGTATCCAAACTTTGACTAAAATACAGATATCATGGTTGATGGTTGTCTGGTCAAGTGGTATCTTAAATTCGAAAAATGAAAGATTGAATCTTGGTCATTGCAGTTTATTTAATCTTATGATTGTCCTGTAAATACACAAGCTCATCTATGAGTTTGTCCGAGAGCGGCTTTTTGGTTTGCTTATGCAGGCTTAAAATCGTGGCCAGGGTGCCGAAATAGTCGTTATTTGCCTGTGCGGCATACGTGTATTTTGGTAAATGAAATGTTATTACAAAGCCAGCATTCCGCTATCGATCTTATTTTTTAATTCTTTAAGGAGCATCGATAATTCTTTTTCTCGTTGCGCTTAAAACGTTGTCCATAATTCCGCGCTGGATTTACTATTTTCCGCGTCGTGTATATAAGTATCATACCGGTAAAGGCTTTTTGATACTATTGTGATAGTTTCCAATAGATTATAACTAACATTTTTTAACATGGTTTCCCCCCTTATTTTCTTTTAAGTATGTCATTTCGGCGCGTTTCTGAGACAATGTCTCAAACTAAGAAATCATTACACTACAAGGAAAGATTTGATTTGGGTTTACAATTAAGTTTACGGGATTATTTGTCAAGGTATTTTGATATAGAAGGTTCACCTCCTTTCTAAAATGGCGTTGTTTTTTAAGTTTTTCTTTTCGCTGAGCAACAATACTTTCCCTCAAGCCTTGATGACACTGCTCAGGCGTGACAAAATCGATCCCTGAATGCAAATGCTCTTTATTATACCAAGGAAAGTAGCGATTAAAATACTCAACGGCTTCCTGACGGTCCAAGAAGCGGCCGGGGTATTGTGGAGCCCTTTTGATGGTGCCGAATAATGACTCCACAAAAGGATTATCGTTGGGGGTTCGCGGTCGGGCAAACATTTGAGGCATATGATGGTCCTCGAACATTCTTTTGATTGGCTTGGCTTTCATTTGACGACCTCTGTCATTAATCACTTCCGGGCGTTGGTCGTCAGGTAGATCAAGAATGTTTTCACTGATCAGACCATCTTCAAGAAGATATCGGGCCTCTTGAGCAGTTTGATGCCAACTGATTAGCCAGGAGATGGCTTTGCGAGAATATTCATCCAGCAGTAAATACAAATAGAGAAAAACTGCTTTTTCATGAGTTGTCAAATAACTGATGTCCCAACACCATCTTTGATTAGGCCCGGTAAGTTCCTTACGAACCGGTGGGATCGATCGGCCATTATGCTGCTTATTAATCCCCCGCATTGTCATTAGATTTGCAGAGCGCAGAATGCGATACACAGAGGAAAAAGACATAAAGAATACTCCAGTATCCCAAGCGGTTACGGTCAATATTCTGTGGGATAAATCAGCATATTCTTCTTTGGCGGCCATTTGCAAAACTGCCTCCCTCTCTACCGGAAGAAGCCTATGGATAGGTTCCTTCGGACCTGGTTTGATATTTTCAAGGCTTTGCTCATTCTTCTCTTTCCAACGCCAGCGCACGACACGGCGACGGCTAATTCTCAAGAAAACGCAGGTTCGTGTTACGGAAATGCTTTTCTCGACGGCCTCAGCAGTTATTGCCAGGATATCGACTTTTTGCTCTTTGCTTAGCCACCGGTCTTTTATCTCTCCCACGAACCCCCATTCGTTTTTTTTCTTAAGATCGCCAGTTCCACGGCCTGTTCAGCAAGAGCCCGTTCTTTTTCCTCCAGCTCTCGCTTCAGGGCCTCGTAATCTCCCTGGGGGACAGTCTTACGTTTGGCTCCAGGCCGAGCAGTCAGGCGCTCAAGGGCACCTTCTTTCACCTTCTCGCGTATCCGGGCTAGATCGGTGGAATAAATCCCTTCGCGACGTAAAATTTCACCTACTGGGCTTTTACCGCTCTGAGATTCTAAAAAAATCTGGTATTTTTTCTCGGGGGATAAAAAACGTCGTTTCTTTTTCCCTTCAGGGGTTTTTTCATTGTAGGACACACTCATGATATACTCCTTTCATCGGGTTAGGGATGGGTAACTCCGGTCGCCCTACGGGCTCCCTCCGTTACCCATCCTTCTTTATACCATGTAGTGTAATTCAATCCAACTTTTGAGACATGAATTCAGAAACGGTGGGATTTGATATTATTCGGCCCTTGTCTAAGTGCTGCGTATGCCGCACCCAATAAAACCCGCTTTTAAAGATAGGAAATGAATCAAGGTAGAACGGCCAGTGAGAATGTAACCTGTGTTAGGTGGTTTTCTGCTCAAGGTCAGGTGGAGCTCTTAGATATTAGAGGAATAGCTTAGGTATCGCTGCAATGGGAAGTTTGCGCTTCTGGGGTAAAATAAGCGTTCTAATTGAATTTTAAATATCAGAGATGGCTATGGTTTTCAAGAGGAAACTGGTTAGAAAAGGAAGAGGAGGGCGAACCCCGACGCTACGGTCGGGACAGGCAAAAAGCGAATAGAGCAAAAGGGCTACCGGGATTGGTTGGGGGAGGTAGGATTTTTCCTGACCTATATTTGAGTTGACAGGGCGATTTCAGCGGGTCGATATTAAAACTTTTAAGCTGAATTTAGGATGATAGATTTAATTAATTAGCAGGTAAGATGAAGGATGAGATTAGTATCTTTTTCATTTATATATTGAATCGCATCTGGAGTACTCATTAAAACAAGCTCTACACCCTTCTTTTTGGCTTCTTTTTTCACTTCTTTCATTACAGGTGTGGCAGAGCCATGACCGGTACCGATGATAAGTTTTTTACAGTCCCAGGGGATATTTTCTAAGATCGAAAGAGGGGTATGACCAAATTGGTTCCTGAACTTTTTTGATTTTTTTTTCTTTCTCTTCTCGATTTTGCCTTTGTGGATCACAATGTCTTTAAAATATTCTTTCCCATCAATATTTATGGCCCCAAAAGAAAGTTCTTTTACCTTCATTGTAACTCCTTACATTTAATATCGTACTATCGAGTAATAAATATCGTTCTGCAATTTTATAAAATAAAAAAGCGAACAAGGGGAAGGGTGGCCGGGATTGGTGAAACGGCGCCACACACATGCCGGCGCTCCTGATAACAGGATTAAGGCTCTTTGTGATAAAGAGGATGTCCTGACGCCCCGGGGCAGAGACATGATCCCGGAACTTGGACCCGTGATCACCGTCTCACCGCAAGCAAGCTATCATATCTCTGCGCTTCCAACAACGTGATTTTTATACTGGTTAGTGAAGGGCAAGCAATAGGATGCTGCCGAGGGGTATGAGCCAAGACCTCACTTGCCATAACATGAAAGTTCGGTGGTGCACCGATTCCTGCGATATTTGTTTCATATCCAAATCCTAAGCTCAAGAGATTTCAAAAAGAGAACAACACAGTATATAGTTTTCTGCAAAATACAGATTGAGTATGGATTACGCATGACAAACCTATTCTTTTTTAGCAGTTCGTTTTGTTTACATTTCGTGCCTAAATCGATCATAGCTAATCAACTAAATTTATTGTATATTTGTTCAGATAATCTATCATTTTTTGGAGCGTATTTAGAGAATGGATGTATAGCCGGAATGTAAAATTGAGAGGATTTTTATATTGCGTTATATAATCTTAATAATAGAGCTGCCCTCGTCGACAATTTCGCAATGACAGCAATCCAAATTTTCATTGATCAAGATCTGATGCGATGGAAAAGCACATTTGGGTCAATAAAAGAACTGCTTTGAGGCAATTTAGTATTTTGTTATTTATCTAATGCATTTATTGGTAATTTGGCGAAAACAATATACAATCTCAACTACTCTTCCCTTTTAAGAAAATGATAACTTGGTTCAGGCCTAAAACTGCAATCATTCCAAGAAGAAGTATTGTTCCGAAACCTAGTTTGACCTCTACATTTAGCGCGATTACGCTTAAAAACAAGCCAAAAAAATTTACGGCAAACAGGCGTTTGATATGATATTTTTCTAAATTGGGTCTCTCCACTACCAGTCCAGCATCTCTTGTGCGCTGAGTGAAGTGGTCCAGATCCCATGCGGATATCGCCCCAACCATACTGAGCAAAATCAACCATTGGGACAAATTTAACCAGAGACCGATGGCAGATGCTCCTATAAAGAGAATAAACATAACAGAGGCCTGCCATTTCCAGCCCTTGAGATACCCGACCATCCAAAGAATCCCCAGTATAGTAATCAAAGATGAGGCTATCCAGAATTGATTTATGGCATAACTTAGTACAATCAAAAATGTTGAGAGTCCGATACAGATAGGTTGTAATTTTCGAATCACTATTATGCCTCCATTCGCATATGGCGAGACTTGTGAGAAAAGCGGCTAAGAGCTGTGTGGATTGAATTTACTAAGGGCTTATCTACTTTCCAATCGACTATCTGAACACCGGCCTGTCGAAGCTCACGAAGAAGCACCTTACGCTCAAGACGGCCGACACGTGCCGCAAGCTCTATGTCCGGCAATGGAAATTTTGAGCTAACAATTCTCAGCTGTTTGAATTCGAAATCAACAGGGTCGGGGCTAATAACAAGAATTTGGTACCCGCGTGACCGAAGCCGGATGAGCATTGGCGGATCGTCTTTCAAAAGTGGGGTGATAATGACGATTTGTGATCGTGGGGGAAATCGTCGAGTGGGCAAATAGTCAAGGTTGGCAAACATGCCGCTTTCCTGAGCTTCGCCGTGGACGAGGGCATCAAATATCTTTTTCCGCTGGATTTTGCCATACCCCGGAAAGGTCCAAGTCGGGTTTGTTCCGTAGATAAGAAGCCCTACGCGGTTTCCGCCACTTAAAAAGACATCTGCCAACGATGCAGTAGCCCCTACCGAATATTCAAAGAGGGAATTATCGCTTAATCTAACATCACTATCTTTTCGGGCATCGAGAATCAATCCAATATCGGCGATTTGTTCTGTTTCAAATTCATTCGTAAGTAGCCCGCGGAGATGGCGTGCACTTAATCTCCAGTTGATCCAGTTTCTGGGATCACCCAGCCGATATTCCCTCACCCCAAAGAATTCCACTCCGGATCCACCCCGCCGGGTTGGGACCGGACCGGCGTAACCTTTTGTCTGAAGAGGGCGTATATCTATACGTTTCAGCTTCAATGGCTTTGGAAGGACTACAAACTGGCCAGGAGCTGGAAGGATGGTTTGTTGCCGGTGGATTCCTAAAAAATCGCTCGCGGTGACACGGATGTTTTTAAAAGTAAAACTCCCCCGGTTTCCACGTACAGAGTATTCCAGCTGAACTGTCCCTCCCCGGGGGAGAGAGGTTAGTACCTTTGGTTTCCCATTCACTAATTCAAGTGATTGAGGAAGAATATCCTCCACAAATACTTCCTCTAACCCATTGCCCTCATTTGTGATTAAAATTCTAATAACAACATTGGCGCCCTGGGAGGCACGATTATCATTAATAGTGCGGATAGCCTTCAGTTGGAGTTCCTCCGGTCCATAGAAGAGTGCTGCTCCCAGAAAAACGATGGGAGGCATCACGAGTGCAAGAAGATCTCTGCTTAGAGTCGCAAGCCCCAGTAAAAGTAAAATGTATATAAGGGCGCTTAAAAAAAGAAATCTTTTCACTATTTAAATCCCCTCGATAATCGGCACAGGAGTTCCCTGAATGATGGCCGTAAGTATCTCATCTGTTGCTCCTTGCTTCATCCAGAATTCAGGCTCCAGAATCAGACGATGGTGGAGGGCTGGCCTGGCAAAAACCTTCACATCATCAGGAAGAACGTAGTCGCGTCCTTGCATAACGGCCCAGGCTCTACTCAGTTTTAGTAGCGCTAAGGAACCTCTGGGGCTGGCTCCCACATTTATCTGCCTTCGCTTGCGCGTTTCGGCGATTAGTGCAACTATGTACCTTTCGATATCCGGATCGATATGAACTTTTTCGACTGATTCACGCTCTTGAAGCAACTCCTCTGCGTTTGTTACTTGCTTCAAATCAAATTCGTCACGCCGCCTCTTAAATCGGCGTCTGAGCATTTCCTGCTCCTCATCTTCAGAAGGATAACCTATAGAGAGCTTCATGATGAAACGATCAAGTTGGGCTTCGGGTAAGGGGAAGGTACCTTCATATTCAATTGGATTTTGTGTAGCGATTACAATGAAGGGTTCTGGTAGTTTCATCGTCTCGCCTTCCAAGGTAACCTGATACTCCTGCATTGCTTCCAGGAGAGCAGACTGTGTTTTTGGTGAAGCTCGGTTGATCTCATCTGCCAGTATTACGTTTGCAAAGATCGGCCCTTTCCGTAATTCAAAGCGGTTCTCCGTACGATTGTAAATGTAGCCACCTGTAATGTCACCGGGAAGAAGATCTGGGGTAAATTGAATGCGCTTAAAATCCAGCCCCAGAGCAATGGAGAAGCTATTTGCAATAAGGGTTTTTGCCAACCCAGGATAGTCTTCCAGCAATAGATGACCACCAGAAACAAGGATCGCTGCCATGATCTTTTCTAAAAGCGGCCTTTTGCCAACTATAGCCCGTTCAACTTCTCCTATTACTTTGTTAGTCAATGTCGACAACCGGGCGGTCGCAACTGTCATTTTCCACCTCCAATTGATTTTCCAGAAATTTAACAACTTTCTCCGGTTCGAACTGCAGAGTAAGGGCGGTTTTTCGTCTGGATCTGGGGCGAAAGAAATATCCTAAAAAGGATCTATTGGAGCTTTCAGGTATGCTCTTAACCCCTAACTTGAGACATGTCTGAATTTCCGACGGGGTATCAAGTTCCCCAGATTCAATTTCTTCCCTTATTTTTTTAGGGCTTTGCTGCCGGTTGTAAACCAGGGCAGTTACGACCAGTTTTCCTAGATACCGTGATAGAGTCCACTCGTTTTTCATATGAAACCGCTCAGCCCATAAGCTTACTTGTCCTGGATTCTCTTTTTCAACATCCTTCACTATAGCATTTAGTCTCTGTGGCTTTACAAAACTTTTTAAGGATATGAGGATGGCGACTGCCAAGAACAATGCCCAGAGAATCGATTGAGGGATGCTTTGAAAGATGTGATTCCCGACCCATAAGATATACAATAGTGGAACCACGATCACTTTACGTGTAAAGCCATGGAGAACTATCACCAAAGGAGCCGCAAAAAGCAAAATGAGGCCAACCCATAGTAAACTCTTTTTCATGATAGACTCCGGCACGCCTTGGCAATAGCTGTAAGGCACCTGACTGCTTGTCGTTCCTCTTTTTCGCTCGGAACTTTAGTCCCGTACCGGACATCTTCAAATAGCCGTGTAAGCTGTCTAAGTGGCTCTTTTGGGAGGCCTGCATCTTTTAAGAATTGTTCAAATTCCTGAGCTGTCATGTCACTACTCCTTCTACCCCCCCCCAGCTTTCCCGCTATGCATGCCATTTTATAGTAGCTGCGCATCACAATATTCCTCAGGTCAGTGCCAGCTTGCAATTCTTCAACAGCATCCAAAGCCTCTTGGGCCAAATGTTGCAGAGGGCTATCAGAAGAAATCCTGCGACTCATGACGAACCGAGCAATGCTTATTATGACGGCAACGATGAACGCTACTAATCCAAGATTTACAACTAAAGTAAGCCATTGGGGTGGGTTGGGATTGAACGGGGTAGTACGTTCATCTGAAAGCAATTCAGCCTCGGGCATCGGTGGTAGAGTCAGGTATGGAATTAGGCCTTTTATGAGATCGGGCCGAGCATACAATAATAGACAGGAAGAAGTGAATAACACAAACAAGAGAATAACATTTCGGAGGGCGCGTTTTCTATGTTTCGGTGATATTAAGAGATAGAGGGTGGCAAGGGGGGTGAGCACTAAAAAAAAAGCGAAAAGTAACTTAAATATAGTTCCGAGGGAATCTCCCTGCCCGGCAACCCTGTTTTCCCTCAAGTCTTGAATTTTCAATCCGAGGCGAAGAGGCTTACCGGAGAGAAGTTTGAGTTCGGAAATCCCAGCCGACAATAGGATAATTGCGGCGAGTGTAACAACAAGAAATAGAAGGGTCCAATACTTCTTTTGTTTTTTCATGATAGCACTAATTTAAAATAAGCATTTGCCGACGAACCTACCAGGGTCATTTCCACCTAAAAATATTGAAATAAATAATGTATAGCACAAATATGAGTTCAATAAAAATGCATATTCCTTAAAAGACCTAATAAAATACTCAATAATATTGATAAGATAGTTTAGGCTTTGTAATTAAATCAAAGCCTTTGTTTGCTGTTCAACTTGATGGATATCGTACTTATGGTAGAATTTGAAGAGGTTGAAAATATCATAAATGTGCAGATGTAAGGTAAAAGTTCTCACGATCAATCAAATTTTAGGCTTTGATTTTTGTGACCGAACCACTTAGGCAGATCATCGTTTATATCAATAACCCGCATACTATAGAAAATATGGCACGTTGGTTTGAATTTCGTTGGAACATTTGACACCCCCCCAAAATTAAAAAGTGATGGAAACGCAAGCCACATATTACGTCCTTCATCGGCAATGTGGGTACCACACAAAGCACAACTGACTTTGCAAGGAAGAATTCTCTCGTGTTTATTGAGTTCGTTGTTGTAAAAGCCTAGATGATCAATGCCTTCCGTAATTCTGACATCATGTTTATGAAATATAGCTGCCCATTGCATAGGAGCCCCATGCAGTTTTTGACATGCCAAACAATGACATATTTTTGCATCTACAGGATCCGAGCATACTTCGTATTGTACCGCATTGCAGTAA
>Ga0255055_10001889_pt1 | contig 14991 bp, 7 predicted proteins | sample JV7_2_27_MG_FD_188633 | JGI IMG/M metagenome (GOLD analysis project Ga0255055, IMG submission 188633) | Seawater microbial communities from Jervis Inlet, British Columbia, Canada - JV7_2_27 | ecosystem: Environmental > Aquatic > Marine > Inlet | place: Canada: British Columbia | collected... | reverse complement strand
CCCGAACGGCTCGAAGTCTCCGGCTCGGCCGCCCCGGTTCTCGAAGGGGTAAGCACCGCCAGCGGCCCGGGAGGCGCCCAATACGACGTGTCGGAAGAAGGGACGCTCATCTATGTAACCGGTGGGCGCGGGATCCCCACCTATCCGGTCGTCTGGGTCGATCGAGACGGCTCCACGAGCCCACTCTGGAGCGAGCCCGGTGCCTATGGTGTGCCTCGCCTCTCACCCGACGCGAAACGGCTGTCGCTGAGCGTGCTGCGCGACGACAACTGGGACGTCTGGGTCTACGATCTCGAGCGCGAGGTCTCCACGCGGCTGACTTTCGATGACGGCTACGACGCCGATCAAATCTTCACGCCTGACGGCAAGTCCATTGTCTTCACTTCCGATCGCGGGGGCACCGGAGGCCAGATCTATCGACTGCCCGCTGACGGGTCCGGCGAGGCCGAGCTGCTCGCGGAGGCCGAGACCGAACTCTGGGCCGAATCGTACACAGCTGATGGCCAGTGGCTGGCCGTCGAAACGCGGACCGAGAGTTTCGACATCCTGGTGCTGCGCATGGACGGTTCGAGCGAGCTCGAACCGTTCCTCGCCTCGGAGTTCAGCGAGCGCTTCCCCGCTTTCTCTCCAGACGGCCGCTGGATCGCCTACCAATCCTTCGAGTCGGGCCAGGCCGAGATTTATGTCCGACCCTTTCCGTCTGCCGGCGGTAAGTGGCAGATTTCGATCGAAGGCGGCTTTTGGCCGACCTGGTCGGCCGACGGCAGCGAGCTCTACTACAGCACTCGCGACGGTTTGATGGTCGTGCCGGTCGACGGCAAGGCCGACACCTTCCGTGCCGGCAAAGCCGAGCCGCTCATCACCGGATCGTTTCGTGGCAACGGCCAAGGAATCTCTGTTGGCGGCTATCTCTTCTCGAGCTACGACGTCGCGCCCGACGGCCGCTTCGTCATGTTCCCAGGTGAAGAGGAGTCCACCGGCCAGACCCACGCCACGATCGTCTTCAACTGGCTCGAGGATCTGCAACAAAGCCTCGCGGGTCGATGATCGGCACCACCCTTTCCCACTTCAAGATCACCGCCAAGCTCGGCGAAGGCGGCATGGGCGAGGTCTACCGCGCCGAAGACACCAAGCTCGGCCGCGAAGTCGCTATCAAAGTCCTACCCGAAGCGGTTGCCTCCGACCCCGAACGCCTCGCCCGCTTCGAACGCGAAGCCAAGGTACTAGCGGCACTCAATCACACGAACATTGCGGGGATCTACTCCCTGGAGTCATCCGTTGTAGGGGCGCCCCTTGCGGGCGCCCGGGAGGGGACAACCCCGAGGGAGGGGACAAGCCCCTCCCCTACGGATACCGCCGTTCATTTTCTGGTGATGGAATTGGCCGAAGGCGAGGACCTGGCACAGAGGCTCCAACGTGGCCCGGTGCCGCTCGAGCAGGCCCTGCCGATCGCCTTGCAGATCGCCGAGGCGTTGGAGGTGGCACACGAGCGCGGCATCATTCATCGCGACCTGAAACCCGCCAATATCAAAGTCACTCCCGACGGCCAGGTCAAGGTGCTCGACTTCGGCCTCGCCAAAGCCCTGGATCCTCATGACCCCACGACCTCAGGACCCCACGACCTCTCTTTGTCTCCGACCTTGACCGCACAGATGACGAGTGCCGGGATCATCCTGGGCACGGCGGCCTATATGAGTCCCGAGCAGGCGCGCGGCCAGGAGGCCGAGCGGCGCTCGGATATCTGGTCGTTCGGTCTGGTGCTCTACGAGATGCTCTCCGGTCAGCGCCTTTTCCAGGCCGACACGGTTTCGGACACTCTTGCCCGCGTTCTTATGCAGGAGCCGGATTGGGCTGAGTTGGAAGGCGACCTCCCCGCTCCCATCCTCCGACTGCTCCAACGCTGCATGGAACGCGATACGCGAATGCGCCTGCAGGCGATCGGTGAGGCGCGGATCGCTCTGGAGGGCTATATCGCCGAGCCGGAGTCTGCCGAGGCCGAAACTGCCGAATCTCAGCCAACGTCCGCGGCACCTCGGTCTTCCCTTCTCCGGCAGGCTGCACCCTGGCTCGTCGTCGGTGGTGCACTCGGCGCCTTGGCCGCATTCTGGATTGGCCGCCAACCCGGTCCCGAAGCGTCGACCGAGCCGCTGCACTTTGCCATCCATCCTGTGGAGGGCAACATCGTCGGCAGTGAAGACACCAACGGTCTCGATATCTCTCGCGACGGCCGCAAGATCACGTTTGTGGGGACCGAAGCGAGCGGTTCCGGAACGATGCTCTACCTGAAGACGATCGCAGACGCCGAACCCCGCGCGATCCCCGGCACTGAAGGCGCGCGCGCACCCTTCTTCTCTCCCGATGGCGAGTGGATCGGCTACTTCACGGATCGTGAGCTGCGCAAGGTGTCGCTGCTTGGCGGCAGCCCCATCCCCCTGGTATCGACCGGCGATCGGCGCGGGGGTCTGTGGCATCCCGACGGGACGATCTACTTCGTGCCGCACAGCGCCGGGCCCATCATGAAGATCTCGGCAGTGGGTGGCGAGCTCACTCCGGTCACCAGCCTGGACAGCGAGCGACACGAGCGCACCCATCGCTGGCCTTCCCTAGTTCCCGGTGGCAAGGCGATCCTCTTCACCTCGGACACCCACGAGAGTACCGAGTACTACGACGACGCTCGCATCGAGGCAGTCGACCTCGATACTGGAGAGAGAAAAGTCGTGCTCGAGGGCACCAGTCGAGCCGTTGCCACGTCGAGCGGCCACCTGATCTTTGCTCGGGACGGTTCGCTCTTCCAGGTTCCGTTCGATCTCGACAAGCTCGAGACAACCGGATCGCCGCAGATGGCGCTGCAGGGAGTTCTCACGGTAGTGGTGTCGGGAGCGGTTCAGTTCGCCATCTCCGACACCGGCGCCATCGCTTATGTTCCTGGCGGCAAGACGACGGAGATCTTCGATCTCATATGGCTCACTCCTGAAGGCGAATCCGAGACGGCCTCCTCGGAGCGAGGTGTGTATTACCAGGCTGCTCTATCGCCGCAGGGCGACCGCGCCGCGCTGACAAACTCCACCGCCGACGCCCAGGATCTGTGGATTCTGGATATGGAGCGAGGGTCCAAGAGTCGCTTGACCTTCGAAGCCGGCAACTCCGACCCGATCTGGACGGCCGACGGCAAACGGATCGTCTACTCCTCGAACCGCGACGGTTCGCACATCAAGCCCTACATCAAGTCGGCCGACGGCATCGGCGAGCCCGAGCTCCTCTGGGATTCACCCGACGAGGCCTTTCCCATGGATCTCTCGCACGATGGTCGCTGGTTGGCGGTGGAGCACAATCGCTTTCAATCCGAACAGGAACAGGGTACCGAGATCTGGCTTGTCGATCTCACGGGCGAACGCAAGCCCTATCCCTTCTTCGAAGACCGTTTCACCAGTCGCTATGCGTCGTTCTCCCCGGATGACCGTTGGCTCGCCTATGTCTCCTCCGAGAGCGGTGAGGACCACATCTATGTGCGTCCGTTCCCCTCCGCCGACGGCAAGTGGCAGATCTCTCAAGTCACGGCACGCGAGCCCCGCTGGTCGCCTGACGGCACACGGCTCTTTTATCGCACCACCGAGGGGCTCAAGTACGTCACAGTCGACACCACCGAAGGCTTTCGCGCCAGTCGACCCGTCCTCGTCGAACCCGGCGGCATCGGCGCACCCTTCAACATGACCTACTCTTTCGCACCCGACGGCGAGCGGCTACTGGTTCTGCGCCCCCACGCCGAGGATCAATCCCAGTGGCGCGTGCACGTGATCCTCGGTTGGCAGGACCAGCTCGGGCGGCGATGATTCGCGTCCTCCGGTTCCGGTAGAATCAAAACACCGCGAAGTCGTCTGCACTTCAAAGGGCTACAGGGCACATCCACCCTCGAGGGCCCAGCATGATCGGCCAAACCGTCACGCACTACAAGATCCTGGAGAAGCTCGGGGGCGGTGGGATGGGGGTGGTGTACAAAGCGCAGGACACCGGACTGGGCCGGTACGCGGCGCTGAAGTTTCTCCCCGACGAGCTGTCCCGAGACAAGCAAGCGCTGGAGCGGTTCATGCGTGAAGCGCGGGCCGCCGCCGCGCTCAGCCACCCTCACATCTGCACCATCTTCGAGATCGGCGAGCACGAAGGCAACGCCTTCATCGCCATGGAGTACCTCGAGGGTCAAACCCTCAAACACATGATCGCGGGTCGTCCTCTATCCCTGGAGACGGTCATCGAGCTCGGGCTTCAGGTGGCCGACGCGCTTGCCGCAGCTCACGACAAAGGAATCGTTCACCGCGACATCAAGCCGGCCAACATCTTTGTCATCCAGGGCGAGCAAGCCAAGGTCTTGGACTTTGGCCTCGCCAAGGTGGATCCGACCCGGCTCATTCGGGTCGACGAAGAGAAGAGCCCCGGAGATGCCGAAGCCGCCACCGAGTTGGCGGATCTCACCACGCCCGGCTCGACCATGGGGACGGTGGCTTACATGGCTCCCGAGCAGGCGCTGGGTCGGGACGTCGACGGCCGTACCGACCTGTTCTCGCTCGGCGTGGTGCTCTACGAAATGTCGACCGGGCATCAGCCCTTTACCGGAACGACCTCCGCAGCGGTGATCGATGGGATTCTGCACAGCCTTCCCGCAGCGCCAGTACGGCTCAATCCGGCCGTTCCGGCGGAGCTCGAGCAGATCATCAACAAGGCGCTCGAAAAAGACCCCAGTCTGCGCTATCAGAGTGCCGTCGATGTACGTACCGACTTGAAGCGACTGCGCCGCGATACCGAGTCGGGCCGCTCGGTGACCGCAATGCCCGTGGCGGCTCCCTCTCCAGCGACCGACGCGGGAGGTCTATCGCCGGCGCCAGGATCGGGCTCTCAGCCGAGCGTGGCGCCGGCTCCGCTATCCGACACCGGTTCGGTGCCGGCAATGACTGCCGAGGGGGCAGAATCGAAGCGCTGGATCTGGATCGCCGTCGCTGCAGCATTGCTCGTCGCTGTAGCCGGCACCTTTCTGTACCGCGGCCAGACACGCCGGCCGGCCGCCTTTGGCGAGGGCGACTATCTGCTCCTCACCGATTTCGTCAACACCACCGGCGACCCTGCATTCGACGGCACCCTCGAGCAGGCCCTGGCCGTCAAGCTCGAGGAGTCTCCCTTCATCAACGTTTTTCCCGAGGAGAAGATCCGCCGCACGTTGCAGCTCATGGACCGTCCGGCCGACGAGACGGTAACGCGGGGCATTGGCATGGAAGTCTGTCAGCGTCAAGGGATCAAAGGGGTCCTGACCGGCGAGATCGCATCGCTCGGCAGCAACTACGTGGTGACGCTGACCGCACTCGAATGTCAGTCGGGTGAAGAGATCGGGCGCCGCCAGATCGAAGTGGGAAGCAAGGAGGAGGTGCTGGGGGCCATAGGCAAGGCCGGCGCTGAGATGCGCCGCGACCTCGGCGAGTCCCTGGCCTCACTGGAGAGATTCGACGCCCCGATCGAACAGGCCACGACCGCCTCGCTCGAGGCGCTCAAGTCGTTCACTCTGGGAGAGGAAGAGCGCGCCAGCGGCGGGGAGGAGTCCGCGATTCCCTTCTATCAGGAGGCCATCACGCTCGATCCCAACTTCGCCATGGCCTACGCGCGGCTCGGGACTCTCTACATGAATCTGGGTCAGCTCGAGATGGGAAAGGAGCATCATCGCAAAGCCTTCGCGCTGCGCGAGCGGGTCAGCGAGCCGGAGCGCCTCTATCTCAGCTATCACTACTACAGCGACGTTACCGGCGAGCTCGACAAGCACAGACAGACCCTGGAGCGTTGGAAACGTATCTACCCGCAGGACTGGGAACCCCACCTCGCGCTGGCACTGCTGCACATGAGCACGGGACAATTCGAGCAGACCTTCGCCGAGAGCCAGGAGGCTCTGCGTCTCAACCCGGACCACACGCTGGCCCTGAATGGGGCCGCTCTAGGCCACCTTCTTTTCGGCCGCTTGAACGAAGCCAAGACCGTCCTCACTGGGGCGATCGAGCGCGGAATCGACAACGCCACTATCCGTCTGGGCTTGTACCTTGGCGCCTATCTTGATGGAGACACAGCGGGAATGGAGGAACAGCTCCGTGCGGTGACAGGCAAGCCCGGCGAGCAGGAGCTGATCGGATCAGCAGCGGATATCGCCGCGTCCGGTGGCCGGCTGGATGAAGCTCGAGCTCTGAACCTTCGGGCTACTGAGATGGCGCGGGTCGGCGGCCTCGACGAAACCGCGGCCACTCGGCTGGCCTCTGCGAGCTTCAACGAGCTACTCTTCGGCCCAACCGAGGAGGCTCTCCTCGGGGTCGAGGACGCACTGGCGTCCGCCCACAACGTGGATACCATGTTTTTCGCGGTGGCCGCGCTCGCGCGATCGGGCAGTCTCGAGGAGGCCGAGGCTCTGATCGCGGAGCTCGATGCGGAGAACGCGACGGATACGCTGATCCAGGCCGTGTCTCTCCCGACTCTGAGGGCGACGGTCGAGTTGCATCGCGACAACCCGGCCCGGGCCGTCGAGCTGCTCGAGTCGACAGCGACCTACGAACGTGCTTACCCAGGGGTTCCGTATCTCAGGGGAGAGGCGTATCTAGCGATGGGAGACGGGCCGGCTGCCGCACTGGAGTTTCAGAAGATCCTCGACAATCCGGCAGTCTTGCCGCTGTGGACTCTCCACTTCCACTCACTGGCGCACCTGCAGATTGCGCGGGCCCATGTCCTGGCCGGCGACGAGGCCGCCGCCCGCCGCGCCTACCAGGACTTTCTGGCCTTGATGAAGGATGCGGATCCCGACATCCCCGTCGTCGAGCAGGCCAAAGCCGAATACGACAAGCTGATCTAGCCAAGTCTCAGTCCGTCGCTGGCGGAAACGGACTCTCCCACGGCACATCGTAGGTGTCGGTAAGCATATTCATCATGACACTGAAGAACCCCACGGCAAGGAGCTCGTCGATCTCGCTGTCTGAGAACCCCTCGTCTCTGAGTTCATCTTCAAAATCCCAATCGGAGTCCTCGACACTTTTGGGATCGAGCGAGGCGCGAGAGATGATGTCGATCGCCACCGGAAACGAGGGAGGAAGATTGGCGCTACAAGCACCCCCGGAGAGGGCCACGAGATCGTCGTAGGTCAGCGTCGGATCGAGATTCAATGCCGCATGGCCGTGCAGCGAAGTGCAGTACTGATTTCCGGCGGTGATCGAGACCTTGAACAGGATCAGCTGTTTTAGCAGGGCCGGAATCTCACCTTCGATCACCGTCTCCTTGAGCATCGACCAAACCGCACGCAGGGCGTGTGGGTTGTGGCCAAGTGCTTTGAGGAAGTTGAGCACCGAGGGCGAACCCATGGTGTCCATGATCTCGTCATAAATAGCCCGAACGTCGGGTGATGCGTCTTCATACTCGACCAGGGTGCTGCGTTTCATGGCTCTCCTCTTGGCTAGACCGTCTTCAAGTACTCGTGCACGAAGTTGACGGCCGCCGATCCCTGTCCGACGGCCGATGCCACTCGACGAATGACTCCGTGTCGCACATCGCCGGCGGCAAAGACCCCCGGCACGCTCGTCTCCATCAGATAGGGGTCCCTCTTGAGCTTCCACCCGGCAGGTCGCTCGCCGTTGACGAACAGATCGGGTCCGGTGAGAACAAAACCGGCCGAGCTCAATTCGACCAGATCTCCCAGCATCTCCGTATGCGGTGTCGCACCGATAAAGACGAACATCGCGGGGGTCGGATGCCGTTGCGTCTCGCCAGTTTCACGATCACGAACCGTAATCGCTTCGAGCCTTTCACTGCCGTGAACCTCGACGACCTCTGCCCCCAACTGGACGTCGATGTTGTCACGCCTTTCGATCTGCTCGATCAAGTAACTGGACATACTCTTGGCCAACGAGCCGCGGACCAGCATCGAGACCTGATCGGTGTGCTGGGACAAAAAGACCGCCCCCTGGCCTGCCGAGTTGGCTCCACCGATCACATACACATGTTCGCCCATGTAGTTCGCCGCCTCGGTTCGAGCGGCGCCGTAGTAGACCCCGGCGCCCGTTACGGCTTGGATTCCAGGCACGTCGAGCTCGCGAACGAACACGCCGGTCGCGATCATCACCGCCCGGCACGCGAGCTCGGATCCATCGGCAAGGGTCACGACTCGATAGGGATCGCGGAGGCTGATGCGGACAACTTCCTGGGCCGAGAGAATCTCGGCACCGAAGCGTGAAGCTTGCGCGGTTGCCCGTCGCGCCAGGTCCGCACCGCTCAGTCCCTTGGGGAAACCGAGATAGTTCTCGATCCTCGAGCTCGTTCCGGCCTGACCGCCCGGTGTCTCTTTGTCGATGAGTAGGGTGTTCACACCTTCGGAGGCGCCATAGACAGCCGCGGCCAGCCCGGCTGGCCCAGCTCCGACGACGATCAGATCGTAAAAGGGTTTGGTGGCCTGGGTCCGCAGCCCTGCCTTCTCGGCCAATTCGGTCAGGCTGGGCTCGATCAGCACGCTGCCGTCCGGGAAGAACACCACCGGCAGCCGGTGCGTTGCCTCATTGGCTTGCTCGACCAGCGAGCGTGCATCGGCGTCGCGCTCGATGTCGAGGAATTGGTACGGAATCTGACTGCGTGCGAGAAAATCTTTGATGGCGTGCGACCTAGCCGACCATAGTGTGCCCGCCACCCGGATTCCATCGTAGGGAATTGTTGCCGCGGCTTCCCAGTCGCTGATCAGGTCGTCCAGAATCGGGTAGAGATTCTCCTCGGCCGGCGTCCAGGGCTTCATGAGGTAGTGATCGAGCCCCACCGTGTTGATTGCGGAGATGGCTGCATCGGTATCCGCGTACGCCGTGAGCAGCACTTTGCGCGCCTCTGGGTATGCCCTGCGAGCCTCGGCGAGAAACTCCGTGCCGCTCATCTCAGGCATCCGCTGGTCGACAAGAAAGAGCGCGACCGCGTCATTGCGTTGCTTGAGCCGCCGAACCGTCTCCAGCCCCTCGGCACCCGAGCTCGCTTTGATGATCCGAAAGTCCTTGCGATAGTGCCGATTGAGGTCACGCTCAACCGCACTGCGCACCTGTTCTTCGTCGTCGACCGTCAGGATGATGGGTTTCGTCATTGGGTATCCGTAATGGGCAGCTTGACTGTGAAACGCGTCGCTCCCGGCTTCGAGTCAACCGAGATCTGGCCCCGGTGCTTTTCCACGACAATGCCGTGGCTGATATTGAGCCCCAGTCCCGTGCCCTCTCCCGGGGCCTTGGTGGTGTAGAACGGATCGAAGATCTTTTCCTGAGCCTCGACCGGGATCCCGGGTCCACTGTCGGCAACCTCGACCACGACCCAATTGTCTTCCTGGTACGCCTTCAGCTCGAGCGCACCTTGGCCACCCATCGCACCGATCGCGTTGTCGATGAGGTTGGTCCAGACCTGGTTGAGCTCACTGCCATAGCCCTGAATTCGAGGCAGATCCTGGGCGTAGTCGAGATCCACGTTGACCCCGTCTCTGAGCTTGCTACTCAGCATGACGAGCGTATCGTTCAACCCCTCGCGCACGTCGACCGATTGAACGGGAGCCTGATCCATATAGGAATACCCTTTGAGGGCCTTGACGATGTCCGCAATGCGTCGTGCCCCGTGACCAATCTCCTCCAGCAGGGTGTAGGCCGTGAACTTACTTCCAAAGTAGTCGATCACAATCGGCATCACCGAAGGGTCGAAACTCTTTGTCAGGTCCTCCAGCTCGGCAGCACACAGCCCCGTCGCCACCAGGGTCGAGGCATGCTCCCAAGGGTCTTGGACACCGTTCTGATCGAGCCAGTCTTCCACCTCTTGTTCGAGATCGCTGCGGGCGATGGGATCCAGCGAGCTCGGCTTCTGCGCTCGCCGCTCAGCTTCCGTTTCGAGCTCCGCGACACGGTTGTACTGTTCGCCTGAGAGACCCGCCGCACCGAGGGCAAACTGAGCCCGTTCGAGTCGCGCAATCGAGTTCCTGAGCTGCTCTGCCCCGTGCCTGGCGACAGCCGCCGGGTTGTTGAGCTCGTGAGCCATGCCCGCACTCAACCGACCCAGAGTCGCGAGCCTTTCGCTCTGACGCAACATGACCTCCTGCTGGAGGTATGCCTGCTCGAGGTCTCGAAGCTTCTGCCGCTCCCAAAGCATATGTACCTTGCGGTGGAAGAAATTGCACACCATCGAAAGGCACTTGACATCGAGCTCGGTAAAGGGCTGGCGTCGCTTGAAGAACAGATAGAGAGCCTGAGTCTTGCCATCCTCGACCAGGGCGTTCACCGAGATCTGCTCGAGATCGTCTTTTTGAAAATGTTCGGGAAGTTGCTCCAAAGCGTCGCTCATGGGATCGCCGCAGAGGATGCGTGTCTTGCGGTCACGCCACAGCTCTACTTCAAAACTCGAGAGCGCATCCGGGACTATACGCTGGACATCCGCCTGACCTCGATACCCGTCGACGACAATGGTTGTAGGTTCCGGACCTTCGGTGTCCTCCGGATCACCGTCGAAACAGATATAGCGCCACGAGTAGACATCCGCGATGTATTTGAGCCGGCGGGCCAAAACCTCACCGACGGACTCGATATCCTTCGCCGCGTTGATCGCACCGGTCAGCTCGAAGAGCGCTTCATATCGCGACACCTTCGAGAGCAGATCCTGCATCGAAGACCTCGGTTTTGCTGAGTCGTCGTTCATCGAGATCTTCCCTGAAGACTCCTCAGCTCGGCATCGCCCGCCGGGTGACAGGGGAAACCCCGAAGTGTCTCTTGAACGCCCTCGAGAAGTGGCTTCGGCTCGAGAAGCCCACCCGCCGGGCCACCGCTTCCATCGGCAACCCGTCACCCTGCTCCAGCAGCTTCCAGGCGCGCTCCATACGCAACTGACGCACCAAGGTCATCGGCGGCAGGCCAAAGGCGCTGGTAAAGGTCTCAGCAAAGGCCGAACGGCTCATCGAAGCCACTTCGGCCAGCGACTCTACCGTGTGCGGATCCGCTGGATTCTGCAGAACACGATCAAGCGCCCGTGCCAGACGCTCGTCTTCCAGCGCGGCCAACCAGGGCAACGAGCAGGTGCCGCTTTGACAGAGACGACGGAGGAGATAGACGATGCACTGACTCATGAGAGCCGCTTTCATCGTCTCGCTTCCCGGCCCAGCATCAGATTGCTCGGCCAAGATCTCCTTGAACGCGGAGCGCACTTGGGGGATATCGGAAAGGTCCTCGACCAGGATGTCCCCGAGTTTGTCGAACAGCCCAAGAGCTGCTCCATAGCGGACCTTTACCAAACCGCAGGCAACAATCATCTCGGGGGGTTCGGTCGATTCGGTGGATATCACAGGAGCGCTCGGGAGGGTCTCCGATTCCGGATCGATTACGCATTCTCTGACGGTCTCTCCTTCTGGCTCGAGGAAGTGCTGCGCTCCCTTGGGTACCACTGCCAGCGAGCATGTTTTGAGCGGCCGAGCCCTCCCGGCCGCCGAGCGCACGAACCCCGACCCCGTCAACACGAAATGAAGCATCACCGTCGCCGGCCCAGGCAGGCGGAGCCGGCGTCCCGGGCTCACCTCACACAACGAGAACGGCTCGACGTGAATGTCAAGGTTAGAGAGCAGCCTGTCGAGTAACACGTCGCGCATCGTATCCAGGCTGGAGTCGGGGTGCAATAGGGTCCGGACAAAAAAGCACGCCTTACGGATCACTTGACACATGAAGTGGGCCACACTCTGTGAGTAGGCAGCCGACAGGCGGCTCCCAAGATGGACAGGCAAACCAACAAAGAGGCAAATGAAATGAAGACGAGAACCACAATTGCAGTCGTGGCAACCCTGCTCGCGGGCCTGGTAGCAGTCGGCGCGCAAGCGCAACTTCCCGACCCAGGCGTGACCATCGACACCGCCCGCACCGCGGTCGTGATCACCGATCCCCAGAACGACTTTCTCAGTCCCGATGGAGTTACCTGGGGTCTCGTCGGCGCGAGCGTGACCGCCAACAAGACCGTTGAGAACATCGAAAGTCTGATCAAGGCAGCCAAGAGTGTAGGGATGCCGGTCTTTATTTCTCCCCATTACTACTACCCGACCGATGATGGCTGGCAGTTCGGCGGGGCAGTCGAGACCATGATGCACTCGATCAACATGTTTGGCCGCACCGGTGCTCTTACCACGGAAGGTTTCAGCGGCTCGGGAGCCGATTGGCTCGAGCGCTACAAGCCCTTGATCGAAGATGGCAAGACTGTGGTAGCGAGCCCCCACAAGGTCTACGGACCCGAAACCAACGATCTGGTCCTACAGCTGCGCAAGCGAGGTATTGACAAGGTCATCCTCGGTGGAATGTCGGCCAATCTGTGCACCGAGTCGCATCTTCGCGAGCTTCTCGAGCAGGGTTTCGAGGTCGCGGTCGTCACTGACGCTACCGCTGCCGCACAGACGCCTGAGATCGACGGCTACGCCGCCGCTCTCACCAATTTCCGATTCCTGGCCAACGCCACCTGGACAACCGCCCAGGCCACTAGCAATATCAGCGTAGCTTCCGGAGCTGCGGCCGCTGCCGAGTAACTCGAGCTACCGACGGGTCCGACGGATCCTGAGCACAAGCCACAACGGGCGGGGTCGATCACGACCCCGCCCGGTCTCTTTGGATCGAGCTCCAGCTTCTCTTCGCAGTCTCCCTCCTGCGATATGATCCCCCCGCTTTGATCGGTACCAAGCTGCTGCATTACCAGATCACCGCCAAGCTCGGCGAAGGCGGCATGGGCGAGGTCTACCGCGCCGAAGACACCAAGCTCGGCCGCGAAGTGGCCATCAAAGTCCTGCCCGAAGCTGTCGCCTCCGATCCCGAGCGCCTCGCCCGCTTCGAACGCGAGGCCAAGGTACTAGCGGCACTCAATCACACGAACATTGCGGGGATCTACTCGCTGGAATCAGCAGAGCCTGAGCCTCCAGCTGCCAGCCACCAGCCGCCAGCCGGAGGGGAGGGGGATGCCCCACAGCCCTACGGCCCTACAGCCCTAACGCCTTCCCCGGTTGCCTTCCTCGTCATGGAACTCGCCGAAGGCGAGGATCTCCAGGAGCGCCTTGCTCGCGGTTCTATTCCGCTCGATCAGGCTCTGCCGATCGCATCCCAGATCGCCGACGCCCTCGAGGCGGCCCATGAGAAAGGCATCATCCACCGCGATCTCAAACCTGCCAACGTCAAGGTGACATCCGACGGCCAGGTCAAGGTGCTCGACTTCGGCCTCGCCAAGGCCCTCGATCCTAACGACCCCAAGACCTCAGGACCCCAAGACCTCTCACTGTCTCCGACTCTCACCGCCCCAATGACCGGTGCCGGAATCATCCTCGGCACCGCCGCCTACATGTCTCCCGAGCAGGCGCGCGCCAAAGAGGTGGACAAACGGGCAGACATTTGGGCATTCGGTTGCATACTGTTCGAAATGCTGAGCGGCCGATCGACTTTCGGCCGCGAGTCGATCAGCGACACGCTCGCCGCGGTTCTGGAGCATCCGCCGGCGTGGCAGGCTCTGCCGACCGAGACGGCGCCCGCGATTCGGCTGCTATTGGAGCGTTGCCTGCAGAAGAATGCGACTCGCCGCTTGCGCGACATCGGCGACGCGCGATTGGAAATAGAAGAGCTTGACCGTCGTTCCATCTCGCTCGATGAAGCGCGTGAGGCAAGAGCCGGAACCTCCTCGAAGCTTCTTCTGACAGTTGCCTTGGTGGCCCTCTCAGTGGGCGTCGTCCTCGCCGTGTGGGGCTGGAAGCGGTCGTTCTCGGGCCGAGGATCGTCGACGCCCGTCAGCCGTTGGGTCATCGAGTTGGAGACACCCCTTCAGCTGGCGGTCGGCGGTCGCACGAACCCCTTGGCGATCTCATCCGATGGGCTCCACCTGGTGTTCGCGGCCGAGAAGCGTGGCACGAGCCAGCTTTACCTTCGAGAGCTAGACGACTTCGAGACGCGCCCGATCCACGGCACTGAAGGGGCCCGCAACCCGTTCTTTTCAGCGGACGGTAAGCAGGTGGGCTTCTTCACGGGTAACAAACTGCAGAGGGTTGCTATCGGAGGCGGCACTCCCCGGATCATTTGCGAGTTGGCTCTTGACGACTTGGGAGCCAGCTGGGGTGTTGACGACAGAATTGTCTTCGCCAGCTATGGCAGCGGGCTGTCTCTGGTATCGGCAGATAGCGGTATGCCGGAGCCAATCACGACTCTGGACTATGACGCTGGCGAGGTCCAGCATCGCTGGCCCCAGATCCTGCCTGGTGGTGAGACCGTTGTGTTCACGGTGGCCACCGACAAGGGCTCCAGGGTCGGTCTCGTTTCGATCGCCAGCCACAAGCACCGAGTGCTGCAAGAGGTCGCCGATCTCTCCCGGGCTCAATATGTCGCGAACGGGTATCTAATCTATGGACAGGCCGGAGGTCTCAGGGCCGTCGCCTTCGATCCGGTCGCGGGATCGACTTCGGGTGAGGCCATAACCGTTCTCGCCAACGTGGCTTCCGTTCCAGATCTGGGCAACGCCTTCTTTGCCATTTCCGAGAACGGCACCCTGACCTTCGTGCCCGGCGTCGGGTCCGGAGACACCGAGCTGGTCTGGGTCGATCGCGAGGGTCGCGAGACCTCGGCCGCGCCTGACCGAGCTTCGTTCATGCACGCGCGGCTATCTCCCGATGGGACGCAGACCGCCGTGTCGGTCGGCTCCGAAGTCGGCCAGCGGCAGGTCTGGATCTATGACCTCGCGAGAGGTACCCGCCGGCTCCTTGGAGGAGAAGGCAGCCAGGGGGCCCCAGTGTGGACGCCCCGGGGCGACCGCCTGATCTTCTCTTCGAACCAGAACGGCAATTGGGATCTGTACACCTCCGAGGCGCAAGGCGGCTCGACACCTCAAGAGCTTCTGGTTCGGGAGTTCGAGCAGTGGGGCGGGGCTTGGTCACCGGACGGTCGATTCTTGCTGTTCTACGACGTCAAGCCCACGAGCGGGCGGGAC
>Ga0255055_10001888_pt1 | contig 15000 bp, 12 predicted proteins | sample JV7_2_27_MG_FD_188633 | JGI IMG/M metagenome (GOLD analysis project Ga0255055, IMG submission 188633) | Seawater microbial communities from Jervis Inlet, British Columbia, Canada - JV7_2_27 | ecosystem: Environmental > Aquatic > Marine > Inlet | place: Canada: British Columbia | collected... | reverse complement strand
CATATTACCGTGGCCACATGGAACGAGCCGGATTTCCTGAAGAAGTAATTGCTAATGCGGCACCCAAAATTATGGAAGGTGATGCTGAAAATGGTTTGGAGGTGGTTCGTGAGTATACCGTGGAATACCGCAAACAGGTGGAAGCCGATATCACCAAAGCATCCATCGACTTTATTAATGAACTATCGAAAGAAAAGGAGCCCTTCTTCTTGTATGTAGGATTTACCAACAGTCATTACCCTTGTCTTTCTGCTCCTGAATTTACCGGTGTATCACCTGCCGGGCCTTATGGCGATGCCATAATGGAACTGGATTATAGAACCGGAGAAATTCTGGATGCCATTAAAGCTGCAGGTATTGAAGACAATACCATCGTGATTTGGGTTTCAGATGATGGAGCTTCTCCACATACAGGCACTGTACAGGATATCGGAGGTTTTAATGGTATGTATGTTGGTGACCTTGGCGATGGAAGAGAAGGCGCCTTGCGTACTCCCGCTATGATAAAATGGCCTGGTAAAATTAAACCTCATGGCAAGTCTGACGGAATGGTTTCTATTCACGATTTCTACACCACACTGGGTAGTATAATTGGTGCCGAGATACCAAGCGACAGGGCTATTGATGGAGTAGACCAGACTGATTTCTTTTTAGGTAAGCAGCCCAATTCAAACCGCCAATCAGTAATGACTTTCTTAGGCGATGAAATTGTAGCCGTACGCTGGAGACATTTCCGTATTTATACAAAGCAGTTTATCGAAACACAAGGAAATCCGGCCATGACCGGAATTTTCGGGGCACGCACCGAGACAAACCTCTATCCTCTTGTATTTAATTTATATAAAGATCCCCGGGAACAGCATAATATTCTTGCCGATCATGCCTGGGTACTGGGGCCCTATTTCCAGATTATAGGTGCTTATAAGAAATCGTTGGTGGATGATCCAAATCCCAAAGCATTTTCGATGACTAAATTTTGATTAACCTAAAATTTAAAAATCATGAAAAATATACATATAAAAATTCTAACATTTATCTTTTTAGTTGCTCTTGCAGCTACAGCTTTTGCCCAGGAGGAAGAAGCACCAAAAGAAGAAGAAGCTAAGAAGAAGGACAATTCCGGTACTAACCCTGTTAATTTTACCTACGATTTTCGGCTCATTCAGGAGATGCAGCAGTTCAAAAATGATGGCGGTTCGCAGAATAAGAGTTATATGGAGCTCAGGGCACCCATGGGGCGCGATCTGGCGAATGTCACAGGAAACGAAGCAGGCACTTTGGTCGACCTGGGTAGTACATGGGCAGTGCGATTTCGGGGATATTACAACACGGTTACCATAAATGACAATGTAGCAAACACAAGCACCACCGTTTCGGGGATCGGTGATTTCGATGCACGAATTCTTTATGTTGCAAAGGCCAACAGTAAGTTTGCCATAGCTCCCGGATTAGAAGCCTTCTTCAACACCGCTTCAAATGACGCAGTTGGTGCTGGACAGAACATTCTTGCACCGGTTGTCTTCTTTGGGTTTTTCAATCTGTTGGGGAAGTACAGTATCTTTGCACCGGGCTACCAACACCGGTTTAACCTTGATGGTAAAACAGTCAACCAAAGTGTATTAGACATTTATTATGTCAAAATGCTTTCGAAAGGTAAGAACTGGTTGATAGTTAATCCCCAGCCTATTTATGACTGGGAGAACGAAGTTGGGTACATGATGGTCGATGTCGAATGGGGCTTCATGATCGTTCCTCAATCTGGAATCGCCGGATACGTTCGCCCTGGGTTTGGTATTGGTAAGGATGCCCCCTTAAGCTATAACTTCGAGTTTGCAATTAAATTTGTTTGGCGTTAATAGCCGGATTTGAGATATTGATGCTAAACAGTTAATGTTGGCTTGCGAAAATAAGAAGTTTCTTTTAGTGCCTGGTTTTGAAGTTACAATTCAATCCACCAACGAACGACAAGCTGGGTTTTGGTAAAACATTAGCACCAATGTCTTTTGCCGGGTTCCCAGGGGCATTAGTAGAATTGGAGTGGAGAATCCATGATACCAACAGTACCGGGTGCAAGTCTCGGCACCAACAGACCGTATGTCTGGAATTTTGAATTCGGACTCAAGTTTATCTGGAGATAAGTTAATTATCGAGACTTTTTGGACAGCCTCTTTAAATGGGATCGAAGCGTATTGTATTTTGGTATACTAATCGCTTCGATTCCACTGTATCCAACCCATATACCACTAAGATGTTATTGAACCCCGTATCTCAGGGATGTAAATTTACTTAATGAGAACTCTGCATCATTTCACCCTATGAACCTTACTTCATGATTGATATGAAATATGTTTTCGTTGTAGATGATGATCCATCTGCAAGACATGGGCTGGTGCGCCTTTTGAGTGCCGCGGGTCAGAATGTCAGAAATTATGCCTCCATCGCTGACTTTCTCGTTGCCCTTGAGTCCGGGATGTGCGGATGTTTGGTACTCGATGCGGAAATGCCCGGAAAATCGGGCAAAGATTTGCTGGAAGAACTCAAGGCACGTAATACCGATCTCTCTATCATCATCATATCTGCAAAAGACGACCGCGCTACCAAACGAAAATCCTGGGAGATGCAGGCGGTTGGATTCTTTCGAAAACCCGTTGACGGCACGGCGCTAATCGATGCCATCGAATGGGCGCTCAGATCGAAAACCAGTAACGGCAGCCAAACGAATGTGAAAAGCAAATAGATCAAAATAATGAAAATGCAAAGCGTTACCATTAGCAACCATAAATTGACCTGACATTGAAATCAAGCATTAAAATATTAGGGATTTGCATACTTTGCCTCTGTCATCTATCTCTTTCGGCACAGGAGGAAGAGCGCGACTATGATCAGCACCCGCTTGAAGAAGCAGATTCAACCAAGCGGACATCCATTAACGCTTGGCCTTACTTATTTTACACTCCCGAGGTAAGCCTGGCATTCGGAGCAGGAGGTATTTTTATATTTTACACCGCCATGGACACCATTGTTAATCCCTCAAAGATCGGATTTTCGGGCTATTATTCTATTAACAAACAGTACAAAGTAGGGATAAATCCTATTTTCTATTTCTTTGAAAATAAGCTATACTTCAAAGCCCCAACGACCTATGCATATATGGTTGATAAGTTCTGGGGTATCGGAAATGCTGTTCCGGATACCGGCAGTGTCAGCTTTACAAGAAAAGTATTTAACACCACAGTCACCGTGCAGGCGCCTCCTTTGTGGTTTATAGCTGACAGGACAGGAATAATATTCGATTATGACAATACGAATATTAACGACAAACGGGACAATCAATTATTGCTGAACGACGAAGTGACCGGCAGTAACGGAGGGGAGTTGTTTGGCTTCGGAACGGATCTCCTCTGGGATTCGCGGGACAATATATTCTATCCCAACAATGGAGGGTACCAATATATCAAATTCATGGTCTATTCGGGAATGGGTGATTTTCAGTATACATCCCTGGAATTGGATGTCAGGCATTACCGTGGATTTAAACCCGATCAGGTCATTGCGGGCCAGTTCTATCTCTCGGGAGTATCCGGTGACCCTCCCTTTTACAAACTGCCTGCTATCGGAGGTAGTAGCCTGCTGCGGGGATATTTCACCGGAAGGTACCGTGATAATGTTTTTATGATGCTGCAGCTGGAATACAGGCAGTATTTCTCGAAAAGATTCGGATTCGTGGTATTCGGCGGAGCAGGCGATGTAGCTCCTCAGGTGAATGCATTCGGCTTTAACAATCTAAAATACAGTTATGGGGCCGGATTCCGGTTTATGTTCAACCAGGAAGAGAAAGTAAACCTGCGAGTTGACCTGGGTTTCGGAAACAAGGGTAATATGGGAGTTTATTTTGGTATCGAGGAGGCTTTTTAATGATGAAAAAACTTTTTACAATCTAAATAAAATTGCATGCATTATAAATTGTTGAATATCTAAAACTTGCATCTATGAAATTCGCAACAGATTTTATTATTAGAGGCCTGGTGAATTATCTTGACAGGGATCATATTAAGAACTTGAAAAACCTTATAGATTTTTTAAAATTCACGGGACTCTACAATGTTCAGCCTGAAGCCAAGCGATTGATTTATGAACGACTGGATGATCCTGAAAGTCCCTGGTACCGTGCCATGAAAAATATCAAACGCGACCTGAATAAAAATGTCCGCAAAAAACTGGTCGGTAATTTTATCCTGAGGGCCGGCTTATTTGCCAAGCCAAAAAGAGACAGGCTGCGAGAACAATTACAGCAAAATATACCTTTTGCCCTTTTGATGGACCCCACATCGGCCTGTAACCTGGAATGCATAGGTTGCTGGGCCAATGATTATGCCAAAACAGATTCCCTGTCTTTCGAACTTATGGACCGTATCATCCGGGAAGGCAAGGAACTTGCAACATATATTTATATTTTTTCCGGAGGAGAGCCGCTCATCCGCAAAAAAGAGATCATCAGACTCTGCGAGAAGCACCCGGACTGCTTCTTCATGGCTTTTACAAATGGGACGCTGATCGATGATAAATTTGCTGCTGAAGTCGCCCGTGTGGGGAACTTTGCCCCGGCCATCAGCATAGAAGGATTCGAGGAGATGACGGATTTTAGACGTGGGGAAGGCACATATAACAAAGTGATTCGAGCCATGGACATAATGCGCTCACATGGAAACCTGTTTGGTTTTTCTGCAACCTATCACCGGCTTAATACTGAGGTCATGGTTTCTGATAAGTTTATCGACCTGATGCTGGAAAAAGGATGCGGTTTCGGATGGTACTTCACCTATATGCCCGTTGGAAGTGATGCTCGCCCTGAACTTATCGTCACTCCGGAGCAGCGGGAATATATGTTTCATACGCTCAGGGCTACAAGGAAAAAGCGCCCTATGTTCCTGATGGATTTCTGGAATGATGGCGAGTTTATCAATGGTTGCATCGCCGCGGGCAGACAGTATTTGCACATAAATGCCCGGGGAGATGTAGAACCCTGCGCATTTATTCACTACTCCAATGTGAATATCAAGGATACAAGTTTAGTTGAGGCCTTGCGTCAACCTATCTTCGAAGAATACAGGAAGAGACAGCCATTTAACCATAATCACCTGAGGCCATGTCCCTGTCTCGATAATCCCGAAAAACTAAGAAGCATTGTGAATGCCTCAAAGGCTCCTTCAACACAAAAATATGACAATGAATCTGTGGAAAAGCTTACGGCCAGATGTGAAGAACATGCCTGCAGCTGGGCCCCGGTTGCCCACTCCCTGAATCATGCTACGGTTGAGGAACTGCATAAGCGCTCTTCAAAAATCAATGCGCAACTCGTTCAGAAACCTGAAAAAGAAGAAAAGTTCTAAATTTCTCAATTCTGGTAAGGTAACCAGGCTTACTAAATATAGCAAGTATATGTTACTACTTCTATTTCTCTTATCGATTTTTTGTGGATTCAATACCCGTGAGATTCTCAGGAAGATGACGATTATAATCATTGTGTTATTCGGGTTCAGTATTCTTCCGACACAGGCCACAGAGATGATTTCCGAGGCATGTGACAGGGCCCTGTATGAGATTTATGATCTCAGGACCATAACCGCACAGAGAATTATTGATGAGGAGAGGGACCGTGATCCGGGAAGTCTGTTTCCTGAATACCTGGAAAACTGGAAAGAGGTCATTGAGTTGTTGTCGCATTCAGAGGAGGAGAGATACGAAGCATACCTGATTTCGCTGGATGCCCGGCTGGAACGGATCAAAGAAAATGGAAACCAGGCCTCCCCCTCTTACCATATTCTGCTTGGTGAGATATTATCCCATGCTGCCATGGCCCATGTGATGTACGGAGACTACCTGGCCGCATTCAGTAAACTTCTGAAAGCCAAGAAAAATGCGAATGCAAATGTGGAAAAACATCCCGACTACTGGCTCAATAATAAATTGGTAGGGATCATGAATATTGCCTTTGATAAAATACCCACATTTTTGAGATGGTTTACCAATCTATTTGGTTTGCGTGGTGATGCAGAGACAGGGTTTAGACAGATGGATCAATATCTCAGTGAGGTTCAGCATTATCCTGGTTTGAAATCCGAAATCCTTGTCTATTATGTTTTTGGATTGAGATTATCCCGGGATGAGGATATGGCCTACGAGCTCTTCGACAGGGAGATGGATCCTGAGGAGGCTCCCCTTCTGGCTTTATACCTGCAGGCCAGTTTTATGTATATGACCGGTAAAAATGAAGAAGCACTGAACCTGATGTTTTCTTTCCCTACCGACCACATGGAGGTTCCATTCAGCTTCGTGGATTTCCTGAGGGGAAAGCTCAAGCTAAACCGGCTCGATCAGGATGCTGACAATTATCTGCTTGCTTTCCTTGAAGGCTACAATTTTAAGAATTATAAAAGGGAAGTCTCCATGAAACTGGCATACCATTATTATTTTCAGGGGGATACAGAGAAATACCAGTACTACAAAAACCTGGTGGATACTTATCCCAAGGCAAACACATACAGGGACATGGAAGCAGATGTGGAGCGCGAAAGGCCATATGAACCACACCCGGCTATCCTGAAGGCCCGCCACCTGGTCACCGGAGAGTACTATGCAAGAGCCAATGCTGAGATCAGCACGGTTGATACGAATAATTTGGACCAGGAAGCATACATGGTTGAGTATTATCTGATAACAGCCAAAATAAGATCAAATCTGCAACAGCATGATGAGGCCATGGCATTGTACAAAAAAGCCATAGCCATGGGACGGGACAGAAGCGAACAGTATGCCGCTGAGGCTGCACTATATGCAGGAATGCTGGCATACTCGAAAGGGGATCTTCAAATAGCCAATGACTATTGGGAACTGGCATTGAAAATCAATGGACAGAAAGATGTTTATATCGAAAATATACATGATAAGGCAAAGAATCTGCTGAAACGGAATGGGAACGGAAAAAATGGTACGGTCCAGGCCAATATTAAAACATTATAAATTTTTAACGTCATGAAAACTTTATTCTACTTAATTATCGGGTTGTTAATCCTCCCTGCCATGCCCCTGAAGGGGCAGGATACGACCAATCTGGGAGATGCCCTGGTCTCCAAACTGAACATCTATGTCTTTCCTGCCCAGGGGCAAACCAAGGAACAGCAGGAAAAGGATGTCTCGGAATGTTACCAGTGGGCCGTGCAGCAAAGCGGGGTTGATCCGCTGAACCCTCCCAAGGTAGAAGCTGAACAGGTAGAGGGTGGTCCGGATGGCTCAGCGGTGAGAGGGGCTGCCCGGGGAGCAGCTGCAGGAGCTGCCATAGGGGCCATTGCCGGTGATGCGGGTAAAGGAGCAGCCATCGGGGCCGCAGCGGGAGGTATGGGAGGCCGGAGGTCAAGCAAGGCCGGTCAAGCCCAGCAACAACAGCAAGCCAACCAGGCAGCTGCCAATCAGGAACAGGAATTGATGAATAATTTCAAAAAAGCCTTCTCCGCATGCCTTGAAGGCAAAGGTTATACTGTAAAATAAATTTAGGAAAATGAAAACAAATACAATACTTTGCCTGATCATTGGTTTAGTCTTTAGCCAGATCAGCCCTGTCGTGGCACAGACAGATGATGTTGACTGGGATGTTCTGCTCATCCGCGAAGACCATGTAAAGCCTTCCTTAACGAATGAATATGAAGCTTCGTTGACGGACCTCAAGAACTTCTTTGAATCGCGGCCGGAGTATGATTTCAATTATTTCATCCACCTCCAGGACAATTATTATTTCAGCCATATCATCCCTCTGGATTCACCGGATCAATTCGAGGAAGGGATGCTTGAAACACTTCTGGCAAGCACTGAAGATCAAATGCTGGAACTCATATGGGATGATCTGAATTCATCCATTGAGACTTCCCGCCATTATTTAGTAGATTATCGTCCGGAATATTCCTACCTGCCAGAAGGTGACAACTGGCTTGACGGGGTACCTTACAGACGCTGGAACTATTATTATTTCCTGCCTGGAACGGAAAAAGAGGTGGAGGAACTATTTGAGGCCTGGCAATACCTCTATAAAGATGTTGAAGCCAGGTCGGGATACAGGATCTACAAGGGACTGATTGGACAGGAGCAACCACTGTATATTTTTGCTACCTGGGCTGCAGATCCGGGTGACTACCAGGATCGCCTTCAGGAAAACATGGAACTATTTGGACAGAATGGGTCCATTTTATGGATGAAGATGATGGATCTTGTCAGGAAAGTTGAAACCGTGGAAGGCTGGTACCTTCCCCAATATTCAATATATGAAAAGCCCTGATAACCTTATATTTGGGCTTGAGATTAATGCGCTAAGTCCGGCTAATTAAAAATGACAGCGAGATTCTTCAAAGCGATCAGGTTTTCCGTTCGGGGATGGTATCTCCTGACAATCGGGGGGATGGCATTTCTGGCACTGGGGATTTTGATGTTTTATACCCTGCCGGAATTGTACCTAGACCTTGCCAGGATCTTCAGTCTAATATTTTTGCTAAGCGGCAGCACTGAAATCGTTTTTGCCTTGCTGAATCGTAAGGAATTGGAAGGATGGGGTTGGATACTGGCATTCGGGATTTTTACCCTGCTGATAGCTATTTTGCTCTTTACACATCCGCAACTCACTGCAGCAACAATACCGGTGTTCGTGGGCTGTGGGCTTTTATTCCGCGCCTTCATGGCCATCAGCATATCTTTTGAACTTAAAAATTATGGTGTTAAAGCCTGGGGAAGGCTACTGGCGATTGGAATACTGGGGGCAGGTTTTTCTTTCCTGCTTTTGTTAAATCCCGATATTGACGATTTTACCATTGTCACCTGGACAGGTCTGGCGTTTGTCACCCTTGGGATTTACAGTATTTATTTTTCATTGAAGATAAGGGGACTACATGGCATTCTTGGCAAAATATCTACTGATTTAAAGCTTCGATTCCAGAAAATCCAACAGGATATTCAGGAGGAACTGATGGCAGAAGAAACTACCGGTACGTGATTTGATCGGGATGGAAATTTCAGCTCTGCCTTTATTTTTCATTATGGTATCATTATACTCTGTACGAAAAACCATACCGTGAAGATGCAGGAAAAGATAATTCAGTTTCGTATTCCAATTGTGGCGGCTTCCCTTGCCATTACACTGCTGGCCCTGTTCATGTTCCCCCGGCTCAAAGTGAATCCAGGCCTCGATAATTATGTCCCGGAACACATTGAGAACAGGGTATATCTCCGGAAACTTGACAGCATATTCGGGGGCAGCGAAATGATCATGGTCATGTTGCATACCGAGGATGTTGTCAATGCATCCACCCTGATTAGGTTAAGATCATTGGCTGATCAGCTCTGCCAGCTGGAGGGCATCGACCGTTGTGTTTCCCCTTTAGATGCCATGGAAATTTCCTACGAGGATGGCTTCATGGTGATGGAGCCCTTCCTGGAAGAAATCCCGCAGGATATTGCTGAGGATGAATCCATCAGACCAAGAATCATGGAGAATCCCATGGCCAGCAGGTTCTTTGCGGAGGATTTCAGCCTTGTTTCAATGATCCTTAGCAAGAACATGCAGACATCCGATACGATCATAGATGTAATTAAAAACGTGATCGCCGAGCACCCTGGCAAGGAGGAAGTGCTGATTGGCGGGTTGCCATTTATCCGTTATTCCATTTCGGATAACATAAAGACAGATCTGACCCTGCTTGTCCCCCTGGCCATGCTGCTGATGGTGTTATTACTCTATTTTTCATTTCGCGAGTGGAAAGGCGTGTTCATGCCGCTGATCATCGTTACCATGAGCATTATCCTGTCCTTTGGCGTCATGGCTTTGCTGGGCTGGGAAATCTCCCTGATCACTATTTTGCTTCCCATTATGCTGATTGCCATAGCGAACAATTATGGTATCCACATGATTGCCCGTTACCAGGAATTATCAAGGAAGGATGGATCCCTTACGATGAAGCAGGTTTCCAAACAGATATTTCTTGACCTGAAACGCCCGATTGTCATCACGGGACTTACGACCATTGGCGGGGTACTCGGATTACTTTCTCACAGCATGGTCCCGGCTGCCCAGCTGGGTGTACTGACTGCCCTGGGGATAGGATTTGCGCTGATGCTGAGCATCTGGTTCCTGCCGGCATTGCTTTCGTTTTTCCCGATACCCAAAGCCAGGCAAAGCCCCGGGCAATATAAAATGGCGCTGGCTGACAGATGGCTTAACCGTTTCAGCAGTTGGGTGACCCTGCATCCCGTCAGGATTGTGATACTTTCCGCCACGGTTGGCCTGATCGGTTTGATAGGGATCTTTTTTGTGGAAGTGGATACCAACCTGGAAGGATATTTTCTGGGCAGGTCCGAGGTACGCCGGTCCACGGAGCTCATCAATGATAAATTCGGGGGTTCACAATTCATTTCGGTGCTCTTCAGCGGTGATATCCTCCTGCCTGATGTGCTGAAACGGATGGATCAATATGAGAAAGAGATCGCCGGAGATCCTGCTGTGGGACATGTGAGTTCCCCGGTTACCATGTTGAAGGAACTGAGCAAAGGATTCTATAATCCTGGCGAGGAAGGGTATAATCAGATCCCTGCCTCAGCGGACGAGGCTTACCAGTTCATCGAAATATTCGCCATGGGTGGTAACGAGGAGACCGTTGAACAATTCATTGACTACAATTACGAGTATGCCCGTATGCTGATCAGTCTGAAAGACGGCAGCAACAAGACAGGTAAGATCCTCCACAGCAAACTCCAAACCATGACACAGGATGATCCGAATGTGGAGTTCATTGCCGGGGCCAGCCTGACAAAGATTGAGCTTGCCGATATGGTGGTCAAAGGCCAGTACAGATCCCTGGTTTTAGCCATGGTAGTGGTATTTATCCTGCTGAGTATTGTCTTCCGCTCACCCAGGGCAGGTGTGCTTTCCAGCTCACCACTGTCAGTCGCCATCCTGGTGCTTTTCGGGATCATGGGTCTTTTTGGCATATCGCTGGATATCGCCACAGCCCTGCTCTCATCCATTATGATCGGGGTGGGTGTTGATTATACCATTCACTTTTTGTGGCGGTTTAAGGTAGAACGTAACAGGGGACTGGATCACAAGGAGGCTGCGCGCGTTACCCTTTGTACTACCGGGAGGGGGATTTTCTTTAATGCATTTTCGGTAATGGTGGGATTTTTGGCACTTTCTTTATCTAATTTTGCACCCATGAGGTATTTTAGCGGCCTGGTGGTGATTTCGATATTTACATGCCTGATCAGTGCCTTACTGCTGGTGCCATCCATCGTTATTTTAACAAAACCACATTATCTGGATAGAAATTCACAAAAGATCAATAGCCATGAATAAGATGAAATTGCTCTGTATATTATCCGTATTCTCCCTGCCATCAATGGCCAGGGATGATGGAAAAATAATTCTTGAAAAAGCCATGGACCAACTTTTGACCATGAATGTTGAAATGTCCATGGAGATCACAGAGACAGACACCAAGGGAAGGGTAAAGGAAAAAGGCTATGACATACTGATGGCAAAATTCGGTGATGTGGAGAAAACCAGGATGATCATGCAGAAGCCTGACAGGGCCAAGGGGATCACCATCGTCTTGACCAACCTACCAGATGAGGTTGGCATCATTGAAGTATATACCCCAGCCAATGGAAAAACACGCAAGATGAAAGCAACTCCTCAGAACATGTCCAGGGTAGGCTCAAATTTTGCCCTGTCGAATTTCGCTTCTGCCGATTACGATGCAATCAGCTGCAAGCTTTTGGGAAAGCAACAGATCGATAGCCTGTCCTGTTATCAGCTGGAGGTAATGGAGCAATCGGACAGTATTATTTTCAAAGCCGAATTTATGGTCGAAGAAAACACTTTCCACATTGTGCAGATCATATCATATGATGAGGATGGCAAGCAGGCCAATATTACAAAACTTTCAGATTTTCAACCAATTAATGGCACAAAAAATAAGATCCAGCCCATGTTGATCATGGCAGAGGACATAGCAGGGAACAAGCATACCAGGATGCAGGTGCTGAATATATTTCCCCGTACAGATCTGAAAGAAGAAGATTTCAGTATTCAGGGAGTCGGCGAATAGTATTTTAAAAGCTGGTCGTTCAGGCTGAAAAGTTATTTTGATACGATATAAGATTTATCTCTATTTTATTAATCCGAATACTGTTTTAGATGCTGCTCATGTTAGGTTGCAGACATAGATTTAAGTCAGCCGGTTTTATGATCCTTGGGCTAAACCTTCTGTTGATTAACCAGGTCTTACCCCAATCCTCTGACTCTGCGAGTGTGGATCAAACACGCAAAGAACCAAGATTCCATTTATCAGTAAGCGGGATATATGCCATCCTGGAAACCAACGTTCGTTTTGAGAGTTTGAATGGCATGCTGGGTCTGAAGATCGGGATGGAAGATCATCTGAGACTTGATAAGTACCGGGTGATGCCCCTTTTTAGCGCGAGGATCCGTATTAAAAACAGGCACCATATTTATGGAATGTATTACAACCTCCCGCGCAAGAGTAGCTTTGTAACCGAAGAAGAATTCGAGTTCGACGATCAGATCATCGAGGCAGGCATCCAGGTCAATTCGTATTTTGATCTGCACGCATTGAGTGTCGGATACATGTATATGTTGATCCAGCAAGAGCAGGCTGGCCTGGGAGTTTTTGCGAATTTTTTCTTGGCCACCGCAGACATGGGTCTCAGTTCCGACTATGAAGATATCAATGAGAGCGGCAGGATTGTAGGAGTATTGCCGAATTTTGGCATGCTTCCCTACTATAGAATCAACAACAGGTTTGGCTTTTCAGGTATGATCAGCCTCTTTTTTCTCACTTTGGATGATTTTGGGGGTTCTATACATACCGTGGGAGCACAGTTTGATGCCAATCTTACACGATGGCTCGAAATGGCGGTCGGCTATTATTTGTTTGATGTCAGTATAGAAGCAGTTGAGCCCGATTTTAGAGGTATATTTCACTATACTTATCAGGGCCCGTTCATCGGTGTTGGTTTTCGGTTTTAATCTTTACTCTGTTGATCATAATAGAGTGTATACGGTTAACTGGACCATGTTTCCGCCTTTTCCATATAACACTTAGATGGTATTGAACCTTGGTCTCCTGAGGTGTATTTTTATATATTGAAGCAGGAATTAAATCCCATCCACTACCAATATAAAGTAATGAATAATATGACTGGTACGAACTATAAGAAACTGACCCCAACAATGGTCGGGGTTGCTGCGTTCATAATCATCCTGGCGGGCATGAAGCAAGCCCAATCTTTCCTGAATCCTTTTCTGTTGGCTTTGTTTATTACCATCATCTGCGCTCAGCCGATATTCTGGCTGAAGGAAAAGAATGTATCTTCGGGCTTAGCCGTGCTGATTGTGATCATCGGACTTTTGGCTGTTTATACCGGATTGAATTGGCTTGTCGGTTCATCAATATCATTTTTCATCAGGGATGCCTCCAAGTATTCCGAGAGTTTGAAAGAAATAACAGAATCTTCAGGTCGCTTCTTTTCTGAACGGGGTATCAATATTGCCGTTTTTGGAGGGGCGGGGTCGATGGATCCTGCAAAGGTAATGGAATATACGCGTACGGTGGTCAGTCAAATTCGTGAGATGGTGAGCAATGAGATCACCTTTATTTTCCTGACCATTTTCCTGTTGGCGGAAATAGACGGGATCAGATTGAAAATCTTGGTAATGGTCAAAGGCAGCGATGCTAATCTTGTATATTGGCAAAAAATAGGGAAAAAGGTACGACATTATCTTTCCATCAAAACGATGACCAGCCTTGCAACCGGTGTATTCATTGGATTATCACTGGCGATCATTGGGGTGGATTATGCGATTTTATGGGGACTGGTTGCCTTCCTGTTGAATTATATCCCGACCATAGGGTCCATAATTGCAGCCATCCCGGGGATTACGTTCTCCCTTCTCCAGCTTGGTTTTCCCACAACATTCTGGACAGCAGGTATTTATCTTTTTGCTAACGTAGCAGTCGGCAGTATACTGGAGCCAAGGATCATGGGGAAGGGTATGGGACTTTCAGCCTTCACGGTTTTTTTCGGGTTGATTTTCTGGGGATTTATTCTGGGACCAATAGGTATGTTTCTCTCGGTACCCATCACAATGACCATTAAATTCATCCTGGATTACAATCCCAAAACAAGATGGATTGCTGTCTTACTGGGAACCAGGGATGATGCCCTGCATGAATTGGAGGGAGAAAAAGGACATTGATACAATGATAGAAACATTAAAAGTAATGTTAAGCGGCAATCCGATATTGCTGTTGTTCCTGGTACTGGCAATAGGCTTCCTGATCGGGGGAATCCGTTTCGGTGCCTTCCAGCTTGGGCCTGTGGCCGGCGTATTGGTAGCGGGTTTGCTGTTTGGCCATCTGGGTTTCGAAACCAATGCCGCCATTCAGTCATTTGGATTTGTCCTATTCATGTTCGCCGTGGGCTACCAGGCAGGACCCAGATTCATACAGGCCTTAAGAAAGGACGGGCGGCGCTACCTGGTAATCGCAGTGATTGTATCCCTGAGTGGTTTTGGGCTGGCCTTAGCTGCTGCCAGGATCCTTGGTTTTGAGCCGGGTATATCGGCCGGACTACTCGCAGGAAGCCTGACCTCTACACCAACGCTGGCAGCGGCAGATGCAACCGTCCAATCAACCACTTTTCCCATACCGGATGGCATGGACGTTGAGGGCATACGTACCAATATCAATTCCGCCTATGCCATTACTTATATATTCGGCCTGGTCGGATTGATCCTGGTCATTCGGCTGCTCCCTGGGATCCTGAAGATCAATCTGGCCGATGAGGCGGTCAAACTGGAGAGGGAAGATGCGGAAGCCGGACCGAAATCCGTGTTCTCACCCAGTGACATCGTCGTACGTGCTTTCCGGCTGGATGCTGAAG